>OBEQ012835478.1_pt1 | contig 15233 bp, 19 predicted proteins | sample 1670901 | NCBI WGS metagenome assembly OBEQ01 (sample SAMEA104232315, study PRJEB22302) | groundwater metagenome | biome: forest; feature: aquifer; material: groundwater | place: USA | collected 2011-08-07 | depth 5.4 m | reverse complement strand
CGATGTTTCTTAGACTGTATCCCTTTTCTTGCAGAAAGGCAATTTCCAACCTTTCTGCGTCTTTAACGTGCGTGAAGTTTTTGTTTTTCATATGGCGGTATTCTACACCGCCAAGTGTCCTAATTCAAACGTGAATTTGCCGCACCTACCACCACAAGGAGTTTGCCATGAAAACGGTTATCGGTATTTTGATTGTTGTGTTGGTTTGCATGGGGATTCGGCTCTTTTTTCTGGAGGCCGCATTGATCGGCTCTGAACAGGACAAGGCCGCGGCCCTCAAGGAACTTAAAGACACCCAAATGAAGTTGGAGCAGAAAGAGGCTGTTTCCGACATGTGGCACGATCGGTATTTTGATTTGAAGCACGAGATGAAAAATCTCAAGGCCGAAATTGGCCGCATCCATCACTTGAAGCCTTAGAAAGGAGTAGTAAGTGGAAGTCAAAACCAAAGATACGAAAAGTTCGCAGTCTGCCTCGGCCGACGCGCGTTTTGCCAGGGAACTGGCCGAAAGCATGCGCGAAGAGGCTGAAAGAAAAGCCAAAATCCGCCGCCGCCCCGGCTAATCAACTCATAGGGAAGCCCGCCAGCTTCCCTTTTTTCATAGCTGAAAAGCTTGACAAATACGCCCAATGGGTGTAGGGTTATTGGGTGGAAGTTCTTACCATTTCTAAAGGAGAATCGCATGAGTTTCTCGACCAGGGGTGACTTGCCTGAAATCGTTCGTAACGATGCCGGGCACTACGAGGGCGACCTGAAGCACTACTTCAAGGTAGTGTTTTTCAAGGCCCAAAACTTGCAGAAGGGGTATCACAACTTCCGGCACATGCTGCATGTGCTATGGCTGTGCTACCTGGCCTGCATTTTTTACAAGGGAAAGATTACTAAGAGGGATGCGCGCGACCTGTTGATCGCGGCCATCTTCCACGATTTCGACCATCCGGGTGCGATGGGCGAAGATGATCTGAACATCGAGCGGGCTGTCCGCGGCTTCAGAAAGCACATACTGCCGGAAGATGCCCCGCACGCCGAGAACATCATTGCCATTATGCGGGCGACACAGTATCCGTATACCTGCGATTCGGCTACACTGAGCCTCTTGGCCCAAATCATCCGTGACGCGGATATGGGCCAGGCTATGGCCGCCGCTTGGCTCCAGCAAGTTATCTTCGGCCTTTCAGAAGAATGGGGCAAGACACCCCTTGAAGTCCTCCAGATACAACCCAAGTTCCTGGCCAACGTGAAGTTCTGCACCGAGTGGGGCCGGCAACAATTCCCCCAGAGTCAGCTGGACGAAAAGGTGCGCGAGTCCCAGGAACTTCTCGCGATTCTGACGGGCGACGAAGTGACTACGCAGATGACGCGCGCAGAGGTGGTCAAGGAAACCCTTGGGCGTCGCTAATTAAAAAAAAGGCCATTGGGGGCAGGTCTGTTGCCCCTCCATTTCTTAGTTTTGAAAAGGGTTCAAGATTAAGAAATGAATAAATTACGTTGACATGGAAAGGCTTCCGTGCTAACATGCCATTACTTGAGTTAAAAGAAGCGGGGTCGGGCTTTCTCAAAAATCAAGGTAAAAATTTAAAAAACAAACAATGACAGGTACAATCAAAACACTGACAGAAAAAGGTTTTGGCTTTATCGCCCGCGAAGGCGAAGCTAAAGATCTTTTCTTCCATTCAAATGATTTGAATGGCGTAACCTTTGCTGAATTGAAAGTTGGCGATGTAGTCAACTTCGATGTAGAGGAAGGTCCAAAAGGACCTAGCGCAAAAAACGTTACTCGTGCCTAAAAAACACTGACGTTTGAACAAAAAACCGCCGCAAGGCGGTTTTTTGTTATTGCAAAAAAACGATGTAGGTGGGATAATGGATAAATATGGCAATGCAGCGTAAGCGTTCAAATTTATATAAACCCGATTCTGGCGAGCCCTTTAATATCAGCAGGTCAAAAATTGCGCTTTTTTTGGAATGCCCGCAGTGTTTCTGGTTAGACAGGAAGTTGGGAATCAGCAGGCCTGACATGCCCGGCTGGTCGCTCAATAGCGCGGTTGATACTTTGCTGAAAAATGAATTTGATTTATTGCGTGAGAAACAAGAGCCGCACCGCCTGATGCTATTCCACCGCATTGACGCCATTCCCTTTAGCCACCCGGATTTGCATATCTGGCGGGACGACCATGGCAAACGGATCGGCGCTTCTGTTTTACATAAAAAAACCAATTTGAACGTGTGCGGAATTATTGACGACATCTGGCAAGATAAAAAAACGGGCCAGCTTCACATTGTAGATTACAAGTCCACCAGCACCGATTATCCCATTTCACTAGACGGCAAATGGAAAGACGGTTACAAAAAGCAAATGGAAGTGTACCAGTGGATTTTCAAGCAAATGGGATTTGAAGTTTCACCCACGGGATATTTTCTGTTTGCCAATGCCACTAAAAACCGCCCCGGCTTCAATGGCAAACTGGAATTTGAAAGTTCTATTCTGCCGCACCAGGGCGATCTTTCTTGGATTGAAACCGCCATTGCCGCTATCAAAAAATGCCTGGACTGCGCCGAAGTTCCCGAACCGGGGCCGCAATGCCAGCATTGTTCATACCGTAAATTAATTAACAGCGCCAACTTAAAAACGCAAACAAGTTTAATTTAAAAATATGAATAATAAACTAACATGGGTTATCGTCATTGTCCTGGTTATTGCAGTTATTATTGGCGGTTTTGTTTGGCTGCAAACGGCCCAGCATGCCAAGGCGGCGAAGCTTCAAAGTTTCGCCAGCTGTATTAAAGATAGGGGGGCGCTGTTTTACGGAGCCTTTTGGTGCCCGCATTGCCAGGAACAAAAGGCCATGTTTAACACCCTATTTGAAACAGGAGACAAAAACCTTTCCTATATTGAATGTTCAACTCCAGATGCCCGCGGCCAGTTGGAGGTTTGCAACACCGAAGCTATCAAAACCTATCCCACCTGGAAATTTACGGATGGTTCAAAAATAGAAGGCGAGGCAACTTTGCAGCAGCTAGCCGAAAAAACAGGCTGCCAGCTTCCCTAATATGACACTCCTGGAATTAGCCAACAAAAAACTTGCGATTGAAACCGTGTTCGCCCAGATAGTTATTATTGGGGTGGTTATATATCTGCTTTTTTTACGTAAAAAGTTTCCGGCGCTGGTAGTATTGTTTGGCAAGTATTGGCTGGTTTTGGTTTTTTTGGTTTCTTTGGCTTCCATGGCCGGCAGCCTTTTTTATTCAAATATCGCCGGGTTTGCACCTTGTGATTTATGCTGGTGGCAGCGGATTTTCATGTACCCACTGGCAGTGCTTTCCGGCTTGGCGCTTTTGAAAAGACCCTTCGACTTCGCTCAGGGCGAGAGTAAAAAAATCATAGATTATCTGCTTGCTCTTTCTGTATGCGGCGCGGCCGTTTCTTTATTCCATAATTTCATTTATTATTATAATGGGGGCCTGAGCGTGTTTTGCAATGTTGGCGGCAGCCAGGTTTCTTGCATCAAGCGCTATGTGTTTGAATTTGGATATATCACCATTCCCCTCATGTCGCTGACGGCTTTTACGCTCATTATTATTTTTATGGTATTTGCCAAATTACATGAACGCCGCCCTTAACGCTATTTATTCAGATCATAAAAAATTCTGGTCTAAGGAAAACATGGTGCTGTTTTTGGGCGGGGCGGTGTGGTTTATTCTGGCCCTTTCAGTTCAGCGCATCGCTTATAATTACATTGACAACAGCGTTAATGGCACCCATGTGGGCGACTTGCTGCTAGATAACCTGCCCACCCTGAATTTGGATTTTTTCATTGTCCAGATGCCGCTGCTGTTAACCCTGCTCATTATTGTGCTGTTCATTAAAAATCCGGCCTATTTGCCATTTTCCCTAAAAACCTTGTCGCTGTTCATTATTATCCGGTCGTTTTTCATCAGTTTGACGCATTTAGGGGTTAATTTGCACCAGATTGTGCTAGACACCAATGTCATCGGCTACGGCATGTATGAATTTTTGTACTTTGCCAAAAATGATTTTTTCTTTTCCGGCCACGTGGGCGCACCGTTTTTATTCGGCCTTATTTTTTACCAATCCCCATTTTGGCGCTGCCTCTTTTTTGCCGTGTCAGCCATTTTCGGCGCCAGCATGATTTTCGCCCACATGCATTACTCCATAGACATCTTCGCCGCCCCGTTCATCGCCTACGGCGTATTCATAATTTCAAAAAAATTATTCAAGCGGGATTACGCGTTAATACAGTAATAATAACCATGGATCACTTCGGAGAACATGTAACCATTGACGGCTATGGCGGCAAACAAGAACTGCTCAATGACAAAGAGTTGGTGTTTAAGGTGCTTGATGAACTGCCCGGAAAAATGGGAATGGGAAAGCTGGCGCCGCCCGCGGTTTATTTTGCGCCCGGTAATGACAAAAAAGATCCCGGTGGTTTTAGCGGTTTTGTGGTTGTTGCCGAAAGCCATATTAGCATCCACACCTTCCCGGCGCGCGGGTTTATCAGCGCTGATTTGTATACCTGCCGCAACGGCCTAGATGTTGATTTTGTCATAAACTATTTTAAGGAAGCTTTCGGCCTTCAAGATATAGAGCAAAACTTTATTAAACGGGGGAAACGTTATCCGAAAGAAAATGTATATTAAAATATTATGAGTTGGTTTCTGATTGCGCTAGGCGCGCCATTTCTTTGGGCATTGGTTAATATTTCCGACCAGTATTTTGTTAGCACCTATTCAACAGGAGAGCGAACTTCTGGGGGATTAGTTTTGTTCGGCGGATTTTTGGCCATTATTATTGCCGGCATTATCTGGTTATTTACCGCGGGAGTATTTTCGGTGTCGGTAGTGGACGCGCTGCTCTTAGTTGGCGTGGGGGGTATTACTATTGTTTGGGTTATTTTGTATCTTTTTTCCCTTGAGATTGAGGATATTTCCATAGTGGCTTCTTGGTTTTTAATTATCCCTATTTTCAGTTATCTTCTTGGATATCTATTTTTGGGCGAAACATTTTCTGTACGCCAATTGTTGGGCGCAGCTATTATTTTATGTGGGGTATCTTTTATTTTAGTAGATTTTTCCAGCCAAAGGAAGAAGTTAAAATGGAAGTCTTCCCTTTATATGTTTTTTGCCTGCTTCCTGATTGCCATTGCCGGAGCTTTGTTTAAATATGTGACTGTTGGCAGTAATTTTTGGGTTTCTTCTTTCTGGGAATATGTTGGATTCGGCCTTTTTGGTATCTTGGTATACTGTTTTGTGCCTAAATATCGCCGGGAATTTATTGCCATGAACCAAAAGGGCGGGAAAAAGATTTTTCTCTTAAGTATCGTAATTGAACTATTAACCATCGGTGGAAACCTTTTAAATAATTTTGCCGTCCTTCTTGCCCCTCTTGCCATGGTATATTTGGTGGGAAGCTTCCAGCCGGCCATCGTATTTTTATTAATGCTCTTTATGACAAAGTTTTTCCCCGGCATTGCTAAAGAAAACATGTCAAGAAAGGTAGTTATCCCGAAAATTATTGCCATGGGTGTTATGATTCTGGGTAGCGCCATATTATTTACCTGATTTTTCATGCTTCCGGAGTTTCCACAATTTAAGCACATTGAGCTTTCAGATAAAGAAGATGTTGAAGCGATTACCGGCGAATACCCGCCGTACTCGGATTTTAATTTTGTAAGCATGTGGTCATGGGATATCAGGGGTGAAATGCGGCTTTCAGTGTTATACGGAAATTTAGTGGTGCGATTTACCGACTATCTTACCGGCCAGCCATTTTATTCTTTTATCGGTGAAAATAAGGTAAATGAAACGGCAAAAGCATTGCTACAGTTGTCTAAAAAGGAAAAGTTAAAGCCGATGTTGAAATTGGTGCCGGAATTTACCGTCAAACTCTTAGATTCTAAATTTAACGTTGCCGAAGATAGAGATAATTTTGATTATCTTTATACCGTCGCCAATCTGGCAACGTTAAAAGGAAATTCTTTTCAAACCCAAAGAAATTTGATAAACCAGTTCCTTAAAACCCATGAAGGTTGGTCTATTAAAGTGGTGAATTTTAATGAAATCAGCCAGAAAAATAGCATCCTAACGCTTTTTTCCCGATGGATAATAAATAGAAAAAACGTTACGGCTCACAGGGGCAATGTAGTATCTTTTTTTACCAAGTGGATAAAAGTTAAGCCAAATGCGTTAATGCAACAGGAATACGAGAATGAATTTTTGTCTTTAAATAAATTACTTACGATCAGTAATTCATCAAAATTTAATTTAATGTGTTTTGAAATTTATGTTAAGAATGCGCTGATTGGATTTGTTATTAATGAGAGTGTTGGTGAATATAATATTATTCATTTTGAGAAAGCTGATACTTCTTTTAAGGGATCCTACCAATTGCTAATGCAGGAGAATTCAAAGATGTTGCATGATAACAACATCAGGTATCTTAACTTTGAGCAGGATTTGGGGGTTGAGTCGTTAAGGTTTGCGAAAACAAAGTTTAAGCCTTCTTCTTTCTTGAAAAAGTATACGGTTAAATGATACTTGTGTTTGCCGGGGGTAATTGGTAAAATGAACCAATAAAACTAACCATTAAGAATATAGAGGCATGGAATCTTATAAAACGAACGCGGGCCTGGCGGGGTGGATGGCTTCAATTATTTTTGTTGCACTTTCTGTTTGGTGGATATTTATCGCTTTTTTCCTGGGCAGCAAAGATCTGTCCGCAAACTTGCTGTGGGCCGCTTCTTATCAACTGATGGCTCTCTTTGGGGCGATTTGCGGTTTGATTGTTTCAAGGTCTTGGGGGGGCTCTAAGAGCGCGGTTGGAAAGGCAATTCTCTTTTTTTCCGGCGGTTTGTTGTTGCAGGTGTTTGGCCAGAGCGTCTTCAGTTTTTATAACCTCTTTTTACGGGTTGAAGTGCCTTATCCCTCCATAGCAGACGTTGGTTTCTTTTTCAGTATTCCATTGTATGCTTATGGGGCGTTTCTTTTGGGCAAGATGTCCGGGGCGCACCTGTCATTAAAATCCCTTCGTAAAAAGATAGAAGCATTTATCATTCCCTTTCTGGTTCTGGTCGCTTCATACATGGTTTTTTTGAGAGGTTACCAATTTGATTGGTCAAGGCCCCTTACCATTCTGCTTGATTTTGGATATCCGCTTGGGCAGGCGACATATGTTTCCCTGGCCTTGTTAGTTTTTCTTTTATCCAAAAACTTTCTAGGCGGATTGATGCGGCCGAAAATCCTTCTTATTCTATTGGCGCTGGTGGCACAATATGTTGCTGATTATAACTTTTTATATCAAGCCTCAAATCAGACCTGGATTAATGGCGGTTATGGAGACTATATCTATTTATTCGCCTATTTCATTATGGCAATGGCATTGGTTAATTTGGGTTCGGTATTTGAAAAGATTAAAAATACGTAGAATAAAATGATGAACGGTTTGGTGCAATTTCCCAAAATAGTCCTAAGGATCATCAAAGAGCAGGAATCTGTTATCGGGCCTTTGGCGTGGGACGAAGCCCGCAAGGTGCGCGGAATTGAAGTTATTAACCAGAAAAACGAAGAAATACATTTACAAAATGAGGATGCGAGGGGAATTATTGATAAATTAGTCGCCCAGTATGAGAGGATTTTCGGCAAGGCTTCCCATGAAGTGTGTAAAGAAGCGGTGCAAGATTTGATTGCTGAAATGCCGCCGGACCAAATTCCTTCCAGTTTGAAATAATTATTATGTTTGGCCTTTTTGGAAAAACTAAAAAAATAACCGAGCAGCTTTACGCGCAAAATCTTGAGCTTGCCGTAAAAAACAAAACCCTTTCGCTTCTTGAAAACTTGTACCAGACAAGTGTTTTAACCTTGATGCCGGAAGACATGGCCGCCAAAATCACTGATTTGATCCGCCAAGACCTTAATTTTGAATTTGCCAGCGTTTTGGTGTTTGACCAGGAGTCTGACACCCTTGCCACCCTTGCCTTTTCGGTTTCAGGGCGCCTGGCCAAGGCTATGGCGGTGGCGGGGTTTGATGCCAACCGCGCCAAGATTGGCAATGTTTCAAAGAACGATTTTTTTAAAAAAGCGGTGTATGAAAAAAGGGAAAACAGCAGCACTGCGCCCTGGCAGGTGCTGAAAGATTTTGTGCCTGCCGGGCATTTGGCACAGGCTCAAAAAGAATCTCACATTGAAACCATTTTGCTGTATCCTTTGGCAAAGGGCCAAGAAGTTTCTGGCGTGTTGCTGCTGGGCTTGAACCGCGAATATGCCACCCTTAATGCTTTTGAGAAAGCTTCCATAAAAAGCTGTATCAACGCCATCGCCCTTTTGTTGGACAAGGCTTATTTGTATAAAGACCTGCAGGCTTCCTATGAAGTGGAAAAGCGCGCCCATGAAGTTGAAAAAAAGGCTAACGAGGAACTGGCCAATTTAGACAAAGTCAAAGACCAGTTCCTAACCATTACCCAGCATAATTTGCGTACGCCGCTGACCAGTATTATGGGGTATTCCGATTTGATTTTGAATGGCACGTATGGCAAGCAGAATAAAAAAACGGTTGAGGTGATTAAAAAGTTCCAGATGCTGGGCAAGGGCATGATTAAAATGGTCAATGATTTTTTAGACGCCTCGGCTTTCCAGCTGGGCAAAGACATTGTTTCATTAAAACCGGGCATTGACCTGATGCCGCTAGTGGAAGAGGTGGCGGCCGAACTTAAATTCAAGGCGGAAGAGAAGGGGATTTACCTGAAGGTGGAAAAACCAGAGCGGGCGTTTATTATTAAGGCCGATCCGCAAAAGCTGAAAGCAGCTATTTTCAACGTGATTGACAATTCCATAAAATACACCACCCAAGGCGGGGTGACCGTGGCGCTCAAAAATCATGACACGGTAAAGATTGAAGTTTCTGACACCGGTATTGGCATTAAAAAAGAAGATTTGAGTAACTTGTTCACCAAAATGTTTGAACGCGGTTCCAACGCCAAAAACATCACCGGCAGCGGAGTGGGCCTCTATCTTTCCTACCAAATTATCAAATCCCACAGCGGAAAAATTTGGGCAGAATCGGAGGGAGAGGGGAAGGGCAGTACATTCTTCATTGAACTACCTTTGGAATAGTTTTCTTAGGCATTACATCCGCGTCTTACCGCCGAAAGGCGGTTTTCTATTGTGCGACAGTTAGCTATTGACAAGGTTGCTTGATTATGCTATAATTATGGTATAGAGTGAAAGGTGTCAAAAACAGCACTTTTTAGGGGGATTCTTCCAGGGGAGACGATTGTGGGTAGACGGGGTTGCCTTCAGGCGCCTCTTCATGGAGGAGCATTGCGAAATTCCTGGCCGGGTGCTGGGAATACGTGCCGTCGCAATGGTTTTATACAAGTAAAGACCTTTCGGGTTATGCGTAGCATGGCGCATAACAGAGCACACCGATGGGCATTTTCCCGAATAGGGAGAAGGAGATACTACCATGGCTCACCGTATTTTGGGCGGCTTGTCTGGCAGGGTGTTGGTTGGCATCGTGGCGGATCCTTTCGACCAGGTGTCGAAGGTTCGCAAGTTCTATCCGGCACGGTTGCTGGAAGAACTCGAAGCCACGATGGGGCCGCTTTCCTCGGAGGAGGCAATCGAAGCGGCTATCGACCGTTGGGCCGCTACTCCCGAGTTTCAGGCCGACGAGGCCCTGGACCTCGAGGCCATCACGGCCGAAGTGGGCGAAGATGCCTACTTTGCACTCTATTCCCAGGCCGGCGAGTAATCGCCGGGCATCGGGAAATCCGCAGTAAGGAGGGGGAAATTTTCACCCCTCCCTTTTTCCAAGAATATAAGGAAACTTGTGTTTTTAGAAAAGGATGACGGAAATAAAAAACCCGATTCCAAAGGTATGGAACCGGGCCTGGAAAGTGATGAACTTTGGGACGTGATTAAATCATGTCGTCCAAAAACTTTTTCATTCTTTCTTTTCGGCTTACAGGCTTGGCGGTTTGCTGGGCCAGCCGCAAGATTTCATTTTCAATTTCCTCCCCCTTGTCTGCCGAAAGAAAACCTACAGGCCGGCGGGCTAAAGAGGGGATAGAGGTTCTTTTCAGGAAGCTGGCAAAAAAGGTTTTTACCGCTCCAATCAAACCATCTTCATCGATATTCTCGGTTTGCGCGGGAATGACACAATGGTGGCACCGCCCGCGAGTGATGCTTGTAGCGCTTAGTTCACCAAGGCCTGCATCACGTAACCGGTCCCGGTAATGGACAATGGCGATGTGGTTAAATACGGTGCCAATGTAAGCAACTTGACTGTGAGAGTTGGTTGCGTACAGGCGTTGACACAGGCAGCCGGATTCCTTGGGGAACCGGAATGGTTTTCCGAAAAAACAGGTAACTTGCCGGGGCTTGCGTCTTGCCATTTCTTCAAAGAATTGGCGGGTCGGTTCCCAAACCAGTTTAGCGCGGTCTTGATTGTTATGATTGAAATATTCAAACAACAAGACACGCAAAGCGGTTACCGCAAACGTTAAGTCGCGGTTATCAAAAAGAAATTTCATCTTTTCACCTTTTTCCCCTTTCGTAAAAGAGCTGGGTTGACAAAACAAGCTTAATATATCACACTGACCGCTAAAGTCAAGAGACGAGTGTCCATAACCTTGTTGTGGCCAATCGTCTCTTGGGAATTTTTGCCCAAAGATCGTGTGAGCTTGGTCAGCTTGCGCGGAAGTTTACCGACTATTGGAGAGTCATCATGACTCGCAATTCCATCGCGTTGAGCGTCATTTCCCCGGTCGCCGATTGCCACAGCGATGAGTATCTCCTCAAGCTGGCGTACCAGCCAAACGCCACCGCCGAAGAAATCGAGGCGGGGTTGGAGGCTCTCCAGCGGCTGGAGGACAAGCACCGCGACGCGCTGGCGGTCCAAGATCTTTTGGACCGCGAAGCAAAAACCGCGGAGGTGGCCAAGATGGAACAGGTCAGCAAGGCGGACGCTGCCATCAAAAAGGTGGAAGCGGACATCGTGCAGCGCTTCCGTGACGGCCTGGTCAAGAGCGGTGGCCAGCGGGTGCTGAACGATTCCGCCAAGGCCAAGGGGTTGGCCGCGCGGTTCGGTGCCGCCATTGTCTGCAGTAATTTCGGCGGGGCGTTGGCCGCTCTCAAGGAGTTGCGCCAAGGCCACATCGCCGCCGGCATGCTGCATCATTTCGGTTCGGCTCGCGCGCACAACGAATTTCTGTTGCGCGCCGACGGGCAGTTGCAGCGCCTGCGCACCGAATTGCCCAGCAAGAAGCAGGGCAAGCGCCGGACGTAGCACGGAAGCTACGGAAGCTCAGGACACCAGAGCGTAATGTTGGTGTTGTACTATGGGGCTGCAGAATGAAATGCAGCCCCTCTTTTTTTATACACAGGCTTGCTTTTTTTGTATGTGGTAAAATGTAAGAACATGAACATAGAGCCGGAACGGCTTAAAAAGTTTTTATTGGATGCCCAGCTGGTGGCAGAGAAGGATTTTGACTTGGCCCAAAAGGAAGCGGTTAAGGCCCGCGATAGTGTGAGCAATGTGCTGGTGAAAAGGGGGCTTATTGAACGTGAAAAACTCACTAAATTTGAGGCGTATTTGCTGGGCGTGCCGTTTGTGAACATTGAAAAAGAGGCTATTGATTTGAAGGTGTTAAATATTATTCCTGAACAGATTGCCCGGGCCCACAATGTGATCGCCTTCCGCAAGCGGGAGAATAATCTGGAAGTGGCCATGCTTGACCCGGAAGATTTGGTGACCATTGAATTTATCAAAAAAACAGATCCGCTGCTGAAAATTCTGCCCCGGCTGACCACGCCCGAAGGCATTAAAAATGCGTTGCGCCAATACCAAGAAACGCTAGACGTGGAATTTGGGGGTTTTATGCAAGGGGCGGTGGAAGGGCTTTCCCAAATTAAGGTTAATAATAATGATCCGGTAAAAGCGGCCCAGGAACTGCCCATTGTTAAAATTGTAGATACGTTAATGAAGCATGCTATTTTGCAAAATGCTTCCGATGTGCACATTGAACCCATGGAGCAAGAGGTGGTGGCGCGTTTTCGCATTGACGGCATTTTGCACGACATGATGAAGCTTCCGGTTACCAGCGCCCTGGGCATTGTGGCGCGCATTAAGGTATTAAGCAATTTGAAGTTAGACGAACATAGGCTACCCCAAGACGGCCGGTTTAAGATTGAAACGGATGATTATAAATATTCGGTGAGGGTTTCAGTGCTGCCAGTGTTTAACGGCGAAAAGATTGTGATGAGGTTACTGGCGGAAGGCACCAAGGCGCAAACGCTGGAAGGGCTTGGTTTTTCGGGTAAGGCGCTAGAAATTATCAAGCAGAATTTACTGCGCCCCACTGGTATGATTTTGATTACCGGGCCGACGGGATCCGGAAAAACCACCACGTTGTATTCTATGATGGACATTTTGAATACGCCCAAAGTGAACATCTCCACGGTGGAAGACCCCATTGAATACCGGATGCCGCGGATTAACCAAACCCAAACCAATTCCGCCATTGGCCTTACCTTTGCGGCGGGTTTGCGGGCCCTGGGGCGCCAAGACCCCAATATTATCATGGTGGGGGAAATCCGCGATGGTGAGACGGCCAGCCTGGCCATTAACGCCGCGCTGACCGGCCACTTGGTTTTGAGTACTATTCACACCACGGAAGCGGCTGGAGCCATTCCAAGGCTGATTGATATGCAGGTAGAGCCGTTTTTAATTTCTTCCACCGTGAACGTGATTATCGCCCAAAGGTTAGTGCGAAAATTTGCCGGTGAAAAAGAAAAATATAAATTAAAGAAAGCAGAGGTTGATAACTTGGCCGCCCACTGCAATATGGAGCGTGTTTTAGAAATGTTGCGCGCAGAAAAAATCCTTAAAGCCAAGGGCACTTTGTTAGACATTGATTTTTACCGCCCCATGGTTTCAAAAGGTTCGGCCACCGGTTATAAGGGCCGCATGGGAATTTACGAAGTGTTACCGGTAACTCAGGCCATTAAAGAGCTGATTGTAAAAAAAGCTTCCACCAAAGACATCACCGAGGCCGCCGTTACCGGCGGCATGCGCACCATGTTTGAAGACGGCCTGGTAAAAGCCGCCATGGGGTTAACGAGCATTGAAGAAGTGTTGAGGGTGATTATTGAATAATATATGCCAAATTTTACTTATAAAGCGAAATATTTTGATGGGCGGGATGGGGGTGGGGTTATGCAGGCGGGCGATGAGCGTGAATTGGCGCTGGCTTTGAAGGCGCAGGGGATGATTTTGATTGACGCGGCGCCTGAAGGTAAAAAGAAGGGGTTTAACCGGGAAATCAACCTGCCGTTTTTGGGTGTTTCCAGCACGGAAAAGATTATGATGACGCGGAATTTGGGGGTGATGTTTTCCACCGGCCTTTCCATGGTTAAGATTTTTGATATTTTGTCACTGCAGTCAAAAAACAAGCAGTTAAAAGACGCGCTGGCGGATATTAAAGAAAAAGTCAGTAAGGGGGAAAACCTTTCTGACGCGTTGGCGCGTTACCCGAAAATTTTCAATGAACTGTTTGTGAACATGATCAGGGTGGGGGAGGAATCCGGAACCTTAGATGACATTTTTCAAATTTTATCTTTACAGCTTGGCAAAGAGCATGAATTGAGAAGTAAAATAAAAAATGCCATGACCTATCCGGCCATCATTGTGCTGGTGATGCTGGTGGTGGGCGTGGTGATTATCACCGTGGTGCTGCCCAGTCTGGACGCCTTTTTTACTTCCCTGAACGTGCCGATTCCGTTTTACACCCGGGCCATTTTATGGGGCGGAAAGTTTTTATCTAAAAATTGGTGGCTTTTGTTTGCGGGCCCGGCGGCTTTGGTGGGGATTTTTATGATGGCCATTAAAACCCCCAAAGGCAAGCGGGTGCTGGACACCTTTTTGCTACGCATGCCGGTGATCTCGCAAATTACCAAAAAAAGCAATTCGGCCTTTTTGGTCAGGTCGCTTTCTTCACTGATTGCTTCCGGCGTGCCGCTCATCCGCGCTTTGGAAATTTCTTCCAAAACGGTCAGCAATCAATATTTTTCAAAAGCTTTGGTTGAGGCCGGGGTGAAAATAAAAAAGGGAGAAAAATTATCCGGGGCGCTCCGCCCGCATGCGGATTTATTCCCGTTTGGGGTGATTGAAATGATGGAAGTGGGGGAAGAAACGGGAAAAACCGCGGTGATTTTAAAAAAGCTGGCGGAATTTTATGAACAGGAAGCCGCCGCCGCCGTGGAAAAGATGGCCATTTTAATTGAACCGGCGCTGATTATCTTTTTGGGCGTATCGGTGGGATTCTTTGCCTTTTCCATTCTCCAGCCGATGTATTCTTCGTTAAAGTTTATCGGGAACTGATGCCTATGCTATTTCGCATTCCACATTCAAGCCGGGGATTTACCATTTTAGAGGTAGTTGTTTCTGTAGGCTTGATTGCCATTATGCTGCTCTTGGCTTACACTATGTATGCTAACGTGCTGACCGTGCAAGAATTGAAACAGCGCGACATAGCGCTTAAAATCTCCAGCCATCAAATAGAGAATTTGCGGGGGTTGGGATACAGCGCCCTGCCTGCTTCGGGCAGTTTTTCCAATGCCGATCTTTCCCTTTTACCTTCGGGCGCGGGTGCTATGGCGGTTTCTGTGTATAACGCGCAAACCAAGCAGGTTACGGTCACCGTTTCTTGGGCGGGCCTGGGCGGAAACGAATCAGTCAGCCTTTCCACGCTTATCGTTAATTCAGGAGGGTTAAAATAATGCATACTATGTTGCCTGGGAAAAAATATTATTTACGGGGAGTAACCATGGTTGAGCTGGTAGTGGTGATTGCCATTTTTGCGGTGTTAATGATTGCGCTGGCTAATTTTTTTGTGGGATACAAGAATTTGTCTTCCTATGTGCAAACTACGGTGGACACTTCCGAATCCACGGGCCTTTTTGTCAGTTCCGTTTCCAATGCCGTTCGCCAGGCCAGCCATGTGTTGGCTTCTTATTCTTTTTCAGGTACCCTGCGCACGTGTGGGGCAACGGTGCTTGTGCTGGAACTCCCATCTATTGATAGCGGGGGAGTAGTGATTGCGGGAAAATACGATCACATGGCCTTTTATCTGGTCGGCACCGATATTTATTGGCAGGTGCTTGCCGATGCCTCCAGTAGCCGCAGTTCATTTACCGGGAAAATCAGCACATCGGT
>OBEQ011072044.1_pt1 | contig 15234 bp, 11 predicted proteins | sample 1670901 | NCBI WGS metagenome assembly OBEQ01 (sample SAMEA104232315, study PRJEB22302) | groundwater metagenome | biome: forest; feature: aquifer; material: groundwater | place: USA | collected 2011-08-07 | depth 5.4 m | reverse complement strand
GCGGAAGGGGAGTGTGGGCGGGGCGGCTGTGCGGACCGGGGGCGGGAGCCCCTACGAGCCGTTCGAGCAGCATCTCTGGGGCGTGGCCCGTCAACATCAGGTCCCGTCTCTCGCTGTGCTCGACCAATGGATGAATGTGTCCGAGCGCTTTCACGTCGACCGGCCGGACTACGTCGGCGCTCTCGATCGCTTTCAGGGTCAAGAGCTCGAAGCGATAGGGTTTCCGGCCGATCGGGTCGTCATCGTCGGCCATCCCTGGCTGGCGCAGCTTGCGCGTGGTGTCGAGCCCGAGCGCGTCACGCGGGTTGAGGCTCCTGTCCGGCTTCTGTTTGCGAGCGAACCGGTGCGCAGCGATGTCGAGCACGGCTTCAACGTCCCTTTCGGCTACGACGAATTTGACGCGTTCGCGGTCGTCCACGCGGGTGCCTTGGACGCGGTCCGGCACGGGAGCACGGTGGAGATAGCGGTCAAGTTCCACCCGTACGAGGATCCAGCACCATTCCGCGAGCGGGCGGCGGCGCTTCCGTACGCCGAGCGCCTGACGCTTCGGTTCGTCGAGCCCGGGCAGGCGTCGATCGAATGGATTCGTTGGGCGGATCTCGTCACCGGCATTTCGTCGATGCTCCTGATCGAGGCGATGGTGCTCGGTCGCGCCGTCGTCAGTGTTCAACCGGGGCTCAGGCGCGAGGAGACGTTCATCCCGTCCTTGCGTGGCGCAGCTCGAACGTTGAACACTCCCGAGACCGGCGCAGCAGTCGTCTCGGCCCTGATCACCGACCCCGCCGGCCGGGCCGCAGAGCGGGCACGGCACGCGTCGTTTGTTACGCAGGTCACCACTGATGGCCGGTCCGCCGTGAGCGTCTGGCTGCGACGGCAGCTTTCGACGCGGGTCGGGTGAGCATCGTGGACTCGTCGCTGAAACGTCGAAGCCGCGAAGGAGGCTCGTTGGGGCGGGCCTGCCTCGCGACGGCAGGACGCTTACTCCAGTACGGCGTACGAGATTTTGGTGTCGAAGGAGAACCGCTGCAGTCGGAGGCTGCGGACGCCAATCGTCTGGAGCAGCGCGATCGTCTCCCCCGGCCAGCCGCGGTCGTTCAATTCGTCGAAGGCCAGGATGGCGCCCTTCGGCATCCGCGGCACGAGCTGTTCGAGAGCGACTCGCGTCGGCTCGAACACATCGACATCGATGTAGAGCAGGCTCACGAGCGTTTCGGGATTGGCTTCGAGGTACTTCGGGATCGTATCTTTCATGTCCCCGCGCACAAGCGAGACCTTCGGCAGATTCGGGAGAAAGCGGTTGGCGTCGTAAAGACGGGCGCTTTCCATGATGTCTGCGTACGAGTCGAGTGCCAGCGCGCCTTTGAACGACACCGACGACTCACCCGTCGCGTCTTCGGGCGACAAGTCGGCAAACCCGGCAAAGGTATCGAACCCGACGAGTCGCCGCTGATAATTGAGCGGCTCCAGGATCGCGCTCAACTGCGCCCACGCCATCAAGCCGCCACCCCCGAGAACGCCGCACTCAAAAATCGAGCCTTGTATGTCGAGGACACGCTTGAACATCTCGTATCGGGCGATGAACCGCGTCAGCACCTGCCGGGGCACGTACTTCGTGAAGTTCTGCATCTTCCACACGAACGGTCCCGGGCTGGTGACGATGTACTGCTCGAGTTCCGCGCGAAAAGCGGCTGGCACTCCGAGAACGGCGTCGTAGGTCTCTGCGTCGTTCGGTGTCCTCGTGTCGACCTGCGCGTCGGCAGGCTTCTTTGATGTCATGTCCTCTCCACGGATTGTCGCTCCTGGTGCTCGCGAGTTGCGCGCCCGTACCGGCGGTGTCGTCGCAGGTGGGCCGGGCCGCCTCGTTGACGACGTGCAATTCTGCGTCGCCCTCATGACGTCGTCAAGTTGCGCGCACCATCGTCACCCGTGAACGCCATCGATCGCCGCCTGGTCTTCTACCAGGGTCAGCACGTGATCCTGAAGGTGTTGACCGAGCGCGACGTGCGCGACAGTCCCTGGGTGGGATGGTTCAACGACGACGAACTGTGCGAGCACAACCTGCATCACTTCTTTCCGAATACGTTCGAGCGACAGCTGGAGCACTGGAAAAACGCGGTGGGCGATCGCAAGATTCAACTCGGCGTCGTGGCTCCTCACCTCGACGATGAGCTGTGCGGAGTCATCTCGTTGCAGGACATCGACTGGATCCACCGGCGGGCGGACCTGGCCGTGCTGCTGGACCATCGCCGAACCAGGCAGCATCCATGGGTGTTTATCGAGGCATGGTCACTCATGCTGACGCACGCGTTCCGGGCGTTGAACCTCCACAAGGTATGCGCGGGCACATTCAATCCGTTCGTGGCGCCGCCTCTGAGGTCAATATTCAACTTCGAGGTTGAGGCGGTGCTGAAGAAGCATGTCTGGAAGTCCGGATCGTTTCATGACATCACGCTGCTGGGCGTCCTCAGTACCACGGTCCGGTACCCGTCGATTCCCCCCGGCGGAGGCACGGCCGCGCATGAGTGACGTCGCAACGTCGGATTCGCCGGTCGCGCGCGCGATCTCGTCGGCGGACGTCGCGTTGTTCGTGGATGCCAGTCGCGACCGCAGCCCGCTGCACGTGTCCGAAGAGTATGCGCGTGCGACGGCATTCGGACGTCCCGTCGCACACGGTGTGCTGGGCGCGTTGACGTGCCTGGCCGAGCTGCCGGAGACGGCTGGGTTGACGATCGTCGGCGCTGATTTTTCGTTCCTGGCGCCGACGTATCCCGACGTGAGCTACCGGGTTCGCGTGGCGGCGCGCGAGGGCCGCGCGGATGCCTGCCGCGTGCAGTTGACGGATGGTCGTCGCGTCCTGCTGCGAGGAGATGTTGACTACGGGGTGTTGGCCGACACCGCCACCCTCGACGACCGGGCGCCCGATCAGTGGCGGCGAACCGCGCGCGATCCGCGGGAGGCGGGGCTTCAGCCGGGCGACTTCCTCACGGGCACATATAGTCCGGACTGGAAAGCTGTTGAGGCCCTTGATGATCGCTATGAACTGTCGCATCGCGGCGTGTGTCGCTCGCTCATCGCCGCGCTGATGTGCGGGAGCTATTCGGCGGGGATGGAGTACCCGGGGTCGGCCAGCCTCCTCTGCCGGCTTCAGGTCTCGTTGTCACGACGGCTGGAGCGGTCCGCCGGGCAGTTCGGCTTCTCGCTTTGCCTGAATGCCCTGGACGATCGGATTGCCATGGCGAAGCTCGCCGGCACGTTGACCGATGCGACCGGCCGGCCCTGGGCGCACCTGAATGTGGGCGCGATCGTGCGCTCGGAAGTCGAAGAGCCGCGCGCGGCTGACGTCGAGGAAGTGAGTCAATGCCGGCCCAGCCTCGAGGGCAAGCGCGCGCTGGTTGTCGGCGGCAGCCGCGGGCTCGGAGCGGCGATTTCGCTTGCCCTGGCGGCCGCGGGGTGCCGCGTTCATGTGATGTTTGCCGGCGTGCCCTCGTACGCGTCGCGCCTTGAAGCGGCAGCACGGGAGCGCGGATGGAAGCTGTTCCCGGTTCACGGGGACGCTGCTGACCTCGCAGCGTGCGATGCAGTCCGCAGCGAGATGGCCGGCCAGGGACCCATCGACATCCTCGTGTGCAACGCCTGTCCGGCGCCGCAGCCATTGTGGGTCGAGCCCTCGGCAGTCCCGCGACTCTCGGCGTACCTGGCATCAGCGTTCGCGCTCGTGGCCGCGCCGTTGTCGACGTTCGCGCCCGACCTGGTCCGCGCGCAAGGGTGGCACGTGCTGATTTCGTCCGCGTACGCCGCTTCAGCTCCAGCCGATTTGCCGCATTACGCTGCGGCTAAAGCGGCGGTCGAAGGACTGGCGCGCGCGGCGGCCGCCGGGAATCCGACGCTGCGGACGCTGATCGTGCGCCCTGGAAAATTGCTGACCGAGATGAACAACACCCCCCTCGGGCGTCACGGCGCCGTTTCTCCGGCGACCGTCGCACGCCACATCGTCTACACCCTGGCTGAGGGAGCGGCCCCCGGCACCGTCCGGACGATCTGAGGAGAATACGCGCGTGGATCTCATATCGATTGTGGCTGAAGTGCTCGATGTGCCGCCGGGCTCGTTAAGCGAGAACAGCGGACCCGAGAGCGTCGCGCCGTGGACGAGTCTCGCTCACATTTCGCTCATGCTCGCCATCGAGGAGCGCCTCGACGTCCACTTCACGATGGATGAAATGGCCGGCGCACGCTCGATTGCCCAGATCCGGGAGGCGCTCCAGCAGAAAGGCGTCACGGAACGCACCTGAGCACCGCAGCCAACCTCATGCAGCATACCGGACCGGGCATCGCGGCCAAGGGCGTAAACGCGCTGGACGCAGTGACGCGCCAGCTTGGGCAGCGGCCGCTCAAGGCATTCGAGGTCGATCAGGTTGCCGGGCAGCTCGCACGCGTGAAGGAGTCGCTGGATCCGGAAACATCGATTCCGGAGTGGCGCGTTGCGCTGCTGAGTAATTCGACGGTCACGCCGCTTGCCAACGCGGTCCGCGCAGGCGCCGTGCGGTGGCGCGTGTTCGCGGACGTGCACGAGGGGACGTTCGATGCTGTCGCACAGGACATCCTGGATCCCGGCAGCGCCCTGTACGCGGCCCCGCGTGACGCCGTCATCCTTGCGTTCAATCACCGGTTCATATCCCGGTGGCCCGACGCGGGCGAGACCGAGAGCGTGGTCGACGCCATCATCGCCAGCGAGGTGAGCCGGCACGAAGCGCTCTGGAACGGGCTCCGGAAGCGGCTTCAGTGCCCCGTGCTGCAGCACACAATCGAGCCGCTCGGCCGCGACTACGTGGGCGTCGCCGAGGCCGCCCATCCGTGGAGCCCTGACGCATTCATCGCGCGGCTCAACGCGGCATTGAAGCAGGCGGCTCCCGAATTCGTGTACTGGGTTGACACCGCACGGCTCGCCACGCAGGCGGGTCTCCGCGAGTGGCATGACTGGCGGATTGGCTACGCCGGCCGCTTCGCGTTCAGCCCGCGATTTCTCGATGATTACGGCCGCCTGGTCGCCGGTATGCTGGCCGCACTATACGGTGCCACCCGCAAGTGCCTCGTGCTCGATCTCGATAACACGCTGTGGGGCGGTGTGGTCGGCGACGATGGCGTCGAGGGCATCGAACTGGGACCAGGCAGTCCGGGCGGCGAGGCCTATGAAGGTTTCTGTCGCTACCTGCTTGCGCTGAAGGCGCGCGGCATCGCCCTGGCGGTCTGCAGTCGGAACGATGAGCGGATTGCGCGGTCGGTGTTCGAAACGCACCCTGCGATGCCGCTCCGCGTCGACGACTTCGCGGAGTTCGTGTGCAGCTGGGACGACAAGGCGGCCGGTCTCGCGCGCATCGCGTCGCGACTGAATCTCGCGCCCGCACACCTGGCGTTCGTCGACGACAACCCAGCCGAATGCGACCGCGTTGGGGAAGCCCTGCGGGACATCGGGGTGTTGCGCCTCGAAGGCGACCCGAGCACCTTCATCGATCAACTCGAGCGCACCCGCTGGTTCACGAGCGTCAGATATTCCGCGGAAGACAACTTGCGCGCGGCCTCCTATGCCTCCAGGGAGAAGGCCTCCGAGCTCCTCGCTCAGGCCGGCACGCTCGAAGAATTCCTGGCGGGCCTCGAGATGCGTGCCGAGTTCTTCCTCGCCACGCCCTCCGACCTTCCGCGCCTCGCGCAGATGGAAGCCAAGACGAATCAGTTCAACGTGACGACGAAACGGCTGACGGAGAACGATCTGTGCGGGCTGCTCGAACGCGCGGACCGCGCCGTCTACGCGTGCAAGCTGCGCGACCGCTTCGCCGACCACGGGCTCGTGTCGTCCGTCATCGTGTCCCGCAACGGCGACGAGTGGGTCATCGACGGCTGGGTGATGAGCTGTAGAGTCTTTTCGCGGACTCTCGAGCAGTTCATCTGCAACCGGCTTGCGGAGGCAGCGCTGCTCGCGGGGGCCACATCGATCGTCGGCTGCTACGCGCCGACCGAACGCAACGGCGTTGTCCGCGATCTCTACAAGCAGCTCGGTTTCGATGAAGTCATGGGCGCCGACCGACGGCGGTGGCGCGTGACGCTGGCACAGTGGTTGCCGCGATTGTCGTTCGTGCAGGGGTAAATGAACATCCATATCAATTTCTCGGTGCAGTTACCGCTGTACGCGAGCGTGGCGCGTGATCTCCAGTCACGGCATGGTATCAAGCGTTTCAGCGGGTTCGTCTACGGTCGCGATAGTCTCCACGACCTCCGGGCACTCGGCTTTCCGACAGACGGCATCAAGGCGCTCACGCAATACCTGAGTGAGACGGGTCGAGACCGCGAGCCGGACATGGACTATCTTCGGCTGGTCGAGACCCGCTACGGCAACCCGCATCTCTACCTGATGATTGCCGGGTGCCGCTTTCTGTCCGGGTTCGAACACCGGCGGGCGCTCCGGCTGCTCGAAGCGGGGTTCAGGCTCATCGAGGGGATCTTCGACGAGTACGCGCCGACCGCGGTGATCGGTGAAGGCGTGGCGTGCACGTTCACGTGGATTCAGCACGCCGTTGCGCAGCATCGCGGCATCCCGTATCTCGCGATGGCGCCAGCTCGCGTGAACAATCGCATCGTCATCTTCCGCCAGCGCACCGAGCGATACGATCGCGCCGACGCGTTGTTTGCGCATTTCAAGCAGCACGGCGTGCCCCCGCGTCTTCGCGACGACGCCGAACGCTTCATCCGCGAGTTCAGGGAAACCCACGAGAAACCGGATACCTATATCCGGTTCGCGCACCCGCCGGGGTTCGATATCACGTCGATCCGGGTCCTCGGCAACCTGCTGTACCGGCGGTACCTGGATCCCGACAACTATCTGCTGGCGCCGCTGCACGAGGCGATCATGGGTCGCCTTGTCAGGGTCACGAAGGATCGCCTGCTCGATCCCCGGCAGTTTGAACAGCCCGTCCCCGGCGAATGCTACGTGTTCTTCCCGCTGCATTTTCAGCCGGAAGCGACGACGTTGATGTGGGCACCATTCAACGTCAACCAGATTGCGGTCATCGAAAACGTCGCGAAGACGCTACCTATCGATCACCTGTTGTACGTGAAGGAGCACAAGGCCAGCCTCGGACGGCGTCCGAGCGGCTACTACAGCCAGATTCGCCGCATTCCGAATGTGCGTCTGCTCTCTCCGCACCTCGACAGTCATGAGCTGATCAAGGCGAGCTCGGCTGTCTGCGCGATTACCAGCACGGTCGGGTGGGAAGCGGTGCTGTACGAGAAGCCGGTGATCACGCTCGGCGACTGCTTCTACAACTCGTTCGACCTCGTGCGGCGTGTCTCATCGATGGAGGATCTGCCGGGCGCGATGCACGACGCGATCACCGGGTTTGTTCCCGACGGCGAGCTGCTCGTGAAGTATGTCGCCGCGATCCTGGCCGGCACGTATGAGGGCGATTTCAATTTCGTGCCGGGCGCCGATAACCGGTCGGTGCTCGATCACGGCAACATCCACAAGCTGTCTGATGCCCTTGCCACGGAACTTGGCCTTCTCCCGCCACGAGGAGTTCAGGAGCCCTACGTCGCAGATGTCAGATCGTACGTTGCGTCGCCGGCAGGCCGGTAACGCATGGGCTCATCCTTGACCGCGCCATTCTCGTCGGCTCCCGTCGGATCCACTGTTCGACAGGCAGCGCATACGTTCGTCGTTCGCGGCCTGACGTTCAGCTGCCGCGCGGCGCTGGTCGTCATTCTCGCGAAACTGCTGCGACCGGACGATTACGGCGCGTACGCGCTCGTCACCACGATCACGACGTTCGGGATCGTGCTGGCGGGACTGAGTTTGCACACCTACGTGTTCCGCGCGGTGCCGGGCAGGCCGCCGGAAGAGCAGCTTCAGATTTTCAAGGCGACATCGATTTTCGAGTTCCTGTCGACGCTCGCGCTCGTCGTGTTCGTCGCAGCCTCCGGTCTTCTCGGCGTCGCACTGACGGCGCTCCGCGCGTCGGAGCATGCGTCCGCCTTCACTGTGGGACTTCTCCTGCTGCTGTTGCTCGTTCCGCTCGCGGAGGCGTCGCACTTCCTTTTGGCGCAATCACGCGTCGAGCAGGCGAATTGGGTGGATTTCTTCAGCCAGGCGGCGTGGGTGCTGCCCCTTGGGGCGCTCGCCATGCTGCGGATTCCGATAGGCCTGCGAGGCATCCTGCTTACGCAACTCGGGGGGTGTGTCATCGCGCTCGTGTACGCCGCTGTCCAGATCGGGCCGTCCGCCTGGTGGCGCGCGCGGCCCGATTGGCGCGTGCTGCGTGGAGGACTGGCGTACAGCATTCCAATGGTTATCCCACCGCTCGCGTTGTACAGCCTGAAACTTGCGGATCGCTTCTTCCTGTCCCACTACCACACGCTCCAGCAGGTGGGCATTTACTCATTTGCGTACACGCTTGTGAATACCGCGTACACATTCACGGCGTGGATCGCCTTCACGACGATGGGCCCGCGGATCATTCGCGCCCATAACAACGGCTCGTATCGTGAGCGCGACGTGTTGCAGACCTACACGGTCAAAGTCGCGCTGGTGTCATTCATCGGCGCTGTCGTGGTCATGCTGCTGCTCGCCGACCCGCTCGTGCGCTTTGCCGCCCGGCCGGAATACCTCGCCGCGCGCCAGCCGTTGCCGTTGCTCAGCGTCGCGTACGTGTTCATGATCCTCACGTTTCCAGCCCAATACGCCCTGATGATGGACAAGCGGATGGTCGTGATGGTGACGATCGATCTCATCGGGATGGCCGTCGGCATTGCCTTGGACTTCTGGCTCATACCGATCTGGTCCTACAACGGCGCGGCCGTGGCTTCAGCCATCGGCTTCGCGGTCGTGCTCATCGGGAAGTACTCGTGCTCGAGTGCCTTGACCTTCCGTGAGTTCGCGAGGCCTTAAGGCTAACTGTGAACCAAACGTTCAGGTGGGCGGTCCGAAACGCAGCAAGGAAGCTCGCCTACCAAATGCGGAATAAGTATCTGTATCGACTGTGTGAGTTCTATATCAACGCCGTCGATAACGATCACGACAGCGACTTCTACACGAATGGCGAGGCGGCTTTCGCTCGTGCCAGCCTTCCAAAGTGTTCTGTGGCATTTGACCTGGGCGCTGCAGTTGGCGACTGGACCGCCATCGCTCTTCAGGCTAATCCTCGCGTCATTATTCACTGCTTTGAGCCGTCCTCTCGTCGATTCAGAGTCCTCGCCAGCCGCAATTTCGGTAAGGGGCCTAAGCAGGTCATTCTTAACAATCTTGCAATGGGCGAAAAGGAAGGCCAGAACTCGATCTTCTACGGCGCTTCGGGAGGAAGCGTCTCACTCTTTCCACAGCGATACGGTGGAGAGTCTTACAATCCAGCGGATGTCGAGACCGTCTCGATCTCCACAATCGACCAGTACTGCCGCCAAAGGGGGATCGAGCAGATCGACTTCATCAAGATGGACATCGAGGGCTACGAGATGGCGGCGATTCGCGGCGCGGAACACATGCTCAAAGAGTCGCGGATCGCTACAATCCAGTTCGAATACAGCTACGTCTTTCTTGACGCCGGAACTTCACTTAAAACGCTGATGGAATATGTTCGCGATGTAAATCCGCGCTACGACTTTCACAAGATCTATCCTGATGGCACCCATTTTGTACCACAGTACGAGCATCGTCTTGACAATTTCAAGACCTCGAACTGGGCGATCATAAAACGTGACTGAAAACGCAGTCTGTAGACACTTGTCGAAATGCGTAGCCTGCTTCTGCTAACTAACAGTGTTCGCGCTGACGAGCGAGCTCGCCTTGGCCCAGGGGACCACTCCGCTCCTGACCGGCACAAGACTGCGAGTCCGCCTGGACACGGCCATTGCCTCCAGTAACGCTCGCCCCGGAGACGCCGTCGAGGCGACACTTCTTGAGTCAATTCAAAGTACAAGCTCTTTATTCCCATTGACATCGCTCCACGCGGACGTGCTGTTTTCCTTTGATCGCGAATTGCGGGTGCTTCGGGACTGGTACGGGTACGTCCGCGGGAGCGCCGCGTAGATGTGTGGCAGCGCGAGTGACATTCTGGCCGGTGCGGCATCAGCGCGCTGAGGGGCAGGCAATGATCGAAACACGCACACACATTGATACCGAGCGGACCATGAAGCCCGCCGGTTGGCTGGCGCTTGTCTCGATGCTCATCGCGACGCTTCTGGCGCTGGGCCGAGCGCCGCTGTCTCTGGTCGCAACCATGCTCGGCATCGGTGCGCTGCTCGCGTGGACATCGCGCAGCTGGTTCAACGTGCTGTGTTACCTCTCCACGCTCGCTGTACAGGTCGTCCAGCCACTGGTGCTGTTCCGCGTCGCCATTTCGGACCCGTTCATCCTCCCCGCGGCCGTGAAGACGACCGGCCGTGTGTGGCGCGGCGACGAGCAGCGTGTGCGTTCGTCGCTGGAGCGTCCATTCGCGCTGCTGCTGGCTGCGTTTGCAATCGGGAATGTCGTCGCGTTTGTCGAGCAGCGGCGTTTCACCGGCTACGCCGTCGTGAACAAGGACCTCGGCATTCTGTTCCTTCTTGTGGGCTTTTTTACGCTCCTCTGGCATCTGTCGGATCGCGCGCGCATCGAGCAGGCGCTCACGTGGTTCATCGGCGGCGTATCGCTGGCGAATCTCGGCTGTCTGGTCGGGGCACTCGTGGCCCTGGTGCGTGGTCCGAACCTGCTGTACGACTCGAGCATCAACCGGATGTTCGGGTGGATGCAGAATCCGAGTCTGACCGGCGGGATCCTCATGACCGCGGGTCTGGTCGAGTTGTCGCTGCTGAGCGTTGCGAGCGGTTCGCCCGGGCGCACCCGCGTTCGGTGGCTCAATGTGTGGCTGCTCGCCATTGGAATTGGCTTGACCCTGTCGCGAAGTACATGGTTCGCCGTCGGCGTCGGAGCAGCGGTCCTTCTGCTGTTGCACGAGTTCGTCGCGGAGCGGCCGCGCAGGCGATACCTGCTCGCAGCGAGCGTGTGGCTTGTTGTGCCGGCGATGGCCATTGGCAACATCGCGCGGCTGAATCTTTCGGCCGGCGTCGCGGCGCGGATGCCGACCGCAGAACAGCACGCGGCGCAACTGCAGGCGCGTCTGGTCAGCCAGTGCGAGACCTCGCCATCACTCGAAGTCTGCGCGAGCGTGCAGAAGCCGGCGGCGAGCCGAGACGGTGAGAGCAACGCAACGACCCCTGAGACGACTTCTCGGGCGCCGGTGCCCCCCCCCGCGGCCATTCCCGGGCGCCCCGCCGTTCCTGCCGCGGCGCAACCAGGCCCTCCGGTGCCGGAAGGCGCTCTCGAGAACGCTCGCGGTTTGAGCGATCGGATCGCGATCGCGAGCATTGCACTACGCGAATATCGCAAGTCTCTGCGCCGCATCATGCTGGGAATCGGCGTCGGTACGTTCTTCGCAACGTCGGCAGCCGTCTTCGGGGTTCCACTGATTGTTCACAACACATTTATCTGGTTTCTCGTGGAGATGGGCCCGCTGGGATTGATCGCCGTCGTCTGGATCTGGGCGACCACATGCCGGAATCTCTGGCAGGTCTGCCGCGAGAGGCATTGGAGCGGACCCGCGGGCATCGGTGTCGCTGCCGCATTTGCCGCGCTCACTGTGTTCTGCATCATGAACGAGGGCTTCTACCAGCGGCACCTCTGGTTCATCTTCGCGCTTGGTGATCGACTGCGAACGATCGCAATTGCAGATGCGACCGGCGCCCGCCCCGTGATCCTGCCGAATCCGGAACCGGTCTGACCCGATATGTGCGGTATTGCCGGCATTGTAGGGATCGACGCTCCGGCGGATATCAGCCTCGTCGCTGCCATGAATCGGGTGCTGGTCCATCGCGGCCCTGATGACGGCGGCGAATGGGTCGATCCCACCGGCCGGGTGGCGCTGGCCAACCGGCGGCTCGCGATCCTCGACCTGACACCAGCAGGGCATCAGCCGATGCTGAGCGGCGACGGCTCGTGCTGCCTGGTGTTCAATGGCGAGATTTACAACTACGTCGAACTCCGAGGCGAGCTCGCAGCGCTCGGCCATCGCTTTGGAACTCACACAGATACCGAGGTGGTGCTCGTCGCGTACGAGCAGTGGGGCGACAGCTTTGTCGAGCGCTTCAACGGGATGTTCGCCTTCGCGTTGTGGGACTCGCGCCGGCGCCGGCTCGTCGCGGGGCGCGATCGCTTCGGCGAGAAGCCCTTTTACTACCACCTGTCTGCGCGGCACTTCGCGTTTGCCTCCGAGCTGAAGGCACTGGTGCTCGATCCATCGCTGGCCCGGACCATCGACGAGGTCGCCGTTGGACGGTACCTGGTGGACGCGCGCGTTGACGGCGATGAACGTACGTTTCTGCGCGACGTGCGTCAACTTCCACCCGCGCATCTACTGACCATCGATGCCTCCGGCACACTCGCCACGCGCCGATACTGGCGGCTGGCTCTCGACGACACGAGCACAGCGACCGCGGCCGATGCCGCGGAGGAGTTCCGCGCCCTGCTGACCGACGCGGTGAGGCTCCGGCTCCGCAGCGACGTCGACGTGGGTTCGAGCCTCAGCGGCGGACTCGATTCGAGCAGCATCGTCTGCACGATGAAGACGCTGCTCGGCGCGACGATGGGCCAGCAGAAGACGTTCTCGGCGCGTTACCGAACGGGAGGGACTGACGAAGGCCGCTACATCGACGCGGTGGTCGAGAAGACCGGGGTCGAGGCACATCATGTCTGGATCGAAGGCGAACAGCTTCTCGACGATCTCGATCGATTCGTGTGGCATCAGGACGAGCCGGTTGCCCATACGAGTCAGTTCGCGCAATGGAAGGTGATGGAGCTCGCACGCAAGACTGGCGTGACGGTGCTGCTCGATGGACAAGGCGCCGACGAAGTCCTCGGCGGATATCCGTCGCCGACGTTTGGACATCGCTATGCCGAGCTCGTCGCCGCGGGCAGTCTCGGTGAACTGATACGCGAGCTCATCTCGTTCCGGAGAAACCACGGCGCCGTCGCTCCCGCATTGCGATATCTCGCCGCGGCGATGCTGCCGGGCCGACTGCGTCGCGCAGCGCGGGTGCGGTATCACCGCTCGGCCGGTTTGGAGTTGCTCGCGGCCCCGGTGACATCGACGGCGATCGCGGACGGGACACCACGAGGACTGCGTCACGCACTCTATGAAACCCTGACGGTGACGAGCCTTCCCGGCCTGCTGCGGTACGGTGACCGGAACAGCATGGCCTTCTCGCGTGAGGCGCGGTTGCCGTTTCTCGATCACCGCCTGGTCGAATTCGTCTACAGCCTTCCGTCGGACCAGCTGGTACGGAACGGTGCCGCGAAGGTACTGCTTCGGCGGGCCATGCGCGGCGTCATTCCTGACGCGATTGCCGACCGGATGGACAAAGTTGGCTTTGCGACCCCGGAGCGCGACTGGTTTACCGGGCCGCTGGGTCCCTGGCTGGAGGCCAGCCTCGCCGCGCTCAAGCGGAGGGACATCGTGAGTCCCGCCGCGATCGAGGCCCAATGGCGGCGGTTCATCGGCGGCCGCGGCCGGTCCGGCAACGTGTGGCGGCTTGCCAATCTGGAAGTGTGGATGCAGAAATTCGTCGACGCTCCGGCGCGGGTGTCGCGGGAATCGGTGGCATGACGACGACGACAGCGGCCGACGGCGTCCTGTACGAAGCGATCAAGTCGCCGGCCGCCTACGTCGCGGCGTACAACGCGCTGATGGAAGAACCGTCGAACCGGCTTCGCGTGCGCGCTGTGACCGATATGCTGCGGCGCGTCGGTCCGGGTGTCCGGCGCGTGATCGACGTCGCGTCGGGCGGGGGGGCGTACACCGGTCCGGCACGCGCGGTGCTGGGGGAGGGTGTGCGGTTTTTTCCTGTTGACCGGCAGCTCGCCTGCGTGACCGGCTATCGTCTCAATCATCCGGCCGCGCGACCGGCGCTCGCCGATGTGACGGCACTGCCGTTCGCAAGAGGCGCCTTTGAGCTCGCCCTGTGCCTGGACATCATCGAGCACCTCGACGACGACGTCGCGTTCCTGCGCGGCATCGAGCAGCTCCTTGTTCCCAATGGATGGGTCGTCATCTCGACGCACAACCGCCGATCGATCGAACATTTGCTGGGACTCGCCAAGTCCGCCGTCACCGGGGAGACGTGGCGAGGCTGGGACCCGACGCATATCCGCTTCTATGACGGGCCCTCACTGGAACGGCTGCTGAGCGCCGCGGGCTTTGAGCAGGTAGCGGTCAGCGGCACCTACTACTGGCCCTTTCATTTTCCCGCGCGGGTTGCCAGCTGGCCGTTCGAGCGACTCGGCCTTCGACGCCTGGGGAGCCTCGTGTACCGCGCAGTGGTTGCGCCTGGGTACGCGCTGAACGCGGCACTCGAGTCCGGTTCCCAGGCGCTGGGCCTGCGCACGCTCGGGTGGGGCATCATCGCCCTCGGCCGCAAGACCGGTCCGCGGTCTGCATAGCGCCGCCTCCTGCAGTCCAGACGGACGCCTCTGCGCAACCCTTTGCATCTGAGTTGGTTCACAAGCCAGAAGCATTGACCCGCCGGCGCGTCCCTCCGGCGATCATGGTCGTCGCGGTGATCGTGAGCACGTGCGTGCTCATGGAGCTGGGGGCGAGACTCGCGATCTATGGCATGGAGTACTGGCGTCCCGACTACCGTGCCGAGGCCGACGGTTATGTCCACGCCAGCTGGACGCGCGACTACTACAAGGAATTCCTCGACAGCGGCGAGGTGGAGTGGCAATCGTACGTGTACTGGCGCCGCCGTCCGTATCGGGGGACGTTCATCAACATCGATCAGGATGGGATACGGCGGACGTGGCGGTCGCCTTCACTGACCGGGGATTCGCCGAGCGTGTTCGTGTTGGGCGGATCGACGGTGTGGGGGACGGGAGCACGGGACGATTACACGCTTCCATCGCATCTGGCGCGTGCTCTCGACGCGCAGGGGCATCCCTCCCGAGTCGTTAACTACGGTGAAAGCGGGTACGTCACCGCGCAGGCCCTTGCCATTCTCGTACAGAGGCTGCGTCGCGGGGATGTACCCGATGTCGTGGTTTTCTACGGGGGCGTCGAGGATGTGTTTTCAGCATTCCAGAACGGCGAGGCGGGCCTGCCGCAGAACGAAGCGAACAGGCGGCCGGGGGTCAAACCCACACAACCTCAGCGGCTCGCCAACACACGG
>OBEQ011868491.1_pt1 | contig 15235 bp, 16 predicted proteins | sample 1670901 | NCBI WGS metagenome assembly OBEQ01 (sample SAMEA104232315, study PRJEB22302) | groundwater metagenome | biome: forest; feature: aquifer; material: groundwater | place: USA | collected 2011-08-07 | depth 5.4 m | reverse complement strand
GATATTTGTATGGAGATTAAAGAAGCGATCATTGATCAAATCCGACGGAATAGGATTTCAACAACAGAAGTAGCAGATTGTATGGGAAAGAAGGGGGTCATTGAAGGGGTGTATCCATTAAACAAGGGGCATTTCCAAGTCGGTGAAGTAGTCTGGACATATGCATACAACGAGAGTAATTGGGAACATCATGAGCAAATACAGAATACGCCAGAAGGCTGTATCCTTCTCACCGAAGCTTTTCATTGTGGCAAGCGAGCAATTTTTGGACATTTGGTTGCAAAGTATCTTGTGCTCTATCGCCAAGCTCGCGCACTCGTCGTGATGGCTCCTCTTCGAGATATTCCTGACCTCTTAAAAGAGAATTGGCCTATTTGGTGTACGGGAGTTACCCCGATCGGATGCTTAAATGAGAAAAATCAGAGCCCTTTTGATGAAAAAATTATTCAAGATCGTCGAGCAACATACGATGGTGCGATAGCAGTTTGCGATGACAGCGGTGTAGTAATTATTCCAAAAGAACTTCACACGGAGGAATTTTTGAAAAAACTTGATTGGATTGAAGAGCAAGAGGATACTTGGTATGAGGGAATAGACCGTAAAAAATGGAGCACATTTGAGACAGTGTGTCTCAAAAAGTATCTTAAGGAGTAGGATTTTCAAACAATATTCGACAACGGGTGGGTTGACAAAACCCACCTTTTTGGTCTAGATTGATCTACTGTTTCGCGTGGCTCTATTTTTTAGAAGATGATACAATTTTGAAACTGTATGCCCAAAGAATTTGCATCAAAATTTAAGATTGTTATTGCAGGGGAGGAAGCATTCTCATCGCTCTGGCAAGAGGGGCTTGAGCAGTTTTCTGATACCTCGCCATTTTATACGTTACCCGTGAGAGCATACGATCGTTTATATTTAGGAAGTTCATTGTTGCATGATGATTCTTGCGTTTTTATTGATGGTCAAGGGAAAATAGTTGCATTGCTTCTTTTACTGCTGACAAAAAATAACGATGTATGTGAATATAGTATACATAGCTCGTGGCAGTGGGGTCCATTATTTTCTGATCAGGGTGATGAGAGTACGCGTGGAGAATTATTACAGGCGATTGCCGAATATATTCGGAGTTGCGCAAAAAAACAGAATGCACGAGCGCATCGCGTGAAACTCTCTGCCCCTACAATCTTGAGAGGACGGATAGCGTATAATATATTTGCCGAGCTGGGATATACAGAAGAAAATCAAATAGGTCTTGTACTGCGCCTTGACAAGGGGGAAAAAGAATTATGGTCGGGAGTACGTGATTCGTATCGTCCTCTCATTAATCGTGCAAACCGTACATATCAAACACACATTATCACTAAAGATACCTATACCCATGAAGCATGTGAGGAGTATCGGATTCTTCATCGATTAGCTGCTGCTCGCGAAACGCGTGTCCGAGAAACATTCGAGGCTATGTATCAGATGATACAAGATGATGTCGCATATCTTGTTTTGGTTCGAGAGGGCGAGTGTACGAGAGGTGCATATTTTTTCTATATATTCCGCGATACTGTGTTTTACGCTTCTGCAGCGACGGACCCAGAAATATTCCCCAGTAGTGGGGTGGGGCATCTTGGTTTGTGGAAGGGCATAGAGGAAGCACGGAATCGAAGAGGTGTGTATTTTGATTTTGGTCTTCTTAGTAAAACACCAACAGAGAAAGAAAAGAATATTGAATTTTTTAAACTAGGATTTGGCGGGCAAAAAGTGGCTACGTTTTGTGCCACAAAAACATTTGTATGATCGATTTGTACCCACGATATAAAAGCGGAAATGGTACATTGCAGCCATTTCTTGATGCATTCACAAGTGTTACAGACAAAAAAGTTTTGCCTTTTTCGTGTGCCCGCGCAGCAATGGTTTTTTTCTTACGTGTTTATGGCACCACTCGCATGGAAGAGATTCTTGTGCCACCATTCTTGGGAGGATGTGTTCTCTCAGCGCTTACTCATACAATCTTTCCAAGCGTTCGCCCAAGCGAGAAGACAACAGTGATCATGGTCTATCACCAATTTGGATTTTCTCAGAAAATTGAAGCAATCCAGGAAGTTGCGAAACAGAAAGGGTGGCACATTCTTTCAAATTGTTCCAATACAATATCTTCGCGAGCGAATGGTGTATCCATACTCGATTGGGGCGACGTTAGTATTGTGAGTTTCGCAAAACTTTTTTCTACTGGGTTAGGAGGTGGTCTGGTTACTGCATCCCAAGAGGTACAGGAACGTTATAGAACCGCGACAGCGTCCAATGAGGTTCATGGAAGATGGGCACAAAAAGCTCTGTCAGTTATCCAGAGTGCTCATGCCACGGATATGCAAACAGAAAGCATGCGACTCGAGATAGAAGGTGTATATGGGTATCTCCCTGAAATAGTGGCGTTCCCTGATGCAGCAGCTGCCTCGCTTCCCCAGGATCAATCTACACTTGAAACGGATTTCAATCGAAGAAAGAGACTTTTAGGAATTGCTCAAGATTTTTTTCCTGATAAGATTCCTGATTGTAAGAATACTGAAGTCGTCCCTTTCGCAATTCCCATTCGTGGCAATCGAGAGACGCTTGATCGGATCTCAAAAGAGATACACAATACGCTTGAGTATCATGCACCCGTTCTTCATTTTGATTTTGCATGTAATATGCTTGCATCGCAGTATGAGCCTGCTCTTGTCTTAGGGTGCCATGAGGAGTGGGATGAAGAAAACTTTACCCGCATATGTCGATTGATACAAAACAGACTCTAAAAAATCAGTACGAAATTCATACAGCCTCTTCCATTAATTTTGATGAGATAGTTGAATTTCTTGCGCATATTTTTGGTCCGAATTATCGTGAGGCGTACAAAACTCAAATATCAATTTTGATGAATGAACCAAGCAAAAAACCTAAAAATTTTATTGTCACTCGCTCTACGAGTGGCGAACTCATTGGTCTTGTGAGGATCGTAGAGCGCACGATATTGATAGGAGGCGTACCTATCTCTTACGGAGGAATTTCTTCAGTGGGCGTCCATGCTGATTGGAGAGGAAAAGGAATTGCCTCTGGTCTTATGGAGTATGCGGTTCAAGAGATGCAAAAGCGTAAAATCCCTCTCTCCATACTTTATGGTCGACGCGCAATGGATGGGTTTTATACAAAATATGGATATTACGGTATCGGACGGTATCGGACTTGTGAGATATTGTCCGGTGATGCCCAGCACCACCCCGATCGTGCATTATTCGAAATTCCATATTCATCTCGATTCGCCGTCTTTCTCGCTCGAGAATACCGTAGGACCTATACCGCATTACCTGGTGCTATAGTTCGGAACAAAGATGTCTGGCGTTATTTGCTTGTACGTGCAAAGGAGAGTAAGAAACCAGCAATCAGTATTCTTCTTGATCGGCAAAATAAAAAGCCGATAGGGTATTATGTAATGAAGGATGATGCATGCAGTGAATGCGCTGTGCCAAAACAATGGTTTGGTGCATTCCTTTCGTATTTGGAGGGCCAAGGCATCAAAAAACTTGAGCTTCATCCAGCACACCCATTTGATCGATATGTGCGTCGTATTGTTACTACGATTACCCATGAGCGCTTTGCTCTTAATGGGGGATACATGGCGCGTGTAATCGACTGGAAATTATTTCTCGAAAAAATGGCACCTGCGTTTGTCTCTCAAGCAAAGAGTGTAGGACTTTCCCGAGAGAGGATCAGACTCAATGGATATACGATTGATCTTACTCATGGCACCGTGAAGAAGAATTCTGCAAAAGATGACATACAAGGATCTGAAAATCATATTATGCAATTGAGTATTGGTTTTCGTTCCTTTGAAGAACTTGATTTTAATATCAACCCAAAGAAACCGTGGATCCCCTATCTTTTTAAGAGGACAGGATTTTACACAAGCGCATGGGACGAAATATAACAGTGGCGGTCATTGAGTCATTGCAGTATGCACATCCAAAAACGCTAGACTCATTGCTTCACCAGTATTCCAAAATTTATCTTTTCGAACCTCGAGTCGCGTATCATATCCAGGGGCGCGGTATTCGCTTTTTTCCTTCTGATCAAGACCCTATAGGGGAGTACAGAAAAGATGGGCGTAGTGAAGTGTTATCAGCGGCGTTATTCGACCCAGGCAGGATATATGTGGATGCAGCAGAACGAGCTGTCGCGACAGTGGAGCAGGTATATCCGTTTTATCGGGCAAAGCACGTATATTTTATCGATTTCGCTTCCAGGCTTCTTCGCTCGCCAGACGCTGAATATGCGTATAAAAAAGAGCTGTGCGATCAACTTGCTCGTTACTATTCCCTTAATATTTATTGTGAGAAAGTAAGCAGAATTCTCAAAGGTATTCAGTTTCACCTTTTTCCTGGCATGAACGTTTTGTCGTACCTCTCGTTGCATAATCTCGTGAAAGAAGCTGGACTTCCTCAGTACGCGCATGCATACGATCTTTTTTCTTTGCATGCAGTGCGGCAGAGCAAGCGTGAACATCGAGGCTCGTACGCTCAGACTGCAGCACGATTGCTTTTTCAGACTGTTGCTAGCATCGTCCTTTCCCCGGTTGTGCATCTTTCTTTTGCTCTCACGAAACAAAAAGAGTATCGCTACGCCATGACTGTTCTTGGTACACGGCAATTATATGATACCGATCGCAACCCATTTTTTCTTGCCGACGAGAAGACGATTCATACTCCTCAAGTAGCTCTCATTCCTTTCCCGGGCGTATCTCGAGCTGCTCTGCGAGAGAATTCTTGTGCAGACAAACAGACAGTACAAATACAATGGTATATGAGTTTTTATCGAGGCATACATTGGCTTCGGTTTATTTTTTACACCATACGTTCGTGGAACGTGAAGAGCGTTCGCGAAATGAAATTAACTACAAATCTTTTAGTGCATCACGCTCAATGGCAGTGCTTAGGGAAAAAGGTGCGCATCCACCACTTCATCACACACTCTGATTTTGATATGAGTCATATCGGACGAAATATTGCACTTCGCGAGAGCGGCACGCAGACATGGTATTTTACCGACTCGATGAATCATGGATGCGATCTTCGCGCTCCCGGACAAGAGGGGATGCGCCATCCATTTTGGTCATATCTTCTTTATGATCATTTTGTGACATGGTCAGAGCTTCTTGCATCGTATTGGTCAGAGCATCCTGGACCACCAAAGGAAACTCACGTGATTGGGTGTCTATGGAGCCAGCATATTTCTCAGAAGGAATCTGTCGATCAATCCCGTGTGTCGTTTGATTTGAAACGTCTTGATGACATGGTTGTCATTGGTGCGTTTGACACCACCTATTCGCGGAATGGATTCTTCTCCTACCAAGAAGGCATTGCATTTGCTAAGCACCTTGAGACAGTCTTGGTTCGCCATCCTGATATAGTAATTTTATTAAAAGAAAAGAAAGCAAGAGCATTTCATCGCAAAGCTGATCCTCAGAATGGTCCTCTTCTCGAGGAGATATATGAAGCATTGAGTAAGCACCCCCGTGTCATTGTGTGTCGCAACACCACTGATCCGTCTGTCATAATTTCTCTCTCTGATCTTGTAATCAGCATGCCATTCACTTCTCCTACCTTTGAAACCTTGTCAGTAGATCGAGCCGCAATATGGCACGATCCATTTGGTCATCATCGCAATACTGTATATGCTGTTGCAGGTGTTACTACTCACAGCATTGAAGAGTTAGTTGAAAAAATTCAGACTATCAAAAATATCAGTAACAATGCATGGAAAAATCCTATTCCTCCTGGTTCGCCACTCCTTGACCCATTTCGTGACGGAAAAGCAATTGATCGATTTAGAGAGCTTTTAAGGTCTTCATAATTGCTATGGCATCACCGCAGCTGCAAATTAAAAATAGCTTCTATTATCTCTCGGGTGTTATTCTGGGAAATGTGATCTCATTTCTTACGTTACCATTCTTTACCCGCGCGTTGACGCCGCAAGATTATGGGCTCCTTGCTCTCACGCAAGTGTATGCAGTGTTTGCTTCCGGTCTTGGGAATCTCGGATTGCCGCTCATTTATGAACGTAATTTTTTTCAATATCGAGAAAAACGAGAGAGCGCCGCATTGCTGTATGGGACGCTTCTGGTGGTGCTCGCCTCATTTGGCATTGTAGGGATCCTCACATATTTTTTTCGCAATCAGATATCAATGATATTGATGGGTTCCGGGCAATATACACACCTGATTCTTCTCTCTTTTTTTATTGCCGCCATCACAAGCATTAAAACTTATTATCTCGTCTATTATAAAAATACTGAACAAGCAAAAAAATATTTTTGGTACATTATCGACGAAAATATTCTTGGTACTTTGTGCTCGCTCAGTTTCGTTCTGTATTTTCATGTAGGAGTCGTCGGCATGCTCATGGGTCAACTTATTGCAAGTGGAGTAGTGGCATTGATCGCATCAGCCCATTTTTTTCAAGAGCTCCCTCCTGCGTTTCATTGGCCGATCTTACGAGAATCGTTTCGATTGAGCGTTCCACTTACACCACGAGTATTTTTAAATTTTGCGAGTACGCAATTTGATAAATACATACTTGGATTTGTAGGATCGCTTGGTGGTGTGGGTGTGTATAGCATCGGACAGAGAGTGTCGAGCACTATCTTTACGTTTATGACCGCTATACAAAATGTATTCGCGCCTCAAGTATATGCCCGTATGTTTGGACAAGGAGATAAGAAAGGGAACACGATAGGCCCCTATCTTACGCCCTTTGCGTATGTGTCAAGTGGCGCGGCGCTGTTTGTTGTTCTTTTTTCTGAAGAGATTATAACCTTTCTTACTCCGCCAACATATCACGAAGCTATAGACATCACGATCGTACTTTCTTTGATGTATGCTCTGATGTTTTTTGGTAAGATTCCGCAACTTCTCTATGCAAAAAAAACGGGGCTCATTTCTTTACTTACATTTTCTAGTCTTCTTATCCTTGTCGGTGCCATGATTCCCAGTATTCGAGTGTGGGGTACCGTCGGAGCAGCATGGGGTATGTTTATCGGTACGACGATCAGCGGGATCATCAGCTTTCTCGTTTCGCAGAAGTATTACCCTATCTATTGGGAATATCGACGACTTGTTGGTATCTACAGTATCCTTTTTGTATCTGCCTTTGGATTACTCGCGTTTCGTTCATTTGAGATCGATTACGTAGTACGAATTATTTTTAAGATTTGCAAGATTATTGTGTATTGGAATATCGGTGTGCGTATTGGTATCTTGAAAAAGGTTTTGTTTCTTGCCATTATCCGTATCGTAGGTGGATTTTTATTTCCAAAACGATTTTCTTCACAACAATGAAAAAGATCTTTATAGCGAATACAAAATCAGATATCCTCCACGCGTCAGGCAACAGAAAAGGAGAACAAGAGATGAAGCGCGCATTTGTTTGTATGCCGGAGGGTGACGCAGGCCTTATTCAACTGTGTATCAATCGTGGCATGGAAAGAATTCGGATTGAACCATACAGTGAAGTGGAGAGAGAGAAATTTTTGCGAGAGTATATTGATGTGATCGGCAAGATTTCTCAAGACTGCACTTCACTGTGGTGGTGGGGGACTGACATTGCTTCACGCAATCGTTTTGCTTCACGTGCCCCCGATCTCCTTCAAGAATTTCTTTTTTTAATGAGAACATTTGAACAGAATGAGCATTCTCTGATCGTAGTGCTTCAGCCATCATGGCAAATTGTGTCATCACTTGCGACTTTCGCCCGTACGCGAGGGTATGACTTTTTTAGTCCGATAGGGAAGTGGCAATATTGGCGGCGTTATGTATACGCTTGGTTCCACTATGCACTGAGTCTTGTCGCTGAAACAATTGCTCTGATCGGGAGGATCTGGACAGCGCGCGGTATTTACAGAAAATGTATCAGCGCAATATCAGATCGAAATCAGAAATGGTACACCCTGAAGACTTTTCTTTACAACGTCTCTGCATTCGGAGCGGATGGCGCTTATCACGATACATTTTTTGGCACGCTCCCTGACTACCTCAAACAGCAGAGGCGTAACGTCCTTTTGTATGTTCGTATTTTGGGAGATTACAAGAGTTGTATACAGAAAATTCGCGGTTTTTCCGCATTCCCAATTATTCCTTTCGAGGCATTGGTGAGAATATCAGATATTGTAAAAGCCACGTGCATTGTTTTTTTCCCTAAGATTCATATACGGCAAAAGATAGTGTTTGCCGGGCATGATGTTACTGATATTTTTATCAATGAGCTCCACCGCACGCATAATGGTCTTACCTTGACGACAGTGTTACATTATTTTGGAACTAAACGATTACTTTTCATCGCATCGAGCGATACCTTTACGCTCACCTATGAGGGAAATCCTTGGGAAAAAATGTGCATCAAGGCGGTGCGAGATGTTTCACGACAGATCAAAGTGATCGGATACGCGCACACAGTAGTGCCAGCTGCCGCAGCAGGAATGTTCCCAAGTGAATATGAGCGAGAGGATATGCCACAGCCAGATAGAGTGCTTACGATTGGTGCTGTGACAAAAGAATTATTTGAGCGATATGGTGCATACAAAGAGGGGAGCGTAGAGGTATCCTGTGCATTGCGACTTGAGTATTTGCGAGGCTTGAGTTCCTTTCCAAGAGAGAAAACAAAACGCGTCCTTGTGGCGCTTGAAGGCGTCACACCTGTATACCAGCTAGCACACTATGTCTTAAAAGAATTATGGAATGCAAAAGATTATGGAGTACGGTTTCGTTCACATCCTGTGCTTGGCCTTCGGGATCTTGAAAAGCTTCTTCCTTATGATGTCACAAAACTTCCATCACACATGCATGAATCAGAAGGAACATCGCTCACACAGGATATCGAATGGGCCGGCGTTGTGATCTATTGGGGAAGCACGGTAGGTCTTGAAGCATTGGCTCTCGGACGACCCGTTATTCATTATCAGAACAATTCAGCGCTCAAATATGATCCGCTTTTTGATTGCAATTCATTAAAATGGATGGTAATGGATCAGACATCTCTTCGACCAATCCTCGAGGAGATTATAACAATGTCCGATAACGAGTATCAGAATCAAGAGCAGAATGCACATAAGTATCTCAAAGAGTACGTCTATCCCATAAACTATGAATCCCTGAAAAAATTTCTTTGATGGTATTGCGATTGACAATCAAGTCGCTTTTTCCTACAATTATGCTTACTTTTTAGAATGAATGTACATTATGAAAACCGTATTTGAAATTATGTATACAGGGGCTGAGAACGCAGTTGTGAACGCAACTGACTACTTGCGTGATGCGCTTGAAGAGATGTCAAAAAAATCTCATGGTGCTGTGTGTGTTGTCGAAGACAAGAAACTCGTCGGCCTTTTTACTGATGGGGATCTTCGTCGTATTTTACTCAATACTCAAAAATCTTTACCACAGCTTTTTTTGACAGACGTATCAGAGTTCATGGTAAAAAACCCCAAACGATTACAGGCAAATACCTCAGTACAAGAAGCTCTGGAGGTATTAGAGCAAAATCGTTTTTGGGTGATCCCAGTCGTGAATGAACAAGACGAATTGCAGGGGCTTGTACACCTTCATACACTTTTGAAATCAATGCAATGAAAAATCCACACGTTCGTGATATCACCATAGGCGGTGGCGATGTCACAAAAGTTGTTATCGGAGAACAGCAACCCCTCACGCTCATTGGTGGCCCTTGCGCCATAGAATCACTCGAGCATGCGCTTTCCATGGCTGAGCGGATCAAGGCGATTACTGACAAGCTTGGTATTCAATATATATATAAATCCTGTTACGACAAAGACTGTCGCAGTTCCTCAAAATCATATCTCGGCATTGGGGTAGAGCAAGGACTCGAGATCCTCTCTGCGGTAAGAAAAAAATTTGGCATTCCTGTTGATTGTGATATTAGTAATGTCTCATGGATGGATGCTACCGCCAAGGTCGTGGATTTTATCCAAATTCCTGCCTACCTATCTCGTCAGACTCACTTACTGATCGCAGCAGGCAAAACTGGCAGGGCGATTCATATTAAAAAAGGACAGTTCATGAGTCCATGGAATATGAAAAATGCTGCCATTAAAGTAGCATCTACTGGAAATCAGAACATTCTTTTGACGGATCGCGGGACTTTTTTTGGATACAATATGCTCGTAAATGATATGAAGTGTTTTAAGATTATGAAGGAATCAGGATACCCTGTTGGTTTTGATGCAACGCACTCTGTGCAATGGCCGGGGAGTATGGGCACCTTTACCGGAGGAGAGCGTGAACATATTCCTGCATTAGTCCGTGCTGCTATGGCAGCAGGTGCAAACGCGCTTTTTATGGAAATTCATGACAATCCTGACCATGCACTCTGTGATGCGCCCACTCAAATCCCTCTTCATCGTATCGAAGGAGTACTTACCCAAGCAAAAGCAATTTACGATATTGTACGAGAGATGCCCGAACTCGAGATAGAGAATTATGTTCATCCTACGCCCCAGCGGCGATCAAATGCATAAAAATTATGTCCATGATATCACAGGAGAAACGTCTAGATTTTAAGAAACGGCTTCGCAATCGCGAGCTGTTATTCGGCGGGTGGGTTTCTTTTGGACATCCATCAATTTCTGAAATTTTTGCTCGGGCAGGATTTGATTTTCTTGCAATCGATATTGAGCATAGCACCATAAGTCAGGCAGAGGCACAGCGCATTATTGCTGCATCACAGAGCTATGGAGTCCCTTGTCTACCTCGTGCTGTATCCCACAACAATGATTTTATCAAACCCCTTCTTGATTCAGGAGCTGATGGCTTGATCGTGCAAATGATGGAAACTCCTGAGCAGCTCTCCGCCGTTGTTGATCTCGTAAAATTTTCTCCCGTCGGACGTCGAAGCTTTGGCGTGTCACGTGCCCAAGGATATGGATTTGATTTCTCCACTTATGTTAAAGAATGGAATGAATCATCTCCATTTATTATTCAGATCGAATCAAAGAGTGGAGTGGAAAACATTGAAAAACTCGTTATCCATGATCAAGTGGATGGCGTCATGATCGGACCGTACGATATGTCAGGGTCATATGGTGTACCTGGCGAGGTGCAGCATCCTATCGTGCAAGAGGCAGCGTCGCGTGTGATCGAAGCATGTAAAAAAGCAGGAAAAGCGTGTGGTACACAGATTGCCGATGTTACACCTGATGCAGTCAAGAAAGCCGTTGCCGATGGGTATACATTTATTTTTTTTAGCTCCGATCTTTTTATTTTGTGGAAATGGAGCGAGCAGATGCAGAGGATTATGAAAGGGTTTGGCAAGAAATTGTAACAATGAAGGACTATCTCTCACAATTATACAACCTCGACGGCAAAGTAGCAGCAATCACTGGTGCTGGCGGGCATCTCTGTGGGGAGATGGCTCGTGGACTCGCACAAGCAGGAGTAGCAGTGGGGGTTTTAGATTTGCGTCTTGAGAAAGCAAAGGCAGTTGCAGAGCAAATCAAAGAAGCAGGAGGCAAAGCTTTTCCGCTCGAACTTGATGTCACAAAAAAAGAGCAATTTGAAACAGCTCTTGAAAAGATTTTAAAAGAATTTGGGCGCATAGATATCTTGATCAATGGAGCAGGCATCAATGCGCCGACTCCATTTTTTGATATCACGATTGAGGAATGGCACACTATCCTTGATTCCCATCTTGCCGGCACATTATTTGGGTGTCAGGTATTTGGAAAAAAAATGGTTGACCAGAAAAGCGGATCGATTATTAATATTTCTTCTGCATCCGCAGGACCACCACTTTCAAAAGCATTTACCTATTCCGTCGCGAAGGCAGGCGTGAAGAATCTCACACAAAATCTTGGTCGCGAATGGGCGCCTCATACTGTGCGAGTCAATGCGTTGCGTCCAGGATTTTTTCCGACTGAATGGAACAGAAAAAATTTTATAACTTCAGAACGCGAAAAAGCAATTCTTGGGCATACGCCGATGGGGCGATATGGAGAACCTCACGAACTTGTTGGCGCGGTGCTCTGGCTCGCATCCGATGCATCCAGTTTTGTCACTGGTGCTGAGATCACTGTCGATGGAGGATTTAGTTGTATGACTATTTGATAGATTTACCTTTTTCATTTAGTATAAATGTAGTGTAATTATTCAAGATCATTATGAAAGAGTACCAATTGCCAATAGTGTTTGAGAAGGATCAGGATGGATACTTTGTATCATGTCCAGCGTTACAGGGTTGTTATAGCCAAGGAGACACGTATGAGGAGGCGTTTACAAACATTCAGGACGCTATCAAGCTCCACCTGAAGGATCGTATTGCCGAAAAAGAATTGATTCAGGAGCATGAAATGGTAAGCGTTTCAATGATTCGACTAGCGTTGTAGGTATGTTAGACAAACTTCTTCGCGTGACTGCACATGAGGTTATTCATGTCCTCGAGCGGTATGGATTTTTTCTTTCCCGACAAAGTGGTAGTCATAAAATTTATCTCAACGCGCAAGGATGTCGTGTTACCGTCCCTTATCATGGAAAAAAGATTTTACATCCGAAAGTTTTTAAGAGTATAATCCGCGATAGCAAAATTTCTATTGACGTATTCAGAGGAAATGTATGAGAATCAATAAAAAAACAGTAATTATCACCGGTGGGAACCATGGAATAGGGGAGCATATCACGCGGGCATTTCATGACGCTGGATACTATGTTCTGATTGGTGGTCGAACAGACACAGGTTTAGCAAAAGAACTCGGCGAGCGGGCAAAATTTCTCTCGATAGATGTAAGACAGGAAAAGGATCACGAAGCGCTCGTGCAAGCAGCGGTTGATTGGACAGGCCAACTTGATTGCTACGTGAATAACGCTGGGTATTCAGGATGGCGGCCCATTGAAGAAATCGATGAAACATTTTGGAACGATATGATCGATACGAACCTCAAGGGCGTGTTGTGGGGATGTAAAGCAGCTACTTCTGCACTACAAAGCGGCAGCAGCATTATCAATATCTCGAGCATGGCAGGTAAACGTGGGTCAACAAATAACGCAGCATATTGTGCATCGAAATTTGGCGTCAATGGTATCACTCAATCGCTTGCTAAAGAATTAGGACCGAGAGGCATCCGCGTCGTTGCTCTCTGCCCCGTGCTGATAAAGACTGAAGGACTTCTTGAAGCACTGAAAGATCCACGATCGCCAGTAAAAGGCGGTGATGTCAATACTTTTTTTGAATCATTTGCCGCATCCCAATCTGCGCTTGGGCGTTTACCGACTGCGCAGGAAGTTGGAAACGTCTGTGTGTTTATGGCATCAGACCTAGCATCCGCGATCACCGGCCAATGCCTTAATATTGATTGCGGAGTATTTCCGCAGTAGGTGTGGACAGGCGTATGTCTCACATGTATGACTCTATCCTTGACAGTCTTTACAATAGATACTACCAAAACGATGGGCCTCATTCCTCGGTAACGTCTAGCCATTGGCAGACAATAGGAGGAGCAACAGTTCGTAAAACTTCTCAAGGATGGATGGCACGTGGATATGGCTTCGGTGGCGCACCAGAACGTACAGTTTCGCGAGCAATCAAGAACGCTCCTCGACTGTTTCTTTCACGGTCTCTTTTTACGCGATACACCCTTCCACACGAACTTCAAAAGGCTTGTATTCGTCTTGCGCAGCGTCTTGGAGTGTGGCTCGATTATGATTTTATACGCCAAGCTCTCTCGATCTCAAAGATTTTACATACGTTACCTATCATATCAAACGAGAGAGGTTTTTTTGCATCGAGAGGAATTAGACGAATATGCGTGATCGGGGATGGATACGGTTTTTGTTCGGTACTGTTAAAAGAAATTGATCCGAGCCTTTCTATTGTAACCGTAAATCTTGGACGTATTCTTTTCTTTGATGTTCTTTCGATTGCGCGAGTTCACCCCACTTCATCTGCAGATTTCTTTTTTGTGGAAGCGGAGCAGGCATCTTTGATTGAAGGTATGCCTATTGATCTTTTTATCAATATTGCATCAATGCAAGAAATGAATCCCTCGACAGTCGCAGAATATTTTCGTTTTATGCGGACTTCCTCTGCGGACTCCACATATTTTTACTGTTGCAACAGACTTGAAAAAAAATTGCCTGATGGTACGGTAGTAATGTTTAGCGAGTATCCCTGGAGTAATAGTATAATCCTTTTTGACGAACTCTGTCCTTGGTATCAGAGGTATCCCGTATCTGTTCCTCCCTGGTGGCTTCCCTTTGATGGGCCTATTCAGCATAGGCTCGTGCGTTTGAATCCATAAAAATCATATATGAAAATCGTTGCAATTATCCCTTCCCATTTAGCATCAGTCAGGTTTCCCGGAAAAATTCTCTATCCATTCTTTGGTATGCCAATGATCGAACATGTGCGTCGGCGAGCATTACTTTGCAAAGAACTTGATGACGTATATGTAGCGACTTGTGACAAAGAAATCGCAGACATTGTCACAGGGTATGGCGGCAAGGTTATCATGACGTCAGACGAGCATCGCACTGGCACAGACCGTGTTGCCGAGGCGGTTTTCTCGATTGACTGTACGCATGTAATTGTGTTGCAAGGAGATGAGCCGCTTCTTCTTCCCGAAGATCTCAGCGCATTTATTCTAGGCATAAAGACAGCACCTCAAGCAAGCGCATGGAATGCAACGGGTCCGATAGAAAAAGCCGAAGATTTCGATATAAAATCAATTGTGAAGTGTGTTGTTTCACCCTCAGGGCGTATCCTTCTTGGATTTCGGCGCACTCCTTGTTTTAGCACCTTTGAAACACAGAAAATATTCGTACGAAAAATTTTGGGTCTCATCGCCTTTCAAAAAGATTTTATCCTTCAAATAGCAAAAACGCCCCCCACGCCCTATGAGCAGGCAGAATCCATCGAACAATCTCGCATTCTTGAAACAGGAAACTATTTACAGTCTATTCCTGTTGATCGCAGCTACCCTTCTGTCAACGAACCGCATGAAGCAGATCTCGTGAAGGAATTTTTAGAGAATGATGCAAGACAAGCAGAGATTTTGAAGAAAATAATCTAAGACTGACCCGGACCCCGTATCCTGGACACAAAGGTCGAAATTCGTCAGGGTAAAAACCTAACCAATCTTTGTATCGGAATATGGGTAAGAAATATCATAAAGTATCCTCAGACGTGAAGGCGGACATCATCAAAAGGGTAAAAG
>OBEQ011356368.1_pt1 | contig 15240 bp, 7 predicted proteins | sample 1670901 | NCBI WGS metagenome assembly OBEQ01 (sample SAMEA104232315, study PRJEB22302) | groundwater metagenome | biome: forest; feature: aquifer; material: groundwater | place: USA | collected 2011-08-07 | depth 5.4 m | reverse complement strand
TTTTATCATAAACGACCCCGTAATTCCTGCCGGAATAAGAGAAAAAAGCACCAAAGATTCAGGTCCTGTTGACGGAGTAGTAGTAATAGGAGGAGCGGAGAATATGGGAAAGCCGCCTTTAGGTGTTTGGGTTGCTACAACATTTTTTTCTATACAAAATTGAGAGTTATCCTGAGCTACTTCATTGGTATTGGTTGTTGCTAAAGCTTGGTTTACCACACAAACATTTTCCCTTGTAAAAGGAATAGAGGCTGAATCAACGACTCTTCCCGAAATGGTAAATATTCTTGACTCCTGAACTTTAAGATTATTAATGGAAAATGTGAGTATTTTAGTGTTTGTATCGAAAATTCCGGGACCTGCGCTAAATAATACATATTGAGGGAAAATATCTTTTATTTCAACTTTTGAAAAGTCCCTATTCCCGATATTGGTAATTTTGATCTGAAATGTAACTATAAATCCCGGTTGGTATTTAGGATCCTTTACTCCCAAATTATCAACGAATTTACCTGTTTGAGGATTAAGAACGGTTTTCTCTATTAATATATTATTTATTGTGGTACAGGATTGGCCTCCGCCATAAATTGGCTGACATGAGGTGCTGGCGTAAGCCTTTAAGGGGAAAATAAAATAGAAAATAGTTAATAAAAAAAATAGTGGTAAAAACCATTTCATATTCCTGCTTTCAAGCCTAAGGAATATATCATGTATTATAGGATTAGTCAACGGGACTAGCTCTTTTGCTCCTTGATCCCGCTACAACGCTTACTTGTTCTCATGGTTTACATCCATGCATCGCAAGAGCGCGTGTACGGGATTCGCGGGGTAAAGCAAATTGTCTGCTTTACCCCTTGACAAGATGAAAAAGTTGTGGTGTAATACGAATGGATTTAGTCGCCTTCGGAGAAAAGTTCCACGACATGTTTTTAATTAAATATCCGTCAGCTGACGGACTTACCTAAACAAAATATCTTATATGCCGTACAAAAAAACCGCACCTGTTAAGGATTCTTCTAAGGATTCTGTACAAGCCGATGCGCCAAAAACAAAATCGGTAGATGAAATAATTGGTTCTCCTGTAAGTGCTCCTTTAAATAGTACGCCGGTTGCACCGGTTGTTGTGCAGCAAACTGCGCCGGCACCATTTAGCCCTGCGCCTGTGACAACCTTTGGCTATCAAAGAGAACCCGCAGTTACTGTTGAAGTTTCGGGAATTTTGGATATTCAGCCGGAAGGACACGGATTTTTAAGACCAAAATTTATTCCGTCACAAAGGGATGTATATATTTCTCAATCACAAATAAGAAGATTTATGCTGCGCCCAGGAGATTTAATTTCCGGAGTTGGACGTCCTCCAAAAGATACTGAGCGCTATTTTGGACTTCTTAAAGTTGAAACAGTTAATGATATGCCTGCGGATGATTCTTTGAAAAGACCATATTTTGACGATTTGACCCCTATTTATCCCAAAAAACAAATTACGCTTTCAACCGGCAAACTTCCTTTATCAACCCGTATGATTGATCTTGTTTCGCCGATTGGATTTGGGCAAAGGGGAATGATTGTTTCTCCTCCAAAAGCCGGAAAAACAACAATTCTCAAAGAAATTGCAGCCGGAATTGCGCAAAATTATCCTAAAGCGCATTTAATGGCAGCTTTAATAGGGGAGCGCCCTGAAGAAGTAACTGACATTGCTCAATCTGTAAAAGGAGACGTAGTTGCTTCGCATTTTGACGAGCCGCCGGACAATCAAACCAGAGTCGCAGAAATAACCCTTGAGAGAGCAAAAAGACTAGTTGAGCTGAAGATAGATGTTATTATTCTTCTTGATTCAATTACTCGTTTGGCTCGTGCATACAATCTATCTGTTGCGCCATCCGGTCGAACTTTGTCCGGAGGTTTTGACCCGGCAGCCTTGTGGCCGGCAAAAAAATTCTTCGGAGCAGCCAGAAACTGCCAAGAGGGCGGATCGTTGACTATTATTGGAACTGCATTAGTTGATACAGGCTCTAGAATGGATGATTTGATTTATGAAGAATTTAAAGGTACTGGAAACTTGGAATTGCATTTGGATAGAAGATTGGCTGACCGAAGAATTTTCCCTTCGATTGACATAACACGTTCAGGAACAAGACAGGAAGAGTTATTGTTATCTGAAAAAGACCTTAAAAAGGTTTCTACAATGAGAAGAATGATTGATATGCTGAATCCTGAAGAAAGAACAACTATATTTGTTGAGCGCTTGTCAAAGACAAATACCAACGAAGAATTCCTCGAAGCTCTTGGAAAAGGATAAATTTCTGTTCGGTCAATAGCTTTTTCTTCCCATTCAAGAGCTTATTAAATGCTTTAAGGTAAACCCCGCACCCACGACCTTATGGTCGGGGCATTGGGAAATTTTGCTTCGCGCCCTTTATAACCCTCGCTCTGACGAACAAAACATTGTGGTGCGGGGTAAATCTTCAATTATCATTGTAAATTATCAATTACCATTGTAATTTTTCATTGCAATTTATAGCGCTAGGCATTTAACTATTGACAACGGCCGTTGTATGTAATTAAATGATGGAAGAGTGAAAAAATTATTAAAACCACGGGATATTCTTCTTTTGGGAGTTGGGGGATTTCTTGATATTTTTGAAGAATTGAGGGATCCGATGGGAATAATGACTAAGAGTTACGAGACAATGTATGGTTTTACCCCGAAACAATACAAAAGACATAATTACTCTCATTTAATTTGGCGAACCCTTAAGACAGGTTATATTGAAAAAATAGTAAAAGATGAAAAAGTGTATCTGCGTTTGACAACTGAGGGTAAAGAAAAAGCAGTAAGAGATTTTCCGCTTTTCACGTTTCAGGAAAGAAAGTGGGACAAGAAATGGCGTCTTGTATTGTTTGATATCTCAGAGTTAAATAGAAAAACACGAGACATGCTAAGAAGTAAATTAAAAGAACTGGGATTTAGTATGTTCCAGCAATCTGTATATATATCTCCCCATAACTTCACAAAAGATTTATTGGAATTTATAAACGCCAATAAGCTTTCTGATTTTGTATATGTTTTTGAAGTAGCACATAAGCAGATGGGAATAGGGGACCCAAAGCAACTTGCTAATAAATTATGGAATTTAGACAAGATTAATGAACAATACATAGAGCTAATTAATAAAGTTAGGCATTTAATAAATGACAACGGCCGTGGGTCTCAATTAAATGATTTAAGGGTAAAAAGGGATAGGGAAAATAGAGATAAATTATTAAAGAGTATACGCGAAGAATATCTTGCGCTAGTTATTGCCGATCCCTTCTTGCCAAAAGAATTTTTGCCATCTAATTGGGCATTTTCAGAACTTAAAAATATAATCAGGAAATTATAGGTACAAGTTTATCCAGCACCTTTCAAAACCCCGCAGGAGGCTTTGTGGGTGGTATTTGTCCATTTTTTCCGTGGGTCAATAGCCCGTGGAAAAAAGGTGCTGGATTTATCTCAATGAAGAATTCCTCGAGGCGCTTGGAAAAGGATAATCTCCTTTCAGTGTCATCCCGAACTGGTTTCAGGATCTAAATTTTCTTTTTTTTTGTACTTTTGTGCCGACAAAAGTACAAAAACTCGCTCGCTATGAAAGTCGGTCTATTTTGCTCAATTCACTTATCGGGTAATTTCACCCCTTCCTCGACAAGTTTGCGAGGAATTCCCCTGATGCGTTCATTTCGCAAAACTTAACGGCCTTTGTTTCAACGCTCGCACAATGAAATAATACAGAAATTAAAATTTGACTTAGATTCTTCTTTTTGTTACTATTTCTTCTCAGCCATGATTAAATCCTCCCTTAGTTTTTTTTCCCGAAACGTCGGGACAGGCTTCTCAGATTTTTCTAAATTCTGCCGGTTCTTTTTCTCCTATTTAAAGAAAAAGATTATTGTAATATCGCTCATTTTCGAGTCTTATAAAAATAATCTGGTAAAATTGTTTACGATGAAAAGAGGCCGATATAACAGGCCTTTTATGCATGTTGCGGCAATGGGAGTTTTGGGAATTGGAGTAATTGTTTCGCCATTTTTGGCAGATACTTATCCTATATTTGAGGGTCAAGAAAATGGTCTTCGGATAAGCTCTCCGACCCTAGCCGAGTCAATTGCTGTTGACGCGGATGTTTTTCAAACAAGTATTTCTTTAAAGCCAAGAGATAAAATTCTTGATTATACTGTTGAAAGGGGAGATACTCTTTCTACAATTGCGGAGAAATTTGGCATATCGCTCGAAACTATCCGTTGGGCAAATAACTTAATTAACGACAATATTACAGTTGGAGATAGCCTCAAAATTCTGCCGGTCACAGGAATTGCCCATAAGGTTGCAAAAGGAGAATCAGTATACACGATCGCGAAAAAGTTAGATTCAGATGCCCAGAAAATAGTTGACTTTCCATTTAATGATTTTGCTAATCCTGAGACATTTTCCCTAGTTGAAGGTCAAATATTAATAGTACCCGATGGTGTAAAGCCTGCAGAACAGCCAACCTTTAGACGTCAGGTTTATATAGCTTCCGGTCCGGTCACAATTTCAGGCTTGGGTTTCACCTGGCCGGTTCGCGGAGTCATAAGCCAGTTTGCTGCTTGGTATCATATGGCTATAGATATTGCTGCATCGATCGGTTCACCTGTAGTTGCAGCGCAAAATGGGACAATAAGCAGTATAAGTGTGGGGACATGGGATGGCGGTTATGGAACAAGCGTCTATGTTAGAAATGGAGATGTTGAGACTCACTACGCTCATCTTGGGGGAATAAATGTGTCTGTGGGACAAGCGGTTGCTGCAGGGTCAACAGTGTTAGGATGGATTGGTATGACGGGAAGAACCACAGGCCCTCATGTTCACTTCGAGGTTCGCAAAGGTGGGGTTCTGGTTAATCCACTCCCATACTTACAATAATTCATAATTCAGAATTTAGAGTTCAGAATCTGTTTAAAGTTTGTTATAATATAGTTCATTCTGAATTTTAGATTCTAAATTTTCTTTTGGGCCTATGGTTCAACGGTAGAACACGGCATTCGCATTGCCGGGATCCGAGTCCGATTCTCGGTAGGTCCACTCAATAATTTTCAATTTTTAATTTAAAATTTTTAATGAAATCTAAATGTTTTAATTTTTAAACATTTAATAATTAAAAATTGATTAGAAATTAGGAATTAGAAATTAGAAATTATGTACGGGCCCGTAGTCTAATGGTAAAACTCCTGGCTGGCAGTCAGGTAATAGGAGTCCGATTCTCCTCGGGTCCACACTTCGGCTTCGGTCAGGGCAAGCTTTTAATTTGCCTATTGACCCACACCGAGGGTCTGCGTACTAAAAATTTTGGTGCTTGCTATTTTGTTTTAGATTAGTATATAATCACAGTAATTATATTAATCCATCCTCCTTTCTCTAGATCTCCCACTCACCACAAGTGGTGAGGGGCAAGTAGATGAAAATGGTAGGCGGGAATTTAGAGATTTAATGATAAGCAAAGTTCCAACAATAAAATCAATACAATCAAGATATATTTTTTGTGTCAAGCGAGGCCCGACTTCGCTAAAGCTTCGTCGGGTAAAAGGAGGTGAATAGTAAATGGCAAATTTTCAAGATCAAAACTTAACATGCAGAGACTGCAGTAAGCCCTTTGTATGGACAGCTTCAGAGCAAGAATTCTACCAACAGAAAGGTTTTCAAAATGCACCGGTTAGATGCCCAGCATGCCGTGCGTTAAAGAAAGCTCGTATGGATGGAAATCGCGGAGGAATGTCCTCTGGACAATCTTTCCCGATAACTTGCGCAAACTGCGGCAAGAGCGATACAGTACCTTTCGAACCGAAAGGAAATAGACCAGTCCTTTGCAAAGACTGTTTTAGAAAACAAAGAGAATCTGCATAAGATTTTTCTTTGGTATCGAAAGTATCACGGCGTTGAGATTTATCTTTTCGTGATACTTTTGCTGCTTCTTCTTGGCAAATCCGAATTTCAAAATCCGAAATCCGAAACAAATCATAATTTTCTAAATTCAAATGTTCAAAAGTTTCGAATTTCGATATTCGTGCTTCGAATTTGGAACTATCGGGAGGATTCGGTTGCGATGGATAGAGCGGGGATTTTTACAGGCGGATTTTGCAAAGGCAACTGTGCCGGCGGAGTATTTATATTAAGAGCTTGATTTGTACTGCCTGAAGTCTTGCTTCCTTTTTCGGCTTTACCCTGAAGAGCGGCTATTTCTTTGTCTATCTGTTCCAAACTTGCTTTGTCCTGAGCAACCAAGCTTTTTACAACCTGATACTGGACAAGTGCATTCTGCGAATCTCCTTTTTGTTCCAATGTGTGTCCCAAATTGTAGTGAGAGTTTGCATAATCAGGTTTCAAAGCTATGGCGATTTGGAATTGGTTTTGAGCGTTATCCCATTGTCCCAACTGATAATAAATTCCTCCAAGACTTATGTACTCCTGAGGATTATTAGGGTCAAGATTTATGCTTTGCTGTGCAGTTGCAACTGCAAAACTTTCCGCATTTTGTCCAAAACCGATAAGGCCCCTATAAATTGAGGATAAATTTTGCCAGTTAGTATAACTTTGAGGAGCAACTGTCGTAGCAGCCCGTGCGGCGTTGATAGACTGCTGTATAAGGGTTGTTATATTTTGCGAAATAGTTGCGCTTGGGGAAGAACCTTTTGGGCTCTGAGAAGCAAGAGTGTTGGCCAAAGCAAGATTTGTCTGTGAAAATACTCTATAGAAACCATCTCTATAAGGGTAGGTTGAAATTGCTTGGGCCTGCTGTTGATAAGTTAAAGATCCATTATTTTGCGCAGCGGCAACAAGAGATTTTTGAAAAGTAAGATCTGAAGTTGTGTATAGTATGCCTAAATATCCTATCCATCCAACCAAAAGAAGAATTAGTACGCCGATTGTGGAGGGAAGAATCAAGCTTTTGTCGTTTTTCGTGTGGGGAGCTTCCATTGCAATAAGTCCTTTTCTAAATGCAACCAGCTGAAGCTCAATATCAAAGAATCTGTTATTTGCTTTGGTTATCAGACCTTGATTTGCTGCAAAAAGTCCTAGGATAATGAAAAATAACGTTTGAGTAACAAAACTCAAAGGTAGAAGGAAAGAAAATATCAATAGAGCAATTAGAGAGATAAGCATTTTATTTTGAGGAACAGAACGAATTTCTTTTACAGCTCTAATTAATAAAAATATGAATGTACACAAGCCTAGCACTCCGGTTGTAGCCAATAGTTCCAATACAAAATTTGATGATCTAAAAAAGCTTAGATTCCACAGAGTTGGATCTTGATTGAATACGGCCTGTTTCCATCTCGCAAAATCAACTGCATATGTTCCGAATCCCGATCCCAAAAGAAAACCCTGAGCTATTCTGCCTGAATCAAGAGAAATCTCTGAAAAAGCAGTTTGAAATCCTGTTTCAATAGGGAGGATAAGAGGTTTGTCCAATGTAAAAAGAGCATAAGTCGTAACAATTATACCCAAAAGGATAACAAAAGATGATACGCCAAAACTAACTGCTTTTGTCATTTCCGAACTTGACATTTTATTCGCATCTTGTGAAAAAGCGTCTTGTTCTTTTGCACGAGCTTTTGATCTGAAAAATCTCCATAAGTAATAAAAAGATATACTAAATACAAGAATAAGATAAATTTCCTGTTCCAGAAGCGACCCTAGGGGGGTAAAAGTCTGGGCGTGAGTTCCCGGGAAAGGCAGAATGTAGATTTTGAAAAACGACAATACACCGGATAAAGAAAGTAAAACTGCGCCTATAATTAGAGAGAACATTAGAAAAAGGAGAGAATTTTTGTCTTTTACTATATTTACAATGAGGAAAAATCCCAATATAGCAAACAAATAAGGAACAAATGCAGTTAGAGAGTCAGCTCGGTTTACAGCAAAAATGCTTGATAATAATGAAAAAATTGCCAACAAAATAATTGGAATATCAAAAGATGTTCTTCGAAGTTTTACAGATTTTTCCGAAAGCATTTTTGCGCATTGCAGGACCAAAAGTAGAATTACGACTCCGCCTAGCAATACTTGTTTCGGAAGAACAATTGGATTGGTAGTAATTGTTGTAAAAATAACAGGAAAGGCCATGAAGAGAACCCCGAGAAGGAAGAGGGAAATATTTTGAATATAGCTGCGAAGTTCGTTCTTTTCTTCCATTAGTTTAGGTTAACAAGGTCTTCATATAATGTCAAGGAGAAAAAATTTAAATTACGGTCAATTTTTTCGACGAAGACCCCGCCTAAGCGCTCTTCGAGCCGTATTCGAATAGAATTGAAAAGGCGAGAAGTAAGCTTGTGTGGGGTCAAGAAGTAAGTTAAAAAATAAAAAATATGCCGGAACTATGGAATCAATTATAACCTGTTTTCGTCTTAGAAGATATTTATTTAACTTTTTTGTATGCATTAAGAATTTCTGGATTCCTTAAAAGAATAGTTTTATTGGTAGTATAAGCAATCCCCTTGTTTGGATTTGTTTCAAAGCCTAAATAAACGACTTCTACTTTTCTTTTCCTAAGTTCTGCAATTGCAGGTTGAAGATCGGAATCGGAACTGCAAAGAATTGCAGTATCCAGCTTTTTATCGCAAGCCATAGAGACTAAATCAACCGCTATTTTTACATCTACACCTTTTTCTCTAAAAACCACCTTACCATCCACTCTCTGAGCCCTTACGTTACCCGCAATTATAAATTCGTAACCTTGGTTAATTAGAGTATTTCTTAATTTTCTCTGTAGCCTAATTAATTCTTTTGATTTCTTTGGCGTATCTTTATGGAAATGAAGCCTTGCATTATAAAATATCTTTCTTGAAATATTAAAACCTTTTAAAGGCTCTTTGAAGATCTCGTTAAAATTCACTGAGGCAAGATCAATCTTATGTTTGCCAATTCCTTCTTCCTTCAGAGCTTCCTCAACCTTATAAATGAAGTTTTCTCCGTCAATAAACAGTATTGTCTTAGGCATAGAAGATATTAAAAACCTCAGCGGGTCTTTTGGACACTAGCTGAGGCGTTTATAAATTCAATATACCTCAATTTTAGTCAAAAATCAAGAGGCGAAAACCTTGGGCTGCGGGGCAATGGAATCAATCAGGAATCTTAGTTAACAATGAGCCAGTTGAAGGGGATTGGGTTTTTGTTTGGAGATTCTACTCCGACTGTAAACGAGTCATTCGCGACCTGACGCATTAAAAATGGTGACTGGGCGCTGGGTGTTCCTACAGGAGTTATGTAAATCACAGATTTGTCTGTTACTAAAGTGTTTTTTATAGTTACTTCGTCCTGATAAGAACTGATATTTGCCGATCCTGCAGAAGAACTTGCAATTAATTCAGTAGATGATATTGCTAGCGCCGGCTCAACAAAGTTGAGATTGAGTTTTGCGAATGTTCCGGATCCTGAAGCAACAATATCTCCCTTTTGATTTATAGACAAGACAGCTGATCCGCTTGAATTATTTACGACTAAATTAGAAGTGGGTAAAGGAGAAATAATATTTACAGCAAGTTTTCCTGTTACTGAAAGATCGCCTTTGACTTTAATATTGCCTTGGGTATCTACATAAACCAAACCTCCCATAATTGATAATCCGCCTTGGCGTAAACTCTGAAGAGACAGATCTGTGCCAAGGGTTTCGATTGAATTTTGCGTGACAAACATTGTTCCTCCAATTGATAGTTGACCGTTAACTGAAACATCCAAGAGACTTGTAGAACCAAAAACCATGAGTCCCTGATTAAATTGCGCTCGTTCTGCCTGCAAGGCTTCAACAAAAGCCAACTGAGCAGAGTAAGAAGCAATATTTATGAAGTTTGTATTAGGTATTAAGTATTTAACTTTTGCTTCAAGACCACTGATAGAATCGGCGAAAATGTTCCTTGCCCGTAATGTTCCGCTTATCGAAGCGTCTTCAAACTGACCGCTAGAGGCTGATAGCTGACCGCTGAATGAGGCGTTACCCTTTACTTCAAGCGCTATGTCATTCTGAGCCGAATGCGAAGAATCTAGATCCTTCGTTTCACTCAGGATGACAAGTTTACCATTAACTGTTATTGCAGAGCCGGATGCAAGGGGTGAGATAATATTGGTTGAGATTTGGTCAGTTCTTATAATCGGAGAAATTATTCCTGTTTGCCTCCCAACAACGCTTACAATATAATCTTTTAAATTTTGTCCGTTGACTATTATAGAATCAGCAGTAACAACTAATGAACCTGTAACAATCTCTTGAGCATGTAAAAATCCTGCGTTGATCTGCGCTGCAGCAACTTCAAAAAATCCTCCTACATTGGTTAGAGTTTCATTTTTGGAATTAGAAATAGAATAGCCGTTTGAGCCGGTACTACTTATAATAAGATCGCCATTTGCTGCTAAATAAGACGATGGGTCCGACCAGGAAACGTTTGCAAAAGCATAGATTTTAACAATCGGGATTATATTTGGCTTTTTCGGAATATCCGTAGGCAAACTGGTTCTACTTCTGTACTCTTTATTATCAGGATCATAAAATCCCACAGCTTTTGACTCATCTATACTATATATATCTTCCAGGGCCTTACCAACAATAGGACCTGTTTTTGTTGCTTTCATTGCAACCCCTGGAATTGAGGAAGAGGTCAACAAATCTCCGGCAAGAATTGGTCCATTTTCCAAACTAATTTTTACTGGAATTCTTCCAACTAATGCCACCGGGAATGAGTATTCATTATTGCTAAAGTCTTTTCCAAATGCATCATAGGGATTGGTAGAGACAATACCAATTATCCCTCCTTGATAACTTGAATTGGATTTATTCACGTACGCTTTGCTGTTTGATCCTACATTAACTGCACCAACGGCCGCAACAACTACGTCTCCTGCCTCAATAGTTACATCTTTTGACCCGTAGTACTCTGCAATATCAGCTCCGCCTGAGGAACAATCTCCCAGAAGGACGTTTTGAGTGTTTGACACATCTGATCCGTTGTGGCAAAGCCTTTGGGAGTATTGAGTCGAAATTTCAATCTTTGTCTGTCCGCCGGCAACTTCAAACTTTGCTCCCGGAGTAACTGTTCCTATTCCCACATTTCCGCCATTAGCAGCGTAAAGAGAGGGCGTAGACGAGGCTGGAGACAGAGCGATTCCCCCTGTTGTTGTGCCTCCTATTGTCAAAACCTGAAGCTTCGTAGTTCTTATAACTCCTGTGGCATCAAGAGTAAGATCGCCGGAAATAGAGGCTGTTGGAGTTCCCGATGCAATATTTATAAAACCAATTTTCGCAGAATTTGTACTGGTTGATCCTAGTAAAAGATCGTCTGTTATATTAGTTGGGATAACAGCTCCATTTGACCTTTGCCAGTATCCGGAGGTACCGGTTAATCCAGCGTATAAATTATTAATATAAGCATTATCCCAGGGAAGATCAGATGCTCCCAGATTGTTAGTTCCGCTCGTAGTTACCGGGATAAGGCTGGAATCTTGCGCAACCCGGCCAGTAAAAGTAATAGTGTTAGTCATTGCTGCTCCAAGTGTTATATTGCCTTGTATAACTGCGCTCGCATTCCGTATAGTTATCGTGCCTGTTGAGGCTCCCAGAACAAGATTAGTTGCTGCGCCTGCAAAATTTAGCGTTGTAACAGTTGAGTTTAAAAGGTTAAAAGTTGTTGCTGTTGAGGTTAGGCTGCTGCCGTTAACTCCAACGCTTCCGGCAAAAGTTCCTGTTCCATCATTATCAACAGTGAATTTGGCAGTGCCCGAGGTGCTGGCGCTAATAAGAGGTCCTGTCGAGTTTTGATTGATATAAAAGGCTGATTGTGCACTTGTCGTTGCCAGTATTGCCACGTTGTCATCAAACTCTACCGACCCTACTGCTACGGACAGGTTGTTATTGTTTGTGCTATTCTGAATGGGTTTTGAAAGATCAATTTTGCCAATACCGTCAGGCACGATTTCAACCCTGCTGTTTGATCCTGGAATCGTAGTCAAAGACAACACGCTTCCTGAGATAACAAACTGACCTCCGATTGCTTGAAAAGTATGTGCTTTTGAGCCTGCGATACTAAGATTGCCTGAAGAGTCAAGAGCCAGAACAACATTACTTACTTTTGTACTATTGGTTATGGGTTCCAAGCCTTGCAAAGTTTCGGCATTACTTGCGAAAGGGACAGTTGCCAATTGCTGACGAGGTCTTAGCTCCGGACTATCTCCAACTGTAATTCCCAAAAATAGCTTTGGATTCTGGCTAAAAATAGTATCGGGAATAGGAGTATTCTTGCCTATAAACGTTGAGAAAACGCCATCGGAATCGGGTTTGACCGTGTCATTCTCATGCCACAAAGAAGCGGAGAATGATGCTCCATCGTCATTATAAAGAGAAAAGAGAATGTTTGCTTCTTTGTTAACTGGATTATTAGCTGAATCAGTGAGTTTTCCCTGAAAAGATAAAACATGGGGCGGAGCAAAGGATGTTGCGGCAAGTGTAGATCTTTTTTGTTCATCCGCGAAAAGTCCGTTATACATTCCAAAACCTACGGCAGAAGTTAGGATAAATAAAATTGCAAAGTGAAAGTAATGTACGATTGAATATGAATGATATCTTTTATACCAGTTTGGACGTACGTGGCGAAGATAATGCCAGATTTTTGCATGGGTTGGTAAATATCTCAAGGAAACATTTAAAGGAGCATAAAAATCCTTTTTTATGTTGGAAATTTTCGCAATGACATTTTTTTTAAATATCCTTTTGCCGGATGTTTTCCAGAATAAATATTGACCACCCTGAATAGTTTTGGCAATTGGCAGGATAAAAAGATTGTCAAAGAGTAAATTAGCTCCTTTTAGGCTTTTTTGCATCAGCCTTATTGGCGCAAAAGAAGAGTAAATAGCTTTGTCATTCTGAATGCCCTGGGCATCTTCGACTCTTTTCAGAATCTCATTTTTGATATGTTCAGGCTGAGATGCTGAAATAAATTCAGCATGACCCGAAGAAATTAGTCCTTGACTTGTCGCCCACTTTACGTAATTTCTTAATGAAGAAAGTTTCCTGTTTATTGTTCGGGGAGAGAATTTGGAAGAAAGAAGTCTTTGCTTATACTCATCAATTACGGAGAAATTGATCTTATCCAAGAGATTTCTTTCCGACACATCCCATGCGTATTTAGTAAGGGAAACTTCCGAAAACCATTGGAAAAAACTTTTTATATCATTGATGTAGTTTTTTATAGTAAGATTGGATTTTTTATATTCGTAGAGAAAATTCTTAAAGTTTCTAAGCTTCCACGGATCAGGCAGGATTTTTTCTAATGTTTTAACTGCAAATAAATCAAAGTCAATTAGCCCTTTTGTCTTTAGGAAACTTGAGAACTTACGCAAGGAAGATATGTGTCTTTCTATAGATATTGATGAGAGATTCCTCGATTTTTTATACTGCTGTAAAATTTGAGGAGTAATTTTTGAAGGATCAAAAACCAGCTTAAATTCTTTTTCAAACCAACCTATAAATTGACCTATATCCGCCTTGTAGTTTTTTACAGTTAAAAAAGACGGTTTATCTTTCTGGGTTTTAAGAAAATCAACAAATTGTTCTAGTAAGTTCATAAGATCCTTCGACTTTGCTCAGGATGACAAGTCAGCTACGAAATTATACGGATTATATAAATTATTTTTAATTGCCATGCATACAATTAGAATAAGTAATAACAGTGTTGTTGTCAATAGGCTAAATTCAAAAATAATTGATGTTTTACGATATCTTTTGATTTATTTTAAGAAGAGAGAGATTTCTGTGAAAAGTCAGTGAAAATGTTTTTTTGATCTAAACACTAATATTTTCGAGAAATATTCACATATTGTAAGATTGATTAAAAATTTTAAATATATCAGAAAGTGTCAATCTCTATAACCAGGTGTTTCAGTTTTTGCTAAGTTTTAGTTTGTTTGTTACATGTTTTTTGCAAAATAAAAGTATATAATTAGCAGTTTTTGCATGTAAGTGACAGACAATACTCAAACTTAGTTTGGATTATAAATAAAACATAATTTTGAAAAATATTCTCAGAAATAAGAGCTATGTATATAAGTTTTATGCAAGAATAAAGACGCTAAAACAGAAAAGGTCTTGTGTTATTCATGCTTTAGAATTGACTAAGACACAAGAGATTATGCAGATTATCTAGAAAAGTATGTCGGTTTAGATTTTCACGGTGATTATAGTTGTTTTGAGTGCTTCAATAAGAAGTTTTTCAAGCTCAATTATACATGCAATTATATAGCGGTTTCGACTTTTTTCCACCAGATTGGGGGATTATTTCTTCATGTAAATCTTGAGTCTATTTCTAATAACAATAACAGCAATTGCTATAATTACAATCAGGATCATGCCCTCAAAAGGAAATGCAAAGAAGTGGATAGACCTGGTAAATACGGGGCCGTTATCCGATAAGGAAAGATTAAGAGTTGCCGTGTAAAGTCCCAAAAGAAAATCTTCTTTCCACAATGCGTTTGGGATCCCGCGGGTTGAATCAGATAAGATGTTGACTCTTAGTAAATCCAGCTTTCCAATATTTTGACCAAACATATTTTTTATTAAGATTTCAGCCTTGGGTTTAATAAAGTGCGCTCCTTTATTTTTGACTCTTACGGTAAAGGGCACAGGTCCTTTTTCAAAAAAGAGTCCGGATGAGAACTCCTGAAGCACTGCGTTGGGAGCTTCCTTTGCGCCAACGGACAGGAGAACGTTGGCCGCTATTCCTAACTGATTTAAAGATGCATTTGAGGTCGGGCTAGTATTATTATCAGATACAAATATGATTGAGAAGTAATAGTCTGATATATTTGTATCTTGGGGAATACTTACATTTAAAGTTAAGTTTTTTTCTTGCGTTGGGCCCAAAGCAATACTTTCCGCCGGAACTCCATTATCCAGCATCTGAACATTTTTAAGAAGAAGTGAACTTTTCAGATATTCTCTTGATGAGCTTTCCAGATATTGCAATTCTCCGTTTTCAAGCTTTGCCTTAAAAGGAGTAATCCGTATTCTAAGTACAACTTGGCTCTCACTCTTGTTTTGAATAGCTAAATTACTTGTTACAGTTGATGGGGGAAGGGCATTTATCTCTATGATAGGTGGATTGATACTCAAGGATAAAGAGCCTGCTCTTGCCCTTGGGGCAATAAGCAAATAAGCAAATAAGCAAATAAGCAAATAAAAAATCTTC
>OBEQ011269308.1_pt1 | contig 15242 bp, 14 predicted proteins | sample 1670901 | NCBI WGS metagenome assembly OBEQ01 (sample SAMEA104232315, study PRJEB22302) | groundwater metagenome | biome: forest; feature: aquifer; material: groundwater | place: USA | collected 2011-08-07 | depth 5.4 m | reverse complement strand
CGTCTGCCCCCTGGTCTATTCCCCCCCGACTTCGAGCTCGTCGAAGGCGGTGACCGAGTCGGCCTTCGTCCACACCCCAACGCGGCCGCTCGCGAACGTTCTGTCGCTCGCCGTGAAGAGTGGTGCGCCGTCCCACGATACCGTGAAGGAGTCACCGCGCACCGTGGCCTCGAGCGTGTGCCACTGAGCGCTGGTCACGTTGGCATTCGCACCGGCGAACTGCACGCGACTCCCTTCGATGACGTGATAGAGGCGGACATTTCCCTCGAGCGCGTTCGCGCGCGTGATGTAGTAGTTGTCCGCGTCGCGCAGACGGAACACCAGGCCACAGGCCTGATCGATGCCGCCTGATTCGGGGCGGCATTTCACGCGCACTGTGAGGTCCGAAAATTCGAGCGCAGGAACGAACGCGCGCGGGAAGTCCGGATCGCCGAAGCGGCCCGACTGGCGGAAAACGTTCGGCGCGCTCGGCGCGGCGGGATCGGCGGCGACGGACCATGTCCCGAGCGGCGACGAGAAGCCCTGTGCGGGCGCGCCCACGGCCATATCGTCGAAGGACCATTTGTACGTCTTGCCGTTGACGGCTGGCTGCGAGGGACCCGCATCCGCTCCGGAGGGGGCGGCACTCGCGGTCGGTCCCTCGTCGCCGTCGGGAGCATCATCATCCTGTTTGCAGGCCGGGATGGTGAGCACGGAAAGAAATGCGAGGGGGAGCCATTCTTTCATGGAGTGGACCTCTTGGAGTGAGATGATTCTTTGTCGTCAATGAGAATTCTGGCGAGGCTTACGTCGACTTCGTCCCTGGCGAAGCTCAGCAAGGCCTCCAGTTCGTCCGAGTCGAGGCCGAGTCGGTTCTTGAGTTCCTCGCAGGTCTGCTGGAGCACTGCGTCCCGAATTCGATGAAGTCGTCGGGCGATTGTGGCCCGGTGCGCGCCGACGCTTTCGCCGACCTGTTCGATGTTTCGCGATTCGAGGTAGTGCAGGCGCAGAATCTCGCGATCCGGAGGCGCCTGCGAGGCGAGCACGACCTCGAGCGCAGCCCGGAACTCCTCCGCGTAGGTTCTTCGCACGTAGTCGATTTCGGGATCTCCATCGGCAATTTCTGCGTAGTCGATGGATGGGGGCTCTTTGCGCGCACGACGGAGATTGTGCGCCGTGCGGATCGCGGCTGCTCGAATCCACGCTCCAAGCGGTCCGCTAGCGCGGTACGCCGAGATGCGCGGCGGGCTGCCGGGCGGAGACATGAGCAGGCGCTCGCGTAGCTCCTGTAGCACTTCGTCGGCGAAGGACGGGGATGGATCGATTTTCGCGATGTGACGCGCAACTTGGCACAAAACTCGAGTTTCGAGCGCGCGGAGTGCTTCCGGATCTCGGCGGCTGCATCCGTAGACGAGAAACAGGTCTGTTGCGTGCTCCTTGTCCAGCGTGGATCCATCGATGCTCCTCACCTCGCCTTCGAGCCAGCGGATGAATTCATCGCCTCCGATTTTGGTTCTGGGCCATGCGGTTTCACATCGGCGCGCGAAGGCTTCGAGCTGCGGACGGCTCGGGGCACGCATGCTCGTGCCTTACGCAAGTCTCGGACCAGCTCGTCAGTGCACGCTATCGCTTCGTTTCGTCTCTTCGCAGTGATTCGAGGTGACACTCGCAGGCACGCGAGTGTTACCAATGGGTTCTCGCGCGCGGACGTGGCTCACGATGGGCCACCGGCCTGCAACAGACCGGTTTCAGGCTTCGATGAGTGCTCTTACGAACTCGTTGGCGGGTGCCGCACAGAGCTCGTCCCATGTTCCGGTCTGTACCACGCGGCCGTCGTGCAATACTGCAACGCGGTCCCCGAGCGCACGCGCCTCGTGGGGATCGTGCGTAACGTAGAGTGCAGTGGCGTGGCGCGCCTTGAACGTCTCCCGAAGCAAAGCGAGAAGATCGCGTTTGAGAAGTACGTCGAGATTCGACAGTGGCTCATCGAGCAGAACGGCGACGGGATCGACGACGAGCGCCCGGGCAAGCGCGACCCTCTGCCGCTCGCCGCCCGACAGCTGGCGGGGATACCGATGCGCTCGGTCTTCGAGGCCCAATTTGCTCAAAATATCGGCGACGCACCGCTCACGATCAGGACGTGCCGTCCCTTTCGCATCCAACGCGAACGCGAGGTTGCCGTGAACCGTCATGTGCGGCCAGAGGGCGAGGTCTTGGAAAACGACGGCGAGGCCTCTTGATTCCGGCGCACGAAGAAGGTGACCGTCCTTGCTCACGACGTGCCCTTCGATTCGTACGATTCCGCGCGATGGCGCTACCAATCCGAGCAGTGCGCGAAGGACGCTGGTCTTGCCAGAACCCGACGTTCCCACCAAAACCACGATTTCGCCGCAGGCAACCGACAGATGGAGTCCGGAGATCGCGCGCGTAGCGTCGTAGACGATCGTCACGTCGTCGAGCTCGAGCGTCGTGGTCATGTACGCGTCTTCCGCAGGAGAATGGCGCCGAGTGCAAGCGCTGCCGCGGTCATCGCAACCTGCGTGAGGGCGAGTGCCGCGACGACCCCCGCGGGGCCATTCGCTTCGAGGGTGAAGATCCTCACCGTGAGTGGCTCGGGTCCGGGGGGGGAGGGCCAACCCGGGGCTTCGAGATCTCGCAGGCAAAACACGAAAACGAGGAGCCACGCACCGGCGATTCCGCGCGCATGAATCGGAACGAGCACCCGCGTCAGCCGTCGAAGGTAACCGGCGCCGAAGACCATGGCTGCGTGTTCCATCTCCGGTGGACTCTGCGCAATCACCGCGGCACACGCGCGGATTCCGAGCACGCCGTAACGCGCGATGAAGGCGATCGTGATGATGGCAAGCGTCGTGTACACCGCTTGCGTTGGGGCTCGGTTCCAGGTGCCGATCATGCCCACGCCCAGCACGGAGGCCGGGAGCACGAACCCGAGCACCGCGAGGGCATCGAAGAGTCTCGCCCCCATCTCGTGGCGCACCAGCCCGTGACCCAGGACCACACCAAATCCCGTGATGACGGTGGCGGCGACGGAGGCTGCGATAACACTGTTCACCGGGGCCGCTCCGAGCCATTCGCCGACGCGAGAGAAGCCCGCGGCCGCAGGAATGGACAAACCGAAAAACGGGGCGGTGCCCGCGATGGTGATCCCCCACGCACAGACGGAGAGAGGGATGCGCCAGCGGCGAAGTGGTAGCGGAGCGCGGTCCATGGATCCGTGACCCGCCGTCGCGAAGCTTCGTCGCCGCGAAATGCGTCTTTCCAGCGTAAAGAGCACAACTGCGACAATCACGAGTGGAAGGGAGAGCGCAGCCGCTTCTCCGGGCGAGTACGCGACACCTCCGAGCCGCGTGAACACTGCCGCCGGATACGCATCCACATGCAAAAACATTGGCACCGCGAGCTCGGAGAACGCGAGCGAGAAGACGACGACCGCCGAAAGGCCAATCGCGGGAGAGGACAGGGGCACGAGAATCCGCGTTGCTACGCGCCAAGGCCCTGCCGCGACGAGCCCAGCCTCCTCCAACGACGGATCGATCTCGCGAACGCTCAGCACCACCAGTGACGTTGTGATCGGACTCAACGCAAAAGAGAGCACCATCACAGCTCCCGGACCGCTGAAAAGCAAATGCGAGCTCATGGGAGATGCGAAGCCCTTTTGACCAAGTAGATCGAACCAACCGAGCGCCAGGAGAAATGGCGGCACGAACATCGGGAAACCATGAATGACCCACGCTGCCCTGCGAAAAATGAGATCGAAGCGTCCGACAAGGACTCCGAACGGGACGCCAATGACAAGGGACACGATCGTGGCTCCGCCTGCTATCAGCAGCGAATGAAAGAGCAGTGTTGCCGCCCGAGACGAGGAGAGCATTTGCAAGGCAGCGCCCGGGGACGAGAGCAGATCCGGGGCGAGCGCTGCGATTGGAGGAAGCGAGGCGACCGCAAGCACGAGGCCGGCGGTCACGAGGGCGAGATGCTTCTGGCTTACAATCCCGCCCATTGCCGAAGCCACGCCTGCTCTGCCTCCATTTCGGCTGCGACCTTTGCATAGTCTGCCTGCATCGCGCGAACGTCGCTTACGCGCCGAACACCCGCCGGTACGGCGATGTCGGCGCGAAGTGGCATGTGTGCTGCCACCTCGGCCATTCGCTTTTCCACGTCCGCCGAGACGAGATAATCGACGAGCTCCTTACCTGCCTCCCCATGAGGTCCGCCTTTGAGGAGGATCACGCTCGTTGGCATCACCAGCGTGCCCATGTCGTCTTGGTCGGGGTACACCACGTCGACGGGAGCCTTCTCCTCGATCGCCTCGTGCGCGTCGTCCGTGTCGGTGAGCCCGAACGCTACTTCGCCGGAGACGACGAGACGTTTGACTTCGCCATTGGAGCTCGCGATCCGAGCCTGGTTCGCTTTGACGTCGTTCAAGAAGGCCTGTGTCTTGGGCGCGCCCCATGCAGAAAAGAGCGCGGCCACGTGCATGGTGGTCGTGCCAAAAAGTGGATTGGCCATTGCGCATTTCCCCTTCCAACGCGCGCTCACGAGGTCTCGGATCGAGCGCGGCGCCTCGCCGGAGCCGACCCGGTTCTTGTTGACGAGGAGAATGCGTGCACGGGCGCTGCTTCCGGTCCACAGGCCCTCAGGGCTTCGAAACGCGCTGGGAATGGCCGCGGCGTTTGGGGATGCATACGGCTCCACGAGTCCACGTTTGATCAAAACGAAGGGCCGTACGGGATCGCCGGACCAGAAAACGTTCGCCTGGGGGTGCCTTTCCTCAGCGATGATTCGATTGAGCACTCCTGTGCTCTTGGTCTCCTCGGTGTCGAACACGGCGCGAACCGATATGCCAGTACGGGACTCGAAATCGCGAAACACCGGATTCGAGAAAACTTGGTCCACCGACGTGTAGACGGTGACCTCGCGCGACTTCTTCTTGCAACCAATTGAGGAGCGCAAACCGATCGCTGCAAACGCGAGCAGTGTGCCCCGAACGAATTTTCGTCGACTGTCATTCATGATGCTCTGCCCAAATAGCAAAGGCCCACGTCAGACCCGCACGTGCCTCGAGCACGTCCATTTGCCCAACACGGGACACCCGAAAAGCGGCATCCAAAGAGAGGTGATCGGCCGTGCGCCAAATCAGACCGGCCAGCGCGGAGACAGATTGGTTCACATCGAATTCCCGTTCATAAAAGATCTCGAGGGCCGGCCGCACGCGCCACGTGTATGGACCCTCGGTGATGAGACCGGCAAATGAATCGAGGTACCCTGCTCGGCTTTTCGATGCGGCGACGTTCAGGTGAAGAGTCCCGATTTCCCAACGTTGCGAGATGAGGAGAGCGAGCGTCGCGCCGATGCCTCGGTCGCCGTTGACGGTCGGCATCAGCGCGCCGAACTCCGTACCGATGCTCGGCCCTGAATACCCCTGAAGCGATCCCTCGCGAAGTACGGCCTTCAAGAAAGCACCGGTATCGACGAGACGCCCGCGCGCTTCGCCGGGAGCCGCATCGAGCAAGATGAATTCGCGACCTTGGAGAACCAGCTCCCAGCGGTCGTAGATGCCCAGGTTGGCAATTGCCGAGGGTGCGACGAGAAAGTTGCGACGGTCCGGTCGCACGTAGCCAACGGGGCCCAATTCGAGCTCAAACTCGCCCGGAGGCGCGACGCTGGCGTCGGTCGAGTCGAAGGGACGGTAGGCGCGTGCGGGTGGCGCGGCGAGCACCGATGCGGCGCAAACGACTAGGACGAATGCAGCCCGCGCCCGCTCGTTCGGCAATCGCGTCCAATCTGCAGGATAAATCACGGGCGCACAATCCCCGGAGTCTTGACCAGAAGCCCGAGAACGCCCGCAGCGACAATGACCGCCGGCTCGGGAAGCTTCTTGAAGTTTGCCAGCATTCCGAACGTCGTGAGCGCGATGAGGACAGTCGGTATGTCGAAGAGAGCGCGCTTGCCGAGAATGAATACGGCGCCCGCAATAGCTCCCGCTGCCGAGGCAGTGACTCCACTGACGAAGGCCTTCAAGCTCGGGTTCGTGGACGCTCTGCGCATGAAGCGTGCGGCGAACGCGACGACGAAAAATGGCGGGATGAACGTACACGCTGCGGCGATCGTCGCTCCCACCAGGCCGGCGGTGAGATAGCCGATGAAACCCGCCGTAATGACCACCGGGCCGGGCGTAATCATCGCAACGGCAACGGCGTCGCGAAACTGCCGTTCATCGAGCCACTGAAAATCGTGGACCACTCCCTTGTAGAGGAACGGCACGATGGCAAGCCCACTGCCAAACACGAATGCGCCTGCTTTGGTGAAGAACCACGCGAGTTGTCCGAGTACGCCTGTTGACGCGACGCCGTGCGCGCCGGTCAGAAGAAACGGCGGTAACAGGCCGAGTGCACCTCTGGTCCCGAAGCGCGGCGGTGCCCTTACGAGCATTGTAAGGATGCCTGAGCCAATGAAGAGCCAAACGATCTCCGATTCGGTAATGGCCGTTGCAAGTGCAGAAACTGCGAAGAGCGCCCAAAGCTGGACGTCCTTGGCCAAGGTCATCTTGGCGAGCTTGACCGTACTCCGTGCGATGATGGCAATGACCGCGGCTCCCACACCATAAAAGACCCCTTGCATCCACGGCAGGCCGCCAAAGCGGAGATAGAAAGACGCGAGAATCACGACCATCGCGAAGGACGGAAGGACGAATCCTATTCCCACGACGCTGGCTCCAAGAACCCCGGCCTGCACCCAGCCGATGTACATGGCGAGCTGGGCGGCCAGCGGGCCCGGCGAGAGCTGCGAGAGCGCGAGTCCTTCCAGGTAATCCTGCTTCGATATCCAGCGCCGCCGCTCCACGAGATCGCGCTGCATGTGGCCCGCGAGAGCGATCGGCCCGCCGAAGCCGGCCGTGCCAAGCCAGAGAAAGTAGAGCAAAAGCTCCTTGAGAGAGCATGGGACTATCTCCCGCGATCCATCGGGTTCTCGGGCAGGGGAGGGATCCCTCGACGCGCGTGTCACGTGCTACTCAGCTCAGCGGCTTCACGCTGAGATCGTCGAAGTACGTCACGGAGTCGGCCTTGGTCCAAAGGCCCACCTTTCCAGCATCGCCGAAGGTCTTGTCGTGCTGGTCGATCACCTTCGCGCCGTCCCAGTACACCTCGAAGTGATCCCCTCGCGCGACGACGCGATACTCGTGCCACGCGCCCGCTGTCACTTTGCCGCTAAAGCTCGCGATTTGTTGGCGACGCCCGTCCTTTACGAAGTAGAGCCGCACGTTGTTCTCGAGCGCGTTTGCACGCGTGACGTAGTAGTTGTTCGCGTCCTTCAGCCGGAAGACGAGCCCGCAAGCCTGGTCGACCTTCCCTGATACGGGTTTGCATCGGACGCTCAGCTCCAGATCCTTGAGGTTCGGCTCATTCGCGTAGGCGACGGGGAATCTATTGTCTGTAGAATCTGCGTCGGTTTGGGCGAGCACATTGCCTCCGCTCGGCGCTCCGGGCTCGGCGCGCACCATCCACGCCCCTTCACGCCCTTCGCCGGTCCGTCCAAAGGAGAATCCGTCAGGTGGCGAACCGGGTTTGTCGACATCGAGGGTCCAAATACGCGCGCCACCCGTAGACGAAGCAATAGGTCGAACCGAAGTCGTCGGCGCAGCGGAAGTCGTCGTCGGGATGATACTGTCCGCCGGAGGTTCGCTTTCTTTCGGAGCGGGCGCACTGCTCGGCGGAGCTGCTGGACCAGGTGAGCCTTCTTGACCGCGGCATCCGCTGGCGACAAGCAAAGCGAAAGATAGCGCTGTGAATTTCATTGGAACACTCCTGTAGTTTCAGCTTCGTTTTCGGCGATACAGCTCCAGCAAAGCGTCGAACATTGCGCCACCAAGCTCTAGGCGCGCATCGTCGTCGCGATGCGCCAACGCAATTCCGGCCACCAAGCTCGCGATGCCGGGCGCTTCCGCGCGCCCGAACTTGCCGTCCTTCACGTCGATGTCGTGAACGATCTCCGCAATGGCCCCAAGCCCCGGCTCCCGTAGCTCGAACTGCTCGAGGAGTACCTCGAACGAGCAGCGGTCTCCGACATGGGTGAAGTGCGCTTCGAACATGTCGAAGGTCACCTCGTTCCCCTTCGGCTTGTAGTCCTGGCCGGTGACGAACTTGAACGTCGCTTTGTCATCGATGAAATTGCGGATGAGCCACGCGCTGGCGATCCGATCGACATGGATGTTCTTGCGCGTCGCCCACGTGCGCCCTTGGTAGGCTTGCCGTTCGGGCCTGAGCGAAGATTTCGAGGCCTTTGGCGCGTCTATCTGCAGCCTCTTTTCGAGAACCAACACGGCCGAGTCTGCGGCTTCGCGACCGGGTGCCCCGAAGAAGTCGATGGCGAGGATCTCGCCCAGGCGCTTTTTCAGGCGCGCGAGCTCGGCCTCGAGCTCCGGGCGCCGTTCATCGCCCCGCCCCAGCTTAGAGGGTGTTTCGTCTCGAATGCGCCGCGCCTCCTCGGCGATCTGGGAATAGTCCGTGTCGCGCGCGGTCTGAAAAAGCGCTTCTACCTGCTCGTCGCGAAGTCCTTCGACCAAACGTGCCGTACATAGCGTAGCTTCGCCACCCTCTTCGACGATCTCACGCGCCACCCATCGAAAGTCCTCCTGAGTCTGCTCGTTCCGTGGCAGCGCATAGACGGAGTTCTTGATGGCGACGGCACCGATGCGCTGGATGCGGCGAAGAACCTTCGCTCGGAAGTAGCTCGGTTTTGGCGGGATCTGGTGGATGAGCAGAAGCCAGCGTAACGCCCGAGCTTCCTTCGAGGCTTTCATGGGACCTGGCACACATAGCAGTTGTGTGACGTCAATAACAGGGACATCTCAGTTGCGATAAGCACCGCCAATCGGTTTGGCGACGCTTCAACGCGAGAGGATCACCACGCCGTACGGTCCAAGCGCAATGGACAGAGTGAAGGGCTGACCGTCGCGCGGCGCCGCCGTGGTCGTCACGTCTGCCTGAGCCGCGCCCCCGAAATCGATCGAATACGCGCGGCTGTCGCTGTTGATGCGGATGCGCCAGGTTCCGCCGAGGGGAACACCGAGGTCGCCCTCACCGCGAACATTCCGCCGGCCTCTCGCGTCATGCCGATGGGCCGACCCGCGAACTCGCCCGCCACGGAAACGGCGCTCGCATTCGGCGCCCGAACGCGAAACTCCGTGCCGCCCGCATAGACCGTCGCACCCATGTGTAGCCCGCTCGGGGGTAGCGGAAGTTGCTCGTGTTCCGGGTCTCAGCCCTTTCGGAGCTCGGCGAGCTTTCGTTTCAATGTCGAGCGGCTGATGCCGAGGAGCTCCGCGGCGCGCGTTCGATTGCCATTGGCATCCTCGAGGACTTTCAAAATGTGGTCGCGTTCGATCGCGTCGAGAGATGCTTTGCGCGGACGTTCGGGCCCCGTCGGCCTCGCGGTGCGAACCTCGCCCGGCAGGTGATCGAGCGCGATGACTCCCCCTTGGCTCAAAATCAGGGCGCGCTCGAGCGCGTTGCGCAGCTCGCGAATGTTGCCCGGCCATGGGTAGCGCTCGAGTGTCGCCACGACCTCGCGCGGGACGGGCCGGGGACGCTTACCCGCGCGACGCGACAGCTCCAGAACGAACCTCGTGGCGAGCTCCGCGATCTCTTCGGGGCGTTCGCGCAGGGGCGGCACGAGTATCGGGACTACGCTGAGACGATAATAGAGATCTCGGCGAAATTGCCCGCCCAGGACCACCGCCTGGAGGTCCGCATTCGTGGCCGCGATGAGGCGCACATTGGCGGTAAGCGCGCGGTTACTTCCGACACGACGAAACGTATGCGCGTCGAGGAAGGTCAGAAGCTGTGCCTGCACGGACAACGAGAGCTCGCCAACTTCGTCCAGAAAGAGCGTACCCCCTTCTGCGATTTCTACGAGCCCGCGCTTCTGTGATACTGCGCCGGTAAACGCCCCACGCTCGTGGCCAAAGAGCTCCGATTCGACGAGCTGCGTGGCCAGGCCCGCGCAGTTGATTTCGAAAAACGGGTCCGCTGCTCGTGGGCTCTTCTGGTGGATGCGGCGCGCCAGCCAGGATTTTCCAACTCCTGTTTCGCCCAGGAGGAGCACAGTGGCGTTTGCGTCCGCTGCGACGAGATCCGCGCAGCGGAGTGCCTCCTGCATCTCCGGGGAAGCGGCACGTGTGCCATCGCTGGCGGGCTGGCGGGCATCGCTCAAGAGTTGCGTCGCGCGACGCCATCGGGATTGCTCCGTCACGTCGCGCGCGATGCTGGCGATTCGCTGCGGCCGGCCATCAGGATCGAGCACCGCGAATAGGCTCTCCTCGACCTCTATCTCGCGACCGTCGATCCGCATGCGAACGGTCTGGCGTACGTCTACTTGCTGCCCGCCGAGCAAGCGCAGTTCGAGAGAACGCAGCTCGGCCTCGTCCGTGTCGGCTACGAAGCGCGCAAAGGGCTGTCCGATCGCCTCTTGGGGCATTGCGCCGTAGAGCCGTTCGGCGCCCGGATTCCATGAGACGACGATCCCATCCGGACGCCAGGTCACCACCGCGTCTCGGAGATATTTCACGACATCGGCGAACTCGCGCACCGCCTGCTCCGCACGAACGCGCTCGGTGATGTCTTCGCTGATGCCCAGGAGATACTGGGGCCTTCCATCCGCGTCGTGAACGGGGATCTTGCGCGTGTGCAGGATGCGTTCGCCCTTGTACTTCGTCTGAATCGGCTCCGCGGCAATATCGAGAATTTTGCCTGATTCCAGCGTTTCCTTGTCCTTTTGATGGAAAAAGTCAGCCTGCTCTTTCGGGTAAAAATCGTGGTCGGTCTTGCCGAGGAGCTCACCGCGCGTGAAGCCCAAGAGCTCTTCGCCGGCGCGGTTGAAGCGGCGAAATGCATGGCTCTCGGCGTCCTTCACGAAGATCATGTCGGGGATATTTTCGACGATGGCGTGGAGATAGGCGTTCGTCTCGGCGAGCTCTCGCTCCACGTCTGCCATCGTGTCGCGGGTGCGCACGGACGCGAGTAGCACATCCACACCGTGTGCCGCGCGCGCGTGTGAAAAATGAATCTCTACGGAGGACGACGTACCATCCTTGTCGCGACAGAACGTGGCGATCGACGCTCCCGGTGCCAAGCCCTTCTCTGCGTTCCACCAGCGCGGAAAAAGCGCGAACGCGTCGAGTCCGAGCAGCTCGTCTCGCGAATAGCCGAACGCACCATCTTGCCGGTTCACGTCGAGCACCCGGAAGGTCACTGGATCGTATGCGAGCACGGGGTCCGGAAACGAGTCGACGAGCGTGGCAAGAATACGAACCATGTGCCTCGAAGAATCATCGCAAGCTTGGGGGTGTGTTGTCTTTGAAGCGTAGAAGGCGCCCCGCGGTCGAGTCACATAGCCAGATCCCGCCACGATCGTCCGCGACCATGCCGTGACCGATGCGTGGCGTGTCGAGCTTTGCGAGAAGTCTGAGCTCGCCGTCATCCGATACACCGAGAACGTCAACCTCGGAGCCGGGGTCCCCACGCACGTAAAGATGCCCGAGCGAGGGCGCGTAGGCGAGGATCGTTTCCCCGGTCGGGAGAGGCCACGAAGCCAGCACTTTGCCATCGTGGTCTGCGTCCAGAACCACGGCTTTGGTGGGATTGCACCCGGCGAACACGAGGCCGCGCGCCTCGTCAACTGCGGGAATGCCGTGCGAGCGAGCGCAGCCCGTCGCCCACGTCGCGACGACTCTGTGGGCAGCCAGGTCGATGCTCACGACAGAGCCGGCGAAGAGATGCGCGTACGCCCGTTTGCGTGTCCCGTCGATGCGCAGGCCTTCGGGCCCGTCCGGCGTTGGCACGATCGCCGCGTGCACCGGGATCACTGATCCTGCAGCGAGGGACAACACCTCGATTTGCCCGGCGGACGGCTCGGTTACCCAGACCTCCTGCGTTGGCTCCGACCACCGCACGTAGTCGGGCGACGCGGCAAGCGGGACGGTGGCGACGACACGTGACGTGGTTGAATCGATCACGACGAGAGCATGCCCGCGGCGATTGAGCGCGAAGAGAAGCCCGCGACCTTCATCCGCGGACTCAGCGCTCGTGTCAACACCCCTGATCGCGGTGATGGCCAGGGTTGCGGGGTCGACGAGATCGACGTTGCCCGTTCCTCCCGGCAGGGACACGATGCGCTTGAGGGACGGAGAGTACGTCAGATCGTCGAACGTCACGCCTGCCGATCCGCCGGGCAGAGCGACGATGTCAGGCGTCATTCCGGCGTTAGCGGCTTCCACTACGGGTGCGACGCGTGTTTCGCCGCTGGCAGGCGCGCCGCATGACGCGCAGCCGCCGCCGGCGAGACCCAGCACGAGAAGCAAGAGGTTTGGTCTCATGGTCGTTCAGCTAATGAAGAAATAGTGTGCCTTCTTGTCGGTTCCGTAGACGTACACGCCGTAACCGGCGCGCGTGTCGCGGATCGTCGGGATCGCCCAGAACACGAAGCCGCCCGGCAGCGCATGCTCTGCAGCGCTGACCGCCTCGCGCAGGCTGAGTCCCGCCGCCTGCACGATGGTCAGATCGCGCGCCGAGCGCGTAAGGTGTTCGACATCGGGGACCTTGAACTCCGACAAGGCCGGACGGAACACGCCAGCCGTTGGATCACCTGCCGCCTCGAAGAACGTGTTGCGCTCCGCGTCGACGTCGAGTCCCTTGCCGACCGGATAAATACTGAGCGAAAGCTTGCCGTCGTCGCCCAGCTCGAACTTGGCTTCGATGAGCGCGCCGTACGCCTCCTCCGCCTGCTCGAGAGCATCGGACATCGAGATCTTCGAGCAGTTGAGGACTGAGAGATTGGGCCCGAGCTCCGGAACGCGTGCGTCGGTTGCAAGAGAACCAGGCCCATCGCCAAGGTCTTTCGGGTAAAACTTGGTGACGCTGCGACTGCCGCCACCGTCGACGAAGTACCAGCGTTGCTGCTTGCCGCGAGCGGTGTAGACGCCGTAGCCGGCGCGCCCATGCCGCAGGGTCGGAATCGCCCAAAACGCGTCTCCATTGTACGAGACACGCTCGATGGCCTCGGCGAGGCTTAGACGACTGAGTTGGACGAGCGTGAGATCGCGCGAAGAGCGCGTCAGGTGCTCCTGATCCTGGAAAGAGTCGAGCGAGCCCGCGAAGGGCGCGGCGCTGGGATCGCCCGAGAGCTCCTGGAAGACGTTGCGCTCTGCATCGAAGGCGAGCGATTTGCCGGCAGGGTAGATGCTCAGGCTCAGCTGCTTGTCATCGTTCAACTCGAATTTTGCCTCGATGACCGGTCCGTTCTCGGCTTCGGCCTGCGCGACGCCTTCCGCAAGCGAGATCTTCGACGCTCGCAGGACTTTGAGGTCCGGTCCGAGCTCGGGGCCGCGTCGGTCCGTTGCTCCCGCGCCGGGGCCGCGCAGCTCGTCAACCGCTTCTGCTGCGGGCGCGTCATCGCCTGTGGAGCCGCTGCACCCGGAGGCGAACGACGCGAAAGCCAGAACAGAAAACACCGTGAAGGCATGGAGACGCATGGAAGACCTCTTTTTTCGCGTTGGTCGCTGCGTCGCCTCGAGCAATGAAAGTGCCATTCGAAAGTGCGCGGAAATGCGGCGAAACGAGGGTGCGTACTGGCACCTCGCGGTGCGTTGCACGGCTTCGATGCGTTACCTCGGAGTGACTTCTGCTCCGTCGGCCTCCGGTCGCGCAAACCGCGCAGTGGCTCAAAATGGCTGGCCCAGTATGAGCCGGCGGCCGAGTGTGGGCCATACATCTCCATACATAAGGGGTCGAGATCACACATTGACATCCATGGCACGATGCGTGCTCAACGGCGGTCAGCACCGATTCACGGTGTGCTGCCGGAGGAACACATCCATGAAGCCCATCCACGCGTTTTGCGCTCTCCCCGTTGTTCTCAGCCTCGTTGCTTGCTCCGCGCAGACCGACGACACGAGCGTCGACGGTTCCGAGGCCGACCTCACGGCTTCCGTGAAGCTCGAAAAATCGAAAGTGCGGGCTTTCCTCGATCAGAAGAACACCTTCAACTCGACCAACTGCGTCGTCGAGTCTGCCAAGTTCCGGATCACGTACGAGAACTCCACGCTGCCGGTAGGAACGACCGTGACCTTGCATGCAGGCGAATCGTTCAGCGACCAAGAGTTCATCGGAGACGGCTTCGGCTTTGGCACGTTCCACAAAGGAACGTGGGGAAGCGTTCGCGATCAGAAGATGACGCTGTCACGTGGGGTCTATTCGGCTCAAACGACCGCGCAGCCCTACGGCGAGGTTTTTCCGAACGGGGACGGGACCACGCATGCGCCGGAGATCCAATTCGCGTTCATGATTCGGCTCCCGAGCGGGCGCGTCCTTTGGGACAACCGCCTGAATGCGGATTACATCGTGACCGGCAACGAGCCCGTATGTGTCAATGGCAGCACGAACGGGTTCATCGCGCGTGGGTCCTGGGGACCGTTCTAAGACACGCCGAGCGCAGTCGGGCCACCCGAAAGGAAGAGTGCCTCGTGGCACCTCGCGGTGCGTTGCCTCCGATTCGATGCGTTACCTGCAAGTAACCTCACCGCTCCGATTGGCCGGAGCGGAGCAGGCGCACTCCGTGCATCCGATCACCCGTCGTGGTCGTCGCCGTCGATGTTCTCTTCGATTCGCCGCATCAATTCGTACAGATGCTTGCGGCTCAATCCCGCAGCAGCGGCGGCTTGCTGCACGTTGCCGCGATGACGCTCCATGAGCGCGCCCACGTACGAACGATCGAACGTGAGCAGCAATTGGGCCTTCGCTTCCTTGTAGGGCAAGGAGGAGGAGATCCCTGGCAGCTCGGCGCCGATGGTCGCGGGCGACTCGGCCGCTGGTCCGAGATTCAAGACGAGGCGCGAAAAGGGCGAGGGAGGCTGGCCGGGACGATGGGCGAGCGCCACGGCGCGGGCCAGCGTGTTGCGGAGCTCACGCACGTTGCCAGGCCACGCATAGCCCATGAGCACGCGCAGATTCTCGCCTTCGATCCGGTCTCCGTCTGGCAGCTTCCCTTCCAGCAGCCGTGCGACGAGCACCGGGATGTCCTCCGGCCGTTGTCGAAGCGGAGGCATCCTGATCCGAACGACATCGAGACGGTAAAGCAGATCGCTGCGGAATCGGCCACGGGTCGCCTCTGCGTGCAGATCGCGATTGGTCGACGCGATGATGCGCACGTCCACCTTGCGCGCAATGTCATCGCCGACCGCGCGTACT
>OBEQ010856444.1_pt1 | contig 15248 bp, 16 predicted proteins | sample 1670901 | NCBI WGS metagenome assembly OBEQ01 (sample SAMEA104232315, study PRJEB22302) | groundwater metagenome | biome: forest; feature: aquifer; material: groundwater | place: USA | collected 2011-08-07 | depth 5.4 m | reverse complement strand
TGGGCAGGAGCGCGGCGGTGGCCGCGACCGTGGCGGCCTCGACGAGAGCCAGCACGCGCGGGGTTGCCAGTACCGGTACGTCGCCGGAGCCGAGCGCCTGAGCGGTGTCCGCGTCGGTGACGGTGAGCTCGACCTGGGCCGTGACGCCCACCCAGGTCCCGGTGGCGGTGAAGCCCGGGGCCGCGCCACGGGCGGTGGCCACCCCGACGGCCGGGCCAGGGTAACGCGCCCCGGTGGCCGGGCCAGCGTGACGCGTCCCGTTGCCTGTCTGGGCCACGGCCGGGCCCGCCGAACCGTCCGGGCCTGCCGAACCGTCCGGGCCTGCCGAACGGTCCGGGCCTGTGGGCTGCTGTCCGCCGCCGTCCATATCGGCAGCGTAGGCGGTACCGCCCCGGGGCGGCCACACCGGCGGCGCGCTCTCCACCGATCAGGGGTGCGCTTCGCCACCGCTGACGAGGTCGCCGTCCGCGGAGACGTACGTGCTGCCCGACAGGTCCGGCGGGCCGGGATCGGCGCCGAGCGCCTGCAACAGGTCAAGCGCGCGGATGCGCAGCAGCGCCCACCGTTCGTCCGCGGTGAGCGCATCGCGGCTCCAGACCGACGTGGCGATCGCCTCGGGCGTCCAGTCCGATGCACCGGCCGGAGGCACTGACATCGACTCCAGCATCCCGTCGATCTCGCGGAGTGCGGCTTGCTGGTCTTCGGAGACCACGTGCTGGTACACCCGTTCGCCGACCAGCCGGAATGCCTCGTCGAAGGTGAGCGCGACCTCGTCGGCAGTCGCCACGAAGGCAGGCAGCACCGCGATCTGCTCCTGCGCCGGGAGGGCGAGCAGTCGCAGCGCATCAACCAACTTCGTCAGTACCCAGTGGTCCGATGTTGCGGGGCTCTCCTCCATGGCAGCGACCATAGCCGATGGAAGGGGACAGCTGGCCCGCTGGGATCGTGCGGGTCATCCGCGCCGCGGCGGCGAGGTCAGCCGCGAGCAGGCCCCGGCCAGGGTCGCCATGGATCGACAGTGGTGTTCATTCGTCGAGAGTAGACAGCTGCTGCTGCGAGCGCAGGAAGCCGCGGGCATCGAGGAAGGCAGCGAGGGACTCCCGGTGGGCGTCGCAGGCGAGCCAGGTCTTGCGCCGGTCAGGGGTGTGCAGCCGCGGGTTGTTCCAGTGCAGTGCCCAGCTGGCTGGTCCCCGGCAGCCACGGCCGGAGCACTGGAGCCTGGGGGAGGCGGCATCGGCCACGGGACGAGTCTGCCAGACCTCAGAAATAGAAGAGCGCCGGACGACCACGGGGGAAGTCGTCCGGCGACTGACTGAATCGTACCTCCGCCGCACCGGACCCTGTCTACCCGTGACGGCTGTCCGTTCGAATGATTTCTCACGACACGAACGGGCCTCGCCAGATCGGCCGGACGCGCCCCGGCCCGACCTGTTCGTCAGGCCCGCGGTGCGCCGGTGAGCCCCGCGGGTGGGATGCTCGTGCGACGCTTGGCGTTGTTCGCTCGTCTCAACTGTGGAGGACCGGTGGCCCAGCCGACCATGCCCGCGATCCCGTCCGGCCCGTCGCCGGCCGCCCCGATCGCCCTGTCGAGCAGCGCGCCGCCCGGGCTGGTCTCGCCGCCTGCGTCGCCGCCTGGCCAGCCGAGCACCCCGGCGCAGGATGCCACCCTGCTGGAACGGGCGATTTTCGAGGTCAAGCGGGTGATCGTCGGGCAGGACCGCATGATCGAACGGATGTTCGTGGCATTGCTGGCCCGCGGGCACTGCCTGCTGGAGGGGGTGCCGGGGGTGGCGAAGACGCTGGCCGTGGAGACCCTGGCCACGGTGGTCGGCGGTTCGTTCTCCCGGATCCAGTTCACCCCGGACCTGGTCCCGGCGGACATCGTGGGTACCCGCATCTACCGCGCGTCCAGCGAGAAGTTCGATGTGGAGCTCGGGCCGGTCTTCGTCTACTTCCTGCTGGCCGACGAGATCAACCGGGCGCCGGCCAAGGTGCAGTCGGCGCTGCTGGAGGTGATGGCCGAACAGCAGGTCAGCATCGGTGGCGAGACCCACCCGGTACCGTTGCCGTTCCTGGTCATGGCCACCCAGAACCCGATCGAGCAGGAGGGCGTGTACCCGCTGCCCGAGGCTCAGCGCGACCGGTTCCTCATGAAGATCAACGTGGGGTACCCGACCGACGCCGAGGAGCGCGAGATCGTGTACCGGATGGGCGTGACCGCACCGCATCCGGTGCCGGTGCTCGGCCCGCAGGAGTTGCTGGAGCTGCAGCGCAAAGCCGACGAGGTCTTCGTGCACAACGCTCTCGTCGACTACACGGTACGGCTGGTGCTCGCCACCCGCACCCCGGCCGAGTACGGCCTCGCCGACATCGCGCCACTGATCCAGTACGGCGCGAGCCCGCGGGCGTCGCTGGGAATCGTGCGCGCGTCGCGGGCCCTGGCGCTGCTGCGCGGGCGCGACTACGCGCTGCCGCAGGACGTCCATCATGTGGCGCCGGACATCCTGCGGCACCGGCTGGTGCTCTCCTACGATGCGCTCGCTGACGACATCCCGGCCGACCACATCGTCAACCGGGTACTGGCCACTGTGCCGGTACCCGCGGTGGCGCCGCGGCAGAACGCGGTACCGGGCGGGCCGGTGCCGGTACCGCCCTGGACGGTGCGGTGAGACTCGGTAGAGCCCAGGCTGGCTCGGGGGCGCAGCACGCCCAGGCTGGCTCGGGGGCGCAGCACGCCCAGGCTGGCTCGGGGGCGCAGCACGCCCAGGCTGGCTCGGCGGGGCGTCCCGGCTCAGCCGGGCTCGACAGCAACCGCTCCGAGCTGGTGCTGGCCAAGCTCCAGCTGCTCATCACCCGCAAACTGGACGGGCTGCTGCAGGGCGACTACCTGGGGCTGATCCCGGGGCCGGGTACCGAGGCGGGGGAGTCGCGGGAGTACCGGCCCGGCGACGACGTGCGGCGGATGGACTGGCCGGTGACGGCCAGGACCACGATCCCGCACGTGCGCCGGACCGTCGCCGACCGTGAACTGGAGACCTGGCTCGCCGTGGACCTGTCCGCGAGCCTGGACTTCGGCACCGGCCGCTACCTCAAGCGGGACCTGGCGATCGCCGCGGTCGCCGCGGTGACCCACCTCAACGTCCGTGGGGGCAACCGGATCGGCGCCTTCGTGGGTACTGGCGACGAGGTGCGGCGGTTGCCGGCCCGGCCGGGGCACAAGGAGGCGCAGGGGCTGCTGCGGGCGATCGCCGGTACCCCGATCCGCGCGGGACAGGCCGACCTCGGTGCGCTGATCGACGGGCTCAACCGTCCGCCGCGCCGGCGCGGGCTGGCCGTGGTCATCTCCGACTTCCTCGCTCCGGTCGAGCAGTGGAGCCGGCCGCTGCGCACGGTGGGGGTTCGCCACGATCTGCTTGCGGTCGAGATCGTCGACGCGCGGGAGTTGGAGCTCACCGACGTGGGTGTGATCACGTTCATCGACCCGGAGACCGGCGCCGCGCATGAGGTGCAGACCGCCGAGCCGCGGCTGCGCGCGCGGTACGCCGCAGCCGCTGCTGCGCAGCGGAGCGCGATCGCCCAGGCGCTGCGCGGGGCCGGCGCGGCCCACCTGCGGCTGCGCACCGATTCCGACTGGCTGCTCGACATCGTGCGGTTCGTCGCCGCCCAGCGGCACGCCCGTACCAGGGGGACCACCCGATGATCCGTTTCCTCGACCCGTGGTGGCTGCTGGCCATCCTGCCCGTACTCGCCGTGGCCGGCGGCTACGTGTGGCGCCAGGTGCACAAGCGGGCCTACGCGATGCGCTTCACCAACGTGGAGCTGTTGCGGGTCCTCGCCCCGCGCGGGATCGGAGTACGCCGGCATCTGGCCGCCGGCGCCTTCCTGCTCAGCCTGCTGGTGCTGGCGCTCGGGATGGCCAAGCCCGCGCTCGACACCAAGGTGCCGCTGGAACGGGCCACCGTGATACTCGCCATCGACGTGTCGCTGTCGATGAATGCGACCGACGTCGCGCCCACCCGGATCGACGCGGCGCAGAAGGCGGCCACGGAGTTCGTCCGACAGCTGCCGGCGGAGTTCAACGTGGGTCTGGTCTCCTTCGCCAAGTCGGCGAACGTGCTGGTGTCGCCGACCAAGGAGCGCAGCGCGATCCTGCAGGAGCTGGGCGGGCTGCAGCTGGCCGAGGCGACGGCGACCGGCGAGGCCGTCTTCACCTGTCTGGAAACGATCCGCAGCGTGCCGACCGATGGCGCTGCCGAGCTGCCGCCGACGCGCATCGTGCTGCTGTCCGACGGGTTCCGGACCTCGGGCCGGTCGATCGATGACGCGGCCCTGGCCGCAGCCGCGGCCAACGTGCCGGTCTCCACCATCGCGTTCGGGACCGACAACGGCACGATCGAGATCAACGGGCGGAGCCAGGCGGTACCGGTGGACCGCGCCTCGCTACAGAAGCTCGCCAAGGACACCAAGGGCCAGTACTACGAGGCGGCCAGTACGAGCGAGTTGAAGAAGGTGTACCAGGACATGGGCAGCTCGATCGGGTACCGGACCAAGCCCCGCGAGCTCACCCAGGTGTACCTCGGACTGGGTCTGCTCTTCGCGCTGGGAGCGGCCGGTCTGAGTCTGTTGTGGACGTCGAGGCTGCCCTGAAAATCAGTGGGTACCACTGACGAGGACGAAGACCACGGCCACCCAGACGGCGGCGAGAGTGAACCCCAGCGGGGCAAGGTAGCGGCTCATCACAACTCCCGGAGGGTGAGTCTCGACAGGGGAGAACACACACGGGGGTGAGTCGTGACCGGATCCGCCCTACCCCGGCCGGGCGGCCGGGCGGCGACGTCGGCCAGGTGCCCGCTCCTGAGCGGCGGCGGCCTGGCGTGAGTCGGGAGGGCGGGGGACTGGGTCAGCCGGCGGGGCTGACGTCAGGTCCGGCCACGACTCGGAGGATCACTGTCCCGCACAGCGACCACCTCCTGCGTCGTCGGTCCGGACGTCCCAAACGTCGCCATGCTACATGGGCGCGCCTGCCGTCCGGATCGGCCGTCCGGTGTGCGACGGTTGCCGTTGGGCGGGACCCTGCTCGCCAGCGGACCCGGTGAGCGCCTAGTCTCCTGCCAAGGTCCTTGTACTGACCGGATGGGCAACGGGGCCGGCAATGAGCCCGGTATTGGCGAGGCGAGAGGTGGCGGCGTGGCGCGCACCGTGCTGGTGACCGGCGGCAACCGGGGGATCGGGCTGGCGATCGCGCAGGCGTTTGCCGCACAGGGCGACCTGGTGGCGATCACCCACCGCGGCAGCGGAGCCCCCGACGGGATCTTCGGTGTCACCTGTGACATCACCGACCCGGCAGCCGTGGACGCCGCGTTCAGCGCGGTCGAGGCCGAGCTGGGGCCGGTCGAAGTGCTCGTCGCGAACGCCGGGATCACCGACGACACGCTGCTGATGCGGATGAGCGAGGAGCAGTTCAGCCGGGTCGTCGAGACGAACCTGGGCGGCGCCTGGCGCTGCGCCAAGCGGGCTGCCACCAGGATGGTCCGGGCCCGCTGGGGGCGCATGATCTTCATCTCCTCGGTGGTCGGGCTCTACGGCAGTGCCGGGCAGACCAACTACGCGGCCAGCAAGGCCGGGCTGGTCGGGCTGGCCCGTTCGATCACCCGGGAACTGGGCAGCCGCAACATCACCGCGAACGTGGTGGCTCCCGGCTTCGTGGCGACCGACATGACCGCAGGCCTACCCGAGGAGCGCCAGGCGGAGTACCGCAAGGTGATCCCGCTCGGCCGGATGGCCGCGGCGGACGAGATTGCCGGCCCGGTGACCTGGCTGGCCAGCGACGCCGCCGGGTACATCACCGGCGCTGTGATCCCGGTCGATGGCGGCCTCGGCATGGGCCACTGAGCCATCGGCCACTGAGCCATCGGCGCTCAGTCATCGGCCCTGAGTCATCGGCCACTGAGTAAGGAGTACGCGATGTCAGGACTGCTCACCGGCAAGCGACTGCTGGTCACCGGGGTCATCACCGACGCGTCGATCGCGTTCTCGGTGGCCCGGATCGCCCAGGACGAGGGCGCCACGGTGATCCTCACCGGCTTCGGCCGGATGTCGCTGGTGGAGCGGATCGCCAAGCGGCTGCCGCAGCTGGCGCCGGTCATCGAGCTCGACGTGACCAACGCCGAACAGCTCGCCGGGCTCGCCGACAACGTGCGTGAGTATGTCGACGGGCTGGACGGGGTACTGCACTCGATCGGGTACGCGCCGCCCTCGTGCCTGGGCGGCGGCTTCCTGGACGCGCCGTGGGAGGACGTCGCCACCGCGCTGCACATCTCGACGTACTCGCTGAAGTCACTTGCCACGGCCTGCCTGCCGCTGATGGGGTCGGGCTCGTCGGTGGTCGGGCTGACCTTCGACGCGACCCAGGCCTGGCCGGTCTACGACTGGATGGGCGTGGCCAAGGCCGGGCTGGAGTCGGCCGCCCGCTACCTCGCCCGCGACCTCGGCTCCCGGGGCATCCGGGTGAACCTGGTGGCGGCCGGCCCACTGCGCACCATGGCGGCCAAGTCGATCCCCGGCTTCGAGCAGTTCGAGCAGGCCTGGGGTGCACGGGCGCCGCTGGGCTGGGACCTCACCGACACCGAGCCGACCGCCCGGGCCTGCGCCGCGCTGATGTCGGACTGGTTCCCGGCCACCACCGGCGAGATCGTGCACGTGGACGGCGGGTACCACGCGGTCGGCGCCTGAGCGGGGCGCTGGGCGTGGACGCGTTCCGGGCTGTGGACTAATCTCCTTAGCTAAGGAGGTACCCATGTCCGGCGAGACCGCGGCGCAGTTCAACATCCACGACGCTAAGACCAACCTGTCCCGGATCATCGAACGGGTTGAGCGTGGCGAGGAGATCGTCATCAGTCGCGCCGGCACCCCCGTGGCGAAGGTGGTCCCGCTGACGCACAAAGTTCGGCGTACCGCACGGGGCTCGTTGCGGGGCAGCCTCGTGCTCACCGAGGACTGGGACTCCCGCCAGGTCAACGAGGCCATCGCCGCCGACTTCGGCCAGATGTCATGAGGCTGTTGATGGACACCCACGTGGTGCTCTGGTGGTTGGCTGACGATGCCGCCCTGTCTGATGAGATCAAGACCTTGATCGAGGAGGAGCCGGAGGTGTACCTCAGTCCGGTGACCATCTGGGAGGTCGCCATCAAGCAGGCGATCGGCAAGCTCAAGGAGCCCGCCGACCTAGCGGAACGAATCCGCGACGCCGGTTTCCGGGAACTGCCGATCAGCTCTGCCCATGCGATCGCGGCGGGCCGGCTCCCGATGCTCCACCGCGATCCGTTCGACCGGATGCTGATCGCGCAGGCCCGGTGCGAGGACTTGACGCTGGTGACGTCGGACGCGGACATCCAGCGGTACGAGGTGGGGCTGCTCGCCGCTCGCCCGGTGGTGCCGTGAGCTACGACGCGTTCCTGCTGGTCTCGTTCGGGGGGCCGGAGGGCCCTGACGACGTGCTGCCCTTCCTGCGCAACGTGACCCGGGGTCGGGGGGTGCCCGAGGAGCGACTCGCCGAGGTTGCCGGGCACTACCGGCACTTCGGGGGCGTCTCGCCGATCAACGCGCAGTGCCGGGAGCTGCTCGCCGCCGTCTCGGCTGAGCTTGCCGGGGCCGGCATCGAGCTACCGGTGTACTGGGGCAACCGGAACTGGCAGCCGATGCTCGCTGACACCGTGGCGGCCATGCGCGACGCCGGGGTACGCCGCGCGATCGCCTTCGTCACCAGCCCGTACGGCTCGTACTCCTCGTGCCGGCAGTACCTCGACGACCTGGCCGTGGCGCGGGCCACCGTCGGGCCGGACGCACCGGAGATCGACAAGATCCGGCACTACCACGATCATCCTGGGTACCTCCAGCCACACGTCGATGCGGTGCGCGCTGCGCTGGCAACGCTCGCGGAGCGGGCCGGATCGGCGGCACCGCCCGATCGCGATCCGCAGCGGACCCGGTTGGTCTTCACCGCGCACTCGATTCCGTCCACAATGGACACCACCAGCGGACCGGCGGGTGGCCGGTACACCGCCCAGTTGCGCGAGACAGCGGCGTTGGTCGCCGCGGCGGCAGCCCCGGAGCTGGCCTGGGATCTGGTATGGCAGAGCAGGTCGGGTGCGGCGCACGTACCCTGGCTGGAACCCGACGTGAACGACCACCTGGAATCGTTGGTGGCGGACGGGGTGACCGGCGTGGTGGTCAGCCCGATCGGCTTCGTCAGCGACCACCTGGAGGTGGTCTGGGACCTCGATCACGAGGCGGCGGCGACCGCGCAGAAGCTGGGCCTCGGCTTCGCCCGGGCGGGCACCCCCGGCACCGACCCCCGCTTCGTGGCGATGATCCGCGAACTGGTCGTTGCGGGGGCCGTGACGGATCCGGACTCCTGCCCGGCGCGCTGCTGTCCCGCCCCGCCGGTGCGGCCCAGGGCGCCCGATCGGCTGGACACCCGCCCGTAACGGCCCCACCGCGTGCCGGCCACTTCGATCAGCGAGGATGTTCGTCATGAGCAAGCGCATGCAGGCGGCGCCATGAGTGAGCGTAAGGCGATCGAGTCCTGGCTGACCGACATGGACGGGGTACTCGTGCACGAGGGCCAGCCGGTCCCCGGGGCTCCGGAGTTCGTCGGCCGGCTGCGCGCCTCCGGCAAACCGTTCCTGGTGCTCACCAACAACTCCCGGTACACCGCCCGGGACCTGAGCGCGCGGCTGTCCCGGATCGGCATCGACGTACCCGAGCGGGCCATCTGGACCTCGGCCCTGGCCACCGCGCAGTTCCTCGACGACCAGCGCCCCGGCGGGACGGCGTACGTGATCGGCGAGGCGGGGCTGACCACCGCGCTGCATGCGGTGGGGTACATCCTCTCCAACCACCAACCGGACTACGTTGTGCTCGGGGAGACCCACACGTACAGCTTCGAGCAGATCACCACCGCGATCCGGCTGATCAATGACGGGGCGCGCTTCATCGCCACGAACCCTGACTCGACCGGTCCGTCCGCCGAGGGCGCGCTGCCGGCCTGCGGCGCAGTCGCTGCATTGATCACGAAGGCGACCGGCGGCATCGAGCCGTACTTTGTCGGTAAGCCCAACCCGATGATGATGCGCTCGGCGCTCAACTCCATCGAGGCGCACTCCGAGACGACCGCGATGATCGGCGACCGGATGGACACCGACGTGCTCTGCGGGCTGGAGGCTGGGCTGCACACGATCCTGGTACTCACCGGGATCAGTACCCGCGCGGATGTCGAGAAGTTCCCGTACCGGCCGTCGAGGGTGCTCGACTCGGTCGCCGATCTGCTGGGCGAGGTGTGACATGGGCGGGAGCCCGCAGGGCGGCTCACCGCAGTGGCTGCAGCTGACGAAGGCCGAGCGGCGCGCCGCAGCCAAGGCAGCCAAGGCTCAGGCTGCCGCGGCGCAGCGGCGCTGGCAACTGCTCCGCCATGTCCTGGCCGGTGGCGCGGTGCTCGCCGTGATCGTCTGGATGTTCGTCTTCTTCCGCGGCTCCGGCGACCCGGCGACCAACGCGGCCGCGCAGGCTTCCGCCACGCCCGTGCGGACGACGCCGGCCCGGACCACGGCTGCGGCGACCACGGCTCCGGCGACCGCGGCTGCGGCGACCACCGCTGCGGCGAACCCGGTGTTTCCGCCGCTGCCCGAGGGCGCTGACCCGGCGTTGGGCACCAAGCCGACCACCAGCGCCGGCACGGGCCAGCTGACCGAACTGCGCGTCACCACGCTGATCGAAGGCGGTGGCGCTGCGGCCAGGGCCGGCCAGCGCATCACGGTGAACTACGTGGGGGTCTCGTACACCACCGGGGCGGAGTTCGACGCGTCGTGGAAGCGTTCCGATCCGTTCACGTTCCAACTCGGCGCAGGTCAGGTCATCAAGGGCTGGGACCAGGGTCTGGTCGGGGTGAAGCTCGGCAGCCGGGTACAGATCGACATCCCGTCGAGCCTCGGGTACGGCGACAATCCGGGCGGTACCAGCCCAGCCGGCCCACTGCGCTTCATCGTGGACGTGCTGGCGCTTCAGTAGCGTCGGGACGATCCGCCTCTGAAGGTGTGTGCGGCGCAGGCTAAAGTCGCGGCCCGGCCGGCCGAAAACGACGGTGGAGGGATCCCCACCTCCCGCAGGAGCACGGACGCCCTGTTGTCTCGACGTCAGGAGCGTCGTCGCGCCAGAGAGGGCCTGTGCCATGTCCGTCTCCGAGATCGACCTCAACACCCCACACACCGGCCTGCCCGCGGACATCATCCCGCTGCAGTACCACGCGCAGATGCTCCTGGATGAGCACCGGATGAACTCGTTCCGGGAGGCGATCACCCAGGTCGTCCGCTCCGGCATGCACGTGCTGGACCTGGGTGCGGGTACCGGCGTGCTGTCGTTCTTCGCCAGCCAGGAGGGGGCCTACGTCACCGCGATCGAGCAGGAGCCGGGGGTACTCGCGGCAGCCCGCACGGCGCTCACCGACGCGGTCGGGGACAAGGTCCGGCTGGTACACGCCGATGCCCGGACCTACACGCCGGACGAACCGGTCGACGTCGTGCTGTGCGAGATGATGCACGTCGGGCAGTTCCGTGAGCGCCAGGTTGAAGTCATCGACGGGTTCAAGCAGCGGTACCGGGAGCGCTTCGGTGACCCGATGCCGCGGTTCATCCCCGAGGCGTGCATCCAGGCGGTCCAGCCCGTTCAACAGGACTTCACCTTCCATGGCTACGCCGTGGCGGCGCCACTGTTCCAGGACGCGTTCGCGCTGCAGCCCCGTACCGTCGAACTCGCTCCACCGAGCGTGTTCCAGCAGTTCTTCTACGACGAGGTACTGCCGCAGACCTGCAGCGCCGACCTGGAGCTCACCTTCGAGCGCGCCGGTTGGTTCAACGCGGTCCGGATCATCACGAAGAACGTGCTCGCGCTGCGGATGGCACCGCCGGCCAGCGTGGACTGGCTGATGGGGTACCTGGTGGTGCCGCTGCCGGCGCCGGTGTACGCCGAGGCGGGCGGGTGTGTCCGGCTCAGCTTCGGATACCGGCCGGGAGACGAGATCGGCGCGCTCACCGACAGCGTGCGCATCCACGTCCCCGGTGGTGGCGTGGGGTAGCAGCCGATGCTCCCCATGACTGTCGCTCGGCCCGGGTCGGCGGACCTACCGGACTCCCGTTGCGCCGAGCTGGTGGCGCCCGGCCGGTACCGGCGGCTGCTGCCGTTGGCGGTCAGCGTGCTGGTGATCGGGGTGCTGACCGCTGCCGCGGTGCTGTACCAGGTCAAGAGCTGGTCGCCGGTACCCGGCCAGAACCGTTCCGGGGCAGCCGATCCATCCGCTGGGCGGCCGCCGGCGGGCGCTGCTGCGCCGTCGGGCGATCCGGCGACGGTGACCGGGGCGTGGCCGAGCGCCAGACCGGTGAGCACGCCCGCGAAGGTCCCGGACGGCACCACCTTCACCCCGTTGATCTATCTCAATGTGCTGACTGCCGTCGGTACCGCAGCCACTCCGGACGGCACGACGCTGCGCCTGGTCGTGCGGGTCGGCTCCAATGCGCCGGTCGAGCTGCACCGGCTACCGGCAGAGCAGTCCGTACAGTTCCCCGCCTTCGCGGCAGCCGGCGACGAGCTCGTCTGGGCCGAAGTGACCGAAGTGCAGGGGCGCACCGACACCCAACTGTGGCGGGCGAACTGGCGTACTCCGGCGCTGGCGGAGCCGCTGACCGCGGACACCGGCGACATCGTGTTCTTCAACTCGCAGTACGACCTCGTCGTGGTGGACGGCCGGGTGTACTGGGCGGCGGTCGCGCACAGCGCCGCGTCCGCCACCGAGGTGCGCTCGGTGCCGCTGGCCGGGGGTACTGTCACGACCCGGCTCGTCAACGGCGGGTACGCCCTGTCGGCCTGGCCCTGGCTGGTCAGCGCCGCCGGTGGGGCGGCCGAACCGGTGCAGCTGCTCAACCTGGACACCGGCCAGCGGGTGCAGGTCTCGGCCAGCCCCACCGAACTGGTCGCCTGCAGCCCGACCTGGTGCCGTGCGTTCCTGCTCAGCAGCATTGCCACCGAGGCGCCGCGGATCGAGCTGATGCGCCCGGACGGTACGCAGCGGCGACCGATCGGCGCGGACCGGACGAGCGTGGCGCTGCAGGACGTTGCGCTGCTCGACCGGTTCGAACTGGTGCTGCAGGACAGCGACGCCTCGATCGTCGTCGGCCCGCGGTTGCTGCTCTACGACCTCACGACCGGTCGGCTGCTCCAGGTCGCGACGGACGTGGACACCGTGCAGGCCCGCGGCGGCCTGCTGTGGTGGTCGACGGCCTCCAGCGGGACGGATCGGTGGTACTGCCTCGACCTGCGCACGCTGGGCTGAACTCGGCTACCGCCGCGGGCTGAACTCGGCTACAACAGGGGTGCGTTGCAGGCGGCCACGAGCGCCCGTCGGCAGGCCGCCAGCAGCGGGCGCAACGCCGCGTCCCGTTGCTGGGCCTCGTACCCGGTGACCGCTCCGCCGGGGGCTGCGTGCTCGGCCAGCGCGAGGACCCGCTCCAGCACGCTGGCCCGGGCGAAGAGCCGGCGGGCCCGTGGGTCGTACCCGGGTGGCAGCTCCGTGCCGTTGTCCGGGCGGCGTAGCGCGGCCAGCGCCCCGGCCAGCTCCGGGCGCCACTGCGCCACGTCGAGTTTGGTGAGCACCCGGGTCGCTTCGGCCAGCGTCGCGGAGAGCTCCGCCTCGGCCTCGGCCGCGGTCGGCTCCGCGCTGTGCCGGGCCGGTTCGGGCAGCGGATAGCAGCGCCACAGCACGGTCTCGAAGGTCATTCCTGAGCCGGAGGTGTGGGTGCGTACCTCCGGCACCAGTCCGATCCGATCGGCCAGCACCGCCTCGCCGGTGAGCAGCGCCGACGAGGTGAACGGGCCCGGCCCCGGCAGGCCGCGCGGGTCACCGGGGGCCGGCATCACCAGGCGTACCTCGTCGGGGTGCAGCCGGGACAGGACCGCGAGGCCTTCGCTGAGCGGAACGTCCGTCCACTGGCCCGGGGCGTCGGCGACCAGGTGCTCCTCGTCGCCGACGATCTCGTCGGCCACGTCGTCGTAGGGCACCAGACCGGCCCGCCAGGCGCGGACCCACGCGACGAACCGGCTCGACCGGCGCACCGGAAGAGTCGCCGCGCGTGCTGTCGGGGACATGCCGCAAGGGTACGTGCTGGGCAGCGCACATGTCTCGGGTCTGCACCTACCCTGCAACGCCGTGCACGGCGGGTACTCCGACGACGCCGCGCGCCGCCGGGACCGGTCGGCGCGGCGCGGCTACCCTCGGGCGCCATGGGCAGGACATCCGACGGTGACGTGTTGGCGGGCGACTGGCGGCGTCGACGGGTGGTGCCCGAGGTCGACGCGGAGCCCGACCTGGTGGTCGAGGATGTGGACTCCGGCTTCTGCGGCGCCGTGGTCGGCTTCGAGGCGGGCGCGCTGGTCCTGGAGGACCGTCGCGGCGCGCGCCGGAACTTCCCGCTGCTGCCCGCGGCGTTCCTGCTCGACGGCGCGGTGGTCACGCTCCGGCGGCCGGCCGCTGCAGCTGCCGGTACCGGGCGGGCCGGGGTCGCGGGCGGGGCGGGCGGCCGGCGTACCGCCTCGGGCTCGATCGCGGTCGACGGGGTCGCCGCGCGGGTCGCCCGGGCCAGCCGGATCTGGGTCGAGGGAGTGCACGATGCGGCGCTGGTGGAGCGGATCTGGGGCGATGACCTGCGGATCGAGGGCGTGGTGGTGGAGCCGCTGGACGGCATCGACGCGCTGCCCGAGGCGGTGCGCGCCTTTCAGCCCGGCCCCGGCTGCCGGCTCGGCGTACTCGTGGACCATCTGATCCCCGGTTCGAAGGAGAGCCGGATCGTCGCCGCGGTGACCTCACCGCACGTGCTGGTCACCGGCCATCCGTACGTGGACATCTGGGAGGCGGTCAGGCCGGCCGGGCTGGGCATCGGGGCCTGGCCGCACATTCCCCCCGGGCAGCCGTGGAAAGAGGGCGTCTGCGCGGCACTCGGCGTCGCCGATCCCGCACAGCTGTGGCGCCGGGTGCTCGCCTCGGTGCGCAGTTTCCGCGACGTCGAGACACCGCTGGTCGGCGCGGTCGAGCGGTTGATCGACTTCGTGACCGGGGCGCCGGAGTAGAACGCGCCCGGACCGCTACCGCAGCGCTACCGCGTACCATCCGGGCCGCTGCGGGTACGGCCATCGGCCCGCTTGGTGGCCCAGCGGCCGGTGGCGGGTATGCGGGGACGTGCGGTGCCGTGTCACGATCGTGCAGTGGCATTGGTGTGGCTCCTTGCAGCGATCGGTCTCGCGGTCGCCGAAATCTTCACAACGACTTTCGTATTGATAGTGTTCGCGGCCGGTGCGCTCGCGGCGGCCGGGGGGGCGGCGTTCCCTGTGCCGCCCGCCGTGCCGTACATCGTCTTCGCCGTGGTGACGACGGTGGCGCTCGGGGTGGTCCGCCCGGTCATCCAGCGGCACCGGGCCGTACCGGCGGTGGCAGAGGCGCACATCGGGCTCGGCGCGGTCGACAGCGCCTTCGGTGTGGTGGTGGAACAGGTCGATGTCGACCACGGTCTGGTCAAGATCGGTGGCGAGCTCTGGAGCGCCCGGGCGTACGAGGGCAGTCAGGTCCTTGAGCCGGGCGAGCGGGTGCGCGTCATCGAGATCAAGGGTGCTACGGCGATGGTTTGGAGAATGAATGGGACCGGTTGAGGGCGTACTTCTCGTACTGTCCGCTGGTATCGCGCTGCTCGTGGTGATCAGCCTGTTGCGGGCGGTACGGGTCGTTCCGCAGCAGCGGATGGACGTGGTGGAGCGGTTGGGTAAGTACAAGCGCACGCTGGGGCCGGGGCTGAACATCCTGGTGCCGTTCATCGAAACGGTCCGCACCAAGGTGGACATGCGCGAGCAGGTGGTCAGCTTCCCGCCGCAGCCGGTGATCACCTCGGACAACCTGGTGGTCTCGATCGACACGGTGCTGTACTTCCGGATCGTCGATCCGACCCGGGCGACGTACGAGATCGCCAACTTCCTGCAGGCGATCGAGCAGCTGGTCGTCACGACGCTGCGAAACGTCATCGGCGGGTTCGACCTGGAGAAGGCGCTGACCAGCCGGGAAGAGATCAACCGCCACCTCTCCGGGGTGCTCGACGAGACCACCGGGCGCTGGGGCATCAAGGTGACCCGGGTGGAGATCAAGGCGATCGAGCCGCCGG
>OBEQ010001694.1_pt1 | contig 15249 bp, 13 predicted proteins | sample 1670901 | NCBI WGS metagenome assembly OBEQ01 (sample SAMEA104232315, study PRJEB22302) | groundwater metagenome | biome: forest; feature: aquifer; material: groundwater | place: USA | collected 2011-08-07 | depth 5.4 m | reverse complement strand
CCAACTCGGGTTTTTCCACTGTTTTCCACTTGACAATCATATATATTTATTGATATACTGATTTTGGTGGTAAGACTGCTCTGTCCTAGGGTCATCGAACCCACAAAGGAGCTCCGCAAGGAGACTCTTTTTGTTTACCTTCTTATTTTCCCACAACCATGCATAAAAAACAAGCAAACCAACCACAGCGCTTGACATATTCGCTAAAATATGGTACATTCAACTCTAGTTGATCTTTGGACAACACCAAACGAAGAAGGAGAAAAAAATGACCAACTTCATTGAAACGGTTCGCGAGGCGCAACTAAATCTTGTCAGGCGTTTTTTTGGGTCTCCTGTAGGAGTCGCGCTTCATAAGAGGCGTGGCATAAAACTTCGCGAAGAGATCATGAAACTTTGCGGATCAGTCATCGAGGACGAGGTCGGTCGGCGCGCATATGCTGAACTGCGCTATGACGTGATAACGGCCATCGTCGGCTACACCGATTGGCTCGCTACGAAATTGTGGCGCGACTATCAATCTACGAATCCGATGACTCTCGTTCTTGATAATCGCGCACGTGAACAGATCGTGGTACGTCACCAGTGTAACCGAAAAGTGTTGGACACGGTGATTGAGTTCATCGCAACATCAGGAGAACGTCTACCCGTCATCGGCTACGTTGGCCCCAACATCGTGATTGACCGCGAAGCGCTCACTCACTGGGCAAGCTATTTCGATTGGACGTAACAGAACCACACACAACAAGGAGGTTCCCATGCGAGTAAAAGTGTATGATGGGGAAAACAGAGGCAAGGTGATCGGTCGCGGTGCGGTCATCGGCAAAGTGACGGTGTACGGATTTCTCATGCCTGACGGATCGCTCACGTCGCCACCGAATGCCGAAGTGCGGCCTGATGACGCAACGATCAGCGACATGAAGTCAAAGGGTGCCACCCTTCGTGAGATCAAGGAAAATGCCAAGATCGTACTCGACGACGGCACCACGGTCTATGGTTGCCAAGTCTGGTGGGGACCGGAACAAGATCCCCCCGCCGCCACGCCGTAGCACACAACCCTCCCGCAAGCAATACGGGAGGATTTTTTTATTCATCATACTTAGATCAAAATTTCTAACGCAACAGCGCTATGAATGAATTAACGTGGTAACATTCTACCGAATATTACTATGATGCACGATTGCGAACTCACGTGCGACAAACACCTTTGTACTTTTCGCCCGAAAAGTACAAAGGTTGTTTATTTTTTAAACTACGATAACCACTCGTGCACGAAAAAAAATCCTTATAGGCTAATTCGTGCGAATTAGCCTATAGGAAAAACTGATTTTGATACACCCTGTTGACAAAAACTCTAAAATATGGTATCCTTTTATATTGGTCTTTACACAAAAAATAAGGAGGTCTCACATGGGTACCATCGTTTGGGGATTGTTTCTTTCCGGATGGGCGTATCTTTTTGCGCGGCTTGAAATTGAAATCGAGGGACCGGTGGGGTGGGCGCTTGCGGCGCCGACGTTTCAAAAACGCTCGCCGATTTACGCCGCGATCATGGGCGGCAAAGTTTTGACTGGTTACCACCGCATCATGTTTTTTCTGCCGCTCTATCTTTTGCTCGGTGGTTTCGCACTCGGTGAATACTGGGGTGTGCGCATCGCGTCATGGTCGCGATTCTGGGAATTGCTATCCTGTTTCTTTCTTGTTTCGGCAACATGGGACTTCATGTGGTTTCCGCTCAACCCGTACTTTGGCATCGCGCGTTTTCGTCGCGGTGAAATCCATTGGCACAAAAAGTGGATCACGGATCGCATCCCTCAAGATCATCCGGCAGGACTTGTTGTGGCGGCCATCATGGCCGGTCTCGCACAGTGGTGTGGTGGCGGAAATGCGGTGTGGATGCGACTCCTTGGTGTGCTCGTGATTTTGCTTGTCGCAAGCGCGATTGTGGTTCTTGTCGCACCGCGCGTGCAAAAACGACTCACTGCCATGCGCATGGAACATGACTTCGCCAGAGGAGATTGGTCGCCGTGGCTCACAAAAGAAGAACTTGATGATCTGAAAAACGCGCGCGGCCTTATTTTCGTCGCTCGCGGCACCATCGCCCGCCTCGGCCAACTCCGCGCCCAGCGTGAACAACTCGGTGCGCCAAAACCAAAAGAGTAACCATGACTCATTCTCTGCCCCCGCGGGCAGAGATTTTATTTTTTACCTTTTAACAATTCGCGCGAATTGTTAAAAGAGTTTCAAAACAAAAATCGCGGCATGCCGCGTTTTAGTCGAAGCTACGCTTCGGCGTGTTCGAGAAATTTTTCTACGTCAATGGCGGCCATACAGCCGGTGCCAGCGGCGGTCACTGCTTGGCGGTAGCGGTAGTCAACCACGTCGCCGGCCGCAAAAACGCCTGCAATATTTGTCGCGGTGGTGCCGCCCTTCGTCACCACATAACCGCGCGCATCGAGTTCGAGCTGTCCTTTGAAAAGCGAAGTCGCCGGTTCGTGGCCGATTGCGGCAAACACGCCATCAATCGGTATCTCGCGCATGTCGCCGGTCGCGGTATTTTTCAATCGAGCACCCGTGACGCGCCCGACATCAACTCCCAAAATTTCTTCGACTGTCGTATTCGTCACAAATGAAATCTTTGGATTTTTTTGCGCCCGTTCGAGCATTATTTTTGACGCACGAAAACTTTCGCCGCGATGAACAATCGTCACCTGTTTCGCAAACTTCGTGAGGTACGTCGCTTCTTCCATTGCGGAATCACCGCCGCCGACCACGATCACGTTTTTTTCTTTGAAAAAAAATCCATCGCATGTGGCGCAGGCCGACACTCCTTTACCGTACAATTTTTTTTCGGATTCCAATCCCAAACGTCGCGCCGTGGCGCCCGTTGAAATAATGATCGCGTCAGCCTCGAATGTTTTGTCTTCGATCTTCACGGTAAATGGCCGATGTGAAAAATCCACGGACGTCACCGTGTCCGCAACGATACGCGTGCCAAATCGCTCGGCTTGTGCGCGAAATTTTTCCATAAGCTCGGGTCCTAAAATCCCGTCCGGAAATCCGGGATAATTTTCAACATCCGAGGTAGTCATGAGTTGCCCACCCGGTTCGCGTCCCACAAACATAAGCGGCGCGAGATTTGCTCGCGCGGCATAAATGGCCGCCGTATATCCGGCAGGACCGGAACCGATGATGATCACTTTTTCTGACATATATCGATTGGAACCGAACAGCGAACCTTCCCGAACCTTACGAACAACGAATGTTCGTACGGTTTGAGAAGTTGACCTCGTGTATTGGAACCGAATAACGAATCTCCCTCTGCGCTCCGACTTCGAGGGACAAGTGAACGAATAGTACGAATTACGAATAACCGTATCATAGCACAGGAAAGAAAAAAGAAAAAGCTCTCAAAAAATGTTATCACTTTTTGGACGGCCGTCTCACTTTTGATAACATTCGGAAGAGGTTTTTCTGTTCCTTCATAGACCATAGGCTAATTCGTGCGAATTAGCCTATGGAAGTTACGGTACAAAAAACTCGCCACCAAACAGGGCGGCGAGTCAAACAATTTTTAAATATGTTTCTCGATTTTTTCTTTGATTGCACCTTTGGGTACCGCGCCCACAATTTGGTCAACCACCTGTCCGCCCTTAAAAAAGATCATCGTGGGAATTGACATGATGCCGTGTTCCTGGGGCACATTCGGATTTTCATCAACATTCATTTTCGCAATTTTTATTTTGCCCTCATACTCCGTCGCGAGCGCTTCAATCACCGGCCCCAGCGCTTTGCACGGATAACACCACTCGGTCCAAAAATCAACCACGACCAATTCTTTGGCTTTTAAAACTTCGGTGTCGAAATTTTGATCTGTGATGTGGAGCATATACTACATTTTGTTTTATACATAACCCCCTCTCGCTCCCCCTTACCTCGCTAGGAGTGAACGAAGTCACAAAGCGTCACAGCTTTGGGACTTCCGAACGACTTGTCCCTCGAAGTCGGAGCGCAGAGGGGCGACGCGAGGCAACGAGCGCCCTTTTTAACCTCGCGAAGTTACCCTAAGGGGGAGAAACGCCAAGACTTATTTTTTATTATTTTCACCTTCAAGCACGAGCGACCGGATGCGCGTTTCTTCGATATACGCCTCGAGGCGATCGCCGATTTCCAATTTAATTTTTGATTGTATTTTGATGCCGCATTCCTGACCGCCGCGCACTTCTTTTGCAGTCTGCTTTCCACTTTGCACTTCCATGATACTTCCCTCTCCAATATACTCCTCGCCGCGCGCAATGCGCAACTTGGCACCGGCGCTCAATTTCCCCTCAGTCACGATCCCCCCCGCAATCGTCATCCCGGACTCGCGCCGAAACACGCCACGCACTTCAAGTTTACCCAATTCCGTGATAAACGTTTCTTTGGGAAGCAATGTTTCAAGCCGCGCGCGTATTTCATCATACAAATCGTAAATAATCGTGTAGCGTTTTATCTCGACATTTTTTTCACGACCGACATTTTCAGCCATCGTGGTCACCGGCACATTAAAACCAAATACCATACCATTACCGGCCGCGGCTTGCGACACATCGGCGTCGGTCACACTTCCCAAACCTTTTCCAATCACTTTGACGCCCACCTCGATGTGTTCCAATTTTTCAAACATACCCAAAATCGCTTCGAGTGAACCAAGCACATCGGTTTTAAGAACGATGTTGAGCGTGACCTTGTGTGCCTCTTCTTCTTTTGCTTTGACGACGCGTGTCGGTGCTTCTGACGCCACACGCATTCTTTTCTGTTCAAGCGTGGCCTGTAATGCCGAAACTTCGGCAATATCACCAACTGCCGGCGCCACTTTGAAACCAAGTACCACCACCGGTTGCCCGGGGTTTCCTTCCTTTATTATCTCGCCTTTCCAATCTTTCATTATTTTCACGCGACCATAAAAAATGCCGCGCACGCCGAGCAGATCGCCTGTTTTGAGCGTCCCTGATTGAACAAGCACGGTTGCAACCGGCCCGGCGCCTTTGTCAACATGCGACTCAATGACGGTACCAATCGCGAGCCGTGCGGGATTTGCCATTATTTTTTCTTTTTCAAGATCCGCGACAAGCAAAACCATTTCAAGCAATTGATCAATGTTCGTACCTGCACGTGCCGAGACGGGCACCATGATTGTTTTTCCGCCCCAATCTTCGGGATTCAATCCAAGTTCCGCGAGTTGCGTTTTCACGCGATCAAGATTTGCTTCAGCTTTATCAATTTTATTAAGCGCCACGACAAACGGCAATTTAGCCGCTTGAATAATATTGATTGCTTCTTTGGTTTGCGGTTGAACACCATCATCGGCCGCCACGACCAAAATTGCTATGTCGGCGACTTTGGCGCCGCGCGAACGCATGACCGTGAACGCTTCGTGACCCGGTGTGTCAATGAAAGTAATTTTGCGGCCTTTTTTTTCCACTTGATATGCGCCGATGTGTTGAGTGATACCGCCCGCTTCACCTTCCATAACATGCGTTTTGCGAATCGAATCCAAAATTTTTGTTTTGCCATGATCAACATGACCCATCACCACCACGACTGGCGGACGCGGTCGCAAATTTTCTTTGTCCTCGGACGCAATCACTTCTTGCAAACGATCAAGCATCGCCATGTCTTGGGCGCTGTCTTTTTTTTCTTCAGGCTCGGCCGTCTGTCCCAAATCTTCGGCAACAATCGCCGCGGTGTTGTAATCAATGCGATCATTGACTGTTGCCAAAATACCGCTCTTCATGAGTTCACGGATGACGCTCGTGAGCGGCAAGTTGAGGCGTTCGGCAAAATCACGCACCGTAACGACAGGGGGAAGTGCAACCATTTTTACCGCGACCTGTGCCACAGGAGCCGCAACTTCTTCGGTCGGCTCACCAAGTTGTTTTGCAAATTTTTCCTGCACGCGCTCTTTGCGTTTCACTTCGGACCATTTTTCCGTAATCTGTTGCGCCACATGGTCATCCACTTTGATGGCGCGCGCGCCAATATCAAAACCAAGCGCCGGCAATTTTTCCCGGAGCTCTTGCGTTGTTGTTGAAAGACGCCGCGCGAGTTCGGATAAATTCATAAGACTTGTTGCCTAATAATTTTTTCGGCCAAAAATGTGATATTCCGAGTCAAAACTAGAAAAATAAATTTCGATGTTTAGCTGGGCTAACTTCGCGAAGTGAGACAAACGCTCGTTGCCTTCCGTCGTCGTTCGAAAATGCCAAAGTTGCGACTTTGTCATTTTACTCTCTCCTAGGAAGGTAAGCGGAGAAATTTTTTTTCGGTTTTGGCCGGAAGAGCACGTTTTTGGCAAAAAATTATTAGGCAACAGGTCTATAGTTGCTTTATGATACCGTAAAGGCTTAATTTCGTCAATTTCCTTGATTGGAACCGAACAGCGAACCTGAACGAACCTAACGAACAACGAAATTACCTGATGGGAACCGAACAGCGAACCTGAACGAACCTAACGAACAACGAACATTCGTTGTTCGTTAGGTTCGAGAGGATTCGTTGTTCGGTTCCCATTGATACATCAACTGAAGAATGTGAATAATCGACCAAGATAAAAAAAGGCCCGCGAAAGAAATTTCGCGGGCTAGGGAACGAGATGAAACTGCATGCAGTCTGAAAACTGATGACATGCCGTTGCGGTCAGTACTCGCAAGGACAGGTTGGGCGGCAACGTCGCCGCTTTCTTTGGATTCACCACGGTAATGAGATCAATCAATTCCTGCGGCGAAAGAGTGCCCAGTGCGGGATGACGCTCTATTTCAGAAAGGCTCTGCAATGCGGCAACGCGCGCCGCGAAAGGACACAACCGATAATAGTGCGGAAAGGCCGATGAGAGCGCCACATATTCGAGAAGTGTCTCCCATCTTCTTCCACTGATCGGCGCATCGGCTCGTGCAACGTCGAGAAGCGCCGTCAAGAGACGACCGTCCGCATAGTCATTCGACACGAAACGCTGGCTCGTAAAAAGATCAACGAGGCCGCGCGAGGTCACATCAATGAGCGGTGCGGTGCGGAGTATTTTTTCTTTTACCCACGCCGGACCCGACGCAAACAATCGGTACGTGACAAGAAGCGACACTTCATTGAAACGAGTGCGCGCTAGGGCACGTTCGCCATAGGCCGTCTCCGACTGCGTGGCATCATGCGCTGATGCGAGAACGCCCAGTACTTCCACGAAGTACTCCGCCACCCTCACATCATCGCGTTTCATCGTGAGACGTTCGGTGAACGGATACTGATCCACAAATGTGCGTTGCGCATCGCGCGGCCATGACGCAAATCCTTGAATCGGCTTTCGCAGATCACTGAGTGACAGTTTCAGAAGGTGGGAAACGGGGGGCGCGGCGTGGAGAAACATGCCGAGCTCGCCCAGAATTATTTTGTCGGCCCAAAACGCATCAACTTTTTCGTCCACGAGATGCGCATCAGTACTTGATCCGTAAAACTCATGAACTTGTGTCACAAGTTCTCGCAGATGTGCGTCAAAGAATGGAAGCCATGCACGCAAACGCTTTTTTTCGTGCAGAATCGGTGCGCCGATGTCTCGTGCTTCTTTTAAAAAGTAAGCCTCGAAAAACATCATTGCTTTTTCTATACGCGTTTGCAGAACATCATCACCCGCACGCGCGAGTTTCAAAAAAGCGGCAAGTTCATCCCGATACAGACGCCAGTTTTTTGAACCGCAGTAGTCATCTGGGATCCGGTCATTGTAGCACCGATAGGTGCCCAGCAATGCTTTGACAAAAAGAGTGCGCATGAAAATCGGCAAAACACCACCACGCGGCGACGGCTCCTCTCGAGACAGACGGCGAAATGTCGTACGTATGAAATCAGCTGTCTGAACGATCACCGGTTTTCCGAAAACCAGAGACACGGGCAAATGCCGCGCGATCTCGAGCAGTATTTTTATCTCTTCGAGTGTTGCACGATGGCGAGCAAGCTCCTCCATTGTTGCGCACACGGCAAAAGATTTCAAACGAATGAGCTCGTTTTCACGCGCGAGCGGCAAGAGCCCAACATAACCCGCGTCGCGATCGCCCATCACGGAACGCTCCCACAACTCGGCGGCTTCACGCGTCACGTCGCGCGCGAGGCCGCGTCCGATCTCGTACAATTTCCGAGCGGGATTTTTCGCGATGATGCGTGACGCCTCTTCTTCGCGGCTCGATGATGCCCGATCAAGTCCCAGATTAGTCAATTCAAACACCGCCTTCAGTGACCGCGTCGCGCCTTCGCGTGTATTGGGATCAAACCCCAGAAGCGGCCCGAGTTCGGTTGCACTTCGCATCAATTCGATCATGTCCTGTTCCGCTTTTATCGGATCCGCATCGCGCAGAGCCGGAAAAAGTTTTCCCAAAAGCGTTGCGCCACCGATTTCCACCGATGGTACAACAGGAACGAGCGCGTGGCTGTCGTCCATGGTTACCTCCATCAGCGGTTAAGATGATTACCCCTCTTAAGGCAAGAGGGGCGAGGCAAGGAGCGAAGCGAACTTATGCTGTCAACATAACCCCCTCAAGTCTTACGTCTCCCCCTTGCCCCAAGAGGGAGAGAGGTCGGTCTGATCTGCCACCTCTTAAGGTAACTTCGCTTCGCTCGTTGCCTCCCGTCGTCGCTCGAAAGTTCCAAAGCATTGGCTTTGTTACTTTGCTCACTCCTAGGGAGGTAAGAGGGGGGCGAGGGGAGTTATGTTGTGTCGTACGAACTCTTCCCCTCTTAAGTTAAGAGGGGCGAGGGGAGTTATGTTGTCTACATAACCCCCTCAAGTCTTACGTCTCCCCCTTGCCCCAAGGGGGAGATTTCCAACTCTTATCGTTCGAGCTCCGCCAAAATTTCTTCAACCGAACGCTCAATCAAGTCTTCGTCACCCGCATCCTCAGGCGAAGCGACAATCACGCCGAGTTTTGCGATCACTTCTTCCCAACGCTCGAAGATTTCCTCTTCAAGTTCGTAGAGAGGAAGTGCACACGCATCAATGATTGCCGATGCGAGACGATCATCAAGTCGCGCGATGCGATCGTCAAGCCGTCCACTTTCATCACTCACGAGACTCGAACAGCGGCACGCGATCGCGCAAAAATTCGGTCCCAAGTTCCACAGAAGCTGACGCTTCCAAAAGTCGTCACGCGGCGCGTCAAGAATGCACTCGACGCGAATGCGTACGCCTTCAGCGTCAATCGTTGCGGAACGCGTTGCGAGAAACCAATGCGTGGCACCATCATTCGGAAGCAATGGTCCATCGTAATCATCGAAACGAACCACGCGATCGGTGCGACGAAGTCGCACACGACGGCCGAGCGGATCCGCAACTTTGCGGCGGCGAATTCTTTGAGCGCCATCGCCATCAATGGCCACATAGCCCGACATTTGCGACGGATCAACTACTTGCGGATCCGCCATCACCACATCTGCGGCGCGCTCGGCCGGAAGCAATGCAAGCACCGCACCCGATCCGCACGCCGCATCTTGCGCCACCAAATTCGCGATAAACGGTGCGGGTAGACCCCGCATCACTTCTTCGGCCGCATGCGGATCGGTGTCCAAGATGATGGCAAGTGCCTGTCGCGTATCCCGCGTAGACACCCGCGCCAAAGCCGCCCGCGCCTCTCCTCGTCTCATTAAAGCTCTTTCAGACATGATTTTCTACCTCCTCGGTGAGGTCGTTCCTCGGGATTTTCAACATCCCGAGGTGCGACCTCGATTTGGTTGTACACTTGCTTAGTTGTGCAAAGAACTCTTCAACAGAGCTTATCACTATTTCGCCTCGCTGTCAATAGCTGTGGGTTTACGTTATACTCACGTCATATGCTTGAAGGATTTCTCCTCATTGATAAACCCAGTGGCCCAACATCGCATGACATGGTGGACGCGGTGCGGCACGCGATAAACATTCGACAGGTGGGCCACAGCGGTACGCTCGATCCCTTTGCGACCGGGCTTCTTATTATAGGAATAGGAAGCGCCACCAAAAAACTGGGTGCCCTCGTGGGACTGGATAAAGAGTATGAAGCAACTCTGCGACTTGGCGCAACGTCAGACACCTATGATCGAACCGGCCGCATCACCGAGTCAGGTGTCAGGTGTCAGATGTCAGATGTTCCAGAGGTGCTCAAAAAATTCACGGGACAAATCCAACAAATCCCGCCTATGTATTCGGCGAAAAAGGTGAAAGGTAAAAAATTGTATGAACTCGCGCGCGCCGGCATTGAAATCGAACGCAAACCAGTCACGTTAACAATTTATTCCATTGAGTTGCTACATAACCCCTCCCCGCCTCCCCTTACCCTAAGGGGAGGAGAAGCCCAACTACAACTACGCGTCCATTGCAGTTCAGGCACCTACATCCGCGCACTCGCCCACGACATCGGCCAAGCACTCGGCTGTGGCGCCTATCTCGAAGAACTCCGCCGCACCGCCATCGGTTCATTTCGCGCCCATGATGCGCTTGCCGGAAATAATCTGACTCTCCAAAATATAACCGAAAATCTACGCGCGGAGTTGTGAGTAGGTAACTTCGCGAGGTTGAAGGGGCGCTCGTTGCCTCCCGTCGTCGTTCGAAAGTGCCAAAGCTACGGCTTTGTCACTTTGCTCACTCCTAGGGAGGTAGTAGTTAGAATGTAGTAGGTAGTGGCGGCACGCGCCGCACGTACACTACATTCTACATTCTACCTTCTACATACTATCTACTACATACTCTAACAAGGGACGTTTGACACCCTCCACCCGCTATGATATGCTGACCTTAGAAGCTGTAATTTATTTGTCGAGTAACGGTGGTACCTCTCGCTCTTACTGAACCGCATTTCGCACTTTTCCCTTATGACTTTTCTCTCATTCTATCAGGGTGAGCGAAACACATGGGCATCTGCCGATTCTCGACAGCATGACCTATGTTTATCGCACTCATCCTCGGCGTGGCAGGCCTCGCGCTCGGTAGCGGCATCGGATACATTATCCGCAAACAAGTCGCCGCAAACCAAGTAGCATCCGCCGAAGCCAAAGCCGCAAAACTGCTCGCGGAGACGAAAACCAAACAACAGGAGTTACTCCTCGACGCAAAAGATAAATCAATGAAAATAATCGAGGAAGCGAAGCGTGACGAGGAATCTCGCCGACGCGATCTTCGCGTACTCGAAAAACGAGTACTCGATCGAGAAACCATGTTCGATCAAAAAATTCTTGAGTTCCAAGACAAACAGCAACAACTCGTTCTAAAAGCAAAGCGTGTCGAGGAAGTGAAACTTGAGATCGAACGCATTCGCGAAGAGCAATTGAAAACGCTCGAATCGGTCGCCGCACTCTCAAAAGACGGCGCTAAAACCGAACTCATGCGACGGGTTGAAGAACAATCCGCCGATGATTTGTTTTCCCGCGTGCGCAAACTCGAAGCACAGGGCACCGAAGAGTATGAGCGCAAAGCGCGTACCATTCTTTCGACCGTGATTGCACGTTGTGCATCAAGCCATGCCGTTGAAACGACCACCACGGCCGTGACACTCCCTTCGGACGAAATGAAAGGACGTATCATTGGTAAAGAAGGACGCAATATCAAAGCCATCGAGCAAATGACCGGCACCGAAATTATTGTTGATGAAACACCAAACCTCATCACGATCTCGGCTTTCAGTCCCGTGCGCCGTCAAGTGGCAAAGCGCGCGCTTGATCGTTTGATTTCCGACGGTCGCATTCATCCGGGACGCATTGAGGAAGCCGTGGAAGAAGCCAAAAAAGAATTGGCGCTTGAAATGAAAAAAGCGGGTGAAGACGCGTGCTATGAACTCGGCATCGGCATCGCCGGCATTGATCCAAAACTCATTCAGATTTTGGGACGTTTGAAATTCCGCACGAGCTATGGTCAAAATGTGCTCATGCACTCAATGGAAGTGGCGCGCATTGCAACACTCATCGCGGAAGAACTTCACGCCGATGTGGCGGTGTGTAAAAAGGGCGGTCTCTTCCACGACATCGGCAAAGCGGTGGATCATGACATGCAGGGTGCACACCCTGAAATCGGTTACAACATTTTGAAAAAATTCGGTTGGGATGAAGCAATCGCGTATCAGTGTATCGCCCACCACGAAGACAAACCGCACACGCTCGAAGGCTACATCGTGAAAGCGGCGGACGCCATTTCCGGTTCGCGCCCGGGCGCACGCAAAGATACGCTTGAAAATTACGTGCAACGTCTTGAAGAGCTAGAAAAAACCGCCACGAGTTTCCCGGGTGTTGATCGCGCATACGCCATTCAAGCAGGCCGCGAAATTCGCGTCTTTGTGCAACCGAAAGAAATTGACGACTTCGGTGCCTACAAACTCGCCAAAGAAATCGCGCAAAAAATCGAATCCGAACTCCAGTATCCGGGCGAAATTAAAGTGACGTTGATTCGGGAGACACGCGTGATTGAGTACGCCCGGTAATTAGTTGATCCCCCTCCGACTGACTTTCTCCCATGGGAACCGAATAACGAACAACGAACATTCGTTGTTCGTTAGGTTCGAGAGGATTCGTTGTTCGGTTCCAATCATATGAAAATATTATTCTTCGGCGACATCGTGGGCAAAATCGGCCGCACCGCACTTGCGAAAACTTTGCCGGGCATCAAGGCCGAATTGAAACCCGACTTCACGATTGCGAATGTGGAAAACATTGCGCATGGTTTTGGCATCACACCGGCGACTATCGAAGAACTGCGCGCGACGGGTGTTGATTTTTTCACCGGTGGCAATCACATCTTTGATAATAAGGAGGGACTCAAGGTCTTTGATGATCCCGTGCTCGGCAATCTCCTCGTGCGTCCCGCAAATTATCCGCCGGGTGTTCCGGGGGTGGGCGAAAAAGTTGTCCACATTGCGCAAAAAAACGTCCTTGTGCTAAACTTGATGGGTCGGGTGTTCTTTAAGCAAAACTTTGACGATCCGTTTCGCGTGCTTGATGAAGCGATCGCGCGTCATAAAGACGACGACCTCGCCGCCATAATCGTGGATTTCCATGCCGAGGCGACGTCTGAAAAGGCGGCGTTTGGGCTCTATGCCGATGGTCGGGTGTCTGCGGTGCTCGGCACTCATACGCAAGTCGCGACCGCCGATTGGCGCGTACTTCCCGAAGGCACCGCATTTGTAACCGATGCGGGACCTGTGGCCGGCAAAAATGGCGTTATCGGTTTCGAAAAAGAAGGACCACTCACCGTTTTCCGCACCCAAATCCCCTCTCACTTCCACGTGCTCGAAACCGGCCCTGCGGATGTAAACGGCGTCCTCATCGAAGTTGATCCCAAAACCAAAAAAGCAATTTCAATTATTAAAGTGTATCGAGAAATAACAATCTAATAAACTAAACATGAAACTGTAGAAAAATGATGACTTGTCCCTCGAAGTCGGAGCGCAGAGGGAGATGCGAAGGTGTGGAATGAGTACCGAGTGAAGCGTACCCGAGTGTACGCCAAACGAGGAACGGAAATGGATCACCGAGCAGGTCACATTTTTATACAGTTCCAAATATATGAACAAAGCAGAACTTGCGACAAAGCTCGCAGAACGAACGGGTGTCACTAAAAAACAGGCCGAAGACATGATCGAGGCCTTTACCGAAATCACCACCGAAACATTGAAAAATGCCGGCGAAGTGGTGCTTGCCGGATTCGGTGCATTCTCCGCGCGCCAACGCAAAGGCCGCATTGGTGTCCACCCGCGCAATCCGTCAGAAAAAATCACCGTCCCACCGGTTGTGGTTGCAAAATTCAAGGCAGGAAAAAACCTGAAGGACGCGCTCAAAGGAAAGTCATAATCTACATGTCATTGCGAGCGTAGCGAAGCAATCCCGTGAAAAGAAAAAAGACTCCGTTTGCACGGAGTTTTTTTATTTTTTATTCTTTGAGATACGCGGCGAGTTCGTCGTGAAGATCATCCATTTTGACCAAACGCTTTTCGTCGGAATCGCGCAGTTTCCATTCGACCGCATTTTCTTTTAGGGTGCGATCCGAGATGACGAGGCGGAGTGGGATGCCAAGGAGATCGGCGTCCGCGAATTTTTCGCCGGCCGATGCCACACGGTCGTCGTAGAGAACGTCAATTTTTTCTTCATTCGTGAGCGCATCGTAAAGTGATTCGGCGGTGCTTTCAATTTTTGAGGCAACCACGGGATCTTTCGCACCAAGTGCCACAAGATGCACGTCAAACGGCGCAAGTTTTTTAGGCCACACAATGCCCGCATCGTCGTGATGAACCTCAACAACCGTGCCCATCATGCGCGAAGGGCCGATTCCATAACATCCCATAAGCACCTCAAGTTGCTTGCCATCGGGTCCCAATACTTTGAAATCAAACGCCTCTGAAAAACGCGTTTTGAGCGGAAAGATATTTCCCACTTCGATGGAGCGCTCTTTTTTGATCGTCCCTTTTTTGCATGATGGACATACCGCGCCGTCTTCCACCTCCGCAATCTCACGATTCTGCGCAAAGCCGCAGTCGCACATAAAAATAGTATCTTCGCCCGAAGTGGTCACCACTTGAAACTCATGGGAATATTTTGAAAATACACCGCCGCTTGCTTCGACAATTTTCGCATCAAGTCCACATCGGCGATACACGTTGAAGTACGATTGCTTCGCGCGTTCATAAAATTGCAAAAAATCTTTTTCATCAACATGAAAACTATACATGTCTTTCATGGAAAATTCGCGTCCGCGCAAAAGGCCGGCCTTGGCGCGCGGCTCATCGCGAAACTTGTCTTGGATTTGATACACCGCGACCGGCACATCTTTGTATGACGAAACGTACTGCTGAACAAGCGGGGTCACGACTTCTTCGTGTGTTGAACCGAGCGCGTACTCTTTATCGCCACGACTTTTGACTTTGAAATTAACGTCAACGGTATCCCAACGACCGGTCTTAACCCACACCTCTTTGGGGGTGAGCGCGGGCATCAAAATCTCATGAGCGCCGAGTGCGTTCATTTCCTCGCGCACGATATTTTTAATTTTATTCAAAACGCGCAAACCGAGCGGTAGATAGGTATAAATGCCGGCGGATAACTGGTTGACAAAACCGCCCTGCGCAAGAAGTCGGGCATTTGCCGAATCGGCATCATGGGGCGCCGTTTTTTGAGTTTTGCCGAAGAAATGGGAGTAACGCATAAGTGAGTAGGTAGAATGTAGTAGAGATCTCTGCGAAAGTATATTTCGAAGCGAAATTTCAATGCTTCGAAGCGAAAAAT
>OBEQ011716115.1_pt1 | contig 15250 bp, 16 predicted proteins | sample 1670901 | NCBI WGS metagenome assembly OBEQ01 (sample SAMEA104232315, study PRJEB22302) | groundwater metagenome | biome: forest; feature: aquifer; material: groundwater | place: USA | collected 2011-08-07 | depth 5.4 m | reverse complement strand
TATAAGGGAGAAACCGTCATCCCGACATGTAGTAAGTCGGGATCCATAGTCTCGTCACCCCGTTACGTAGTAAAACGGGGCCCATTTTAAAATAGATTCCGGCTAACAATCTGCCGGAATGACGATATCTCATAATCGCGTAAGGTGAGTTATTTAAGACTCTTGTTTTTTTCTAAAACAGCCGCTTCATTCTTCTGACGAAATTCAACAATCTTTTTTTGAATTTTGGCGTCGGAGAGTCCGATAATTTGCGCCGCCAAGTGCCCCGCGTTTTTGGCCCCAGCCTTCCCCACCGCAACGCAAGCTACCGGGATACCGGGAGGCATTTGCACGGTTGACAAAAGAGCATCCAAACCATTTAGCGACGATCCATCAAGCGGAACACCAATCACCGGTACAACGGCGTGCGCTGCCATTGCTCCAGCTAGGTGATTGGCCATTCCCGCCCCTGCGATAATAATCTGGATTCCTCGGCCTAAAGCAGTTTTCGCATATTCAGCCGCTAATTCGGGAGTGCGGTGAGCCGAAAGAATTTTCTTTTCGGAAACAATTCCGTAACTTTCCAAAATTTTAGCCGCTTCGGTCATGGTTTCTAAATCGGATTCGCTTCCCATGACAATGCCTACTTGTATATTCATTTTCATAAAAGTACCCCCTTTTGGCCAATATCTTTACGATAAAAAGCGCCTTCCCAGGTTATTTTTTCAACTGTCTTGTAAACATGCTGTATCGCCCCTGTTAAAGTAGGGGCTCGGGCGGTGACGACGAGTACACGACCACCAGCTGTTAGCAATTTTCCATGTTCTAGCCGAGTACCGGCGTGAAACACAAAAGTGTCCTTCGATTTTTTTAAATCTTCGAGGCCAGAAATCGATTTTCCCGATTCATACGGGCCGGGATACCCCTTCGAACTCATCACCACACAAACCGACGGGTGTGGGCTAAATTTCATGTGATAAGTGGTCAGTTTTTTGTGCAACGTCGCTTCGATCAATTCCAAAAAATCCGATTCTATTCTGAAAAGAATAGCCTCGGCTTCAGGGTCTCCAAACCGACAATTAAATTCCACCAACCGGGGTTCCCCTTGATGAATCATCAGCCCTGCATAAAGAATTCCCTGATAAGTTCGCCCTTCTTTTTTCATTCCACGAATAAAAGGGAGAATAATTTTAGAAATTACTTTTTCGTAAACGGCTGGAGTTACAAGTGGAGCAGGGCTATAAGCCCCCATGCCACCCGTGTTTGGGCCTTGGTCCTTATCCAACAATCGTTTGTGATCTTGGGCCGTTTCAAAAGGGAGAAAAGTTTCTCCGTCGGTGACCACCATAAAAGTGGCCTCTTCCCCTTCCATAAATTCTTCGATAATTATTTTTCGGCCAGCTTCTCCAAATTTTTCGTACACCAACATATCATCTACCGCGGCGCTGGCCTCCTCTAGATCTTTCGCAATAATTACCCCCTTGCCAGACGCCAAGCCATCGGCCTTGATTACTAAAGGATATCGGATCTGCTTATTTAAAAAGGCTCGCGCCTCGCGCGTGTTATTGAAAAAAAGATAAGAAGCGGTGGGAATGCTGTGCCGAGTACAAAATTCTTTAGCAAACCATTTGGAGCCTTCAATGATGGCGGCATTTTTGTGCGGCCCAAAAATAGCCAGCCCCTCTTTTTCGAATTCGTCCACGATCCCTGCTCCTAGCGGAGCTTCGGGACCAACAACGGTGAGATGGATCTGATTTTTTTTAGAAAATTCGACAAGCTGAGAAATATCGGTGGCGGCGATAGAAACACATTCCACTTTTCCAAGCGTCGCAAGCTGTTCCATCCCCCCATTGCCCGGGGCACAATAGATTTTCTTAACCTTGGCGCTTTTAGAAAGCAACCAGACAAGAGCATGTTCGCGACCCCCCGACCCAATGACAAGTATTTTCATATTAAATTCCTCCCGTTCTCCCAAACCCCCCAGCCCCTCTTTGGGTGGAGCTTAAGTCGGTCGTTTCGATAAGCTGAGCTTGAACTACAGGGGCGATGATCATTTGGGCAATTCGGTCTCCGCGCTTAATTTCAACCGCTTCTTCTCCCCAATTGATGAGCATCACTTTGATTTCGCCCCGGTAATCGGCATCGATAGTGCCGGGGGCATTCACCACCCCTACCCCCTTGTTGAAGGCGAGTCCGCTTCGGGGACGAATTTGCGCTTCGAAGCCTGCGGGTAATTCGATAGATAAGCCGGTGGAGACGGCCGCTCGGCCACCGGGAATCAAAATAATGGAGGAAATAATTTCTGCCCGAAGATCAAGCCCCGCCGCTTGTGGAGTTTGATACTCCGGCAAAGGAAGTGGTTCGGGATGATGTGAGGTACGTTTCATTTTAATCGTTATCATTTTTTGCCTCTCTAAAAAAAACAACCAGATATTGTAGTCCGGAAAAAATACTGTAAATACTTCCAAAAAAGAGAGCGCTCCATCCGACAGTGTAGGAGCTGAATCCAAAAAAAGGATAATGAATTATTAAAGCCCCAAGCCCTACATTAAACCAAGCGGTTTTTTTCTTTCCCCATTCGCCAGCGGCAATGATGATTCCTTCTCCTACGGCAATGGAGCGAAGCCCTGTAATGAGAATTTCGCGAAAGATGAGAAGCGCGGCTAGCCATCCGGGAAAACGATTCATCGAAACCAGCATCACCATTACCGACATATGAATCAGCTTGTCGGCCATCGGGTCGATAAATTTTCCCATCAAGCTGACCATTCCATATTTGCGGGCGTAATAGCCGTCGACTAAATCTGAAATGCCGGCCAAAATAAAAAGAAAAGCGGCCCAGAGACAAATGTTTTTATTCCAATCATAAGAATGGCTGGGGGTATCCAGACTCATCAAAATCATAATGATCGGAATAACGGCAATACGGCTGAAGGTGAGAATGTTGGGAAAATTAAAAAGAACTTTTCGGTTGAGTGGGCTCATAATTTTTAATCGACTGTGTCGACTTTTTTCTTTTTTATTAACCATTGACGATAACGAATGCCCTTTATAATGTCCACCGGAAATGAAAATTACTTCGGATATTCTTATTATTGGCAGTGGCATTGCTGGTCTTAGCTTGGCGTTAAAGACGGCTGATCATTTTGATGTTGTACTCGTCACCAAAAAAGAAGCAGTTGAAGCCAACACCCGTTATGCCCAAGGGGGAATTGCCGCTGCTCTGTCGGCGCTTGATAATTTTGACTCGCACATTGAAGACACACTGACCGCGGGGGCCGGGCTCTGCAACCCATCTGTGGTCGAACGCATTGTCCGCGACGGACCGAGGCTCATTGAAGAACTGACACAATTGGGAGTTCGTTTTACACGTAAAAAAAATCGCGAGTACGATTTGGGGCGCGAAGGGGGGCATTCACAACGCCGTGTTGTGCACGCGGGAGATATCACCGGCAATGAATTAGAAAAATCTCTTTTGTTACAAGCGAAACGACATCCCCGTATTCGAATTTTTGAACATCATATCGCCGTCGATTTGATCTTAAGCCAAAAATTAGATCCGCAATCGCCCGAGAATCGCTGTCTCGGCGCTTATGTTCTCGATGCACCCAATGATATTGTTCACACTTTCGAAGCGCGGATCACCATTCTGGCGACCGGTGGCGCTGGAAAAGTTTATCTTTATACGAGCAATCCCGATATCGCCACCGGTGACGGCATGGCAATGGCCTATCGCGCTGGAGCCGTTTTGGCCAACATGGAATTTGTTCAATTTCATCCAACATGCCTTTACAACCCGGGTGGCAGGGCCTTGGCGGCTAATCGTAAAATGACCGAAGAAAAATCTTTTCTTATTTCGGAAGCGGTTCGCGGTGAAGGAGCCAAGCTTAAATTGATTGATAATACTTCTTTCATGAATGCTTATCATCCTCTCAAAGAACTCGCCCCTCGTGATATTGTCGCCCGGGCCATCGATTTCGAAATGAAAAAACGGGGACACCCTTATGTGTTGCTCGATATTTCGCACAAACGAAAAGCGTTCATTCTTAAACGTTTTCCAAATATTTATAAACTTTGTAAACAGTTTGGCTTTGATATCACCAAAGGACCAATCCCGGTTGTCCCGGCCGCCCATTATTTTTGTGGCGGTGTACACATTGATCTCGAAGGGCATTCAAGCATTCCTTCCCTTTTGGCCATTGGAGAATGCGCCCATACGGGACTTCATGGCGCCAATCGTCTTGCCTCCAATTCTTTGCTGGAAGCGCTTGCGCTGGCTGACTACACATCGAATGCCATCAACCGCGATTTGCCACGAATGAGTAAAAGTGAGTTGACCATTCCCGATTGGAATCCCGGTGAAGCGACAGTGAGTGATGAAACGGTGGTAATCACCCAAAACTGGGAAGAAATTCGCCGCTTCATGTGGAACTATGTGGGCATTGTCCGCTCGAACAAACGATTAGAGCGTGCTAAAAAACGGATCGAACTTTTGAACGACGAGATCAAAGAATATTACTGGAATTTTAAAGTCACTCGCGATTTGATTGAACTACGAAATTTGGCGCAAGTGGCAGAAATGATCGTCCGCTCGGCCATTGCTCGTAAGGAATCGCGGGGTTTACATACTAATTTAGATTATCCAGAGTCAAAAGAAACGGAGCGAAAAGACACCCTCATTTCTACCATTTCAGCGTAGACTTCGTCAACGCGCCATGCACACTTAACGAAAAAGGGGCGTTCAGCCGAGACGAATCCATCGGAAACCAAACATAATACCCGTGCGACCAAGGAGTGAGATAAGGATACAACAAAAGATCCAGCGGATTGGGAGAATTAATTTTTTCAATTCGCGAAGGAGTAAACATTTCTCCATTCATCTTAAGTCTTACGTCCCACTTGGCTTTTGGATTTGATAAATCACCATATTTACGATCACCAGAATAGAAGGAAATAAAAAAGAGCGTCTCGTTTCCTCTCTTTGTAAAAAGATCTTTCTGAAAATTTTCTTTTTCTGCAGGTTGTGGGTCATACGATTTGGCATAACGGTTAGTTTGCGCAAAGATCAACTCGTTCGTCACGGGAGAGGCTTGCCAGATAATAGAAGCTCGGAGATCCTGACTTTGATAAACCTCCCCACCTCGACTCAATTTTTTGAGAATTTTCAAATAAGAACTTTTGGCCTGAACAGTTAGAGGTGAGAATAAAAAAGTCGCCAGTAATAATAATTTGATCGTCATCCCCGCGAAGGCGGGGATCCATTGGTATTGTTTTTTCATTTTTTTAACAGCTCCGTCTTTGTAAACAACGACACAAACCGATACCCTTTTTTCTCGATCGCTTCCCTTCCCCCCTCTTCTCGATCGACAATACACAATATGTGAGTCACAACAAGCCCGGACTCTTCCGAGCGCTTGGCCGCAGCTATCGAGCTTTCTCCGCTGGTTACTACATCCTCTAGAATAGCAACTCGACTACCGACACGTAGATTTTTGAGCCCTTCAATCCAATTTGCCGTTCCATGTTTTTTGGGTTCTTTGCGGATAATAAAAGCAGGAAGAGGTTTTTTAGACTTAAAACTTAAGAGCGCCACAGCCGTCACCAACGGGTCGGCCCCCAAAGTAGGACCCCCTACCGCTTCGATCTGGGGAGAAATTTTTTGAATTTCCTCCAGAAAAAGTTCTCCCAAAAGAGAAGCCCCTTCGGGGTGAAGTGCGGTTTGCCTTCCATCGAAATAAAAATTACTTTTTTTTCCAGAGGCTAGTGTCACTTCTTTTTCTTCATAAGAGAGTTGAAGAAGAAGCGATTTAAGACGGTCTCGAGAATTCATTAGGGCTCCGCAAACGATCGTTCTTGGCGTTCCTGCTCTTCCTTGCAACGAATACACAAATCGGCAACGGGACGGGCTTCGAGACGTTTGACTTCGATATCTTCGCCACAATTTTCGCAAGTGCCATATTCCCCTTTTTCGATTTTTTCGATCGCCTTTTCTACTTTGCGCAACAAAACTCTTTCGCGATCGCGCAACCGAAGGTTCATCGATTGGTCAGCCTCGGAAGAGGCCAAATCGACTTCATCGGGAAGATCGTCGGGATCAAACGCAATCCCTTTTTCTTTGGTCGATTCGGCCTGGTCTAAAATTTCCTTCTTACGAAGGTCTAACAATTCCCTGAATTTTTTCAGATCTTTTTTGTTCATATGATGATGTTTTTTTCCTCCCGTTTTTAACGAAGGGGGAATGATAAGAATCCAGCTTTTTTTGTCAATTGTTAATAATCACTCCTCATCTAACCCTTGAAAAGTAATCATTTAAAGGGTATCACTTTTTTATGGATTCCCCTCCCAAAAAATTAACCCGACTTGTTGACATCCTCAATTCAACTCTAAAAAATTTAAACGTTGAAAAAACTTTTCAGGTCTACCCCATCTGGCAAAAATGGGAAGAAATCGTGGGGGCTGACATCGCCAAGAGAACAAAGCCAGACACGGTGCAAGAAGGAGTGTTAACGGTTTCGGTCGAACACCCTGTTTGGCTCACTGAACTTCAGGCCCAAAAACCGCTTTTATTAAAAAAATTGGAGTCGTTGAAGATGACTCCCCCTCTGCATGATATTCATTTTCGCCTTAAAAAATCTTAAAAACTTCTCTACAATTCTCTCGGCAAAAATTCTTCCAACTTTGCTTCTTTAAAATATTGTTTAACTTTTTTTGTAATAATCGTTGCCGATCCCATCTGTAATACTTCACTGGTTAAGGTCTTGATTTCACTAAATCGAAGCCGGCTGATAAAACTTTTCATTTTCGAAATAAGTGGGGCGCTCATACTGAGATGAGTGACCCCCATGCCTAAAAGAAGTAAAATGCCCAAAGGTTGCCCCGCCATTTCTCCACACACGGAGACCATTTTTTTTTCTTTGGCGGCGGCATCGACTGTTTTTTTAATCAAGCTTAAAACAGCCGGATGGAACGGGTTATAAAGATGTGCCACCTTGGCATTGTTGCGATCGACCGCAAGCGTATATTGCACCAAGTCGTTGGTTCCTAGGCAAAAAAATTGAACTTCTTTGATCAAAAAACGGGCGATCTCGGCGGCCGAGGGCACTTCGATCATGACTCCCAAAGGAATATCGGCCGCTATGGCGTACCCTTCTTTGCGCAGCCCTTTTTTAACATCCGAAACAATTTCTTTGACCCGAACAATTTCTTCGAGAGCAGAAATCATGGGAAACAAGAGGCGTACTTTTCCATGGGCCGAGGCGCGAAGGATCGCCCGAAGTTGAATACGAAACAGATCTTCTCTTTCCAAAAAAATTCGAATTGACCGCCAACCTAAAAAAGGGTTCGCTTCGTGCGGGAGATTTAAATAAGGCAAGTATTTATCGCCACCAATATCTAGCGTCCGAATGGTGATGGGACGATTGTCGAGAGACTCGACAACTTTTTTGTACAACCCATATTGTTCCTCTTCGGTCGGAAGACTGCGACGGATCAGAAAAGGAAACTCGGTTCGATAAAGTCCAATTTCCTCGGCCCCCTCTTCCAAACCCATTCGCACATGAGCCAACATCCCCATGTTGGCACCGATGGTAATTTTTTTCCCGCCAATCGGACTCACTTTTTTGTTGGCCATTTGCCGATATTTGACTTGAGCTTGCTCGTTGGACTGGCTCTCTTGGGTGTAAGTGGCCAACATTTGATCATCCGGATTAACAATGACCAGCCCTGAACTGCCATCCAGTATCACCACATCTCCGTCGCAAAAAGATTTGACACTAGAACTTAAACCGAGAACAGCCGGCACGCTCAACGATTCGGCCAGAATGGCAATGTGGGACGAACCGCCCCCTGTTGGGGACAGAATTCCCAAGGTTTTGTCGATATTCATTTCGACAAAATCAGAGATGCTCCAAAAATCTGAAAAATAAATCATCGGCTCATCTGAGTCAGACGGATTGTGCTGTACTGAATGAGATCCGTGAAGAAGATGATCACTCATTTTTCGGCCAATATCCTGAATGTCGTAAGCCCGTTCGCGAATGTAATCGTCATCCGCTTTGCATAATTCTTCCGTATAACGATGAATAACCGACTCGATACTTTTTAACGCCCCTTTTCCCGTTTCAATTTCGCTGAGCACCTGTTCTTTAAAAGCATCCCCCTCCAATACCATACGATAGGCATCAAAGATGGCCGCCTCTTCAATTCCAAATTTGATCGAAGCTTTTTTTTGTGTTTCGCTAATTTCTTTTTCAACCGCTTGAAACGATTCGAGAGCTTTTTGTTTTTCGGTAGGAATATCCAAAATGGGTTGATCGGGTGAAAGTAGTGGCGCTGGAAGTCGATGCACAATCTTAAGCTTGCCAATGGCAATGCCAGGAGAAGCCCCAATTCCTTTAAGCATAAGCCCTTGCCGTCGACGATCGGTAATAACAATCTGATTTCGGGATTCAATTTGCCCCAATGATCTTTGCAGTTTTACTTTTTCAATAACACTCACGGCAGGAATGGCCAAAGTCAGAAGGAGCTGGGCCGAGCGTGTTGAGAAACGGGTCGCCTTTTGATTTTGGACCACCATCACGCCAATCGGTTTTCTTTTTTCCATCAAAGGGACCGACAAAAAGGAATGAAATTTTTCTTCGCCGGTTTCGGGAAAATATTTGAACATTTTACTTCGCCGGCCCGAGGCCATAGAAACCGGCTTTAACCATTCCAATGTTTTTCCCACAAGCCCTTCTCCCACCTTCATACGAACTTTTCCCACCGCTGATGAGTTAAGTCCATACGTGGCCCACAAAATAATTTCATGAGAAGGTGAATCGAGAAGATAAATAGAACAGACATCGGTCTCCATCGCTTCGGCTATTTTTTTGACCAAAGCATTCACCACTTTTTTGGTCGCTTCTTGGGTTTGGCAATGTTCACCCAATTCGAGGATATCCTCTACCAGATTGCTTGAGGGGAGAGTATGAAGTATTTTCATAAGGGTTCTAAAATATTCAATAAGTTACCATTTCCCTCAAAAAGGGTAAATGTTTTATATTTGAGGCTAGCCTCATTGAGGCCTTGATTTGCACGGCTTATTCTTGATAAGGTTATTGTATGACAACACAAGAACTCAAAATCCTGGCGGAACCTACATTGGTTCCTGAAAACTGCAAATTCATTCTAGACCGTCCCATAGTTGAAGGTCCCTCTGTCCGCTTTACAAACACCAGCCAAACCAAAGGCTCTGCTTTAGCCGAATTCCTATTTAATGTGGGCTCGATCCAAGGTTTATTGATTGCCGGCAACAGCATTGTGGTCACTCAAAATGGAAATGAAGACTGGCGAGTTTTGGGCAAAAAAATTGGAGCCGCCATTCGCGACGCTTATGCCTCAGGCAAAACTTTGATCGATCGAGAATTGTTGAAAGATGAAGGAACCAATAATAATTTGAAAGAAAAAGTGCAGGAAATTCTCGAGAAAGAAATCAACCCCGCTATTGCCTCACACGGCGGATTTATCGAAATCTTGGATGTGCGTCACAACGACCTCTACATCAAGATGGGAGGGGGTTGCCAAGGATGCGCTTCTTCCAAAGCCACTTTGAGAAGCGGTGTCGAACAATCGCTTCGCCGCGCTATCCCGGAGCTTGGCGCCATCTACGACACTACCGACCATGCCGCGGGACAAAATCCGTATTACTCGGCTTAACACCATTTCTTCCAATCCAACCCGAAATGCGGACAAGGATAATTTTTTAATTTTTCGAGCCCTTTTTTCAAACATGTCTCCGCGGGGTATTTTCTTCCTTTTTGCAAATGATGCCGACTGGAAGCAAGCTGAATGAGCCCCTGGTAGAAAAGCCGATCGGCCGAGGTCTCGGCAAGCCACACATGTTCGAGCGCTTCATGGCATTCATAGAATTTTTGTCGATTGAAAAGCTTTATTCCTTCTTCAAAATACTTTTTCTTTTCTTCTTGAGAAAGAGGAGGATGACGTGGCATACCATCAAATTATGCAACTGGAAACATTTGTCAATCCAAACCCCGAACGGGATTATTCCATTAATTTCACCTGCCCGGAATTTACCTGCTTATGCCCTAAAACTGGCCAACCCGATTTCGCGACAATTAAAATTTCCTATATCCCCGACAAGCTTTGCGTCGAACTGAAGTCGCTCAAACTCTACCTCTGGTCTTACCGGAACGAAGGGGCTTTTCACGAGGCGGTTACCAATAAAATTTTGGATGATTTGGTGGCCATCACTCAACCTCGTTTCATGGAAGTGATCGGGGATTTTTTTGTACGCGGGGGAATTCATACAGTAGTTACGGCAACACATGGTAAAAAATGAGTAGCAATTTTACATATCTCAAAAACCCCAGCCCCTGGAGACGCCTTTCTCTTGCGACATGGAAGGCTCCCAATGATCCGACTGTGTATGGAGTGATGAAAATCGACGCAACCAATCTGTTAAGTTTTTTAGAAAACTTGAAGATAAAAAACCAAAAGACTCCAAAAATTACCGTCACTCATGTTGTTGCCAAAGCTGTGGCTCTCACTCTCAAAAATTATCCCGATATCAACGGAATTATTCGTTGGGGAAATATTTATCTTAGAAAAACTGTAGACATTTTTCTGCAAGTGGCTGTGGCCGAAGCTTCTGCTGACGAAAAACCAGATCTTTCGGGAGCTAAAGTGAATCGATGTGACGAAAAATCGTTAACGCAAATTGCCGAAGATTTAGCCGCACAAGCCACCAAAATTAGAAACCGCGACGACGCTCAATTTAAATCGTCTCATCAAATTTTGAAAAAAGTCCCCTCTTTGATTCTCGCGTGGGCCCTAAGGTTCATGACATTTATTGTTTATAATTTGGGGTTTTCTTTTCCAAAATTAGGTTTACCCGAAGATCCTTTCGGATCCGCCATGGTTACCAGTGTCGGAATGTTAGGAGTTCCCCCCGGATTTGCCCCATTGGTACCGATCAGCCGTGTCCCTCTTATTTTATGCGTGGGAGGAATTGAAAACAAACCGTGGGTGACAGACAAGAACGGCACTCCAACAGTCGAAGTCCGCCCCGTTTTGGATATCCACTTCACCTTCGACCATCGCTTCATGGATGGCTTGACCGGCTCGCGAATGTATAAATATTTGAAAGAAATTTTGACTAACCCTACCCAGCATTTAGGGCAATAGCCTCCACCAGACTATCCAACGTCGCTCGACGTGGCATGACAGTGACTTTCATTCCATAAGACTCGGCGGTTTTGCGCGTTACCGGGCCAATACAGGCGACCTTGGTTCCTTCGAGGTAATGAGACAGATTTTTTTCGCCGATTATTTTTACAAAATTATCAACTGAGGAAGAACTGGCAAAAGTGATCCAATCCGGTTTTTGCTTTTCAAATATATTTTTAAGTTTTTCGGATGAAATAGCAGGAAGTTTTGTTTGATAAGTTTCCACCCGATCCACACGACATCCTAATTTTTCAAGTTCAACAATCGCCTCGTCATTTCCATCACGCGCTTGCGGAAACAATACTTTGTTTCCTTTGATGCCCGATTTTTTGAGAGCCGCTGCCAAACCCTTCGAGTGATAAGAAGAAGGGATGCAATCGACCCAAAGACCGTGGGACAAAATCCTATCTTTGGTTGCGGGGCCTATGGCGGCTATTTTTAAATGTGCACAATTTCGAACATCCATTTTCAATCGCTTCAAACGGCACCAAAAATTGTCGACGGAGTTGATGCTGGTAAAGACGATCCATTGATAACGAGAGATATTTTTAATCGCTTTGTCGAGGGAAGCCCAACTTTTAGGCGGAGCTATTTCGATGATTGGAAATTCGATGACGTTCGCCCCAAGTTTTTCAAATTTTTCGGATAATTCGGAAGCTTGATCGCGTGATCTTGTTACTAATATTATTTTATTAAACAATATTTTAGATTCAAACCATTTAAGTTTTTCTCGAAGTAAGACGACAGGGCCGATAATAATTACGGAAGGAGGCCCTATTTTTTCTTTTTCGGCGAGAGAAGCTAGATTGCCAACAGTTCCAACAATGGTTTTTTGGCGAGGATAAGTTCCCCAAGAAATAAGAGCGGCTGGAGTGTCGGGGGACTTGCCATACTCTATTAATTTTTGAAGATTGGATCGTAAATTTCCAAGAGCCATCAGCAAAACCACCGTTCCCATTTTAGCCGCCCCTTCCCAGCTGACTGATCCTTCTCCACTTTTATGAGGATCTTCGTGCCCGGTGACAATGGCAATATCTGCCGTGAAATTTCGGTGAGTGAGAGGAATGCCGGCATAAGCGGCAACGGCGGTGATTGAACTGACGCCGGGAACTATTTCGAAAGGAATTCCCGCTTCGTGAAGTACAAGGGCTTCCTCCCCTCCTCGTCCAAAAATAAAGGGATCTCCCCCTTTCAGGCGAACAACTGTTTTTCCGCTCGCAGCTTCACTAACCATCAGTTTTTCTATTTCTTCCTGCGAAATTTGCGGGGATTTGTGGCGTTTACCGACATCAACCAACTTGGTCGTGGAGGCGGCCATTTTGAGAATTTTAGGGTTTGCCAAATAATCGTAGAAAACAACGTCGGCTTTTTGAAGACACTCTTCCCCTTTAACCGTCATCAATCCTGGGTCTCCCGGCCCTGCTCCTACCAGATAAACTGTGCCTTTTTTTTTGGAGGTCATGATTCAACCTCTTGAAATCTTCGCCCCGGCAAACTTTTTATTTTTCCATCCAGTTCCAATTTTGTAATCATCATCGAAATTTTATGAGGAGGGAGCCCTGTTTTTTCCACAATTTCATCCGAAGTCACTGGCTGGGTTCGACAGCAATGAAGTATCGCGGACTCTTCCGGATCGACAATTGGCGAAACGTAAGGAGCATCTAACACCGGATATTTCCATTCGGCGAGAATATCGGAAGCGCTGGTCACCAGCTTTGCCCCTTGTTGGATCAGCTTATGAGGCCCTGCGGAGACAGGAGAAGAAATCGGTCCTGGCACCGCAAAGACATCGCGATTTTGGTCGAGGGCATAGTCGGCCGTAATAAGCGCCCCACTTTTTTCAGCCGCCTCGACCACTAAAATACCGCGCGACAATCCACTGATAATTCGGTTGCGGCGCGGAAAAAATTCGGGACGCGGTTCGGCGGCATAAGGAAATTCAGAAATAAAAACCCCCTGCTTTAAAAGAAGATCGACATAACGCGCGTGCGACGGCGGATAAACATGTTTGAGGCCCGAGCCTATAACCGCAATTGTCGTTCCTCCATTTTCAATGGCCGCAAGATGTGCGGTGATATCTACGCCAAGCGCAAAGCCACTGACGATGACTATTTGATGACGAACTAATTCGCTGACAATTTTTTTTGTGGCGGCGCTTCCATAAGAAGAAATTTTTCGGGAGCCAACGACCCCCAGCCAATCGGTTTTGGGAATTTTGGAAAAATCCCCTTTCACATAAAGAATCGGCGGAGCACCCGAAGCCTGACGCAAACGAGCCGGATAATCGGCATCGTGATAAGTCAAAGCCACAATATTATTTTCTTCTAGTGTTTGGATTTCCTGTTCGAATTTTTTGAAATCAGTTAGACGAGAAATCGCTTCGGCAAGTGGCAAACGAATCACTTTTTCTAAATCAGTAAGGGATGCTTGAAAGACAGATTTTGGAGAGCCAAAAGATCCAACAAGTTTAGTGAAAAAAGCAGGCCCTATTCCTTCAATCGAATTAAGAGCAAGCCAATAGATGAGGTCAGAATCAAGCACGCTCTTCTTTTATTTGACAGGCTCAAGAATTGCAAAGGGATCTTTTGGGCGACAACTCACTCCTCGTCATCATCGTGAGAATGATTGAGATCGTCGTCGTATTTTTGGCCGCTCCATTTTCCGTCGACCCGTTCTTTGAGTTCTTTTCCCACTTTGAAAAAGGGAAGACGTTTTGGTTTGACTTCGATCGATTCACCGGTACGCGGGTTGCGGCCGGTGTAGGAGCCGTAGGATTTGGGAACAAAACTGCCAAAGCCACGAATTTCGATCCGTCCCCCTTTGGCCATGGTTTCTGTCATCGAATCAAAAACAAGATTGATGACCTCCTCCGCTTTTTTACGTGGTTGATTGGTTTTTAGAGCAATGGCATCGATTAAATCGGATTTATTCATGCTTCCTCCTGTCACCCCATATAACCGCTTAGAATTACTCAATAAAATAACAGGTTTTGGAAGGTTCGTCAATACACTTATTCGGCCATGATTTTTTTGAATTCCTGCGTGAGTAAAGGAACAATCGTGAAGAGATCCCCCACAATTCCGTAATCAGCTTTGGAAAAAATGGGAGCTTCGGGGTCTTTGTTGATAGCAACGATGATTTTGGAAGTGCGCATGCCGGCTAAATGTTGAATGGCACCCGAAATCCCGCAGGCGATGTAGAGCTTGGGGTTGACCACTTTGCCGGTTTGTCCGACTTGCATATCGTGCGGAGCGTAGCCCGAATCGACCGCCGCGCGACTGGCGCCGACGCTGGCATGGATCACTTCGGCCATTTCGCGCAGGACTTTGAAATTGTCGGCGTTGGCCATGGCACGCCCGCCCGACACAATAATTTCGGCTTCGGTGAGATCCACTTTTCCCGCTTCTCCCTGAGAAATTTCTTTCATAGGGGCACGGAGAGTTCCGGGGTCAACGTTCAATTTAATGACTTCTGCTTCCGCTCCCACATTTGCTGGTTTGACAGGAAAAGAATTGGGGCGGGTTGTCGCCATCTGAAGGGAGGTATTGAATTCAACATCAACCAAAGCTTTTCCGGAATAAACAGGGTGACGCGCTTTGAGTTTTCCTCCTTCAAGGCGCACATCGGTGGCGTCAGAGGCAAGCCCTGCTTTGAGACGAGTGGCTACTCGCGGAAAAAGATCTTTTCCAAGAGGAGAAGCGGTTCCCAAAACAACCGTCGGTTTTAGCTGGTTAATCGCTTCGACAAAAACTTTGGTAAAACCCAAGGTGTTGTATTTTTCAAACGAAGCGTGAGAGGCCACGACAACTTTTTGAGCGCCATAAGAAGCGAGCTCGGCCACAAAACCTTCGACGTTGGAGCCGATCACTAACGCGGCTACTTTTCCTCCTGTTTGAGAAGCTAGCTCGCCTGCTTTGGAGAGAAGTTCCCACGAAGTTTTTTTAATTTTACCATTTGCATATTCGGCCAATACAAGAATGTCGGACATGTTTTCCTTTCGGTTTATTATAGGGGCTCGCGTCGCCCCCTCCACCGGCAAAGCCGGATG
>OBEQ011148992.1_pt1 | contig 15250 bp, 20 predicted proteins | sample 1670901 | NCBI WGS metagenome assembly OBEQ01 (sample SAMEA104232315, study PRJEB22302) | groundwater metagenome | biome: forest; feature: aquifer; material: groundwater | place: USA | collected 2011-08-07 | depth 5.4 m | reverse complement strand
TGCTCATTTGTGATAATGGGCAGATCTTGGGAGGGAGCGGCATTATAACGGGGGGTCCATTTTCCATAACGAAACTCGGCATGGAATCGATCTTCCAGCTCTTTTTCGCCCTCAGTAATAGTATATCGGCCACACATATACCGTAATCGTATCAGACTTTATTGAGCACGTTAAATCATTTGTCCGGGCTTTGGCATGAGCATGGGAATGGGGATAAGCTGTCCGTCCCTTGGCATAACTGCATTTCTTCTACATGAGATAGGCAGAGGGATGCTCGAACCCCTTACGAATACCTACGTGGGCAGAAACACGCCGCATTACATCAAGGCGACCGTGCTCTCTTGCCACTCGGTCGTGGAGCAAGTCTTCGGTGTCGCAGGACTCGTCTTCTGGGGACGCTTCACAGAACGAAGCTCTATTCCCACCACATGGGTCTGCATCGGCGTGTTCTTGGTGTTGTCAGCCGTCGCCCTCACCTTCATAAGGGAGCGAAAGTAAGTTCCAAAAGCGGTGCGATAACATCAAACCGCTTTTATATTTCCTACTTTGATCTACGAAATGCCAGACACTCGGTTAATGAATAGGTACAGCAAGATAAAAATGTGAGGTATTTTGTCAGTAGTACAGCATTAACGGAGTGTCAAACGTGCTTTTCGTAGTTCAAGGTTTTTTGTGTTATCATAAGTCTATGAAAACTGAAACAGTTCAGCTGAAGGTGAGTGACGGCAGTGAGATGGCGGCGTTTGTTGTATGGCCGGAGAGTCGCGCGCCCAAGAAAGGGATCATTGTTATCCAAGAGGCTTTTGGGGTGAACAACTACATTGAAGACATTTGTCAGCGTTTTGCAAGGGAAGGATTTCTTGCTGTTGCGCCCGAACTTTATCACCGCACGCAAACAGGTCTCCAGATTCCCTACACCGATCTGCCGGCGTCTGTGCCGCATAGGGATGCCATGACTGAAGAGGGAACCATTGCTGACCTACAGGCAACCTTTGATTATCTGAAATCGCAACAGATTGATAGATTTGCCGCCATTGGCTTTTGCATGGGCGGACGGATTGCATTTCTAGCAAACACTGTCTTGCCGCTCCAAGCCGCGGTGACCTTTTACGGAAGCAGAATCCCGACTCTACTTTCACGGGTGAGCGATATCACTGCACCACATCTCTTTTGCTGGGGTGGCAAGGATAAAGGTATCTCTCGAGCCGAACGGACCGAGACGCTCGAAGCGCTCGATACGGCAGGGAAGGTTTACACGAACGTTGAGTTTTCGGAAGCTGGGCACGGCTTCTTTTGCGATCAGCGCGCCGCTTACCACGCAAACTCGGCGCGGCAGGCATGGTCTCTCACATTGGAGTTCCTGCGGACGTATATAAATGGATAGCAGCATGAAAAAACTATTATTTGCTTTTGTACCGCTGGCAGTGGTGATGACCCTTGCCCTAATGGCCGTCTATGGAGCAGGTCAGCATCTCTTGCGCCAAGGCGTGAATGATCCGCAGATAGAGCTTGCCGAGGATACGAGCGCCGCCTTGCGCACCGGTGCGCCTGTAGCATCACTATCGCTTCCGAACCCCGTTGACTTTGCGGTGAGTCTTGCACCGTTTGTAAATGTCTATGATGCAAATAAGCAGACCGTGGCCTCGTCCGGGCATTTAAGCGGGAAAGTGGCCACGCCGCCACTCGGCGTATTCGACTACGCAAGAGTCAATGGTGAACATCGCTTTACATGGCAACCTAGAAAAGATGCGCGTATTGCAAGCATACTCGTTTATTACAAAGGCCCGACGAGCGAAGGCTATGTCCTTGCCGGTCGCTCAGTGCGCGAGCAAGAAAATCGCATTCGACTCCTCGGCGTCAAACTCGTCTGGGGCTGGGTTATCTCGATGCTATTTATCTTTCTGCTCATAATCGGGCGGGTGCGATTCGCTCGCTAACGCGTTGTACTCTCCGCGCGAACAACGCTACAATAACTGTATGGATACCACAGTCATGCGCCAAGTGCAGGCGTTTGTGTTGCGCAATGAACGATGGCTCGTGTACGTCTACCTTACGGGCGGTTTTGTTTTTGATCTAATCTTTTTCCGTCGCGTTGATCTTTTTTTTGAAAACTTTGCCATTATCTCCCACCTCGCTCTTGGCGCGCTCGCGATTATTGCCGTGCACATCGAACGCGGCAAGCACGGGCGGTTCCAAGGAGCCCACGCGTTTTTGCCGCTCGTCATGCAATTTGCCATAGGCGGTCTCTTTGGTAAATTTGTAATCTTCTATGCCAAGAGCGGTACTTTTGTCACCAGCTGGCCTTTTCTCATCATCCTCGTTGCCCTCTTTGTTGGGAATGAATTCCTGCGCGAGCGCTACGCAGTTTTAAATTTTCGCATCGCCCTGTTTTTCATCGCCCTTTTTTCTTACTGCATCTTCTTTGTACCGGTCCTCTCCGGCGCGATCGGTCTAACCCAATTTCTCGAAAGCGGGCTTATCTCACTCGTTATAATGCTGGCGGTGCTACTCTTACTGCGTTTTTTGGCACATGACATATCAGGCAAACAGTGGGCCAGTCTTATTGGTATAGTTGCTATTATCTATTTAGCTTTTAACGTCCTATACTTTACCAAGAGTATTCCACCCATCCCTCTTGCGCTTAAAGACTCCGGTGTTTACCACACCGTCAAGCGAATGCCCGATGGCAGTTATATTGGCCAAGGTGAGACGCGCCCGTGGCTCCCGATTTTTCCCCAGACAGTGCATTGGGATGATAACGGTACGCTCTATGCGTGGGCGAGCATCTTCGCGCCGACCGGCCTTACGACCAAGATCGCTCATCGTTGGGAATACAGGCGCGACGGCGGCGTATGGTCCACCGTCGGTACGGTGTATATGACCATATCCGGAGGGCGTGACGAAGGTTTTCGGGGCTATTCCGCCAAACGACGCCTAGCAGCCGGACGCTGGCGGGTAGACGTGGAAACAGAAGGCGGCCAGCTCATTGGCCGCATCCCATTCCTTATTATTGCAACCGATACGCCGCCTATACTCGTCGAGGAGCATCTCTGATAATGCCCGCCTATGTAAAAATCATTATCACAGACGAGGAAGGGAAAACCCTTGAGCTCTTTTACCTGCGCGACAAAAAGTGGGGGATACCGGCAGGTCTCATCGAGGAAAAGGAAACGCCGCGGAGAGCTGCGGTGCGGGAGTTGCTCGAGCGCACTGGTTACGAGATCGAAGGAAGCAAGCTGATTGAAGACTGTAGCGATGGTGAGTTCCTTATTTTTCGTGGGAAGAGCGAAGACCTTGTCGCTCGCACCTATCCAGGTGCCACTGGTGGCTACAAAACGAAAACGCGTTGGCATTGAAGCATAAATAGCGCGAAGATATGAAATTCCAGCATCTCGTACTTCTCCTTGTCGGCACTGCACTAGGCCTCGTTGTTTCCAATTTCAACTTTTTCAGACGTCCGTCTGAAAAAGTTGAAATTGGGCCTGAGTATCAAAAGGTGGTCTCGACAGTCGCAACGCCCGTCTGGACAACTCCCATGGCTTCGGTATTGCCCAATGACAGAACCCCCATTGCCGCAAACATGGCAAACACTAAAGAGATAGGACGGGTGGCTCGAGTGATTGACGGTGACACCATCGAGCTTGTCGGTGGTGAGAGGGTGCGCTATATCGGGATTGATACACCCGAGACAGTTGATCCTCGCAAGCCTGTTATGTGTTTTGGGCACGAAGCGTCTGCACGTAACAAAGAGCTCGTCGAAGGGAAAGAAGTGCGGTTGGTAAAAGATATTACTGACCGTGACAAATATGGTCGCTTACTTCGTTATGTGTACGTCGGAGACCTGTTTATAAATGATGCATTGGTGCGCGAGGGTTATGCTCACGTTTATACCTATCCGCCTGATGTGGCAATGAACGAGCGCTTTCTTGCTGCCGAACGCGAAGCACGAGAAGCAGGAAAAGGCCTATGGAGTGCATGTAAAGACAAAGATTCATTTGCGGCGACCACCATGCCGATACAAGTTGGTCCTAACGGCTGCACGATCAAGGGGAACGTGAATGCTAGTGGCGAGAAGATCTATCACACACCCGGCCAAAAGTACTACGATAAAGTGAAAATCGAATCAGAGAAGGGCGAACAATGGTTTTGCTCAGAAGAAGAAGCCCAAAAAGCAGGCTGGCGCAAATCGAAAACATAAGAACTTCTTCTTACCTACATTACCCATACCGATGAACATAGGAAACGCCCCAACCAAACTGATGCACGAACTCGGCTACGGCAAAGATTACGAAGCCTACACTAAAGAAAGCCTCCTTCCTGACAAGCTAAAGGAAAAACAGTACTTAAAACGAACACATGAACAAAGTTAAACAACTGCAGCAGAAAATTGTTGCTGCCTTTCAGAGGGTGGCGGATCCGGGGCGGGCGGAAAGGGATCGCATGTACCATAAGTATGATGGATGGAATGGCTATGGTCTTACCGCGCTTGTCTCGCGAGGAATCGAAAAGCGATTTAGAAAAGAGTTGGGGATGCTTTCTATGCTTGAGACGTTTGATCTTGCCATGCTTTTGGTTCACTCGCCAATGGAAGAAGAAAAATTTCTGGCGGTCACTTTGCTTCACCTGCATGCGCATGAGTTTGAAACAAAGCATCTTCGCTTTCTTGATATATTTCTCGGTTACCTTGGCTCATGGAGCACGATTGATGAGTTTGCTGGGCGTGTACTGCAAGCACTGCTCCCGCGATTTCCGCAAGAGATAGAAGCGCTCCTCCGCAAATGGAACAAAGCTCAAAGCATGTGGACGCGCCGAGCCAGCGTGGTCGCTTTCACGCGCAAAGTAGGGGAGAGCGGTAAGTATACGAATCTCGGCCTCGAACTCTGTGACAATCTCAAGTCAGCACCTGAAGACCTCGTTCAAAAAGGCGTCGGCTGGGCACTCAAAGACCTGATGCGAGGTGACAAAAAGCGCGTTCTTGCGTATGTTAAACTACTACGAAAGGAGAGAGTGCCGGCAACAATCACTCTTTATGCGCTCCGTGATCTCAAAGGAGGTGAACGGCAAGTAGTACTTAGCTGTGCACGTTAAGCAATCGAGCATCCGCTTTGTGGGTGATAGAATGAAGGTATGCCCAGCGGAGCCATTATTTCTTTTCTTCTCAAGTATCGTTACGCAGCGCTGTTTCCGCTCGCTTGTTTTGAGGGACCTATTTTCTCGCTTGTTGTTGGCTTTCTTATATCGCTCGGTTACTTCAGTTTTTTCCCCGCGTACATCGTTCTCATCTTTGGAGACCTTGTTCCTGATACAGTGTACTATTACATAGGGCGTTATGGTCACAAAAAAGATTTGCTCGCCAAATATAGCAAGCGATCAAAGTTATTAGCACAAAGCGTCCCGCATCTCTCACGACTGTGGCACGAACAGGGAAGGAAAACGATGTTTTGGAGCAAACTTGCCTACGGGCTCTCGACACCATTTCTCATCTCGGCGGGCCTGGTGAAGCTACCGGTACAAAAGTTTTGGAGTTATGCTATCCCCGTTACTCTTATCCAGTATGCTCTAATTATGACGATCGGTTATTTTTTGGGGAACTCATACCAAAGCGCGTCTCATTATATTTCCGGCCTCGGCATTGTTGTTGCCCTCATTGTTGTAATTGCCGTTGTTTACTTCTTTGTGCGAAAAATTGTGGTCAAAGAAATTGAAGTCCTAGAAGAAGAAACGGTATGAGAATCGCATTTTTTAGTGACGTTTTTTACCCCGAACTCTCCGGCATCGCTGACTCCATACTACTCACTGGTAGCGAGCTGGCTCGACGAGGGCACACGGTGCACTACTATGTACCATTTTACTCTGATCATGAATACAAACAGGCGAACGTCAACGTACGCGAGCCAGAGCTCCCCGACGGAGCAAAAGTTTTTCGCTTATCTTCCCGGCGCTTCACGGGTCCTACTGGTATGGGCCGTGCCATTTGGCCCAATCTTCTTGATGGCGTGCGTACACATGAGCGCTACGACCTTGCCCATGTGCACACCTTCTTTGGCGCTGGGCTCGATGCGCTCACCTTTGCGAAGCGTCACCAGCTGCCTCTTGTTGGCACCAATCACACCTATATCGAATCGTATCTGCAGTATAGTCCTGTGCGTTTCGAATGGATCAAGACTCTCGCCGTGTGGTATGTGCGTTGGTTTCATGACCGTTGTGCACTCGTTTCGACACCATCACATTTTCTGACCAAACACATGCAAGAAACTGGTTCACACGTACCAATGGTCACCGTATCAAATCCCATCGCGCCCGAGTTCTTTGTTTCCCGGCTCTCTAAAGATGCGCTGAAGAAAGAGTTTGGCATGAAAGGCCATGTCGTGCTCTATGTCGGCCGTTTAGCGGCCGAGAAGAACGTGATGACGCTCCTTGAGGCATTCATACGGTTGAGTAAAGGAGATAAAACAACTGAACTCGTCATGGTCGGCATGGGACCAGAGTATGTAGCGCTCTTTGCTCGGGCAAAACGTGCCAAACTGACTGATCGTGTACATATCCTCGGCCCCTACCTTGGCGAGAACAAGCAAAAACTCTACGACCTTTTTCATCTCGCTGACATCTTTGCGTTCCCCTCGAAATCTGATACGCAGAGCATGACGACGTTACAAGCATTTGCTGCTAGCACCCCCGCAGCTGTTGCCCGCATCGGGCCACTTCCCGACCTTGTTGCAAATAATCGCGGCCTCACTTTTGAACCCGACAATGTCCCGGAATTACTCGAAATCCTTACAAAACTTGTTCGTGATCCAGTCCTTTGTGGCATTATGGGTAAAAGTGCCCGAGCCTTTGCAGAAAAATACTCGGTCAAAGCAGTGGCAGACGAGTGGGAAAAGCTCTATACTAGCGTCCTTAAGAACGTAAAGAATTAGAACACACATCCAGTTTTTTGTTTGGAAGCTTAGCTCCCAAAAGCTATGGAAAGAATTAGTTTAATTATTCCGGCGTACAATGAAGAGAAGTATATTGGTGCGTGCCTAGAGCATGCCATTAAAAATAGTGGGTATCTTTGGGGCGAGATTATTGTTATTGACAATGCTTCGACCGACGGTACGGCAGAGATTGCAGGGCGTTTTCCGGGCGTGCGTGTTGTGCGTGAAGAGCAAAAAGGCTTGACTAAAGCGCGCCAGCGAGGAATGCAGGAGGCCACAGGAAGTATTCTTGCCTACATTGACGCTGATACCCGCATGCCAGATGGTTGGGCGCAGACGGTACAGCGAGAGTTTCTTCTCCATGACAATCTCGCTACTCTCTCGGGTCCCTATGTCTACTACGATGTACCCCGCATCCAGCAATGGACTGTGCGCTACCTTTGGTGGGGGTTTCTAGCAATGCCATTTTACATGTACACCGGCTATATGCTTGTCGGGGGTAACTTTGCCATTCGACGAAGCGTCCTTGCGGAGATGGGCGGCTTCGACACCTCGATTGAGTTTTATGGCGAAGACACCGATATCGCCCGCCGTGCCAGTAAGTTCGGTAAAGCTAAGTTCAAGCCGGGTTTTGTGATGTATACTTCAGGCAGGCGCTTCCATGGGCAGGGAATACTGAAGACAGGGGCATTATATGGTGCCAACTTCCTTTCCGAGATTTTTCTCAAGCGACCGGTTACCCAAGAGTATACTGATATACGTTAGACCTTATGAATTTGGCGCATTTCTTCGTTTCTTCGCTCCGCAACTCCAGCGCTGTATACTCGATACAGCTTAGTCGCTTGCTCACTCGCGCCTCGAACTGCATCCAAATTCATAAGGTCTAAATGAAACTTTTTCTTCGACGCTACAAACAATGTTTTAAGGACAAGGATTATGTTCTTTCTTTTGTCATAACATGGGTACTTATCGTAGTGAGCCTTTTCGTAAATTACGCGGCCGCGCTGTACGCCGAAGTGCGAGCCTCAAATGCTGTCACTGATATTTTTTTAAGTAACATCCCCATTTTCGAAGTCGGAAGTTTCTTTGTATACGGCACGATTATCTTTTGGATTACTGTTGTATTAGTTCTTCTGTGGCGGCCGGAACGGATACCGTTTACGCTCAAAAGTGTGGCCCTCTTTATCCTCATCCGCTCTGTTTTTATTAGCCTCACGCACTTGGGACCATTTCCGACACATATCGTCGTGGATTCCAACATCCTCTCTCTTTTTAGCACAGGTGGCGACCTCTTCTTCTCCGGCCACACTGGTTTCCCCGTACTCATGGCCCTCATTTTCTGGAAAGATATTTGGTTGCGTGTTATCTTCTACGCCGCCGCCCTTTTCTTTGCGTCAATCGTGCTCCTCGGTCACGTGCACTACTCGATTGACGTCCTTTCCGCCTTTTTCATAACCTATGCAATCTACCATATTGCCGTTCAGTTCTTTCCCCACGATTATGAACAGTTTGTAGTTACAAAGCAATGAAAGTGCTCTTATATATGGCGATGTCTGCAGATGGCTTCATTGCGACGCGTAATGACGAGACACCATGGAGCGATGTGAGTTGGGTGCATTACAATACATTCGTCAAAAAACACGGAAACATTATTCTCGGAAGGCGGACGTACGATCTTATGTGTAGCGATGGTACTTTCGATAACATGGGCAGTCCCTTCACTGTTATTTTATCTCACCAAAGACTTGAGAGTGTCGCAACTGCTACTTCTGCAAAAGAGGCCGTTCGGCTTATTACAAAGAAAGGTTTCGAAGCTGCTGTTGTCGGCGGGGCAGCGGCTACAAACGGATCATTCCTTAAAGAAGGTCTTCTCGACGAGTTGTATCTTGACATTGACCCCACCATTCTCGGTGAAGGCTTACCGTTGTTTGCCGGTGCTGGCGAGCATCAGTGCAAACTTGAACTTTTAGAAAGTAAGGAAGAAGGTGGCGTTATACAGCTACATTACAAGATAAAGAAGTAACATGGCAGACCGATTCAAGGACAAGGTAGTGTTGGTGACTGGTGGATCGAGTGGGATTGGGCAGGCGACCGCAGTCACCTTTGCGCGCGAAGGCGCACGAGTTGTATTTACTTACCACAAAAGTAAAAGAGGTGCACTCGAGACAGGCGAGCTTATTCGCAAAGAGGGGATGCAATCGCGCGCCCTAGAGCTCGACCACACAAGCGCAAAAGATCGCGAAAAAGTTTTCGCGGTGATCGAGCAAGAATATGGAGAACTCGATGTCTTGGTGAATAACGCCGGTGGTAGTACGGGTGATAGTTTCGAAGAGATTGCGTGCGAGAAAACATTTGCGAACAATTGCTTCGGCCCGATCCAGTGTGTTCAGCTAGCCATTCCACTTCTCAAAAAAAGCTTTGGCACAATAGTGAATGTCACTTCAGCCTACGGAATCGAGCACTGCGGATCTAAAGAATTTCCAGCCTATTCTGCCGCAAAAGCAGCACTTAATTCTGCAACTCGTACGATGGCTAAGGAGTTGGCTCCAACGGTACGGATCAACGCTGTCGCACCCGGCTACGTCGAAACACCACTCTGGGGACCACTCACTGAAAAGCAAAAGCAAGAATACGGTGCGCACCAACTCATCAATCGCTTCATTCAGCCCGAAGAAATCGCTGAAGCAATCCTTTTTGTTGCTGGCAACGAAGCAATAACCGGCGAGGTGTTAGTCATCGACGGCGGCATCTCCCTCAAGACATTGTAGGTTGGTTCCGAAAGTCCAAAGCTAAATATGACTGATCACAGAAAGAGACGATCGTCCAAATCTGTGGTCAACCTAAAAAGTGTAAGCTCCAATCTTTCATATGAGTAAGGGATATGATCATAGAGGGCGAAGAACGTACAAAGGGGCAGTTTGCGCGCTTACGATTCTTCAGGATTTGGGTGAGCTGCGGCCAGAAGATATTATTGAGGGAGTTGTGAAGATCCTGACAACCATCGAGGGGTTGAAGGATCGCTATGCTCGCCGATACACAAAGCAGATGATTGGGCGGCTGTGTGATCAAGGCTTTATTGAGGTAATCAAGATGAAGGGAGCTGTGTTCAATGTTCTTACGGAGCGTGGAAAGAAGAAATTGGCCCAGCTAAAGCTGGGGAACTTTAAGGGTCTACAATCGCCGTGGGATGGAAAATGGAGAATGCTCGTCTTTGATATCGAAGAAGAAAGTCGCCATGAGCGCAATCTTTTGCGCAACGAGCTTAAAGAACAAGGCTTTGTTCGTTTGCAAAATAGCGTTTGGGTCTATCCACATGAATGTTATGACTACGTCGCACTTCTCAAAACCTCCTTTAGCTTAGGAGACGAAGTTCTTTATGCCGTTGTTGAGAAGCTCGAGAACGACAACCACCTATTGAAACATTTCGGACTAAGGCCGCGTTCATAAATAACATCCCCAAGTTTGAGAGTGCGGCACAAGAGACAATAATCACAAATAACTAGGATGTTATTTGTGAACGGCCCCTAAGCAAAAAATGATCACAAAATGAGACGACCGTCTTATTTTGTGATCAGATAAGCTTGTTTTCTTTGTGCATGCTGGCGTGCTATAAATGGTCAATGATCATCGGTGTGTCAGGACTGGAGGCGAGCTTTTCTGAGGCTGCTGCTAAGGAGTGGGCTAAGAAACAAGGCCTTGCCCATGCTTCGCATGAACTACGATATCTCGTGTCGGTGGATGGCGTACTTAGTGCACTCACCCGCAGCGACATAGAGCGCGGAGTCTTTCCGATCGAGAACCAGAATGGTGGCATTGTCATCGAGGCCGTGCATGCGATGGCTAAGTATGTCTTCCAGATTGATGAGCTCTTTAACTTTGAAGTAAAGCACTGCCTCATGGCAAAGAAGGGCATGAAGCCAAGCAATGTAACCGCTATCGCTTCGCATGACCAGGCGCTCAAGCAATGTCGCATGTATCTTAAACGTGCCTGGAGCGGTGTCGAGATCATCGAATGGGAAGATACGGCTGGTGCCGCCCGTGATCTTTCAAACGGAAAACTCCCTTTGAGCGCAGCAGTCATTGCCCCCGCCGCAGCAGCAGAAAAATATGCCCTAGAGATTCTCGAAGAAGGTATCCAAGACATGAAGTGGAACTTCACCACCTTTGTCGTTGCGACAAGACGTTGTACATAGTATGCGCATTCATATTATTGGTTCCAGCACGTTTATGTGCTCGATGGTCGAACATCGAGACAGGTTGCTCGCCTTGGGACATGAAGGACATGTACACCCAGATTACGATGCTTTTGTGCGTGGCGAAAAGCAAGATATCCTCAAGCGCTTCTACGCAGGGGAGGCAGCCGATGTGAAGAAGGAGAATGATTACATCCGAGCGCACTATGCCTTTGTCGTTTGGAGTGATGCGGTCCTTGCCCTCAATCATGACAAGAATGGGATCTCTGGGTATATTGGTGGAAACACGCTGATGGAACTCGGCTTCGCACACTTTCATCGCAAAAAGATCTTTCTTTTGAACCCGATTCCCCAAATGCAGTACACCGACGAGATTGTTGCTTGCCAGCCCACCGTTATTAATGGCGACGTCGGAAGCATTTCTATGGCGTTTTCTAATACCCCACCCCAACCCTCCCCTTACACAAGGGGAGGGAGAAAGGGAGGAATGCGAGTGTATGTGTTAGGTAGCACCAAGTTTGTCCATGACATGGTGGCGACGACGGAGGCGCTCCAAGAGCTTGGCGTGGATGCCTGGATCCATCCTGACTACATTGAGTATGTGGAAACTCCGCATCACGATCACTACGAGCGCATGATGAAAGGCGAGCAGGCGTTGGTGAAAATTGAGAATGACTACATTCGCCAGCACTACAACGGCATCCTTGCGAGTGACGCAGTTTTGTTTGTGAATAATGAAAAGAACGGTGTGAAGAATTACATCGGCGGCAATGTCCTTATGGAAATGGGCTTTGCTTATGTGAATAACAAGAAAATATTTCTTAAGAACGGTATGCCGGAAAACCTACCATACCTTGATGAGATCATCGCCATGGATCCCGTTTGCCTCAACGGTGATATTTCACTTCTTGCCTAGCAAAGACGTTCACTTTAGGATACAATGCCTATATATGACTTCGGTACCAGTCTCATTCTCGAAGCAAGAATACGCCGATCTGTTGAAGGCGCTTGAGATAGCACATGGTATAGCTGCCTCTGTGGATGAGAGTTACAAGAACTATGAAATGCTTCACCGACGATTCGATGGGCTTACGGAAATAGTGCTTGAGGCGGGGGTTAAGGTTGGCGCAGAATCGGTGCACCAATGCGAGCATGGATCAGAGACTTCCGAAGAAATTATTAATTATGTAGACAAGGTCATTGGCGATTACGATGAAGAGTATTTCTGGGGCGAATTGAAGCGGCGTTTGTCTGAACGCGATTTTACGCGTACGCTTTCGCCGAGCGAACGGCGTCAACTTGTATCTGGGCACGGGGACCTGCCACCACGTGCCAAAAGCATCTATGATAGCTACGACAGTGAGTTCCGCAGGCATGGCATCAATCACTTGCGGATCGATGAAAGAGACTAGTCAGACTATCGAATAGCAGGTTCACCAGCCGGTTCGTTATAGATATGTATACCAGAGCTTGCCTCTGGTGATTGTAGTTGGGCGACGTCTATGTTGTCAACCAGTCGCTTGAGCTTTGATTTATACGCGATCAATTCCTCGCGTGTTGAGACAGGCAGTCGCAAACCGAAAAGCTCTCGCGTATTGCGCTTGCTGAAATCGTTGACAAGCGGCATCCAGTTTCGCTCCTTGCGATCGTAGATTTTTGTGTGCTCAACACCGCAGATATCAATGAGTTGCGTCTTGTAGCGCAATGTCATCATATAGAGATCCCACTGCTTGTCTTGGTAGCGCGCTGGACCGAAAATGACGTGTTCACTCACACGTGGGAGTAGTTTTTTGAGTGTTTTTTCGTGGACGTCAATGTCTATATCGGCAAGCGGACGCCGCGAGCCTTGTAGCTCAGCGGCAAGCCCGCCCGAAATCTCAAACTTCGCCTTGACTGCCCGAAGCTCGGTAACGATCCACAAAAGCGCCTCGCGCGCATCTTTGGGTGTTTTGGGCCGACGCGGGTGCTTAGAAAGATCCATGAAGGAAAAACAAAGACCGCTTATCATAAAGACCGGACCGAAGATGTAGAAGGCTGAAGCGACACCCCACGCTTCGGCAGAAAGACCTGCGAGAGCGGAAAAAAGTGCGGGCAAGAGTGTGCTCACAACATCCTCGATACCCCACTCGAGCTCCTCGTTACCGCGGTCAAGGATACGTGTAAACATCGGCCAGCGTATCGGATATGAGAAAGCGTCAATGAGAGCGATGAATGTCTGCAAAGCGAAAATCTGCCAGATCATCGTCGAGAAACCCATGGCAAGAACGAGGAAACCATAGAGAAGATATAAGCTCGAAACAAGTTGCACCCTTCGTTTGTCAGAGAGGTGGCGAACGTAGTTTGAAAAGGGAAGTTCCGCAATAGCCCGCAAGATGAGATAGTAGGCAATGACGTAACTTGCGATGTCGACGCGCCCTGCCGTGATCTTGGCAGTGATCAAGACCGAGAGAAAGGCATTGAGGACGCCATAACCACCATAGTAGAAACCATCGGCCAGGATGAAAATGAGGACATTCTTGTTAAACAAGCGTAGGTAGTACATAAGGCGATAAAGCACAAATCCTAAAACACAAAAGACCAAACAAGACACAGTCCCGAAAACCAAAAAAGTCACAATGCCAACAATGTCATTCCCACAAAGGCAGGATCCATGGTATCCTTTCTTCTCTATCCTATCATGATGGGAGATGCAAGGTGTCTAAGAGTTGTGTACTATTAGTGCATGACTGAAGGACAACAACGTTTGGAAGCTTTAAAACAAAAATTACTTGCATCCGCTGGTCCTGATGGGGCTCCACGTCCGGGTGAAGGCTACCACATCGTCTTCCTCGGCGACTCGATTACCTCGACAGAATGGGTACACCCCAACTGGCGCGAAATTGTCGAATACGTACTGAAGCAAGAGCTTGGCTCGCTTGGGAGTGGTGAGTTTGGTTGGAAACTCGCTGAATGGGGGATTCGCTGCTTTAACTCCGGTTTCGATGGGGCGACGCTCAAAGACATGTACGAGCGCTTGGAAACAGACGTCATCTTACACAAACCTGAGCTCGTCATTGTTTGCGGAGGTGATAATGACATGCATCTCGGCCGATCATCTGCTGAGTGTGCAACGACACTCAAGGAGATGCTCGACGCGCTGGTACATCGTGTGCCCGGTTTGATCTACATGTCTCCACCTTCTGGTCCGCCCGAACGGGTAGCTGATGAGGTAGCTCTCGTGGAGTACATGAAGCCGTCTATAGCACTTTTCCCAATAAAAGACATCCAGTATGTCGATCTCTTCTCACTGTACCAACAGTATCCCCTTTCACGTTGCTACACATTCATTTCGGAGGAGGGAAATCCTTACGCTGGTATCGAGCCGGGAGGCATTGACTGGCTCCACCCGAACCAACTTGGCAATGCCTATATTGCCAAAATCGTGCTTGAACATGGTTTCGGTATAACTTTTGCTCCAGAGCTCTATATTAAAGAGAACAACGAATGTAAAATGTTCCCTAGTTACTAAATTCCTTCAAAGTATGAAAGCATTCTTTGGTCATGTCGGCATCAATGTTAGTAACCCGAAAAAGTCGTTTCCGTTTTGGAAGGACATGGTGACTTTTCTGGGGTACATGATTGTGGATGAAAGCGCTGGCCACATGGGTGTCGCAGAAGGCAGTAAGGAAAAGCTTTGCCTCACCGTGACGGCTAGGAAGTATCGCGGCGCTGGTTACCACCGTAAGCAAACAGGGATGACACATCTTGCCTTTTCGGTTCGTTCGAAGAAAGAGGTAGACGAATTCACTGATAAATTTCTCAAACCGCATAAGATCAGAAGGCTCTACGATAGTCCAAAAGCTTTTCCGGAATACGCATCAAGGTACTATGCCGTCTTTTTTGAGGATCCCGATAGAATCAAAATTGAGGTGTATTGCGAGTAAGTTCACCGCTTGAAACATTTGTTTGCAGAGAGCGTATAATAAGACAGAGATATGGTCGAACTCTAAAGAGTAAAAAAGTAAATTATGTTTTTATGACATTTAAACAATTCACAGCCAGTTTCATCGCTGGATCTATCTTAGCGGCAGGGCTACCACTTTTGGCTTTGGCGCAGACAGCGGCTCCTGCGGCGGCAAGCTCTCCCGCGGCCTCTCTCTC
>OBEQ012372614.1_pt1 | contig 15257 bp, 15 predicted proteins | sample 1670901 | NCBI WGS metagenome assembly OBEQ01 (sample SAMEA104232315, study PRJEB22302) | groundwater metagenome | biome: forest; feature: aquifer; material: groundwater | place: USA | collected 2011-08-07 | depth 5.4 m | reverse complement strand
TGATGTCAAGGTGCCGGGAATAACAGTTGACCAAATCAGTGAAACTCTTGTACGGGCGAGAACCGCCAGACTTTTTATCTCTGAGAAAATGCTCTCAGTTATCCCGCAATATCGCGAGAAAGTTTCGGAATACGCGCCCAAAATTGAACTTGTTCAAATTCCGGTTGATAAGATTGGCGAAGTGATCGGCCCCGGCGGAAAGAATATCAGAAACATTATTGCTCAGACCGGCGCCGCTGTTGATGTGGAAGATGACGGTACAGTATCTATCTCCGGGCTATCAGAAGAGTCAGTACGAAAAGCTGTGAATTGGATTTCAGGGATAACGCGTGAAGTCAACCCCGGAGAAGAGTTTGAAGGAACAGTAAAGAGAATTCTTCCTTTCGGAGCATTTGTTGAATATCTTCCCGGCAAAGAAGGCATGGTGCACGTCTCCAAAATGGGACGCGGGTTTATAAAAAGCCCTGAGGATGTAGTGCAAATAGGACAGCAAGTCAAGGTCAAGGTGCTTGAAACAGATCAACAGGGACGCATCAATCTGACTATGGTGCTTGATGATGAAGGGGCAAGTGGAGCAGGCGGCGAGCAGGAAAGACGCCCTAGATATGAAAGACCGATGAGAGGTACGAGAGACACAAGAGATTCTAGAGATAGTAGAGAAGGCAGGCGATTCGATCATCCTCTGACGCGCCAATTCCAAAGAGAGAAATTCCAATCAAGACCCAAGAGGCGCTTCAGATAAACTCCGGAGAATTATTTAATTGCAAATAGTTATTTAACGACTTTAGTTTATTGACCAGTCATTCCGCCCATTCCTTGCGTAGCATTTTTGACCGACTCAACTCCCATAGGCGCAATAGGAGGATAATATGGCGGGTTTTGTCTATCTTGGAAAAAGAGGAAGAATATACCCACAAATATTATTCCAAAAAATATAAGCCAGAAAAGTGTCAGCGCGAGAGTTACCGACGCCAGCATAATACCTCTTTTTATACCGATAATAATAGTCGGCGTAAACAATAAAACTGTGTAAATACACAAAGAAATAACAGCCAAAAGTAAAAGAAAAAGAGGTGAGAAAAAGTTATAACTAAAGCTTAACGTGTTTGCAAAAAAACTCAAAACATATAAACCGATCGTATACAAAAATATAAGAATGGCTGATCCTAAACTTGCAACAAGAACTATTATGAAAGAATTAGATTTTGAAAGACTTGGCTGATTTGAAGGAGCATTTTTTTTACCGAAAACCTTTTTGAAAACTAGGAATGATAATCCAAATGACACTACAAGAACAAGAATAAAGATCCCGACACCTATTCCTATTTCGCGGCCATATAACTTCCATCTGCTGTCTGCGTATACTCCCTTGACAGTAAATGATTCATTAGGCTGTAGATTTGTAGCCGACTTGACAATAGTGCCTTGGCCAATTGAATTGTAGTATTGATCAAATTGTGAATTGGCTACACCCCCGGCAACTAAAGCGCGAGGTTGCGGGGCAGTCGAGGTGATTTCTTTGGACTGGTAGTTAATATTTCCTTTTGCGTCTTTGAGATAATAATCGGGATCAACCATAATGCCAACTTGGAGGTTTTGAATCGTATCTGCAACTTTTACCGTATCAACAGAAAAATTATACGCTCCCAAGAAATCTTTATTGGTCACATTACTCATTAAAAAAGAAAGCAGCAAACTTCCGCTGCCATTAGGTTTTATAGTTTTTGGCAATTCCACTGTTAGATCACGTCCGTTAAGTACAAACTTTGCTTTGTAATATGTTGTATTTCCCCACCCATATAAATAGTTAGGCTCCTCGTACTGCTGACACGGAGAAGAATCTAAAGGGTAATTTGGCATCTTTAAATTGCTTCCCAAATCCGGTACTTGTATCATTTGGTATGAAATACACTGCGGCTCACGATATGCTTGATATACACTTAGGTTTTGCGGTTCATCTGGGAAGGTAAATTTTACTGCGGACATTGAAGCCTCTTCTTTATTTGAAAAAACTGTCTTCAAAGCAAATACTGCCTGCCCATTACCACGCAGAGTGACTGTATAATAATGATTTTGTCCAAAAGGCAGACTTGCCTCCGGCGGATAAAGGATAGGAGGAGCGATCATCATTTTCTCGGCAACTCCGGAAGACTGCCCAGGCACACTCACCGGAGAATTATCTTGCGCAAAAGAAACAGCAGGAATATAAAGACTAATTAAAAAGATATATAAAAAAATCAGTGTTTTTTTCATCTCCATTAGAGTACAACATATTTATAATCTGCTGTCAAATATTTGTTTAGCTCTTGACACTGCCTCTATAATGTAGACTACAATAAATTTTTAGTTAATATGAAAAACTTGGTCATAGTTGAGTCTCCTACCAAAGCCAGAACGATCGGTAAGTTTTTGGGGGGGGAGTATGAGATCAAGGCTTCAATGGGGCATATTATTGATTTGCCCAAAAGCAAGCTCGGTGTTGCACTTGATGATAAATTTGCACCGCAGTATGAGGTTGTCGCGGACAAAAAAAAGATTATCGCGGAACTCAAGAAAGCGGCGAAAGATACCGACGCGATCATTCTAGCGACTGACCCTGACCGTGAAGGAGAAGCTATAGCATCCAATATAAGAGACGTGCTCAGCGCAAATAAAAAATTAAAAATTAAAAATTCTAAATTTAAAAGGATCGTATTCCACGAGATTACGGATGCTGCCATAAAAGAAGCGCTCCTTAGTCCCCGTGATGTGGATGTTAATTTGGTAAACGCGCAAACTGCGAGAAGGGTTCTAGATCGGTTAGTCGGCTATCAATTGTCCCCTGTTTTGTGGAAAAAAATAAGAATTGGTTTATCAGCAGGCAGAGTACAGAGCGTTGCCCTTCGTCTTATCGTAGAGCGGGAGCGGGAGATTGAGAAGTTTGGCAAGGAGCCATATTTTAAAATTCATGCTGTATTTTCTTCTATGGTTGAATTTGATCTTATCGAAATTAACGGTGAAAAAATTGACATTATCCAAAAGCTAACTCTCTATGATGGGGAATATTCATTTGGAAAGACTACAATAGACTCCAAAGAAAAAGCAGAGGAATTTTTGGCAGACATCAAAAAGGGAAGGTATGTAGTAGGTGAAGTAAATACACGCGAGACCAAAAGACGTCCCTATCCGCCATTTACTACCTCGACACTCCAACAGCAAGCAGCAAATAGACTTAGTCTGCCCGGAAAACGCACCATGAGTCTCGCGCAAAAATTGTACGAAGAAGGATTTATCACCTATCACAGAACTGATTCGGTGACAATTTCAGAAGTTGCCATAAAACAAATTCGTGCATTTATCGCGAAAGTTTATGGTAACGCTTATTTGCCGCAAGGGCCCAGACGTTATTTCACCAAACAAAAAAACGCTCAAGAAGCCCATGAAGCGATTCGCCCCACAAATGTAGGACTAAGCGCGGCTGAAGTTAGTACCAAGCTTGGTGAGCAGTATACAAAATTATACAATCTAATTTGGACGCAAGCCGTCGCGAGCCAGATGAGCGATGCCAGAATTGAATCGACAACAGTCTATGCCGATTCTAAGCCGGACAACAAGTATCGTTTCAAAACCACAGGCTCAGTCCTCCTTTTCGACGGTTTTCTTAAATTGGCGCCTCTTGCATTAGAAGATAAGCGTTTGCCCAAATTCACGAACGGTGAAGCGCTCAGTCTTCGCGGGGCTCGAGCAGACGAACATGAAACAACCCCACCTCCTCGATATAACGATGCGTCGCTCATTAAGACGCTTGAAGAGAAAAGTATTGGCCGTCCGTCCACCTACGCCTCAATTATTGCAACTATAACGGATCGTGGTTATATTGAGCGACAAGATCGTAAATTTGTCCCATCTGTTGTTGGTCTCGCGGTAAATGATTTTCTCGTGACAAATTTTTCAACGATTGATGATATCCCTTTTACAGCCCAAATGGAGGATGACTTGGATTTGGTAGCATCCGGCGCGAAAGAATGGCAAACGATGATGAAAGATTTTCATGAGCCTTTTGCCAAGAAAATAAAGGAAGTTGAAGGAGCAGAGCGTGTCAAAATACCTGTTGAAGAGACAAATGAGGAGTGTCCGCTGTGTCACGAAGGAAAGCTTGTGATACGAACCGGGCGGTTTGGAAAATTTATCTCCTGCGGCAGGTTCCCCGACTGCAAATTTACCAAGCCTTTTATGGAGGAAACTGACCTTCTATGTCCAAAAGACAGTGGTAAGGTTATTGTCCGTAAAACCCGCAAAGGCCGCAAGTTTTACGGCTGCTCAAATTATCCCAAGTGCGACTTCGCGGCGTGGAAGTTGGAGGATATAAAAAATTATGATCCAAACGCTCCCGTAAAAAGACGTACTACAAATAGAAAGGTCTCAAGAAGAAAGAAAAAGTAAATTTGGCCTGAGATACAACAATAAAAGTGTATAAAATATTATTATTTCACATACTTAAACATCTTGTAAAGAGCGCCAGATTATAATTCCAATCTTGACAAAAATTAACAAATATTGTTAAATATTCTTAATATGACGACAGTCACTATCTCACTTCCAGATCAGATCGCGAAGAAAGTTGACACAGAAGCAAAAAGCCAAGGTTTTGCGACTAGATCTGAATTTGTCAGAAGTTTACTACGTAAACATTTTACCGAAACAAAAAGAGTTGAGTTTTTGCCTTTTAAAAAAAAGCCTCTTACTCAAATAAGATCTGAGTTTGAAAAAACTGGAAAATATAATAAAAAATTTATTGATAGTCTAATAAAAGGATTATCGCAGTCTTCAATTTATGAAGATAAAACCTCTAAATAAGAAGCAGAAAGACTATCTTACTCGCCATCAACTGAATAAAAAATTCAGTAAACAAGCTAAATTTTTTCAAGATAATCCTCGGTATCCATCTTTAAATACTGAATTACTTGAACCTGAATCAGAAAGGGTTTATTCGTTTCGCATAGACAGGAAGTATAGAACGCTTTTCATTTTTTTGACTTCTGAGGAAATAGAAATTATCGATATAAATGTACATTATCAATAAAAACATGAATAAACTTCTCATTGCTACCAATAATCCAGGCAAAATAATTGAACTTACGAACTTACTATCCGGACTTCCTGTTCACATTCTTTCTCTGAGCGATATCGGCATTGCTGATGATGTTGAAGAAAAAGGAGAAACTTATGAAGAAAACTCCCAAGCCAAAGCCTTGTTTTATTCCCAAAAATCCGGCCTTCCCGCGATCTCCGATGACGGGGGATTAGAAATTAACGCTTTAGGAGGCTCCCCCGGCATTCCCTCCCGCCGTTGGCTTGGATACGTTGCAACAGATGAAGAGTTGGTGAATCACATTAGAAAAGTTACCATGATGCTTCCCGAAACTAACCGCACTGCATATTTTAGAACCGTAGTCTCCTTTGCTTTGCCGGATGGGAGACCCTGCCTGCCGGCAGGCAGGGTCTGGAGCGCTGAGGGAAAAGTTAAAGGAATTATTGCCAAAAAACCGCATCTTAAAATGCTCAAAGGCTATCCTTTCCGCTCTTTTTTCTTCCTGCCGCAAATAAACAAATATTATCACGAAAGCGATTTATCCGAAGAGGAACAAAAACTTTATAATCACAGATATAAAGCCATAGAGAAACTCAAACCAATTATTATGCAACAATTGTCATTGCGAGGAGGAACGACGAAGCAATCTCTATGAATAACGGGATTGCCGCGCTCCATTCCATTCCGCTCGCAATGACATCCAGAGGTAGATACAGTTTTGATCTTTGAGATTTTAGTGCTATATTTAATCTGTACTGAAAATGAAAAAATTTGTCTTCATAATTATCCCAACACTTTTAATTTGTCTTTTAGTCTACTTGACTATTTTGTACATAAATAACCTGCGCTCGCAAAAAGGCGCGCTTCAGGTAACTTCCGCTCCTGCAAGTAAAGTCTATTTAAATAATGAGTACGTAGGACACACACCCCTTAGCAAAACAGAGCGCCAAGATATGCTTGCCGCAGGGAATTATAGTCTCAGACTTGTGCCGGACGATAAATCGCTTTCAGAATATAATGAAAAAATTACCATCACGGTCGGCGTCCTCACAGTAGTTAGTCGCAAATTCGGAAAAGATGGGCAATCCGAGGGTTCTATTATTTCATTAAGCCCGCGGCCCCGTAAAGAACAAATTGAGATCGAGGTGATTTCTTTCCCAAGCGGCTCAAAAATCGCGCTTGACTCAAACTCCATAGGCAATACCCCTCTCCTCTACAAAAACCCGACAGAATCGGATCACATTCTCGCGCTTAGCAAAAACGGATACAAAGCGCAAACAATTAGGGTCCACACACCCAAAGGCTATCGCCTCAGTATCGTCGTCTATCTTAGCGTTGGGGATTCAGATCAACAAAAGCCCGGAATTTCTCCATCGCCATCTCCCACCCAACCGACGCCGACAGCAGCCCAAACCAAAATAATCATTCTCGATACGCCAACCGGTTTCCTTCGTGTTCGGGCTGACAGCAGTCTAACCGCTTCGCAGACCGCCACAGTTAAACCAGGAGAAACGTATCCTTTCATAAGTGAAGTATCCGGCTGGTTCGAAATAAAACTCACAGACGGGAAAACTGGCTGGATCAGCAGCGACTACTCCAAAAAGCAGTGAATTTGAGCCATTTATGCCATCAATTCACGTCAAATTGACAAAATGGCGTGAATTTGTTACAATATGACAATGCCAACTACCTCCGGTTTCAAAACTAGAATTGTTTCTCTAAAACAAGAATATGATAAGTTGAAGGTCGATAAAGCTGCCTTGTTAAAACTCATTGATGAAGCAGAAATCCCCGAAAGCGTTTATAACTCAAGTGCTATTGAAAATTCTACGTTGACCCTCAAAGAAACGGAAAAGATACTTTTGGAAATGGAAGTCTCACGTGATGTCTCTGTACGGGAGGTTTTTGAGGCAAAAAATCTTGCCCGTGTCATGGAATACATCCGAGCAAAATCTTCAGAAGAATTAACAGAAAATATGATCGTTCTTTTGCATCAAATGCTCATGGGCAATATTGATGATAGTATTGCTGGACGCTTTCGTAAGCAAAATGAGTATGTGCGGGTAGGTACGCATATCGCGCCGGCTGCGGAGCATATTGAGCGGATGATTGAGGAAATTCTCATTTCGTACTCGAGTGATCATATAACCTATTTCCTTGATAAAATCGCAAAGTTTCATCTTGATTTCGAAACAATTCATCCTTTTAACGATGGAAATGGAAGGATAGGACGAGTACTTATTAACTATCAGTTATATTATTTAGGGTTTCCCGGAATAATTATTAGAGATAAAGAAAAGAAGACGTATTACCGGGCATTCAACGAATACCGGGATGATAAGCAAACAAAAATTATAGAGCGTTTAATTGCGCTTGCAATAATGGAATCTTTACATAAAAGGATTACATACTTAAAAGGTAGTACTATTGTAGAGCTTACCGCTTATGCGTCAAAAATCGATAAACAAACATCTGCCGTTCTTAATGCCGCAAAACGTCAAACTATCCCCGCTTTTCGAGAAAAAGGTGTGTGGAAGATTGGCGCATAAGCTACGAAATAAAACTCAACGACGGGAAAACAGGCTGGATCAGCAACGCTACGCCAAAAAGCAATAACAAGTTTTGAGGTCAATGCAAATCAAGTTGACCCTTTACCCACATCCGTCAAGGTATTATAATTTGGGAAACGCAATCCAAGCCCTCAAAATGAACAAACGAAAATTACAGTCCATCAATCCTTCAAACTACCAAATACTTGGAACGGTTGAGATTTCAACTGTTCAAGAAATTAAAAATAAAGTTGATCTTGCCAGAAACGCCCAGAAAAAATGGGCTGAGTTGGGTATTGCCCAAAGAATAGCTATTTTAAAATCAGCTTTTAAAGATCTCAAAAACTACAAAGAGAAGTTTGCTCTCCTGGAATCGCGAGAGATGGGCATGCCTATAAATGAAGCTCTAGTTGATTTTGACTCTACATTTGGTTACGCGAACTGGTATTTTGAAAATGCTGAAAAATATTTAAGCCCCGAAACCACTTTTGAGAATGATAAAGAAATTCACCAGGTTTTTCATGAATCTATTGGAGTCTCGGCAGTTATTGTGCCTTGGAATTTTCCCTTTGCAAATTTTGTCTGGGGCGCTCTCCAAAGTTTAATCGCCGGCAACACAATAGTCTTCAAGCACTCAGAGGAATGCCCGCTAAGTGGGAAATTCATTGAGGAAATTCTGACTAGGCACTTGCCCAAAGGAGTTTTTAATGAGGTGTACGGAGCAGGAGAAGTTGGCAGTATTCTGGCGAATCAAGAGATTGATTTAATTGCCTTTACTGGAAGTACTAAAACCGGAAAATACTTATACGAATTGGCAGGAAAAAAATATATAAAAGCTGTCATGGAATTGGGCGGGTCAGCTCCAGGAATAATTTTTGAAGACGCCGATCTTGATTTAACAGTTGGGAATATTTGCTCAAATAGACTACTCAATCAGGGGCAGTGCTGTGATGGACTAAAGCGCTTAATTGTACACGAGAGTGTGTTTGATGAAGCAGTAAAGAAAGTTGCCTCTACTTTTTCTGTTCGGAAGATAGGGAACGCTGAAGACAAGAAAACAGAAGTCGGGCCGCTCGTTGCGAAAAGGCAGCTTGATTTACTCATTTCTCAAGTTAAGGACGCAAAGATAAGAGGCGCAAAAGTGATAACTGGCGGCAATTCGCTTGAAGAAAAGCTTGGCGGCGCGTTTTTTGAGCCAACTGTGTTAACTGGAATTACAAGCGATATGCGGGTTTGGAATGAAGAAGTGTTTGGTCCGGTTTTACCTATTGTAAAATTTAGAACCGAGCAGGAAGCAATTGCGCTTGCCAATCAAACAGTTTATGGTCTAGGCTCATATGTCTTTACCAAAGACAAAGAAAAAGCACAAAGAGTCTCAAAAGCAATTGAATCAGGCATGGTTAGCGTCAATGGAACAAATTACATAATGCCCTTCAATCCCTTTGGGGGATACAAAAATTCCGGATTTGGCAGAGAACACGGAAAATACGGTTTCCAGGAAGTAACACAAGTTAAAGTAGTAGCAAGGGATAAATATCCTTGACAAGTCCTAAGGAATATGTAAGAATATCCTCATGCAAACATATACAACAGCTCAAATTTTAAGAAAAAAATTTATCGGCGCTGATGATTTACGAAGGAGCTTAAGCGATATTATCGAAAAGTTCACAGATGAAAAAAACGAAATTGTGATCACGCAGCACGGCAAGCCAAAAGCTGTCCTTTTAGATCTAAACACCTATCTTTCGCTTATTGATATAAAGGAGGATATAATTCAGCCAGGATACATCGATTCTTTATATAAGGAACTTGCCATGGTTAAAAAGGGTAAGGGTATTTCTCATGATGAATTAGTCAAAAAACTCAAAATAAATGTATAGTCTTATATACTCACCAAAGGCGCAAAAAGCGTTACGTAAATTTCCAAGAGAATATCAGTCATTAATCCTAAAAAAACTTAGCTCATTAAAAGACAATCCCAAACCTAGAGGCTACGACAAAATTACTTCCAGAACCCCGCCTCTTTATAGAATACGTGTTGGAGATTATAGAGTCTTCTATTTTATTGATGAGGAAGTGAAAGATATTATTATCGTTGATGTAAAGCGGCGTACAACACAAACCTATCGTCATTAGCCATTAGAAAAGATCTTATTTGATTATATCAAACTATTCATACATAAAACCCATGCCCTATCGTTGAGCCCCTTTTTTTGCTAAAATTGTACCGGATGTACACGCTCAATAAATCAATAATTGACAATGGCAAGATTAAGCTCTTTACGGAATTAAAAACATTTTCAATAGCCAATTAGTTTATAAACTCTCGGCCTAACGCCAGCCTGCCTTAGCTTTGCCGAAGGGAGGAAATTGCGATTGTGCTGGGTAAACAAAATTAAAATTAGAAGAAAATTAATGAAGGGAAGAATAATAATATGAGCCGGATTTTTCTTTTGTCTATTATAACGATCTTCGTATTGTTATATATTATTTTTCAAAATTGGTACGTTTCAGTGATATTTTGGTTTATTATTGTAGGCTTAACTGTGGGGCTGTATTATGGGTGGTTTAATAATGATATATTTCATAAATCTGGAGAATTTAATAATGAGTTTGAGAAAATCCAAGCTCTATGGATCCACATCGTATGCGGTCTTTCAAGCTCGATAGGTTTATTTATACTGTCTAAAAATTTTTCTACTTCCTCTAAATTTGATTTAGGAGATTTCGCGCTTCTTATCTTTGTAATTCTAGGAATTACTGGTTTACTACCAAGAACATTATGGTTCTTGGCAAATAGAGGTAATCTAAAACCATGATAGATGACTCCCTTCGCTTGCTCAGTACAAGAAAGCTGCCCGCGGTGTTTTTTCCGCCAGGGGCATACATGGGGTGCGGATAAATATTTAGAATAAAAGTATGAAAAAGAATAAACAGATTGCCAAACAGAACACATTTACCGAGTTTCTACTTTATACCACGCCAAACGGCAAGGTGAAGGTGGAGATATTTTTGCGCGATGAAAACATATGGCTAACTCAAGCGAGAATAGCCGAGCTTTTTGGGGTAGATAGGAGCGTGGTATAACAAAGCGTCTGCAAAATATTTTTAAGGAAGGAGAATTGGATAAAAAAGCAACAAGTGCAAAAATTGCACAAGTTCAAAACGAAGAAAATGTAAAAAAAATTAATACCTATTCTCTGTACATCTTTATATTCCGATTATGCTCCTCAAATGTACTCGCGTAATGATTATTTCCATTTTTATCTGTTAGATAATACAAAAATTCTGTTTGTCCAGGATTCGCAGCAGCTTTCAGAGAAGCAAGCCCTGGATTACAAATTGGCCCCGGCGGCAACCCCGCGTTATTATAAGTATTATACAAAGACTCAATGTCCGTATCATCATAGGTTAAATCTTTTTTCCACCACGTCTTTTCCGCTTGATCATATCCCAACGCATACTGCACAGTCGCGTCAATATCAAGTTTCATACTCTGCTTCAGTCTATTATGGATAACAGATGAAACGAGCGAGCGGTCTTCCGCATGCCTTGCTTCCCGTTCTATCAAAGAGGCAATAATGACGATTTCATTTTGCGAAAGGGATGTATTATTTGTAACCTCCGAGTATTTTTTATCAAAATTTTTTCTCATAATGCCAATAATTTGTTCTATGTCCACGTCTCTTGGGAAATAGTATGTATCTGGGAATAGATATCCTTCCTGAGCATTTAATTTGACTCTCCACTCTTCTGTAAAATGAGAATAACTTTGTTTAAAGATATCCGCGATCTCTTCCGCGCGTTTACCTTCCGGTATCGTTATAGCGATATCAAATTTCCCCGTTTGTAAATTCTGCAAAATTTTCTCGGCCGACATTGAAGGACTCAAATAAAATACACCAGCTTGTATCTTCCCTTCAATCCCCATTTTTTTCATTAAAAGAAAAGTAACAATAGGATCGCGAATGAGCCCCTGTTTTTTCAAATCACTTATTATGTCCCGTGTTCCTTCGCCTTGACTTACAACAATAGTTTTCTTACTTGTATCAGTAGGGTCAATAGAAGTAATCCCATTTTGCCACCAAAAATATACACCAATACATGCAAGTCCTACAATAAAAAGAAACATAATTATTTTTTTCATTAATTATATGCCCCCTTTAACCTGATCAATGATGCCTTTAATTGTAGATCTGATAACAGTAAATAAAAAGTAAAAAATTGCGTTTAATACTCGGTTAATAGTAGGCCAGATTTTTTTTAATATAACTTCAACCTGTGAAGGCTGCCTCATAAATACACTCCCTTTATTATACTCTCCTTTGCCCGCCGCTCAAGCGCTCTTCAAGCCGTGTACGAATAGTACTGGAAAAGGCTTGAAGTAAGCTTAGGCGGGTCAAGTTTCGCTCGAATAATCAACCTTTTCCATACAGTTCCAGGCGGCGTACAGGTAACCAAAGTTAAATAGCTGTCTTGACCTTCTTGTGATAAATATGATGTGTCGTCTGCATCCAGAATTGAGATATTAAAAATTTTATAAGTATAGTTTATATTGCTTACGTTAATCACAATTGTGTCGTGAACAGCCAAGGTGTGAGCATTGGCCAAAATAGTCCTATAATTTTTGGGGTCAAAAAGCTGCGGTAGAGTCGAGTGCCCAAATATAACCGCGTTGCCAACGGCAGGAGGAACTCCCGTACCTGGAAAATTTACCAGGTGACTCGCGAGATCAGTATCAACAGTTGAAACAACCGCACTCGTTATATTTATCTTTGGGATTGAGATAAAGTAATAAGAAATTTGTGTAGCTATTTGTGCTTTTCCAAAAGGCGTGGAAGGCATCCAGTTTCGCGCCTTTGGATCATAAAGATCTTGTATTGATTTTGTGGTATTAAGCCATAAACTTTGAATATAATCTTTGGTAATAATCGTTGTTCTGGGTATGGGCGTTTCAAAATTTTGTGAAGCAAAAGCAGGCTCAAGATAAAGTTTCCAGGAAATCAAAGGGAAGAAAAAATACGCTCCAAATAATACCCCGGTCAAAGATATGCCCAAGCTGAAAAAGCGGATTACTTTTCTAATCCTTCGACCATCTCTTTTTATATAATACCTTTTATACATCTGTTATAAAGATTGTTAATTTGATGAAAGAGTAACAACAACATGGCTTGGCAAGACAGGAAATAGCGCTCCCAGATAGAAAATATTTGGTCTATAGACAATATCTGTACCCGCAAGTTGGGGGTAGCGAGAGAGTATAGCAGCAACCTCTTGGCGGGTTTTCCCGCTTAGCTTTTTGGAGATTTCAGAAGTTTCAATTTTTGGTAAAAGCGAGACAGTAATAGCAAGCGTAGCGGATACTTGCTTTTGGTTTTTTTTCTCAGTATTTTTAAGATTTATTTTAAGAGTGTCTTCATTAAATGTCTTATTCTTACCATACTCTTTCTCTAGAAGTGTCTTTGCGAATTCTTTTGCGTCATTTATTTGATAGGAAAGACCGGTGTAAGAAATAGTAGCGCTAAGTTTTACATTTTTAGCTTCATCTCCGGCGTTTTTGTCATATTTTGAAGTCTTGACATCTGTTGACAGAACAAGAGGAATGAGAGTGTTGTCAACTTTGGCACGTATAGCTAACGCTTCGTTTGCTTTTTCTTCCAGACTTTTAAGCAAATCGTTTTTAAGTTTTGTCAGATCGTCTTTTGAAACGACAGTAACACTTTTTGAAGATCCGCCTGAAAAAGCCGTATCGTTTTTGCCGGCAACTGACGCCTGTCCCGCGACACTGAATTTCGTTCCCGACGGAAGATTATACTTTGTCCCAATATCCCCGGCCGTTACATCGACTTTGGCCGTTCCCGGTTTTGTTCCTGAAAAGACATCTCCCGCTGCTGAAGCCACGATCACATCTTTAGTGAGGAGAAAACTAAGGCTATTCTCCGACTTTATCGTTGTTCCTTTTGACAGATCGGAATCTGAATCAATATTGTTATTATAAAGTGTGACCGTGCCGGAAGCATTCTCGCCAACATCCTTTTTCCCTGTTGCCGATCCCGACATATCACCATCGGTTGTGTCGCTTACTTCCTTTGCGCTCAGAATATTGTTTGAAAAATCTTTATCCTCATCGGAGGCGAATACAATATCCATATTTTTCGTTACCTCTTTCGGCTTTAAAGTAAGTATGACCATTGCTGTAACTTTATAAAAATAGAAGTAATATGCTCCGCCAATTATCACTCCTAATATAAAAATAGGAATAATAATACCTCTAAGCCATAGAGAAGGTATCGAAGGAACGGATATTGACGGCAAGTGCATATTCTTAAATATATTTCCCTTTTTTCCGTGTTCACTACTATCCTCTTCATAAAGAGTTTCTGAAGAAACATTTTCATGCTTAATTTCCTCGTCGCTGTTACCCGCTTGATCTTTTTTGTCATTGCGAGCGACTGTTAAGTCATTCGACCCTGAGCTCATGACCGAAGGGGAGCGTGGCAATCCAGTTGTAGATGGGATTTCTTCATCGTTTATTTCAGTAATAGGCCTTTTATGATTTTCTCCAACTTCTGCTATATCAGCATCCACAATAAATCCGAAATTTTCGCTAGGTATTATATTTATTGAAGGTGCGTTCTCGCTGTCTTCATTAAGTTTGCCTTTACGACTTTCATGAGACTCGTCCTCTGAGCCGCTCAAAGCCACACGATTATCAAAGGTTTTTATTTGTGTATCATCATTATTAACAACCTCCAGTCCCATCTGCTGGCTGACGCCAAATACAATAGCGCGGCTTTCAAAGTCCTCAGGTAGCACACTGATTTGCGGCATATGCAAAAAAGGCAAAATTTTGCTCCATTGATGTTTGATAAATTGCTGGACAAGCGCCTCATTGATATTAGTGTCATACAAAATAATCCGCGCCGGTAGAACTTCGGCTGTAAATTGGTTTAAAAGCGCGTTTACTGTCAATACAGGGCTGCCCTCCATCGCTCCTTCAACTGTCTGTACGCTTCTTCCTCCGCGGAAAAGCGTAAGCGTCACCTGTTTTCCTCCCAGCTCCACCAATATTGCCGATAAAGGAGCTCCTTGTTCTTGTTGTATAAGGTTTACGATCGCCTCTTTAATAACCATAAATCCTACTGGAGCAAGATCTAGGCCGTCACAAACTTTCTTAAGTTTTTGTAAATATGCTTTTTTGATTTTTTTTGACTCCTCATCAAGCCAGTTCTCTTTTACGCCAAAAACGGTTTTGTGTAATTCTATGTCCGGGGGCAATACTTCCAATGCGCGGCTTAGAGCATGGTCAGCAGTTTCAATTAAATCCTCAAGCGGTATATTTTCAATAATATCTTTAAATAGTTGATTTCGCCGGCTCAAAATTTTTATCTTTCCGTCCAGTTCTTCAAGAATCACAGCGCAAACCTTCTCGGAAGTTAATAGTAAGGCAAGATAACAAATTTTTGACTTTTTATTTTTATGTAAAAAAGGGATAGGCAGCCTCATAAAATAAACTTATCCAACCACTGCGTAAATTCTTCTTTGTTTGTTCCCAATATTCTCCTGCTTTATTATCTTAAATGATTTTAACGCTGCTGTAAAATCCACATGCGGCCCTCCGCAAAACTCAATAGAAT
>OBEQ011262030.1_pt1 | contig 15257 bp, 15 predicted proteins | sample 1670901 | NCBI WGS metagenome assembly OBEQ01 (sample SAMEA104232315, study PRJEB22302) | groundwater metagenome | biome: forest; feature: aquifer; material: groundwater | place: USA | collected 2011-08-07 | depth 5.4 m | reverse complement strand
TAACTTTAGATAAAAAACACTTACTCCGTGAAGATATAAAACAAAAATTTCTTCCTCTTAAAATAGTTTCACCAAAAGAATTACTGGAAAAACTGGTTCCTACAAACAGGGATAATTTTTTCTGATTTTTTACCCTCTTTTCCGTCAGGATTTTATAAGGAATAAATCAAGCACTTAACTTCAAAGTGATTTAAGATTCATGAGTTATGATTTAAGAATATTCGTCAATCATTAATCTTAAATCGTAAATCTAATTTTACAGAAAGGATTTGACAGCTTCTCTAAAGAAGCTTTACACTAAAAATGAGCGGACCAGAAAGAAATATGGCAGAAAATACTTCAGGATCTGGACCGGAAGGTCCAACACCAGGCAATTCATCTTCTGAACAACAAGGACAAACGTCTGATAGTCCAAAAGGCTTTTTTGGTATGACAATGAGACCTATTAGAGGTTCTGATTCAGGAGCCAGGCAACCTCCAGAAGGTGGAAGCAAATTTCCACATCCCCCTGATCAACCACAGCGACATAAAGATCCAAAAGGGATAGATATTATTGAAACAATACATCCTAATGAATCACTCATACCACCTAACAAGGGACCTAATATTCAAGTTGATGTGGATGAATATATTGATGCAGAAGGGAATGTTAGAGAATCAGGTATAACTGGAGCCAGGAGTACTGTTACTGGAAAAGAAGTACCTCTACGTCTTGAGCCACATGTTCCTCAATCAGAAATTCTCCGTCCGCCTGGGTTGGCAGACCTTACTTCTCAAGGACTGGAGGCAACCTTTAGCTTAGAAGATAAAGCCCAAGAAGTTCCGGGTCTTACCCCTGAAGAAATTGAAGAATTTTTAGCACATGACTATACAATGGAACAGCTACAAAGAGCAGCAGCTCAGTTGGATCCTGTAACATTCCGTCGGGAAGCAGATGAACACTTACAACGACTGCGTGGTGGGCGGGCGGAAGAACCAGTCACTACAGGTGTAGTACCAGGAACTCCGTCCACAGTACCCCCAGCTTCTTCAGGCGGTTCTGGTGGAAGTGGTGGAGGAGGTTCGGAAGGCCCGCAGCCTCCAGAAGGCTCCCCCCAACCACCAGATAGAAATAGTTTAGAGTTTGAAGCCAGTCCGGAAAGAGGAAGGGAAATTGCGGAAGAGATTGTTTACTGGGAAGCCTTGCGGGTTGCAGGGAGATATAGCGAGGTAAATTGGCAGAGATTAGACCAACTAAATAGAGATCAGATAATTCATATTGATGCCTTACGTGATGTCTCACTAAGATTTCGACCTTTTGAGGGAGGAGAGCAAGTTCAGCAAACTATCCAAGAAGTCCAACTGGTTAATCCAGATATTTTCAATGGTTTCAGGCCTTTTGAAGAATGGCTCAACGAATATAGAACGGGAGCTATCACTGATGTGCCCAGATTTATCAGAGAAGTTAATGTTTACTTTGAAGAAGCAAAAAGGGTAGGTTTGCTCAAAGATTTAGATGCTGTATTAGCAAATTCCTTCAATGGACAAATTATTCCAGGTATAGCACGCGGACTTACCTCTATTGAATTGATGTCTGGTAACCCGAGAGCGGGCATTATGGGTATAGACCAGAGGATACAAGAGGCTTTAAATTCCCTGACGACTATTTATAGGGATCGACTATGGACAGATCCAGAAATTGGCAGACTAACTGGAGTAGGGGAATTATATTCTCAATTTGCAAGAGAAAGATTTGTTGCAGCAATTAATAATCGGGATCCAGAGGGATTAACCCAGAGACCTTATTTTATTGATAATGAGTTTCATCTAGGACAAGATGTAGAGGATATTCCTCAAGAGAAATACTGGCACCTTGAGCATGGATATTATGTCTATGTTGATGCTCAAACACCAGAAGAATACCAAATAGCAGCAGAAAGCTATATTACAAGATTAGAATCAATAACTACCTCGCCACAAGAGTTGCTCCAAGAATCTAAATATTTTGTACAGGCAATACTGCGGTCCGAGGGTTTTGATAAAGTTAATAACGAGTTCCCGGGCTTTATTAATGAACTAGTGTATCAAATAGAAGCAAGAATTGGAGCCTTTGGCGCTGATACTGCAAACGAGGGTTATCACCTCGATGAATATGTTGAATATATGAAGTATATCAATAAAGATTTCAAAGGACCTGAGCGTTTGGTGGCATTAACTAGATTACTTGATGGAGAGGTATCAGCAGCAATGTGGGGGCTTGATAAAGACCCCAGATGGGAAATACTATTTTCTTTGTTTGGCTCAAGAGGTCAATTAGCTAAAGATACTGCAGCACAGAGAGGAAAAGGCGGTATAGGCCTATTTTACCAAGCAAGGGAATTATTCGTAGAAGAGTTAATGGGGGTTAGAATTAAGGATAAAAGAAACATAGCCAAAGTGACTGACTGGATGTCCGATAGAAATTTTACCAGTTTGTTTGAAGGGCTATTCAGGTATGGGAAAGTCCCAATAGGTCGTTCTCCAGGCGATGCAAATATAAGAGCTTATGAGCAATTTAAAGATGTGCCTGACGCACAACTTACTGCTGATCAAAGATATGGGAAAAGATTAGGAAGAATTCAACTTGAATTAAGAGGAGGTAAAAAAGTTGAAGATTTGAGTTCAAGTGATAAAAAGCTTTATAAAGATGCTCGTATAAGAGCAGAGAAGGCTTTTGATATAGCCTTTCAAATATATGGAGCTTTAGGTGAAAAATCAAAAAGAGCAGGAGGAGCTTTCAAGATTAATAGGGTTGAGAATGGGGAGGAATTTCAGGAATTTATTCCGGTACATTATGCTGAAAAACTTATCCAGTTTGCTGAAACTTGGACAGAGATGAAATATGCTGAGGCTCCTGCTAAGACAAGGGCGACAAAGGCCAGAGAGGCGCGTCAAAGAGCAATAGAGGAGCTAAAAAAGAATGGCTTTGAAGCAATACTAAAAGATGAAAATGGCAATCCCATGCTACTTAAAAGACCCAAAGAAGACCTAAATACTCTGGATGAACTGGCCAGAGATGCAAGCGGAAATTTAATTGTAGAGGAAGTGCCTGTTGATTTTTACATCGCTACTCATCATCCGTATGGAGATTGGACTTCGCATACCTATTGGAGTTATCAGGAAGAAGATAGGCACATGGTACTGGATCCTGTTACCTTTGCTAAAGCAAGAGCAATTAGAGAGGGGAAAATACGTCCTGAAGATGCAGACCCTTGGGCGATTCAGCTTTTAATACTGGACCCCACTTTAAGAAGAGTCAGAAGATTTAATAAAAAGCGTTTTGAAGAAAGGGAAAGGAAACTGACCGCGGCTGCTGTGGAGGATTCATACCAAGGTCACTGGAGAATTGGTAGGGAACTACATGAAGCATTTTTCCCCAAATATGGTACTCCAGCAGAAGAAATTGGGATCTATTATGGTTTACGAGATTATGGTGTATATAGAAAAATAATTGAAAATATCAGGGCCAGGCTTGCTGAAGATCCGGAAAGACACGCAAGAAGGGGAAGGCGTTTGATCCCCTATGTACATATACCAATGGCATCTTTGGCTGAGATCTGGGGGCAAGGCTCAGTTGGTGCGCTGGGAGCTATCAGAATGCTGGGAAGTCCTATATATAGGATGGGCAGTACACTGGCCTTGGATAAAGTCAACTCTCAAATAGAGATTGCCGGTAAAATGCATGAGGCTTTAACTGTTGCTGGTAAAGATCAGGAGGGAAATCTGATAGAGCCCTTACTTTTAAAGCTGACAAATGATTCTGACTCGACATTACAAGAATTCTTTCAAAAGCTTCCTAAAGGATGGTGGGCAGATCCAGCCAAGCAACAGGAGTTTTGCGTTGCTGTGCGAAAGTCTTTTGGCAGGCTGGAAAGGTATGAGAAATTAATGGTTACCATGGAAACCCTAATCAGGAAAGCCTCAGGAGCACTATGGTTGGAAGAGGAAGATGTATTAACGGATAGCGGAGAACTGGATCGTGCAGCTGAAAGAAGATTTAGAGCGCTACCTGATATTAATAAAGAGGATCTGACCAGAGATGATCTTGCCGGATTTATTGCAGGAGCTGAAGATCTTGAAAGGATGAGCGAGGATGACTTTAATAGAAAGTTTAATACAGGTAATGATCAAACTCCTGGTATTGATGAGGGTCTTATGAGTTTTAACACAGGTTCAGGCAGACACAGTGCCAGGATATTCCATGATGCTTTTATGGAAGTATTTCTTGATGAAGGAAAAAGAGGCGGTTTTCAATTATATCCGACTGAAAGATTTATATACAAGCATCTTAGAGATAAAATTGTTTATTACAATCCAACTGTAGATGGTAAAGTGGCAAGTAGGGAAGAAGACATAATAGATTGGCTATTTAGTAAGTTTGTACCAACTTAAACTATATTTATACGATAGGAGGTTTCCCTACCCCTCCTGTCTTATCCGCATCACCTCTACCAAATATATTGCTTAAAGCAGATTTAAACCTTGTTATTTGGCCAGGTCTGTATCCTGATAGGTAAGCATCTCTTTCATCAATACCTTGTGTCGTTCTGGTAATTCTTTGCCATCGGTCACCCCGATATAGATATCCGGGCTGATCTCTAAGACTCCCAGCTTCCCTGGCAAAACCATGAGGAGCTTCCCTAAATTGGCCAGCATATACTCTACCTTGACCGAGCGTTCCACCAAACTCCTGACCAAGCAATTGTCCTGCAGCACTAACTTCACTAACAGTTCTGGCAATAATTTCCGGAATAATAGGAGTTGCCATCAGCGCTCCGAATGCCAACAGAAGTTTAATAAAGCTTAGATCCATGCCTCCAAAAAGCGGAAAGGTATTAGGCCCAACTATTTCTGCTGAATTGGCCGAGGGAAGACTTTGTGCTGAAACTGCTGTAACGAAGTTACTGGAGGTAGTAGATCCGGAACCATATACTTTAAATGGTGTGTTATATTGTTGTTGAAATAATGGTCCTGTAATAAAGGCAACAAAATAAAATACAGCTATCACGGCCGGAAAAGCTAAAGCATGGCTGATCATATCCAAAACCCATTTGGTAGCAATTCCTTGCCGACCAGGCAAAGCTGCTGCTAAAAAATGAAAAGGACCGGTAATAGTTAAAAAGATAATGTTTAAAAAAGCGCTAACTAAGCGTAACAGTAACTTAAACATGGCATATATTAGGGCCAGGGTGCCGACAAATCCCAACGAGAAACCAATCATGGCTGTAGGATTTACCAGAGTAATCCCGGATGCAATACCGCCGCTTATTAACTGACCTAATCCTCCACCTAAACTACCAAGTGGCAGAAGCAGTTGGGCAGCTATAAATGCAGCAGCCAAGGTTAAAACCCGCTGTGGATCAAAATAAAACGGGTCTGGGCGTGGATTTGGATTTGGAACTGCCAAAGAACTCCAGACATTACCCAGAGCACTTGATACTGCGCCTTGATTTATTATTCCTGTAAATTTGGAGAAAATACTTAACACATTTTCGCCCTTATCGGATAATTCCTTAACTAAGTCTTGACTGGGATCTCCTACGGCAGCACCGAAATAATATCCTACCAGGTTGGTTCCAATAAAAGCCGTGTCCGCAATTAATCCCGCTAAAAAATAACTAAAAGTGATTAAAATTAAACCAATTACCAAACCCGGCAAGGCTGCTTGGGCAGTAATAACTGTTTGAGGATTAATTCTATTTCTAAACAAAACCATCATTCCAATAACCACAAACACTACAATCATTGCCAGATAAGAAATATTTCTACTAACTTGCCAAAGGGCAAGAACCGGACCTAACACACTGGCTCCGGATCCCAGAACCTGTGCATGGGCAGTTTTTACTATTCCCAACTGCTGTCCTAAGGACCCTATATAATCAGCAGTTCTAACCGGAGGATTGGCATATAATGTTCCAATCAGGCCAGTTGTTGTTCCTAATAGTCCTCCGGATAAATTAACTTGGGAAAGTACTGGTACAGATTGGATGGCCCCTTGGGCATTTTTAGTCATCTGATAACTTAAACAAGGTTGTCCGATCAAAGACCCCCCGATCATTAAACAGGAAAAAGTATGGAACATGTTATTAACAATAAGGTCAGTATAAAGAGGAGAAGTAGGGGAAACAGTATTTGGTAGAATGGTGGCAGATGGAGTAGGAGCCTGAGCATAAACAGAATTGGGCAAACTCAAAACGCAAAACACAAAACTCAAAACTATAATTAATAATCTAAAAACTTTTAAGATTTGAGATTTAATTTTAACATTTGACATTTGAGTTGTAAGTTATTTTCAGAGTACTGCTTTTAAATAAAAAATGCAACCCTAGGATGGCAGACCTACTTTGAATTTGGTCACATCAATTCCGGTAAAGGCAAAAACTAATTTTAATACTAGCCAGGCAATGGCCATAAAAAGTATTCCTAAGAGCGCCCAAGATACAGTTTGATGGGCAGCCTGAACTGCTTTTGGTTCTCCGCCAGAGGTTAGATATTTAAACCCGGCTGTCAGCAGCATTACCAAAAGTATAATAAATCCTAAGGCCACTACTACAAAAATAACATTGCTGAATACGCCCTCCAGTTCTGTTAAACCAGCAGGGCAATCTCCAGGGATGTTACAGGATGGAGTAGGAGCCTGAGCATGAACAGAATTGGGCAAACTCAAAACTATAATTAATAATCTAAAAACTTTTAAGATTTGAACTTTAGATTTGACATTTAACATTTGAGTTTTGAGATATTTACCCATAATTTCAGAGTAACACTAAAAGGAGTTAAAGATCAACCGGGTTTAATTAGGAAACAGAAGTTTTTTAGAATGATCCAGGAGCTGGCGTTACGCCGGATGGACCTGGTATATGAATCTGATTAAGGTTGGTAAAGCCTAAAAATCCTCCGGCTACTCTGGCCAAGGCAAAGGCAATTGCCAAAACAGCCAAGCCAATTAAAGCATTAATAATCCTGCCTCTGGCTTTTCCCACAGCTTCTTTATCTCCGCCTGAGGTAATCCACTCAAACGCTCCCCAAATCAACATTACTAGAACTACTAAAATGGCAATAGCTAGGGCTAAAGTTAAAAAATTACCAATGAATTCACCCAAGGTAGAGTATCCTTTAGTAGGGTCAACTGTTATATTTATCGCTCCTGTTGGTGTTGGTAGCTGTGCTAAAACTGTAGTCGCAGCCAGAAAAGGAGTTGTTAAAGTTGCCAAGATGGTTAATTTTTTCATTTCTTTTATATAGTAGTCATAAAATAAATTGTTTGTCAATACTTCAACTTAGCTTCATAGAAGGTTATTTCTGTTCTTCCAGAAGTTTAAGGAAGATCTCAGCATTTATTATTTTTATATCTTCATAAACCTTTAAATCAAGCAGGTCTTTGTCTGCGCTAACTAAATAATCAGCCTTGGCCGCTTTGGCAGTCGCCAGAAATTTATCATCCTTGGCATCTCTTGATATGGCCGGAATTTTATTTATCTTAATAATCTCTGCCCTGCCCATACTTTTTATTAAGTGGGAAATAGCTTGAGGGTAGTTATACTGTCGCATATGGAAGCGTTCAATAATCTCCTTGCGCCTCAAAACCTCGAGTATTTCTTCTATTAAAGATGGAGAGAGGAAAAAACGGTAATCACTTAAATATTCAAAGAGCAGACGGCCGGAAAAACTGTGAGGATTAAGCAAGGCCCGGACAAAAATAACAGTATCAAGTACCACTTTTAGCATGTGCTTTACGGACAGCCTTAACTGCCTTATCAATTGCTTTGTTTATTTCCTCTTCACTGTATTTTTCCAACCCTTTCCGCACATCTGCAAAAGCTTCATACGCTTCTTTAAGCCAGGGGGAACCTTGAGGCTCTTTCGATATTTGAACCGGTTTAATTCTTAACTCTCCTTGCATAAGGCTAATTTGTAACAGTGTATCTGCATCAATACCGAGTTTTTCCCTGAAATCTGCAGGAATTGTCACTTGCCCGCCTCTTAATGGTCGTATCACTTTAATCATATCTATTCCACTTTTTGTAAATTACAAAATATACATTACTACATTCTTGTAAATTTATCAACTAAAAAACTTAAAACCGGTAAATTGGCCCAACACCCGAATAACTGCAAAAGCGATGGCAAAAAGCATAATGCCAACAAAAGCATTGATCAGCTTTTTTTTAGCATTTTCCAGCTTTTCCTTATCCCCTCCAGAGGTTAACCAGTCATATGCTCCCCATAAAATCATAAAGATTAACACAATGGTAGCGATAGAAAAAATTAAAGCGATCAGGTTACTTAAAAACTTACTAATACCGCCTGCACCGGTGGGATCCCCCTGGAGAAGATTTTGTAATGCAGGAGGGGGGGTAATTTTGCCAAAAACATCAGTGGTGCTGCCACCGGAACCGCCTCCTGTACCAGAAGGTAGACACTGGTTAATAGGAGAACCAGGGCTGGAAGGTATACAATCACAAGTAGGACAACCACTGGTAGTACTGTTGTCACAAGTATCCCCTGCAGTAAGATCACAGGTTTGTCCAGGCGCTTTCGTAGTTGCGAAAACCAAATTATTACTAAGAGAAAAAACCATGAGTATTATTAATAAACAAAGAATTTTTTTGGTCACCAGATTATATTACCACTTTTGTTATTACAAGTAATATTTAGTATAATTTATATATGGGTGAGGTTAGCACAGTTAAAGAAGGTTCAGCACTAAAATCAGCAGAGTCTACAAAAGGTGGCTTAATAAAAACTAAAGCAGCTAGAATTGTTGGTTCAGCTGCGGCTGGTGCTGCTTTGTTTTTAGCAGCAGACAAAGAAGCTAAACCAGCTAGCGCTGCGCTAGATCCAACCCCAACTACCACTCCTAATGCTGAGGCTTTATCTACCAGAATAACCGGTACACAAACCGCTATTGTCGCAGACATTGACAGACTGCAAAAAGAAAGACAATTAGGAGAATTGGCTAAAACGGTTACTGCAATAGCCCGACAAGGCAACCCAGGTACTCCTACTCCTGCGGGTTCTGGACCGGATGTTGTAACAATGGATAGGAAGGCCATAAGTGATCTGATTGATAGAGGCGTTGAAGTAGGGGTAAGCTCTAAATTAACAGCAATAGCAAGTGAAGCAGCTACCCGGGGGACCCCCGCTGCCAAATTAACTGTTACTGCTGCATCTACTGCCACTAGAACCAGTCTCCCTACAGCCACTAGTCAGCCTAGTGCTCCAGAAGCGCCTAATCCTAATGAGTCTAATGAGAAGACAGATGGTTTTCCCGCGAGGATGCTAGTAGCTGTTACTTCAGCAGCAGCAGCTGGATTAGGTTTGATTGGAGCATTAAAACTTATTCGGAAAATAAGGAACAGAGGTAATACAACCCCTCCTGCTACTCCTACCACTCCTTAACTCTATGAAAAAATCCGGAAAGTACCAACCTTAAAAAGAGTAGACAGTAAAAATTGCAATATTAAAAAGGCAAACATTAAAATTATAAAGCCAACAATTGCGTGAGAAATCATTTTTTTAGCTGCTTCAACTTCCTCCTTACTTTCTCCGGCTTTTAAATATCTAAAAGCTCCCAGCAAAAAGTATAAGATCACCAAAAAAGTGGCAATGGAAAATATTGGCATTACCAACTTAGAGGTTCCTTCCCCTAAGGAAGTGATATGCCCAAAGCCAAAAAACGCTCCGATATCAACTGGAACAGTACCTGGGATGGGAGGACCAAAGGTGGGACCAGGGCCAAGTTGAGCATAGACAGGAACAGGTAAACTTAAAAACCAAATGTTAAATGTCAAAACTATAACAATACACCTAATTAAACTAAAGTTTAATTGCGAAAATTTTGAGATTTGAGTTGTAATTTTGAGATTTGAGTTTTGAACTTTGAGTTTTTTCAAAATGGTATTGCTCCTTTACTGGGGGGAAATATTTCAAAAGCAAACCTGGCTATAAAATAAGACAGAAATACTATAAACAGCCCAATAATGGCATAGGTTATTCTGGCTTTGGCTTTACCTAAGCCTTCTTTATCACCTTGAGCCATAATGTAGGCAAATCCGCCCCAGACCAGAAAATAAAAGGCCAAAAAAGCACCGATGTAAAAGGCAATGTTGACTAAAGGAGAGATAAAACTAGCCAGATTGGTAAAGTCCCCTTTTAACCCAGATGGAGTAGGGAAAGGACTGGAGCCAGGAAGAGTTAGAGTTAATTTATTCATAGTTTCTATTATCTCAAATCGTAGATCTTAAATGTCAAATCTGCTACCTTCCAAATCCTGGTAATCTAAGAATATCAAATCCTATTATCTGCATAAGTAAAACAGCAAATATTATAAACAGCAGTCCAATAATGGCATTGGTAAACCGGTCTTTTCCGGTGGCCAAAGCTTCCGGGTTTCCAGCTGAGGTTAACATACCAAAAGCTCCCAGAAGCATCATTAAAAAGGCCAGTCCTCCAGCCAGACCAAGTATAAAGGTCAAAAAGTCTTTTACAAATCCTGCAGGGGTAGTCTGAATACACCCGACAGCAGTAGCTATACCAGTGCCAGGAGTACTGCAAGCCGAAGCTGCACTTTTGGCACAACTATCTCCCACGCAGGGAACAGGTATATTGGAGGTGGTAGTTAGGGTTCCTCCTGAGCTGTTAACTATCTTGCCCGGGTTTGAAGCATCTCCCACAGAAAAGGTCACTGAGCAAAGTTGGGCGTTATCAATTTCGGGATAGTATGTGCCAGGTAGCAACAATTTAAGTCCATTATTTACTATTCTATTTAATGAAACATGATGTTGCCCGATGGTAAGATCTTTTTTATCAATCACATAGCCGCTATTAAAACTGGGAGGTAAGGGAGAGTTAGGGTTGATAAAAAGCTGTTGTTTATATATTAAGCCTTTGGTTTGCATTGCTGACCAGATGGGATTATTATCAAATAATAGAACAAAGTGCCCCCCGCTAGTTAAACCAGTACCAGTTACCTGTAGGTCTGAATTGGGTGTAATTTGATCAGCGGTTGCACCACTTGAATCTACAATATTGAGCGTGCATAGGGCATCTGCATCAAATACCTGATAGCTTGCTTGACAGAAATCAATATTGTTACCACTATTAAGCTTGGCTATGACATGGATGGAAAGAGGGTTATTTTTTGGGTCAAACTCACACCTGTTATCCGCAGTGCCAGAGTTTCTTACATCTACAAATATATTATTGTTTCCAGCAGATGGTTGGGCTTCTGCAATAAGAGTTTGACCAGGCTTATTTATCTCATCTGGTCTTCCAAGAATTGCACCTCCACACTGCCATTGCATATACCATTTATTAACTCCTAGACCTGTGGTATTGTTATCCCTATTGACATCTATTGTAAAGATAGCTTCACGGTCGTCACTTAATAAAGTTCCAGTACCTATATTTAAATCAGCTGGTAAGGTTCTAGCGCGGTTTGCTGGATCTACGCCTACCTGAACTTTACCTAGGTATGGTCCACTTCCACCAGGTGGACATTGCGGAAGTGTAGATGACTGGGCGTAAACAGGCAGTGATAATATATTGAAAAGAAAAATAAATAAAAGCGCTATAGAAAATATTTTTCTCATTAATTTCAGCTTAGCATGGTTTAAAAATAGAGTAAAGTTTTTTAGGGTTTAGGGATTAGCAACTAGGGAATAGTCTAAGATTAAGATATGCTAAAGTCTTATCAAGACTTAATTGTTTGGCAAAAATCTTTTCAGTTGTCTATTAGAATATTTAAGATTACTACTTTTTTCCCTAAGTCTGAACTGTACGGCCTAGTCTCTCAAATGAGGAGGTGTGCAGTTTCAATTCCTTCCAACATAGCCGAGGGGTACACCCGAGGTTATAGGCAGGAATATATCCAGTTTTTGAAAACAGCATTCGCTTCAGGAGCAGAGCTTGAAACACAGTTATTGATTTCTAAAGAATTGGGTTATCTTGACCTTAAGAATTTTGAGGAAGTGAATAACTTGCTAACAGAAGTGCAAAAAATGTTGAATAAACTTATTTTTAGTTTAAAAAACCCTAAACCCTAGTCCCTATACCCTAATCCCTAGTCACCCCAAACTTTTTCGAAGTATTGCAGCTTTGATAATTAGATTTGTTGGATTTTGAGAGTTTTGTAATAATTTTAAGATTTTCTCAGTAATGTTTTTATGTTCCCTATCTTCTTCATTTTTTGGCCCCAATTTAACGTCAAAAATTTGCTCAATATTTTTGACATCTTCTAAAACCGCAAGCCATATTTTTGATTGTTTAGTTAATTTTTCTAAATTCTCTATGTTTAAGAACTTACCTGCCTCAATTAAATCTTCTTTGATAAATTTATAATGTTTTCTGATTAATTCTAAATAACCCAGTTGCTTTGCTTTTTTAAGCCCTCTGCCAGTACCAATAATCTCTGGTGGAATCCCCAGTGAATAAAGAGCGCCAGTAAATCCGATTGCCCGGGGAAGTTTTACTTTGCCCATACCTCTGGAATATCCGTATAGTCCAACGTGCTGCACTCTTTCTCTTCTTTGAGGTAAAAAAAGCGCCGTTTTGTTGATTAAGGGTGATATTTTTTCGATTACCTCCTGGTAATCTTTTTCAAAAACAGGCAGAAGATTTTTAATTAACTCTTCTTCTTTTCCTGAAATAATTTCTGGCGCTTGGTTTAGCAGGGTATTTAGCTGCTTGATAGCCTTTTTGACTTGTTTTTTGTCAAAATCATAGCGGAAAGCGCTTTGTATGGTGGTTGTTCTAATGCCTTTGTATTCTTTGGCGAATTTTTCTACATTTTGCGGATTTAATCCTCCTCTGAAAGGTAAAGTTGCGGCGCCAATTATCGGGTAAAGAGGAATTGCTAATTTTTTCTCCAGTTTTTTAAGCCTTGAAAGAGCAATTTTAATTGCTAAAACTGTGGGTACTATTCCATAATTTAGCGCCGGATCTGAGCGGGCCAGATATGGTCTCATATACGGAGGAAGCTTATTAAATCTTTTTTGGTATAGCTTTAAGTAAATTTCGAGTATTTTATCGCAGTTTATAATTGTATTTATATCTTCAAATAAGGGGATAATTCTGGGATTTGTAAGTATTCCTTCCAAACGGTACAGCGGGTGAGTAAGCTTATGCATCTGCTGGTATGCTTCCTGGATAGAGAGCATTTCTTCTGCAGTTTGAGTCATCGGCAGGATGACCTCAAAAAGCGGCGGAGACGGTAAATTAAAATGTTTTGCTTCGGATGCGGCTGAGGCAAGATTCATTAAACTTCTGCCAATCCGAAACTCTGTTTCTAGCTTTGGATTGGGTAACCTAAAAGTTAAAAAGGTTGCTATCCCCAAAGGCTTCTTTTTAAAAAAATTAAAATGGGTACTAAATAATCTTTCCAAAATTGATTCATCCACCAATTTACCTTCCCAGTCCCATTTATACTCAGTAATGCCCAGTTGCGAAAAGGTTACATAGACTTCTTCAGATTCGTATTGAGTTGAAATAAAAGCTTCACTATGCCAATAAGGTTTTCCTGCATGGTCAGGATGCTGGGTAGCCATAGCAGAGGATATTTTTCTTTGCATGGTGTGTATTATACATTGTTAAAAATAGAAAATAGCACTTTTTCAAATTCGTGGTAAAATTTTAGGAATTAGGGTTTGGTATTAGGGTTTACTCTACAGCCACTTTTCCAAGTTTTTTAGCATATTCTCTAAAAAAAACTTTTAATTCCGCCAGCTTTAGAGGTTTTATCATCTTAGGAAGGGTTTCAAGCCCCTCAATTTTAAGGAAATCTCCCGCCAGAATAAAAGGTTCAATCTTTATGTTGAATTTAAATCTTAACCCCTCAAGCAAATCCCAGAAGGTAAATTCATTTAAGAGAAAGTAAAGATCAACAAAATCCTTAATATCTGTTCTTTGAGAAATAGTCAGCAGTTTATTAGTGGCAATATCCCGTAGACTATCAAGTTTAAAATCCTCAAAGATAACCCTTTCGTCTGCGATTTTTTTATATGGATAGTAGCCAAAATCCACTTTTAATTTGGTACCTTTCTTAAAGGTTAAGTTAAAAATATAAACCACCTCATTAAAATTAGATTGTATTTTAAACCCTAACTTTTTGCCCAGTTCCTGTATTAAGGTGAGTATAATCTGATTATCAAACTTTTGTGCTGAGAAGAAATCTAAATCTTCAGAAAATCTATGTTGGAGATAATAAGCGCTTAAAGCAGTACCGCCTGTAAAGTAAAAATTTTCCCTAAAAAAATTAATTTTAGTTATCTCACCCAGAACAATTTCTTGTTCTTTGGAGAGGACTGGTACTTTCCCCATATTAGAAGCTCCATTAATAATCTTTGATTTTGGAATAAATTTGATTTTAATTTTTCCCAGTTTTTCTTAACTTCTGAAAGCTTAATTTTTTCTCCTTTATCCGGTCCATAATTAATCATCCTCTCTAGAATAAGCAGCCTGCCGCTTTTGCTTTTTTTAAGCTCCTTAGGGTTGTAATCCCAAATCAATGCCATAAGAAAATTATAACATATTCGTGGTAGAATTTTAGGTAATGAATCCCCGGAAGAAATTTTTAATTTTTCTGTTTGTTGCCTGTTGCCTGTTGCCTGTTGCCTATCCTGTCCATGCTGATGAAATTGAAGATCTGCAAAAACAAATTGATGAACTAAATCATGCCCGTGAATTATCTGTTAATGCCACCAAACCCTTAGAAGGCCAGTTTGATTCGTTAAAGCGACAACTGACTCAAATCCAAGCTAATTTGGATAATTTATCGTTAAATATTGCCAAAAAACAAAAAGATTTGGAAGTGAGAGAAGATAAAATCGCCCTGCAGCAAGCTTTACTGGAAAAGCGAGTTAAGGCCTATTATATTAGGTCATATTTAACAGAACCGCTACTGGTGATTCTTTCCTCAATTCACTCCGGTGATTTATTTAGGGAACTGGTTCTTCGTCAATCTGTCGCCAAAGAGGATAAACAAATTATCACCTCAATTACCTCTGAGGTGGTGGATTTGCTTACTCAAAAAACAAAACTGGAAAAAGATAAAGCTAAACTGGCAGTGCTGCAAGCAGAAGTGGATAAAAATGCCAAGTTTTTAGGCGGGGAAATTAAAAAAGCCAAGGATTATCAGGCCCAACTAAACAGTCAAATTGCCCAGCTCTCAGCCAGACAGCAGCAAATTATTGCCCAACGTCAAGCCAGCTTAAATTCGCCAACTTCTTTAGGAGCAGGAC
>OBEQ010578578.1_pt1 | contig 15257 bp, 15 predicted proteins | sample 1670901 | NCBI WGS metagenome assembly OBEQ01 (sample SAMEA104232315, study PRJEB22302) | groundwater metagenome | biome: forest; feature: aquifer; material: groundwater | place: USA | collected 2011-08-07 | depth 5.4 m | reverse complement strand
AGAGACAAATATCTTGTATAATTAAAAGGATATGATCCGTCAGAAGAGAAGCTTAGTGACAGGTGGGGCTGGCTTTATCGGTTCGCACGTTGTCGACCACTTGATTAAAATGGGACATAAAGTGTTTGTTCTTGATGATTTAAGTGGAGGATATAGAATAAATGTTAATAAAAAAAGTAATTTTGTGAAAGGAAGCATAAATAATGAAAAGCTCTTGGATAAACTATTCGAAATACATCGCTTCGATTATGTATATCATTTAGCCGCTTACGCTGCAGAAGGTTTAAGTCACTTCATAAGAAAATTCAATTATGAAAATAATCTTATCGGATCTATAAATCTTATAAACAGATCGATAAAATATAAGATTAAACATTTTATTTTTACCTCGAGCATCGCTGTTTACGGAGCCAATCAGACTCCGATGACAGAAGACTTGATACCGACGCCCGAAGACTGTTATGGAATAGCTAAATATGCATTTGAGTTAGATTTGAAAGCAGCTCATAGAATGTTTGGATTAACCTACACCATTTTTCGGCCACATAATGTTTATGGTGAAAGACAGAATCATGGAGACCCGTATAGAAATGTTTTAGGAATTTTTATTAATCAAATTATGCAGAATAAACCGGTGACTATATATGGAGATGGTTTACAAACAAGAGCTTTTTCTTATATAGATGATGTCGCGCCGTACATTGCTCAATGCGTCGAAATACCAAGGGCCAAGAATGAAACGATAAATATTGGAGCAGATATTCCCTATAAGGTTTTAGAACTTGCTAAAATCATAGCTAAAAAAATGGGAGTAAAATCTAAGATAAAATTTTTGCCTCCAAGGAATGAAGTAATTCATGCTTTTTCTGATCATTCAAAAGCAAAAAGAATATTTAATATAGATAAGCTGATTGATTTAGATGAGGGTGTAAGCAAAATGATCAAGTGGACAATACATATCGGTCCAAGACAGTCAAAAAAATTTGAAAATATAGAGATAACAAAAAATTTACCTCCAAACTGGAAAAAATTAACTTAATAAGAGAAAACATGAAGAAACCTCCTAAAATTAGTGTTGTAATTTTGAATTACAATGGCTTACATTTTTTAAAAAAATGCCTACAGACTTTCAAGAAACAGACTTACTCTCCTTTAGAGTTAATCGTCGTTGATAATAACTCCACTGATGGGAGCATAAAATATCTTAAACAGCAAAAAAATATCACCTTGATAATGAATAAGGAAAATTATGGGTTCGCTAAAGCGAATAATATCGGGGCTAAAGTAGCAATAGGTAAATTTTTATTTTTTCTTAATAATGATACAGAATTATTTGAAGATACCATTGAAAATCTAATAAAATGCTACAAAAAAGATGGTATATTATCGGCAAGACAAATACCAATGTGGGATAAAAAATTTGAAGGAGCAGCTGGAGGAGGAATGGATTTGTTTGGATACCCTTACTTAGAGAAAATAGCAAGAAATACTAAAGTATTTTTTGCAGATGGCGCCACATTTTTTATTAAAAAAAACGATTTCTTTATTATCGGGATGTTTGATGAAGAACTTTTTATCTTTGAGGAAGATATAGATTTCTGTTGGAGAGCACAACTTATGGGTTATCAGGTTTATGGTTGTTGGGAAGCGAAAGTATATCATTACAGCGGAGGAACGGTATTGGGAGGGGCAAACAAGATTAAAAAATATTCAACTAGTTATTTTAGAAGATATCTTAATGAAAGAAACATCGTAAGAAACATATTAAAAAATTATAGCTTTCCGTTATGTATTATTATCCTCTCTCTATTGTTATTTTTGCATGCTGTAGAAATAGTTGCTCTAACCATTCTTATGAAATGGAGAGTGATTGCATGTTATCTAGAGGCTTATCTCTGGAATATAGAGAATCTCAAAAACACTTTAGAATATAGAAAAAAAATTCAGAAAAAAAGAAAGATCTCTGATTTTGTGCTTTTGAAAAAAATGTATTGGTCGTATTCAAAATTTATTGCCTTTCTACGGGTTGGTATTCCTCAATTTAAGGATTAATCTGCTCCCGTTTTACAAAATGATATTTATTATCTTTAATGATATCGAAAAAAAACAAATCTCCGATCTTCAATAAATTACACACTAAGTCAATTGGATAAAACAAAATTACCAAAAAGAATTTAATCTTATTAAATAAATTTATTTTAATACGATATTTAATATCTAATAAGCGAAGGAGGCTATCTAGCAAGCCGCCAAATGAATTATATTTAACGCTGATTATTTTTAAATTATATTTATTGCAAAGTAAAGCAAGGGTATAAGGATTATAGTTTATTACATGACGTGGAATATCTCTATTGTACCAATATTTCCCAAATAATTTTGCGTAAAGACTCGCAGAATTGGGTACGCCGATTGTTAAATGACCTTTTTGAGTTAAGAGCGAAGCAAGTTTTTTTATATAGGAAGCAGGATTCGGCACATGTTCAAGCAGATGCCAAACTCGTATATAATCAAATGTCGTCTTTTTAAAATCAACACCTAATAAACTTGGCCCATAATAAATACTACCTTTTTTAAAAGGTTCTCCTAATTCAAATCCAAATGTTTTCCAATGGTATTTGGATAATAGATCTAAACTGTACCCGTCTCCGCATCCCACATCTAAGAATCTTCTATTGCCTAAATAATTTAAAGGAAGGCCAGGTAGCAAATTCTTAAAAATTAACGCTAAGAGGTACCATATATCCTTTTTTGATTTCTTATTATAAGAAATATCAACGATTTTCTCTCTCAGTTTGAGAAAAAAATCTTGATTTTTTACTTTTTGAACATGATAAGAATAATAGTTTATTGGATAAAAAGAAGATATTTCCTTTTTGCTGGGAAGCGGATGTATTTTTTCGAGTGAGCATCGAGTACATTTGAAAACCTGATATATTTTATTTGAAGTCTGATATAAATAATCTCTAGCTGATAAATAATATCTCATTCGTTCATTATCAAGTGGACAAATAGAGGTTGTCATTTTTTGTTTAAGACGATATTTAAGTATTGGTTTACTCTATCCTTAAATAAGGAATAGTGATGATGAATTGTCCGCCTTTTTCCCGATATTTAAGTTGCTTTTGTAGAATTTCATCAGCAAAATTCCATGCTAATAAGAGCGCAAAATCTGGCGTTTCTTTTTCAAGTCGTGCTTCAGAATAGATAGGTATGTGTGTACCGGGCGTAAAACGGCCTTGTTTATAGGGAATTGAATCAGCTATATAATCTAAAAGGTCAGTATTAATTTTACAGTAGTTTAACAATACATTTCCTTTTGCCGATGCGCCATAACCAATAATCCGTTTTCCCTCTTTTTTAATTCGCTTTAAATAGGCCATTATATCGCGACGAATAATTTTTATACGGCGTCCAAAGTCTTCATAGGCGCTTCTTCTGTCAAGCTTCTTCAGTTTTTCAGCGGTAACAAATTCAGAAACTTCATTGGATGGTTTGTACTTTGATTTTTCATGAGTTATAAAGACGGAGATTGAACCTCCATGAATAGTTGTTTTTTTAACATTAACTATTTTTAATTCGTGTTTTTTAAAAAGTTTAAGCAATGGTCGGATGGCAAAGTAGGAAAGGTGTTCATGATAAATCGTGTCAAATTCATTTTTATCTAGTAAATCAACAAAATAAGGAAACTGACAGATAAAAATACCATCAGATTTAAGAAGTATTTTTATACCTTCGCATAAATCATGAAGGTCATCTATATGAGCTACCACATTAGTGGCAGTAATAATTTTTGCTTTTCCCTGATTTTTAGTTATTTTTTTTGCTAATCTGTTGGAAAAGAAATCATTGATTGTATCTATACCGTTGAGACGGGCTACTTGGGCAAGATTAGTAGCGGGATCAATTCCCATAACCTGAATTTCCTGATTTTTGAAGAAAGAAAGAAGCGTTCCGTCATTGCTCCCAATATCGATGACCAAATCTGTTGATTTTAGATCGAATACTTTTATTGTTTCACGAGCCATGGTTTTAAAATGAGAAAGCATCGTAGTTGAGGTTGAAGGAATATATAGATAATTTTTAAACATTATTTCCGGAGGAATAACATGAGTGAGTTGAACTAACCAACAAGATTCACATACACATACAGCCAAAGGGTAATATTGTTCTTGTTTTTTTAAATCCTCTTTTTTGACAAAGCCATTCGGTATAGGCATTGTTCCAAGATTGAGAAAGCGATATAAATTTTTACTTTTACAGATTCGACAACTTTTGATTTCGTAGTTCCTGTAATTTATTGCCATTTAGGAAACATTATACAAGAATTCCGCGATATATTTATCGAAATTTATTTTCAGTAAATAGCTTCGTATTTGATAGGAACCGATAATAATTCTGATTTTTCTCATAATCGATAAAATTATTTTTGGACAAAAAATAGCTATAATAGATTTTAGCCAAAAATTAAATTCGAAAAGGTAATTTTTTCTCAATAGAATAATTTCTCTAATAATATTAAGTATATTAGATGTTGAGCTGTAGAATTTTATCCCCGGAAGCGTATTTACTACAACGTCAAGTCGGTACTTTAGAAAAGTATTAAATCTTTTAGTTGATTTATCGAACTGCTTATAAATTTCAAACAATTTATTCATATAAAATCCTTTATTTTTTTTGATGTCCACATAAGAAATATTTCCTATTGAACTTATTTTGGCTAGAATGAAGTGATCGGCGATATATAAACATTTGTGTGAAAATAAAATTTTATATAAGACTATAAAATATATCCACCAAACATTGTTTATAATATCGTCTATTTTAATCAGATCCTTTTTAAAAACACTACCTGACATTGAACCAAAGTGCCAATCTAAGGTTTTGATCAATATATCTTTAGAAGGTGGCAAATATATTTTTTTTTTGTAAGGATTATTAATAAATGAAGGTTTTAAGATGTTATTTTCATAATATATGTATCCCAATTGACAGTATCCTGCTTTAGTTTTCTCCAAGTCTTTGTAGATGGATAAAAACGTATCCTTTTTTAAAATAATATCGTCGTCGCCCAATAAAAAAATGTACTTTCCTTTAGCTATGCTAAAAGCTTTTTTTATATTTAAAGCAACACCAATGTTAGATTTATTTTCAATGTATAAAATCTTTTTATTATTAAATGAGTTGACGATTTCTCTAGTTTTGTCTTTCGAGGAATCATCGATGATTATTAATTCGAAATTTTTTAGACTCTGATTTAATACACTTTGAATAGCTAATTTCAAATAACTCGGTTTTTTATAGGTCGGTATTACAACTGAAAATAGTGGTTTATTCATATAAATAGACGGAATTGACTTTATTCCTAAAAACTTCTGTATAACCTTTGTGTTTTAGATATGTTTCTACAATATGAGATTTTCCCGTATTGGTCTCAATACAGAAAAGTTTTGGTTTATATTTTTTCCAATCATTACTTTTTAATACTTCCATTTCGTAGCCTTCGGTATCGATTGAAATAAAATCTATAGATTTATTAACAAAATATTTTTGTAATATTGCACTTAATTTTTGAACATTAACTTTTTTTTTACTTATTAATTTATAGCCATGTTTGAGATAATTATTCGCTTCTTTTTCAGAAAATGTTGACAGCGTGTCAGGAATAAACTGATAAAAAGTCAACTTTGAATTACTGTTGCCTACTCCAATATTAAGATTGATATCTCTTTTTCTTTCTCTTGTAAATTTTCTAAAATTTACACAATTCGGTTCCACATTGATACCATGCCATCCACGTAAATAAAACCGCTTGGTATTGCTAAAACGATGCGGGTCATAAGCTCCGATATCTACATAAAACCCTTTTTTTTTATACCCCAAAATCTTATCGATAATCAAATCTTCTCCGTGTTGACTGTAAGAACCATGAACGAACTCGAGCCAGATTTTGTTTTTTATTTCATAAAATAAGAATAGGAGAAATTTACGTAATCCATAGATTTTGAGCTTGATGAACAATTGTTTAATCATTATTTGAGAAGGGGTAAAAAATGGTTATCATAAATTTTGTGCCAATCGTATTGTTTTGCCATTTTTAAAGCATTAATTCTGTACTGATGTAGTTTTGTTTTATTCATCATAAGTTGACAAATTGCCTTTGATACTTCATTTGGATTATAGTCAATGATTATACCACAGCCTTTTTCTTCGATTTCCTTAGCATTATGTGGTAAATTAGTCAATATGATAGGTAACCCCGCTGAAAGATAGTCTTTCAATTTAGTTGGGTCTGAAAAATGAGTGGTTTTGCTTGTTTTTTTATCATACAGCGCCACCGCCACCGCAGAATCTGCCATGATAACATCTAATTTTTTCCGGTCTTTTATCCAACCAGTAAAAGTTACATATTTTTCCAGTTTCAGTTTTTTTACCAAATCTCTTAAGATTTTTTCATACTCTCCTCCGCCTACAATCAAAAAATGAAAATCTGGAATTTCTTTGATGATTGTGGGAATAGCTTGAATAACGAACTGAACACCGGCCGACTCCAACAAATGACCGAGGAAAAAGAGCTGATGTCTTTTTATTTTTGCAAATGGTAGCCTCTGGACTTTATCGTACCAGACGCCTATCGGGACAACTTTTTGCCTGTTGTATACGGAACAGTTTAATCCTTTAAATTTTTCTCTTGCCTCGGCAATGCGAGGTGATACATTCCAAGTTTCGTCGGCAACTGTTAGACATATTTTGTCCAAAAAGTGATACAGGTCATTGAGGAACAGATGAGAAAATCTTTGTGGAACATAATCTATGGTATAGTAAATCAAATAAGAGATTAACCCTAACCTCTTTAAAAAAACTCCGACTACGGCGTTGACCGGATCAACGCCAACATAAATATCTATTCTTTTTCTTTGTTTTATAACGTGCCAAAAAGTATCAACCAGACCAAAACTCCAGGTCATCAAGTTACCAAAGAGCGGGTGCTCGATAAAAGAAACATCGCTGATCTTATTTTTCAGGTAGTCGCGTAATGCCTGCGGGGCGCCATAAACAAGCGAATGCGTAGCAATGACAATATTCTTATTCAAAGTGCCCATAGTGACAGATGTCATTAATGATCATATCGATATCATACCGGTAATTCCATTTTGGATAATGATGTTTGAATCGGGAAACATCTGAAATATACCAGATATGATCGCCGATGCGATTAGTATTCACATACTCTATATGAGCCTTTTTTTTAAGAATATGTTCAATTTTCGTTACCGCTTCAAGCATGGATATGTTTGAGTGTCTGCCTCCTCCGGCGTTATAGACTTCTCCACTTCGTGGCTTTTGGTAAAAATGCCAGAACATATTTACCAGATCATAGGAATGGATATTATCTCTGACCTGCTTTCCTTTGTAGCCAAAGATGGTATATTCCTTCCCCGTGGCAATACATTTGACCAAATAAGCCAGGAAGCCATGAAGTTGGGTACCGCTGTGTGCCGGACCAGTAAGACATCCACCTCTGAAAACTCCGGTTTTTAGTCCGAAATATTTGCCATATTCCTGAACAAGAATATCGGCAGCTACTTTTGATGCGCCAAAAAGGCTGTGTTTTGATTGATCAATAGACATTGATTCATCAATTCCTTTGTAAAATATATATTTTTTTGGCAGTTCATAACGGGTTTTTAGCTCTATGAAAGGAAGCGTATTCGGCGTATCCCCATAGACTTTATTAGTTGAAGTAAAAATAAAAACCGCATTAGGCGCGTATTGACGATAGTATTCCAGAAGTACCAGTGTGCCGTTGGCGTTAACCGTAAAATCGGTGAAAGGTTCTTTGGCTGCCCAATCGTGTGACGGTTGAGCTGCAGTATGGATGATGAGATCGAATCGGTATTTTTTGAATATTTTTTTGATTTCATTTTGATTTCTGATATCAATCGGGTAGTGATGATACTGTTTTTTGTACTGTTCTTCGAGTTCTTTTCTTTTCCATTCGGTACTCGCTTCTTTGCCGAAAAAATATGCGCGCATGTTGTTATCAATGCCGATAATTTCAAAACTTTTCTTGGCAAAAAATTTAACCGCTTCTGATCCAATCAAACCCGCGGAACCGGTAATTAATATCTTTTTCATGCCTTCATTTCAAAAAAATTATTAATACGTTTAACAATATAATCGATCATGGATGTGGTAAGTTCTGGGTAGATGGGCAATGAAAGAATTTCTGACGAAATTTTTTCTGCTATCGGTAATCGTCGCTGATGATTTAGGTAATGAAGATATGGTATCTGTCTGTGTATTGACGACGGATAGTGTATAATCGTTGCGATCAAGTTTTTTTTCAGATACTCTTGAAGCTGGTTTCTTCTTTTTGACCGTATAGCATAGACATGATAAATGTTTTTTCTTCCCGAATATTCTTTTGGAGTAATGACTGATACATTATTTTGTTTTAACGTATCAGTATAATAATGAGCTAAATTTCTTCTGGCAGCATTCCAATGATCAAGACATTTTAATTTTACCCGTAAAATAGCGGCTTGTAATGTATCAAGACGGGAATTAATACCAAAGCTTTGATAAAAGTACTTTTTTTTCTGGCCATATTCTTTAAGAAGCCTGTATTGATGAGCGAGTTTTGCATCGTTTGTTACGATGGCTCCGCCGTCTCCATACGCACCCAGATTTTTAGTCGGATAAAAAGAAAAAGCAGAAAACACGCCGAACGTTCCGACTTTTTTTCCTTTATATTCGGCGCCGTGCGCCTGCGCGGCATCTTCGATAAGATAGATTTTCCGTCCTGTTTTTTTTATTATTTCTTTTACCTCATCTATTTTATCCGGTTGTCCGTATAGATGAACAAGAATAATTGCTTTTGTTCGATGGGTTATTTTCTTTTTGAGGTCATCGAGGTTTATACCATAATCGTTTTCATCTACATCGACAAAAATCGGTTTTAAATTGTTTTCCGATACCGATAACGCAGTTGCAACAAAGGTAAAAGTCGGAACGATCACTTCGTCTCCGGATTTAAGATTCAACCCTCTCATTCCTAAAATGAGAGCATCGGTGCCGGAATTAACGCTAATACAGTATTTTGCACCAAGATATTTTACAAACTCAGCTTCAAATAGACCAACTTCCTGACCTCCAACAAAATGACTATCCTTCAATACTTTTTCTATGGCGCTGTCAACAGAAGTCTTAATTGATTTATATTGACTATTTAAATCAATAAAGGGAATTAACATATTTGATAATTTTAGCCGGATTACCCACCACTACCGCATTGTCCGGAACATCTTTTGTAACGACTGCCCCCGCTCCAATTACCGCGTTTTTCCCAATGGTTATACCTCCTAATATAGTAGTATTTGATCCGATAGAGGCTCTTTGTTTAACTATTGTTTTAATCAGTTTCCAATCCCCTAACTTTTTTATCGTTCCGTCTTTATTGGTGGCTCGCGGGTGCTTGTCATTAATAAAAACAACGTGATGTCCAATAAATACTTCGTCTTCTATAATAACGCCTCCACAAATAAACGAATGCGATTGAACACGGACTTTATTCCCGATGACCGCTCCTTCTGTGATCTCTACAAAAGTACCGATCATGCAATCATCTCCAATAGTGCATCCATACAGATTGACGAAGTTCCATATTTTCGTTTTTTTTCCGATTTTGCATTTTTTGATGATTTGAGTTTTCATATGAGTTTATAATGTATGCTGTCTTTCGCATACCATTCACTGTTTGCATAGTTCAAAAGAGCGGCATAAGAGCTTACACTTTTAAATGCGTGAGCTATATTCGGTCCTATTTCCAATCGCATATAACGGTCCGTTTTAGCGTCAAGAATAATTTTTTTTCTTTTTTTATTTTTTACATCTTCAAGCGTGACTTCAAGTCGTCCGGCGACAATTCCAAACCATTCATACCATTTTTTATGAAAATGATTGCCTCGTACGATACCTTTTTTATTAAACGTAACGAAATAGATTTGTCCGAATTGTTTGTGATATTTTTGAAGTTCGGATTTTTTTAAAAAAACAATGAGGTCTCCACGATTATCACTGAATTTTTGGAATTTGACCAAACGATAGTTCATATTATTGTCTGGAAATAGCGACGGTTGATTGACTCTTTATTTTACCAATTATATACACGGAAAGCTGATAAAGATTAGCATAACCGCATAAAAAACAGTTTACTGGATGGAAAAACCACAGTAGCTCTCTGTCTTTAACGTACCCGATTACCCCATCAATGAAAGGAAAAATAAAACTAAAAGCGTAGAAAGGCCAAAGAAACATTCTTATTCTCTGTCCCATAGACAATTTTTGATACCGATGAGCAATCCCGTATTTTTTTCCGGAAAGAGCATTTTGTGTTGCCCACCGCTGTTTTTTTATAAAGTGGCTCATATCATTAATAGTATGATGGTAGAGAGAAAGCGAATGGATAAAGGCAATTTGTTTTTTATTCTCAATAAGATCAATGACCGGACCGCAATCATCAAGAAAATCTTCTTTTTTTCTTCGATAGCCTCCCCGAATGGCAAATCCTTGTGAAAACGAAATCATCGGTAGAACGGGTGAAGAAGCGAAATCGTATACGTCATATACGCCATTATGGATTAAGGTTTTATATATCCGATGAAAGGTACGGGCATTGGATGCTTCTCCGTATACAAAATGATTAAAAGGATCGGTAAACGTATTATGATATCGAGTAAAAATATTATCCGTAGTATCATAGTCTTGTTTTGGAAAAGCACCATATATATGTTTGTTATTAAAAATGTACGCTATTTTTTTGAAAGCCTGGGTATCTTTATATAGATTATCTGTTGCCAATATTATGATAATTGATCCTTTTGCATGTGTCATTCCCAACGATACACCGGGCTCGGCAAGTCTCTGTGGGTTATGTAAAGTAATGCAGCCATTCTTTTTAGCTATAAAGACCGTTCTATCGGTTGAACCCCCATCGACGATGATGAGTTCTTTTTTTTGCTGCGGATAGTTCTGATTTTTTATTGAGTAAAGAAAATTTGGTAAATCTTTTTCATTATTAAAAGTTGGAGTAATAATTGAAATTAAGGGTAGCATTTTGATAAAATTATACACCATGAAGCGAAAAATCAGGACTGCCGTTATCGGTGTTGGAAATATGGGAAAACACCATGTCAGGATATATTCTCAAATTTCGCATTTGGTAGCGATCTCCGATGTTATACCAGAATTGGGTCGAACAATTGCTCACCAATATAACGTTGTTTATTATAAAGATTATCGGCAAATGCTCGACGAAGTAAAGCCGGATGCAGTTTCCGTGGCTGTTCCGACATCCTACCATAGAGAAATAGTTGTAGGATGCTTACAGAGGAAAATTCCAACACTCGTTGAAAAACCTATTGCACTGACTATACCTGACGGAATTACTATGATTGATGCTTCAAGGAAATATCGAACCTCACTTATGGTTGGGCATATTGAACGATTCAACCCTGTGATTATAAAACTAAAAGAATTAATTGACTCAAGAAAATTTGGTGACATTATCAATTTATTGGTTATGAGAGTAGGAATAAGTCCGCCTGAGATTAAAGACGCCGATGTTTCTTTAGAATTAGCAATTCATGATATTGATATTTTTAATTTATTGCTCGGTGAATTACCTTACAATAAACACATCTTAAAGAAAAAAGTCTATAAAAATAGCATTGCTGATTCATCAACAATTACCCTCGAATATCCTAAAGCAACCGCACTTGTTTATACAAACTGGATCACGCCGATAAAAATGAGAAAACTATATGTTACCGGAACAAAAGGGTTTGCTGAAATTGACTATATTACCCAGAAATTGATTTTGTATAAACGACTTATTCAAAAAAAACACTATGATGATTTTACCGCATTAACGAATGAAACAAATCTGCCCAATAAAAAAATTTATGTTTCAAAAAAAGAACCATTAAAAGAAGAGTTGCATTATTTTCTCCGGTGCGTCATTCATAAAAAGCAAAACGATGCGACCCATGCATTAGAGGCATTAAGAGTATTATTAGTTTAAATTCTTCTATGAAGGAGTAGTAACTGCCAAAGATATTTTAATCCATCGCTTATATTAACCGAAGAATGGACATTTTTTTTAATATAGATGACAGGAACTTCAACTATCTTTAAATTATTATTGAAGAACCGGAATACTAATTCTATCTCAAAAAAAAAGTCATCGCTTTTTACTTTTGATGCTAATTTTTTAAACCACATTGTTTTTGCAAATAGCGTTCCGTTAGGGTCTTTTATAGAAAACTTGGGCAAAACGAGTGAAGAAAAATAACTGAATAATATGGATATGAACTTTCTGTAATAAGAGATTTGATAGATTGAATCCTGATGAAGCTTTGATCCTATAACAAGATCATAATCTCGATTCAGTTTTAGCAAGTTTTGAAGGTCAGACAGATCAAAAGGAAATTCACACGACGAGAAATAACAGTAGTCGCCGCATATGAAAGGAAGCGTATTTTTTAATGCTCTTCCCAACCCTCTTTTTTTATCAAAAACCAATTTCAAAGAGGGGTCATCCGGAAGATTAATTTTTTTGGCAGACCCGTTTTGTGAAATGATGATTTCATAGGGAATTTTTTTCTTCTCTAAAAAAAATTTAATTTTTTTTATACCGCTGAATAAATTTTTCTCTCCTTCGTGGTAATACGGCAGTAACACCGATAACTTCTTGATATTTATGTTTTTCATGTATAATCTATTTATTATAGAATAACGTGTATGAGATTCATAACTAAATATAGCATTGTTTTGATTATTGCCTCTTTTATTTTTCTTGTTTATATCAAGAATTTGGCTTTTTGGTCTCCTAATAGAAGCTATATCTTCGGAGATACGACAGTCTATTCTCTTCATCTTTCTGCATTATCCTCCAATTTGAACACTATTTTTAACTCAAAAAAAAGCATTTACTTGTGGAATCCCAATTATCTTGCAGTTGGCATTCCTACTTTATCTCAGATTGATATCGGACTACTCTATCCACCTAATATAACTATTGCCTTTCTAGCAAGCATATTTGGAAATCCGATGTTGGCGATTCCGTTGTATACAATAGGCATTTTTTTTCATTTAATATTGGGTTCCGTTTTCCTGTTTAAACTTCTGAAAGATTTTTTTAAGACAAATTTTTTATCGTCGCTTATTGGCAGTTTCTTGTGGATAGGGATAGGATTTAATACGGAGTCCGTAGTCGCAGCCCCGGTACTCATGGCAGGAAGTTATTTACCCATATGCGTTTTTTTTATATTGAAATGGCAACAGACTCAAAGAAAGAAATATTTTTTTGCCTTTTTTATTGCTTTAGCTCTAAGTTTTCTAGTTGGTTATCCGATAGTGACGCTTCTTATCTATCTGTTAAGTCTGCTGATCAATTTTTTATTTGAAAAGGATATTAATAAAGAAATATTATTGAAGAATCTCAAAGCTCACCTTATCGGATTTTTTTTAATTACGCTTCCTCTTATTGCCCCTCTCTATTTTTCGGTCGTAACAAATTTTTCTAACTCAGTGAGATCTACGCTCACGCTTGATTCCTTTCTGGGAAATGCTTCGCCACCTCAAAATATTATCGAATCGATACTGCCCATGAGTACACTCGCTAACCCACATCCAATCGCAAATATTTTTTTATATTTCAGCTTAGTCGGGCTCATTATTTTATTGCAGTCGAAAATAGAAATATTTAAAGATAAAAAAAATGTATTTTTACTGACGATTGGTTTTATTGGATTTATTATGGCTTTAGGGCAGATAACAGCTATTCCCGTTTTAGCATATTATTTACTTCCCGTTATTAATCTTTTTAGGAGACTTTCAATATTTTCGATTGTCCCGTCATTCATCTTCTGCATTTTAGTGGCTCAAGCTCTAGAAAATACAACAGGAAATAAACCAATTTCAAATATTCTCGTTTTCATCTTCAAAGTTTTTATAGCCTTTTTTCTTATCGGACAGGCGGCAGCAATCGCACATTTAGATTCAATAATAAAGACTGGAGATTTAAATCAGTTATATTACAGCGTAACACTAGTTTTTATCGTTGGCGGATTGACTTTACTGGGGCTGTCATCATATAAATACTATCCAAAACTTGCGGGCTTCATACTTTTTTTTGCCTTGGTAGTTGAGATAGGCAGTAATGTATCATCAAAAGCAACAATCAATTCTAGAGTAAATCCGAGTCTTTTTTTTAAAAAAAGCGAACTAATAAAAATACTTAATCAAATAGTTAAACCAATGGAAAGAGTTGATCTTAACGCAACACAATATATTTATAATACTGATTATATTGATATTGAGCAGATCAACGGATATTTATCTTTAGGAAGTAAATATTCAGATGGAATTAACAACAAATTAAATGATCTTGGTTATAAATCACAAAATCTAAGAAATTTATTGGGAATAAAATACAAGGTAGAATATCTTGATTCCAAATCAGCTACGCCGTCAATGGATGATACTATTATCAAAGTAGAAGATGTAAAGGATAAACAATACGAATTTTACCGAAATATAAACAATGAGTGGCAACCTGAGCCTGTAGGAACGAAATTTGTAATCCGCAAGAACAATGATGCTTTTTCGCGATTATTTTTAGCAAATGATGCTCGATCGAGTATTCAATCGAATGAAGTATTCAATGAAATAGAAAAATTCGATCCGAAAACTGTTTTTATAGACGAAAGTCAGATGAAAGATATTGGATTCTCAAAAAATGACATTGTTTCTATTGAACAATATAAAAGAAATTATATAAAGGCCAAAGTCACAACAACGTACGATTCATTTTTAGCTAACACTACTGCTTATTATCCGGGTTGGGCGGTTAAAGTGAATGGAAAACCAACCAAACTTATTCAGACCAACTGGTTTATGATGGGAGTGTATCTTCCTGCCGGTGAGAACACAGTTGAATTTATGTACATTCCCTACGGATTTATCGCTGGTTTATCGTATTTCTTTATCGCATCAGTCACTTGGTTGATATGGTTTGTTTTTTCTTCGCGACATGAACTTAAATAAGGTATTTTCTTAATCAATTTTGCCGGATTTCCGGCGATGACTGAATAAGCGGGAATACTATTTCCTAAAAATCAAATCTATATATTTAATCTCCTCTTCATCAATTAAAAAAGGTTGAACTTGTTTTTTGAGATATTTCAGTAGGT
>OBEQ012020740.1_pt1 | contig 15259 bp, 11 predicted proteins | sample 1670901 | NCBI WGS metagenome assembly OBEQ01 (sample SAMEA104232315, study PRJEB22302) | groundwater metagenome | biome: forest; feature: aquifer; material: groundwater | place: USA | collected 2011-08-07 | depth 5.4 m | reverse complement strand
TGCACGGCGAAGTCCAGTTCCTTGACCGCGACCAGGCCGCCGAAACGGATCATGGCCTTCTTAAGTTCCAGCAAGGCCATTACGGTTGGCCCGCCGATACTCGTGCGCCCGCGCTGGCCGGCGCACCCCCGGAGCCGTTCGTTCCGTTCACCGACCCGGTTCCCTTGCCCGCGCGTTTGCGTCCGAACAGGGATTTCTGCCCCAGGATGCCCTGCGGCCGGTAGATCATGATCAGAATCAAAGCCAGGGAATAGATGATCATCCGGTAGCTGTCGAAGCTGCGGAAGGCTTCCGGCAATACGGTGAGCAGCACCGCTCCAAGCACCGCGCCCTCAATGCTTCCCAGGCCGCCGATGGCGATCATGATGATGATCTCGAAGGACTTCACGAATGTGAAGGAGTTGGTGTGCAGATACATGGTGTAATGGCCGAACAGGCAGCCCGCCATGCCCGCGAACATGGAACTGATGACGAAGGCCAGCACCTTATGGCGAGTGACGTCGATGCCCATGGCCTGGGCCGCGATCTCGTTCTCGCGGATGGCCAGGAAGGCGCGGCCGTAACTGGACCGCAGCAGGTTCCACACCGTGACGATGGTGGCTGCCGCCAGCAGGTACACCCAGAAGAAATTGCTCAGCTTGGGGATGCCGGAGAAGCCGCGCGCCCCGCCCACGGCGTCGATGTTGAGGATGAGCACGCGGATGATTTCCCCGAAGCCCAAGGTCACGATGGCCAGGTAGTCGCCGCGCAGGCGCAGGGACGGGATGCCCACCAGCAATCCGGCCAGGGCCGTGGCCACGGCTGCGGCCGCCAAGGCGATCAGCAGCACCACGGAATCCTGCGCCACCATGGGCAGGAAGGCCAGCATGCCGCGCAGGGCGGGTCCTCCGTAATAGCTCACCGAGGCGGACACGTATGCGCCCACGGCGAAAAAACCCGCATGGCCGATGGAGAATTGCCCCGCGATGCCGTTGGTCAGATTGAGGCTCACCGCCAGGATGATGTTGATGCCGGCCAGGATGATGATCTGGTAATAGTACGGACCTTGGCGGATGGGGCCGTCGAGAAGCAGCGAGCCGACGCCCCAATGGAGGAGAAGGAGGACTGCGATGGCGGAGAGGATGTAAAGGAGGCGTTTCATGCGGCCTGTTGGTGAGAAGGCAAAATGCAAAAGTCAAAATGCAAAATGCAAAGTTGAAAACAGAGTGGCTTCGCCATTAAAAGGAGATCCTTGGAAGCGTCTGCGGAATGTTCCGCCGTTGGAACAGTTGTAGCGGTCGACACCGCTCGCGATCGCTCGCTCCCGGCTCCCAGCCCTTTGTGGGCTGGTCGCAGCCGCCCCTCTTCATTTTGCATTTTAACTTTTGCATTTTGACTGTTACCCATCGACCTAAACCTTCTCAACCTGCCCCTTACCCAAAAGGCCCGAAGGTTTGAACAACAAGATCACGATCAAAATCAAAAACGCGATCGCATCCCTGTACGTGGAACTGCCGTAGCCCGCCACCATCACTTCGGCTAAGCCCAGTATCAGCCCACCCAATACGGCGCCGAAGATGTTGCCGATGCCGCCCAGCACCGCGGCCACGAACGCCTTGAGGCCGGTCATCACGCCCATCAGGGGATCGATGCCGGGGATGTTGATGGAGACGAGGATGCCGCCCGCCGCCGCCATCGCCGAACCCAGGGCGAAGGTGAGGGCGATGATGCCGTCGGTATTGATGCCCATCAGTTTGGCCGCGTCCAGGTTGAAGGAGACGGCGCGCATGGCTTTGCCGGTGCGGGTGCGGTAGATGAAGAGGTTCAGCAGGATCATCAGGGCCAGCGCGGTGACGAGCACGATCACCTGCTGGTTGGTCAGCATCAGGCCGCCCATCTTGATATGGGTCTCCGGGATGAGCTGGGGGAAGAATTTCGGATCCGCGCCGAAGATGAGCTGGCCCGCGTTCTCGATGAGCAGGGACACGCCGATGGCGATGATGAGCAGGGTGAGGCGCGAGGCCTTGCGCACGGGCCGGTAGGCCAGGCGCTCCATCAGCACGCCTACCAGGGCGCAGCCCGCCATGGACAGGATCATGACCACCAGGGCGTCGATCATGTGGCCGGGAGTCCGACCCTGGACGAAGCGGGACAGGTAATATCCGAAGTAGGCGCCCACCATATACACGTCGCCGTGGGCGAAGTTGATCAGGCGCAGCACGCCGTAGACCATGGTATAGCCGAGAGCCACCAGGGCGTAGATGCTCCCCAGGGAAATCCCGTTGATCAATTGTTGTAGGAAACTCTCCATGCGCTCGGACCTATGCGGCCGACTTCACCCCCGAAGCCGTCCGCCCTTTCGCCGCTTTGCCGTTAAGGCGAGACGGTTTCCTTGAAGACGTTCTTGCCGTTGCCCTTGGCGTCCACGACCACTTCCAGCACCACGGCCGGCTTCACGGCGTTGCGGTTGGAATCCAAGGTGGTGTTGCCGGTAACGCCCATGAACCCCTTGGTCTGGGCCAGGGCTTCGCGCACGCTGTCCGGGCGGGAGCTGTTGGCGCGCTTCATGGCGTCCGCGAGGACGAGGGCTGCGTCATAGCCCAAGGCGGCCATGGCATCGGGGATGCTGTCCGAGGTGCCCTTGTATTTGGCCTTGTAGTCGGTGACGAACTTCTGCAGGATGGGGCTCGGGTCGTCCACGGAGTAGTGGTTGGAGTAGTAGCAACCGTTGAGGGCGTCGCCGCCGATTTCCCACAGCTTGGAAGAATCCCAGCCGTCGCCGCCGAGCAAGGTCACCTTGATGCCGAGCTTGCGGGCCTGGCGCGCCAAAAGGCCCACTTCCGTATAGTAGCCGGGGACGAAGATGCCGTCCGGGTTCTTGGCCTTGATGGCCGTGAGCTGGGCGGTGAAGTCCTTATCACCCTGGCTGTAGCTGATGTCCGTGACGATGGTGCCGCCCATTTTGGTGAAGTTCTCCACAAAGAAGTTGGCGAGGCCCACGGAGTAGTCGCTCTTGATGTCCCGCAGCACGGCCACGTTCTTGAGCTTGAGGGTGTTGGCCGCGAACTTGGCCATCACCAGGCCCTGGAAAGGATCGATGAAACAGACGCGGAAGATGTAGTCGCCCACTGCCGTGACCTTGGGATTGGTCGACCCCGGGCTGATCATGGGGATGCGGTTCTGCTGGGCCACGGGCGCGGCCGCGAGGCTGTTGGAGGACGCAATCTCGCCGAGCACGGCCACGACGCGATCCTTGTTGATGAGCTTGGTGACCGCGGTCTGGGCTTCGATAGGATTGCCCTGGTCGTCCTCGGTGATGACCCGGAGTTTCTTCCCGAGCACGCCGCCGCTGGTGTTGATGGCTTCGATCGCCATATCGATGCCCTTCTGGGCGCTTTGGCCGAAGGTGGCCGTGGCGCCGGTGAGCGAGCCGTAGTGGCCGATGAGGATTTCCTTGTCTTCCGCCTCGGAAGCTTTTTTATTGCAGGCAATGAGTCCAAAGGTCAAACCCATCGCCAGGACGGGGATGATGCCGGAACGGAGCGATTTCATGTTCGGAAAAAACATAGACGGCCTTTGCTTTGGGTTGGGTTGAAAGTCTGTGCGAAGTTACTTGGATGTAACCCGATGCTTTCCTTGAAATACCCTTCTCGGCGTCTCCACGGCGGGAGTCGGGCGGGCCAAAAGATAAGATTTATTATCTTAAAAGCAATCACCTGGAGCACAAAAATGAATTCCGTCAAGACCAAATCCCTCAAGCCTCTGGCCCTTCTGACCGCAGCCCTGCTGCTGGGCGGCTGCGGCTACAACTCCTTGCAATCCAAGGACGAGGACACCAAAGCGGCATGGTCAGAAGTTGTCAATCAGTACCAACGCCGAGCCGATCTGGTCCCGAATCTGGTGAATACCGTCAAGGGCTATGCCGCCCATGAAGAGAAGGTCCTGATCGAGGTCACCGAGGCGCGCGCCCGGGTCGGCTCCATCCAGGCCACGCCGGAACTAGTCAACGATCAGCAGGCCATGAACAAGTTCATCACCGCCCAAAAGAGCATGACCGGCGCTCTGAGCCGCCTGATGGTCGTGGCCGAGAACTATCCCAATATCAAGGCGGACGCGTCCTTCCGGGATCTCCAGGCCCAATTGGAAGGCACGGAAAACCGCATCACCGTGGCCCGCAACCGCTACATCGAATCGATCCGGGACTACAACGTCCAGGTCCGCACCTTCCCTTCCAACTTCACGGCCAAGTGGTTCGGCATGCATGCCAAGGCCAATTTCACCGTCGAGGACGAACACGCCATCTCGTCGGCGCCGAAGGTGGATTTCAACGCCCCCACTCCTGTGGGTCCGACACCATCCGCCGCTCCGGCGTCCCATTGAGGCCATGCCTCCGGGGGTGCGTCTGATGCGGACCCTGGCCCTCTGCCTGTTGTTCCCCCTGCTCCTGCTTTCCCGCGCCCTCGCCGCGGACCTTGTTCCCGTTCCTCCCCTCACCGGCCACGTGGTCGACCTGACCGGGTCCTTGAGCCCGCAAACGGCCGCCGGCCTGGACGCGGAACTCGCCGCCTTCGAAGCCCAGAAGGGCAGCCAGGTCGCGGTCCTCATCGTGCCCACCACCCAGCCCGAGGAAATCGAACAGTATTCCATCCGCGTGGCGGAGGCCTGGAAACTGGGCCGCAAGAAAGTCGATGACGGCGTCATCCTCCTGGTGGCCAAGCAGGACCGCAGCATGCGCCTGGAAGTCGGCTACGGCCTGGAAGGCGCGCTTTCGGATCTCGTATCCAAGCGCATCATCAGCGACATCATCACCCCGTATTTCCAGCAGGATGACTTCGAGGGCGGCATCCGCGCGGGCGTGGAAGCGGTGATCAAAGTAGTCAGCGGCGAATCCCTTCCGGCCCCGGCGCCGCAGCATAACTTCGGGATCCGGCGCGGCGGCAATCGCTTCGGCACGGGCCTGTTCATCGCCGCCTTCATCCTCACCGGAATGCTGCGTTCGTCCCTGGGCCGCTTCCGCGGCGGATTCCTCTCCGGCGGCGTCGTGGGCGTATTGGCCTGGTTGATCCTGGGTTCGGTGTTCCTGGGCGTGGCGTCCGGCGTCGTCGCCTTGCTCTTCGCCATGATGGGCGGCAACGGCCGGGGCGGGGGATTCGGCGGCGGCTATGGCGGTTTCGGCGGGGGCGGGTTTTCCGGTGGCGGTGGCGGCTTTTCCGGCGGGGGATTCTCCGGCGGCGGCGGCGGCTTCGGCGGCGGCGGCGCGTCGGGGAAATGGTAGACGCCGGAGATAGAACTCAAATGGTAAAATGCAAAAGTTAAAAGTCAAAAATAAGAGGGGCGGCTCGGGCCAACGGCAGGGCGATCAACTGCCGCTTCGCCGCTTTCTGCGAAGTGCGCTTCCACGGGCCTCACGCTTACCGGCGAAGCCACCCTGTTTTCCATTTTCCATTTTGCATTTTGACTTTTTCATTTTGCATTCTCCCCGGAAGACCCTATGAACCTATCCCGCATCCTCCGCCATCTCTGGGTCGGCAGGCCCGAAGCGCGCCGGATTTTTCCGGCCGCGTCCCTGGATCGCATCACCAAGGCCATCGCGGCCACGGAAGCGGATCATCACGGAGAGGTGCGCTTCGCCGTGGAGGCTTCCCTGCACACCGGACCCCTGTTCCATGGGGTAACCGCGCGGGAACGGGCCGTGCAGGTCTTCGCGGACTTGCGGATTTGGGACACGGAAGCGAACAACGGTGTGCTCATCTACCTGTTGCTGGCGGACCGGGATGTGGAAATCATCGCGGACCGGGGCGTGCATGCCAAGGTGGGCGCGGACGGCTGGGAACGGATCTGCCAGGCCATGGAACTGGAATTCCGCGCGGGTCGTTTTGAATCCGGAGTCATCGCCGGTATCGAGGCCGTGGGCGCGCATCTGCGCACCCATTTCCCGCGCCGCGGCGAAGACGTGAACGAATTGCCGGACGCGCCGGTCCTTCTCTAGCCGGTCCTCCTCTAGAATCCACAATCCGACCCTCCCTGCGGGCCAAACCTTGTAATCCCAAAGGAAGCTCCCTGCGCTCCACTCCGCCGGTTTCCTTTCAGCAAGCCTAAAATTGCCCGCGGGCCGTAATCCTTACCCGGGTCCGGCGGCCTATCCTACCAAATACACGCGCCCGGCTCGGTATCTTTCACCTTGAGCAGATGCTATGCCCTCCGGTTTTCCCGGAGGGTCGAATGGTTATAGGCCACTTTGAAAGGACCCAATGCCGCGTATCCGCAATAACCCAGGGGCGCATCGAGCGCCTCCTCCCCCGGCCAATCCTGCGCCAGCCAATGCAGCGCAACCCAATCGTCCCGCGCATGCCCCTCGTCCCGCGCCCGGCGCCAATTCTCCGCCCGCGGCCCGGCCCACCATGTTCGAGAACCGCACCCCGTCCAGCTTCGGGCGCGACGGGTTCGTGAACACGACTCCCGCCAACCACCGGCCCAACCCGAATCAGGCGCCCGTCAATCCCAACTTCATCAACACCACGCCGCAGGACTATGCCCGGCCTCCGGCCGGCGGGCCGCAGGGCGGGCCTGGACCTGGCGCGCTGCCGGCGCAACGGCCTCCGCGTCCGCAACTGCCTCGCATCGATACCAGCGTCGGCGGCGGGCGGCCGGTTTCCCAGCCGAATTCGAATGCGTCCAGCTTTCCGAGTTCCACGGGCTATCATCCCTCCGCGAATTCCGGTGATATGATCTCCGGCCCCAGTACCGGCCGACCGGGACAAAGCAGCGGTCCACCGTCCAGCAATGGCTATTCCACGGATTCGGGACGGCACGCTCCGCCCTACCGCCCCAATAGCAGTCCCAGCGAAAACGGCTTCGGCGGCTCGGGCCGGTACAGCAGTCCGGGCCAATCGGGCGGCCAGAGTCCATTGGCCGGCTCAAGCCAGAACGGCAGTCCAAGTCCGTACGGCGGCTCCGGATCAGGATCCCTGCCGAGCTCCAGCGGCCCTTCCGTTCCTCCGACGCCGGGAGCGATGTATCCCGGAGGCTCGCCGAGTTCCTCCTCCGGACCCGCGACGCCATTGAACTACGATACCGTGCGGCCCGGCGTTTATAGCGGCAATGCTTCGCCCACCGGGCTTACTCCCGGCACGCCGCCTTTCCCCGGCGGCTTGCCGCATCCCGTCGATCAGCAAGGTCAATTGCGACGGGACGATTTCGCCGGGGGGCAGACGCCGTCCCCATTGCGGCCGCCGTCATCGTATCCTTCCTCACCGCCGGATTTCCCGTCGCCGCCGCCCGTGGCCGGTTCGCAGGGCGGAAGCCAGAGCCAGGCATCCTCGCCTGGCGTGTATAACGCCCCGACCCCGGGATACGCCCCTACCCCCGGCGCGGGCGGCTCTTCCGGTGGCACGACTCCGGCAGCCTATCAGGGTGCGTCACCGGCAAGCTATGGATCGTATGGAAGTCCCGGCAATGCGCCCACGCCGGGTGTCTATAACGCTCCGACTCCTGGCGCTGCCCCGACCCCGGGAGCCTATTATAGCAGCAGCCCGGCGGGGAGCAATTCCTCCGGCGCCGAGCGGGCCGCGCAAACCCTCATGGATATGCGTTCTCCGGCGAGCCCGGCGAATTCCTACCCCAATGGGGCGCCGACCCCGGGCGCCAACTATCCCAGCTCCCCGGAATAACCTCTGGTCCGCGGCCTCCGGTCCCCGGTGAAATGAAAAACCCATAACGCAAAAGCGGACCCGTGGGGGTCCGCTTCCTGGGCCTTCCTGCGCGGCCCTTCCATCCTCGCACGCGCCGTATCGTAACGTGCGTGTTACTCTGTCCCGCATCCCCCCGCCGCGGTACGCTCCCAGAGAGAAGAGCGCCACCGCGACGTCTCCGCCGGCGTTGTCAGACTCGTGTCCGCCGGCGGAATGGTTCCTTCGCAATCAGGGGTTCGAAGTCAGATCCCCGTTCTTGCTGTATTCCACCTTGACGGTATTGCCTTCGGGGCCGGTGAACTCGGCCGAGAAGCCGTTCGGCGAGAAGGAGCCATGCATGCTGGCGCTCTTGCCGTTGGCGTAGGTGGCCTTGCCGTCGAAGCTGCCTTCCACGGGTTCGGCGCCGTGGGGGATGGGCTTGGCCGAGGCGAAGTTGAACTCCGCTTCCCGTTCGAAGCCCAGGCGCTTGGAGGACTTGATGTGGATGGCGTAGCACACGTCGTCCGAATCGTTCTTCAGATCCTGGCCGGGATTCATCACGAACTCGATGGTGGCATGCTTGAGGGTGTCGTCGGCGGCCGCGACCGTGGTTTCCATATGCACGGTCATGGTGTCGCCCTTGACGATCTCGTTGCCGCCTTCGCGGTTCTTGATGGTGACCACGTTGGTGCGGTGCAGTTTGGTGGTTTCCGAGTAGGTGAAGGTGACGGGTTCGTCCCCGGCCTTGTTGGCGAACACGCGGACCTTGGCTTCGAAATCGGCCTTGGCGATCAGGGGGCGGTCTTTCGGTTCGATCTCCGAGTACTTGGCGAGAACAAGGCAGGTCTTGGAATTGTCGGTGACCACGCCGTCGCCGTCCGCATCCAGATACGCGCCCGTGCCTGTCACCACGCCGTCCTTGGTCTTGACCCAGTTGGCTTCCAGGATGGTGTTGTCCCCTTCCTTGTCGAAGTTGGCGTCCGGGCCCGCGCCCACCACCAAGGTGGTCTTCTCCACGACTCCTTTATCATCCGAGGTCAGCACCAGCTTGACCTTGTTTTCCTTGCCGGGAGCCGCGGTCACAATCTTGTCGCCGTCCGCGTCGCTGAACTCCGCGGTTTCGATTTTGCCGTCCAGATAGGCGACCACGCGCTTGAAGGAGATGATGTTCTCATTGTTCTTCACCGTGTCCTTGGCTTTGTCGTCCCACTTGACGATGGCCGTGTCCTTGGTGTTGGAGAGCAGGCCTTGGGTTTCCGAATACACGGTGGCATAACCCTTGGCGGTATCGTCGAGGTTGGCGTGCAGATCCGCGCCCAGGTCGGTGTTGCCCGCCATGGCGGCTTGCTTCTTGAGCGTTCCGACGCTGGTGGAAACTCCGCCCAAGGCTTCCAGGCCGGTGGGGGCGGTGAAGGTGGTGTTCCATTCCTTGCCCTGGTCGAAGCTTCCCGACAGGGATTTGCCGGCGACGCGGGCGTCGATCTTGGCGTCGGCGAATTCGGGGTCAACGATGCCTGTGGTGTTGTCGTTGGAGGTGACGCAGGCGCCGAGGAAAAGCGATGCGCCGATCATGGCCGTCCAGGTGGTTTTGCGAGCGAGTGAGGATTCCATAAGAGGTCCTTTCATACAGGTGATTTGGAGAAGTCCGTCTGACATGTTCAGAATATACCCCATTCCCGAGCGGCATGCAAAGTAAATCTAGTTAAGTGATTACAAAATTAAGCCAATAAATGCATAAATAATCAAATTTAAGGATGTAATTCTCCTGATAATTGAAAATAAAATTTTGAATAAGGATTACAAAATGAAGCCGATGGGGATTTTCGGGGCGATTTGCAGGGGCAAGCCGGGGTGTCAACATTCTTGGCTTTTCCCGGCCCGATGTCCAGCCCGCGGTCACCCCGGATGCGGAATTCCGTCCAAACGGCGCTGCGACGGGCGGAAATCCTCCTGGTACGGCCTTTGCCTTAGGGATAGGCATTGCAGCGGCCGATCCGGCCATGCCGAACAAGGAGTTGGATATGGAGATCGCAGAACGCAGAAACGGCGCCTTCCGTTTTCTCGCGCTGACGGGAGCGGCCGCTTTCGCTGCCGTGTTCGCGGCCGAGGCTTATGGTTTCAAACTCAAGACGGATCCCGATGCCGCTGGAAAAGGCAGCGCGCGCTTCCTCGCGGATCAGGAGGCCTGCGGAAACGTCTTCGCCGACGTGGCGGAGAAAACCATCCCCAGCGTGGTGAGCATCTATTCCTCGCGCGATCCTTTCAGCAAGAATGGCGATGAAGAAGAAGGCTTCGCCAAGCCGGGCCACCACAAACAAGAGGGCGGCCGCGTGAACGGATTGGGCTCGGGCGTGATCGTCGGGCCGGAGGGATTGATCCTCACCAACAACCACGTGATCGAGAACGCGCGCTCCTTGCGGGTACGCCTCTCCGATGATCGCGAGTTCGACGCGGAACTCATCGCCGCCGACAAGACCATGGACCTGGCCGTGATCCGCCTCAAGGGCAAGTACGGCAAGCTTCCCGCATTGCCGCTGGGCGATTCGGACAAGCTGCGGGTGGGCGAGTGGGTGGCCGCCGTGGGCAATCCCTACGGCCTCTCCGAGACCGTCACCACCGGCATCATCTCGGCCAAAGGCCGCAAGGATCCGGAGAATCCCTACGGCGATTTCATCCAGACCGACGCGGCCATCAACCCCGGCAATTCCGGCGGAGCCTTAGTGAACCTGAAAGGCGAGCTGATCGGTGTGAACACGGCCATCGTATCGCAAAGTGGCGGCAGCACCGGCATCGGATTTGCGATTCCGTCCAACCTGGCCCGCAAGGTGATGGCGGAACTGGTGAAGGCGGGCGCGACCGATCCCAAGGCAAGCCCGGCATCGGGGACGACGGCATCGTCTCCCGCATCTCCCGCGGCTGGCGCTTCGATCGCGCGCGGCTGGTTGGGCATTTCCATCCAGACCGTGGACGCGTCCCTGGCCGATGCCATGAACCTCAAGGCGCATAAGGGCGCATTGGTCAGCTCCGTGCTCAAGGGCGGTCCGGGCGATGCCGCGGGCCTGCGGCGCGGGGACGTGATCCTGCGGGTGGACGATGCCGTGATCGCGGATGCGCCCGCCCTGTTATCGGCGGTGGCCGAGACCAGGCCGGGCAAGGAAGTGGACCTGACCTTGATGCGCGGCATCAAGACCGTGGAGGTGGGCGTGAAGGTGGGCCGGAAGTCCGAAGAGCGCGGGGACGATCGCGATACCGGTCCCGGCGACGATGGCCCGGGATATTCCGGCCCCGGGGCCGCGGCGGGGGAGAAACTCGGCCTGCAGGTGGCGGAACCGGATCAGGGGTTACGCCGGCGTTACCATACCGGAGCCGGGGACGGCGTAGTGGTGCTGAGCGTCGAGGACGGCAGCCGGGCCGAGGCCGCGGGATTGAAGCAAGGGGACTTCATTGTGGAGGCGGGCAACCATGCCATCGCTTCCGCCGAGGAGCTGCAGACGGCGGTGGCCAAGGCGCGCAAGAAGGGAAAGCTGGTGTTGCGGGTGAGGCGCGGGGAAGAGGTGTTTTTCGCGGCGGTGCGCTTCACCTGAACAATGGCCCTTGCATGAGCCGGTCTCAAAGCGATCCGCCTTGAAAGGTCCGCATAAAAAAGCCCCGGTAACCTTGAGGTTCCGGAGCGGTTTCGATATCAGGAAAATCCGGGCGCGCAGGGATTGACCCTCGCGTCCGATTTATTTGGTCGGGGTGAAGTACACGTCGTCCACGACGTAGGTATCGGTGGCGTTGAAGGTGGTCCCCTGGACGGCGGGGGAGACGAAGCCGCAATAAACGAACACGTCGGCCAGGTTGAGGGCTCCGGCGGTGCCGCTGAACTCGGACACGGGGATGGAGATCTCGTGCCAGAGGCTGTCCGGCAGGTAGCCGTGGGTGGACAGATCGACCAGGGGCGCGCTTCCGGAGCCCTGGTTGGTCGAACTGATCATCACGCCGATGCTGACGGCATTGCCTTTGACGGCCATGTGCAGGGCGCCGTTGGCATAGGGGGTCAGATCCGCGGTGGGCTGGTTGCCGTTGCCGAGCTTGGCCACGTGGAAGGCCCAGCCGTTCCATCCGCCGAAATCGACGGTGGACACGTTCATGGAGGTCTTGCTGTTGTTGAAGCCCTTGCCGGACGAGTCGGCCATGAGCACGGCGGTCTGTTCCCAGGAGTAGATGGCGGCGTTGGCCCAATCGATCTGGGCCATGGTGGAATCCGTGAAGATGGCCAGATTGGCGGTGGCGGGTTTGCTCTCTTCCAGCACCACGGCCTGCGCGTCGGTGTAGGCCATCACCTCATGATCATGCTTCAGGTAGCCGGCCTTGGTGACCACCAGCCAGTCGACGCCGCCTGCTGCGGTCTTGGCCAGACGGGCCGCGGAAACGGAGGCGCGGGTGAAGAAGGATCGCGTGTCGCCGCCGCCCAAAGTGGACATGCGGAAGGAGCGGACCTGATTGCCGACCATGGCGCGAACGAGATAGACGCCGGCAGTGAGATTGGCGGGCGCGGCGGAGAGGGTGTAGTCGCCCTCGGGCAGCTTGGCGTCCTTGAGGACGGCCACCTGATGGCCGCGCAGATCATGCAAGGTGATGCGCGCATAGGCGCCGGCCTTGCCGGTTGAGAAGGTGAGTTCGGTGCCGGAGAGACGCATGGACTGCGCGGAGCCGTGGCCCGTGCGCACGCCGGTCGGGTCGATCAGCTCCATGGTGAACGCGCCGTTCGCGTCCGTCGTCGCCGCCATGTTCGGATTGCTCAACAAGGTGATCATGGCTCCGGCGATGGGCGCCTGGGTGGCCTTGTCCTTGACCGTGCCTGACATGGTCGCCGGCATCTGCGCGAACGCGCCGGAAGCGCATCCGGCGATGATCAATGCGTTGAATACGTTCCCCCGAATACCCACTCTGCTCAAATTCATCATGGACCCCTTTAATGACTTTGCTGTTAAGCCCGTCTCAACCCCTGCCAGGTCGATAAGGGCATATCTAGTTTTCCTTGTTCCTCTCCGCCTGACTTCTAAGAATAAGCGGCAAAAAGGGAACGGCAAAAAACATAGCCAGGACTTTTGGCAGAAAATGCGCCGGGATTCCCCTTTCGGGGGTCAATTTGCCCCCTCCCTATCCGGAAGGACTTTGCAGGGGATTGAAAACGTCCGGCTGGGTGTCGTCCGGCTGCGCGGACAGGGGGCTGCGGCGCACCCGGTCCGCGATATTTTCCAAATATCGCGCCCTCGCGCTCCGTCCCCCTTGTTCAACCCCCCTTAATACCTAGATATTCCCTCATGGAAGGCGCCGCGATGAATCTCGTCCTCAAGCAGGCCCTGCGGACGCTGGGCCGGTTTCCGCTCGTGATCGCCGTCGCCCTTGCCGGCACCGCGGCTGCCCTGTGGCTCAACCATCTGCCCCTGCCGGAAGTGGAGACCCGCGCACTGGCGGGCAACATCCTCATGACCTCCTGGCTGGGCGTGGCCTTCCTGTTCGCCCTGGCCCTGTCCGCGGAAAGCCGCCGTTGGCCGCCCTGGGGCGCCATTGGCTCCCAGGTATTGGGCGCGGGCCTGCTCGGCGCCTACTATTATGTCCTGCTGTCCACGCCCTATCCCGTGCGCCTGTCTCGCTTCTGGCTGTGCATGCTCGCGGCGCATCTGGCCGCCTCCCTGGCCACGGCCCTGGGACGCGGCGCTACGGTGGATTCCTTCTGGCGTTTCAACCAGCGGCTGGCCGCGCGCCTGGGCTTGTCGGTGGGATACGTATCCCTGATTTATATCGGCGTGTCGATTGCGCTCGCGTCCATCAAGACCTTGCTGGAAGTCCCCATCCCGGACAGCTGGTTTTTGGATCCGGGCATCATCGCCATCGGCATCTTCAACACCTGGTTTTTTCTGGCGGGCGTGCCGCGCGCGGCCGAACCCGTTCCGCGCCATGTTGAGCCGTTGGAGCCCGTGCTCCCGGTGGAAAACGCTTTGGGCGCGCCGGGCGATGCCTTTCCGGTGACACCGGTGATACCTGTGGCATCGGCACCGGCCATGGCGACCTCGGCGAACCCCGCCAACCCAACGCTCCCGGACGGCGCCGCCGGGTTCACCTATCCGCGCCAACTCCGCATCCTCGGCCAGTTCATCCTCATGCCCCTGGTCTGCGTGTATCTCATCATCGTCTACGCCTATGCGGTGCGCACTTTGATGATCTGGCGCTGGCCCACGGGTTGGGTCACCTATCTGCTGCTTAGCTTCTGCGCCCTCGGCATCCTCTGCCTGTTCCTGGTGCAACCGCTCGCGGATCGGCAGGATAGGGGCGCCAACCGCTGGGTCAAGATCTACGCGCAGCATTTCCACCTCGCGCTCTTTCCCGTGCTGCTGCTCCTCTTCGCCGCCATCGGCAAGCGCGTGCACGACTACGGCATCACCGAAAACCGCTATTTCGTCCTCGCGCTCGGCGTCTGGCTTTCCGGCATAGCCCTGCATTCGGCCATCGACGCCTCGCGGAACATGCGCATCCTGCCCGCATCCCTGTGCCTGGTCGCATTGCTGGCCTCCTTCGGACCCTGGGGGGCGTTCGAAATCTCGCGCAAGAGCCAGGTGTTGCGCATCAAGAACCTGCTTGAAGCCAACGGCATGCTGGTGGGCGGCAAACTGGCCAAGGCCCCAGGACGCATTCCGCGCCATGCCACGCGCGAGATCGGCGGCATCGCGGATTATCTGGAGGAACGCGAACGCCTCTCGGACCTGAAGGCGTGGATTCCCGACATGGATGATTCCGGCCAAACGCATTCCGTCGCCTGGCACAAAGCGCTCGACGGCAAATTCGCCTTGCTTGAAGCCTTGGAGCTTCCCTACATGCCGCCCGAAGCCACCGGCCCGGGCCGCGCCGAGACGGTGGCCTTTTCCTGCCGCACCCTCGAATCGCCCGTGCGCAAGGTGACCGGTTTCGATTTCCTCTACGCGGATTTCCACGCGCGCCCGCTTGGTGAAAGCGACGACGGCTCCGGCATCGATCCCGGCATCGATCCGTTCCAGGAAACCGGCGGGCCCATGGACAACGGCTTCAGCTTCGAGTTCGATTCCGCTTCCGGCTGCATCCGCTTCCATGTACGCGATACCCTCGGACCCTCGCTCGACGTGGGCGCGCATTTCCGCCGACTCCGCGATCGCTATCCGGACGCCTATGATCTGAATCTGCCCGAAGAGGAAATGATCCTGGAAGGGGAGGACAAATCCCTCAAGGTCCTGGTCAAGTTGCATACGCTCAGCGGCGTGGCCGATCCGGACGGCGCGCGCCTGCAAGGGTTCGCGGCCGACGTGTTCATCGAAATTAAAAGCAGGTTCCGGCCGCGTCCCAAGGCCCCGACCGCCTCCGCGGCCAATACTCAGGATTGATGGCGGAAAATACTTTTGCGATCGCCCAGTCGGAATTGGTAAATCGGCCATCAGAAATGATAAAATTGGAACAAAGAAGGCTCAAATACCTCTCCTCGATGCGGTAAACGGCATTACGGGGTCGTTTTGCCCCTGTGAAAGGGGGGTTAGCCGTAGCCGTAAGAGGGTCCCTGCTAGGAAATTGTATTCATGAGTGACGCCGAAACGCCC
>OBEQ011898249.1_pt1 | contig 15260 bp, 11 predicted proteins | sample 1670901 | NCBI WGS metagenome assembly OBEQ01 (sample SAMEA104232315, study PRJEB22302) | groundwater metagenome | biome: forest; feature: aquifer; material: groundwater | place: USA | collected 2011-08-07 | depth 5.4 m | reverse complement strand
GAGATGGTGATGCCCGGGGATCGAGTGAGTGTGGAGGTGGAGTTGATCACCCCGATCGCGATGGACAAGGAGCTCAGGTTTGCGATCCGTGAGGGTGGGCATACCGTAGGGGCGGGGGTTGTTGCGGAAGTTATTGAGTAGTCCGCAAGGAAGCGTTGGCGGAGAGAACGGTCCATTAACTTAATTAATAGATGGGAGGTTCGGAGGGAGAGCAGTATCTCCCTCTGACTAAATATGAGAACCATTATTCAGTTAGAATGTACGGCCTGTAAACGTCGTAATTATTCAACGACAAAGAACAAAACCAAGACTCCGGGCAAGTTGGAAATTAAAAAGTTTTGTCGCTTTTGCCGCAAACATACGCCCCACAAAGAAACCAAGTGATCTGTTTCCCGTAGGGGAGTAGCTCAGCTGGTAGAGCACCGGTCTCCAAAACCGGGGGTCGCAGGTTCGATCCCTGTCTCCCCTGCAGGCAACAGATGGGAGCGCGAGGGAGGGTCGCAGGTTCGATCCCTGTCTCCCCTGCAGGCACCCGATGGGAGTTCGAGGGAGCCGGGTAGCTCCCTCGACTAAAGCGAAAATCCGGCCTTGCCGGTTTGAGCGAATAGTAAAAAATGCTGGGAGGCATTGATATTTCTTGATTAATCCACGTATCTGGTTTAGCCAGTGCGATCTCTTTTGGAGAGGGGCCGATGCAAACGCAAAAGTGGGTTAATTTAGGGCTCTTGTTAGCAACGGCTTCGATTTATTTATTTTTGAGTAAATTGACAGGAACACTATGGGATATGGCGCACTTGCCCGTTCCCCGTTCCTTTCCCGTTGAACCTTATTATGTGTTGAGCTTTGTGATTTCGGCGGCCGGCGGTTTTTGTGCCCGCAAAAATAGCAGGGCCAACAGTTTTTTAAACGAAGTCGTGCTAGAACTTTCACGAGTTTCCTGGCCAAATCAGAAGGAAACAGTGGCCTCAGCCGGAGTGGTGATTGTGCTGGTCGCCATTGCTTCTCTCTTGTTGTTTTTAATTGATACGATTTGGGGAACGATGATTCGTGGTTTGATGGCACTTTAATCTTTATGATGATGCATCAATGGTACGTCGTACATACTTATTCGGGCTTTGAACAGAAGGCGAAGAAGGCTCTTGAAGAAAAGATCAAGTCTCTCGGCAAAGAATCGCTGATCTCTGAAGTTTTGATTCCTTCGGAGAGTGTCGTTGAGATGAAGAAGGGGGTCAAGAAGACCACCAGTCGAAAGATCTTTCCGGGCTATATCCTTGTCCGGATGGAGTTGAACGATGACACGTGGCACATTATCAAAGGTGTCCCGAAGGTCACTGGCTTTGTCGGCGGGACTAAAAATCCCCCGGCTGTCCCTGATGAAGAGGTGCAGAGGATCACGCAGCAGATCAGTGAAGGGACATTGAGGCCGAAGCCCAAGGTCTCCTTTGAAAAAGGTGAAAGTGTTCGGGTCATTGATGGACCCTTTACTAATTTCAATGGTCTCGTGGATGAAGTGAAGCCGGAAAAGGGAAAGGTCAAAGTTCTTGTCAGTATCTTTGGTCGTTCAACACCGGTGGAGTTGGATTTCATTCAGGTAGAAAAAAATTAGGGAAGAGGGCAGGGGGAAGGAAAATATTTTATGGCACCGCCAAAAAAAATTCAGGCCCAGATTAAATTGCAGGTACCCGCAGGGCAGGCAAATCCGGCTCCGCCTATTGGCCCAGCTTTGGGACAACATGGCGTCAATATCATGGAATTCTGCAAGCAGTTCAATGCGAAGACTCAAAAGCTGGAAGCGGGATTGGTGATTCCTGTGATCATTACTGTTTTTGCGGATCGTTCTTTCACCTTTATTATGAAGACACCGCCTGTCTCGATTTTGATCAAGAAGGCAGCGGGATTGGCGAAAGGTTCTGGAGTCCCTAATAAGGAGAAGGTGGGTGCTCTCACCAAGGCGCAGGTGACCGAGATTGCAAAACAAAAGATGCCTGATTTGAATGTGAATAATATCGAGGCTGCGATTCGTACCGTTGAAGGCACCGCTCGAAGTATGGGTGTTGACATAAAAGGTTAGAGGAAGGGAAAGATTTTATGGCCGGTAAAAAATATAAAATGGCGGTTGAAAAGGTTGATCGTATCAAGCGGTATCGTTTGGATGAGGCCTTGGATCTCTTGGGTCAGGTCAAGTACAGCAAGTGGGATGAGACCGTGGATGTGGCGATCAGTCTCGGTGTGGATCCGAAACAGGGTGATCAGATGGTGCGTGGTGCAACGCCTCTTCCCCATGGCCTCGGCAAGAAGGTCAGGGTTATTGTTTTTGCCAAAGGTGAAAAACAAAAAGAGGCTTCGGATGCCGGTGCCGATGCCGTTGGTGCCGAAGATCTCATCGCCAAGATCGAGGGCGGGTGGCTTGAATTTGACAAGGTCATTGCGACACCTGATTTGATGGGACAGGTCAGTCGTCTCGGCAAGTTGTTAGGTCCTAGAGGTTTGATGCCCAATCCCAAGCTGGGGACGGTGACCTTTGAAGTGGGGAAGGCTCTTGCCATGATCAAGGCCGGGCAAGTGGAATACAAAGTGGATAAGGCCGGCAATGTCCATGCCCCTATTGGCAAGGTGTCTTTCGGTAAGGATAAATTAAAAGATAATATGATTGCATTGATGGAATCCATTATTCGGGCGAAGCCATCCACCTCAAAAGGTACTTACCTGCGAAGTGTGACTCTCTCCTCAACGATGAGTCCGGGAATCAAGCTGGATCCGGTTTCTCTGCAAACCCTAACGGCTGGATAAAAAAGAAAACGAAGGACGAACTATGAAAAAGTCGGAGAAAATAGAAATTTCAACAGGGCTTTCTGAGCGCCTCAGTAAGGCAAAGGCGATTATTCTGACCGAATATCGTGGCTTGAAAGTTTCTGAGATCACAGAGATTCGACGTGAAATGAGGAAGAATGCTGCCGAACTCAAGGTGGTTAAGAATCGTCTTGTCAAAAAGGCGATTGCTGGCTCTGATTGGGCTCCTCTCGAGTCTCATCTCAAAGGTCCGCTGGCTTTAGCGATCAGCGATCAGGATCCCGTCGTTGTTTCAAAAATATTGGCGAAGTATGCCGAATCCTTTCCAGCCCTAAAGATCCGGGTGGGGAGTCTTCGCGGCAGTAAAATTCTTGAGTCAAAAGAGATCGAAGCCCTTTCGAAACTCCCTTCGAAAGAAGAGCTGTATGCAAAACTTTTGGGAACATTGATGGCACCAGCCAGTGGTTTTGTGCGTGTCCTTCAAGGGGTTCCCCAGAAATTGGCAATTGCCCTGAAGGCAATTGCAGATAAAAAGCAATAGGAGGAAGTTATGTCTAATGTCAGTCGAGCGGACATCGTAGAGTCCCTCAAAGCCATGCCGCTTCTCGAAGTGGCAGAGTTGGTCAAAGAGCTAGAAACAGTGTTTGGTGTTTCGGCCCAGGCCCCCGTTGTAGTTGCCGGTGCCGGCGGTGCTGCGGCAGCCCCCGCGGAAGAGAAGACCGAGTTCACGGTCGTACTCACTTCTGCAGGCGACAATAAGATCAATGTCATTAAAGAGGTGAGAGGAATCACCGGACTTGGTCTTAAAGAAGCCAAGGACTTAGTCGAAGGCGCTCCCAAGACTTTGAAAGAGGGTGTTTCTAAAGAGGATGCCCAAAAAATCAAAGACGCTGTGGAGAAGGCAGGCGGCAAAGTTGAAATTAAGTAATCAGGCTAAGGGTGTTCTAGACACCCCGACAGGAGGCACTCGGTGACAACGTCCATACTTGATAGGATTTGGCGGCGGAGCTACGCCAAAATCGATGAGATTGTTCCCATTCCCAACCTCATCGAAATGCAAAAGAAATCCTACAGGGATTTCCTGCAGACAATCACGGAGGCCGATAAGAGAAATTCTGTGGGCCTTCAGAGCGTTTTTAAGAGTGTTTTTCCCATCAGGGATTTTAACAATACGGCCTCTCTTGAATTTGTCAGTTATCATTTGGACAAACCCAAATATGATACCGCCGAATGCCGACAGAGAGGGATGACCTACTCGGCTCCCATGCGGGTTGTTGTCCGTCTGGTGGTCTGGGATGTCGATGCCGAAACGGGCGTTCAGGCTATCCGTGACGTCAAGGAGCAGGAAGTTTACTTTGGCGAAATTCCTCTGATGACGGAGACGGGTACTTTTATTGTCAATGGCACCGAACGTGTTGTTGTGGCGCAGCTTCACCGATCCCCCGGAATTTTCTTTGAGCATGATAAGGGAAAGACCCATGCCTCGGGCAAGCTTCTTTATTCAGCTCGCATTATTCCTTACCGTGGTTCTTGGCTCGATTTTGAATTTGATCCAAAAGATATTCTTCACGTCAGGATCGATCGCAGAAGAAAACTTCCGGCGACCGTTCTTCTGAGAGCCCTGGGGTATTCTGTCGAGGATCTCCTCAATTATTTTTATCAGAGCGAGACCGTCAGCATTGAAGGCTCGAAGCTCTATAAAAATGTAGTTCCCGAACTTCTTCGTTATCAAAAAGCAGTAAAGGATATCCGTCATCCCAAGACAAGCGATGTGATTATCAAGTCTGGCAAGAAGTTTAACCGGGTCATTGTTGAGAAGATTGTCAATGCAAAGATTTCTGAAATTCCCATCGAGGCCGAAGATATCCTGGGTCGTGTTTCCGCGCACGATGTTGTGGACAAGCAAACGGGAGAAGTGATCATTGCCTGTGGGGACGTGTTGACGGAAGAGAAGTTAGAAGAAATTACCAAACGAAAAATTAAAGAAATCAAACTCCTCTATATTGATCATCTTAATATTGGTCCCTATATTCGTAACACGCTCCTGATCGACAAAATTGTCTCTCAAGAGGAAGCGGTTATGGAGGTTTACCGGAGACTTCGTCCGGGAGATCCACCAACACCGGAGTCGGCCCGCAAGTTTTTTGACAATTTGTTTTTTAATTCTGAAAAATATGATTTGTCGCGTGTCGGTCGCCTGAAGATCAATTACAAGTTCAATTTTAATGTTTCCATCGATCTGACGACCCTTCGCAAGGAAGACATCCTCGAAACGGTTCGCTACCTCTGCAATCTTAAAGACGGCAAAGGCCAGGTCGATGATATTGATCACCTGGGTAACCGTCGTGTCCGTTCCGTGGGTGAGTTGCTTGAGAATCAGTATCGTATTGGACTTGTGCGTATGGAAAGAGCGGTGAAAGAGAGGATGAGTCTTCAGGATGTTGAGACTCTGATGCCTCATGATCTTATCAATCCAAAGCCAGTCAGCGCGGTGATTAAAGAATTCTTTGGGTCGAGCCAGCTCTCTCAGTTTATGGATCAGACCAATCCCTTGTCTGAGGTGACTCATAAACGTCGTCTCTCGGCTCTGGGCCCGGGTGGTTTAACACGTGAACGCGCCGGTTTTGAAGTGCGTGACGTTCATGCCACTCACTATGGTCGTATCTGTCCGATTGAAACACCAGAAGGTCCAAACATTGGTTTGATTGCCTCTCTCTCTACCTTTGCGCGAGTCAATGAATATGGTTTTATTGAGACACCGTATCGAAAGGTTGAGAAGGGACGAGTGACGGGTGAGGTGATGTTCCTCTCGGCGCTTGAAGAAGAAAAATTCATCATAGCCCAGGCCAATGCTCCTCTGGATAAGAAGGGTCATTTTACGGCTGATCTGATTTCGTGTCGTAAGGCGGGAGAATTTATCATGGTTCCACCTCAAGAGGTGCAGATCATGGACGTCTCTCCTAATCAGCTTGTCAGTGTTGCTGCCGGACTCATTCCCTTCCTCGAACACGACGACGCAAATCGCGCCCTCATGGGATCCAACATGCAGAGACAGGCGGTGCCTCTCATCAAGACGTCGGCGCCTTATGTGGGAACAGGTCTTGAAAGAATCGTGGCACGGGACTCAGGTGTGACGGTTATTTCCAAACGCGATGGCTCTGTTCTTTCGGTAGATGCCAATCGTATTGTTGTAAAACCCGATAAGGTTAATCGCAAGGCGGGTGAATCCGAAATCGATGTTTATGATCTTGTCAAATATCAAAGATCCAATCAGAGCACCTGTCTGAATCAAAAACCGATTGTCCGAAAAGGAGATCGGGTCAAGGCCGGAGATGTGATCGCTGATGGCCCTGCCACTCATTTGGGTGAGTTGGCATTGGGGCAAAACGTCCTCGTCGCCTTTATGCCCTGGGGTGGATATAACTTTGAGGATTCCATCCTCGTGAGTGAGAGGCTGGTGAAAGATGATGTGTTTACCTCGATTCACATTGAAGAGTTTGAGTCCGTGGCCCGTGATACCAAGCTTGGCAAAGAAGAAATGACACGCGATATACCAAACTTGGGTGATGAAGCTCTGGCCAATCTTGACGATAGCGGTATCGTGCGCATTGGTGCGGAGGTAAAGCCCGGCGATATTCTCGTCGGCAAGATTACGCCACAAGGAGAAACCCAACTCTCGCCCGAAGAGAAGCTCCTCCGAGCGATCTTTGGTGAAAAGGCGGGTAATGTTAAAGATACATCGCTGCGCGTTCCCCCGGGAGTCTTTGGAACTATCATCAATGCCCAAGTTTTTTCTCGTGAAGGAATTGAGCTCGATGAGCGCGCCAAGGATATTCAGGGCAAGGAGACCGAAAAATTTGTCAAGGATCGGGAAGAAGAGGCCAAGGCCATCAAGGAGAGCATGAGGAGAAAACTCAAGGGCTTTCTTGTCGGCAAGTCAGCAACTTCCAAGATCGTCGATGAAGAGACCGACAAGGTTCTCCTGGCCAAGGGCAAGACCATTACGGAGTCTGTTCTGGATTCTATTCCTTACGAGAAGTGGTCAGAGATTAGTATTGGTGATGAGGATGTCGAAGAGCAGGTGGCCGAACTTCTCGAAGGCTTGGAAGAGCAACTCGAACTGGTCAAGATGGTCTATGACCAAAGAGTTTCCAAGCTGCATAAAGGTGACGAACTACCTCCCGGTGTCATCAAGATCATCAAAGTCTACGTGGCGATCAAGAGAAAGCTGGCCGTCGGTGACAAGATGGCGGGAAGACACGGAAACAAAGGTGTCATCTCCCGGATCTTGCCGATCGAAGACATGCCGTATCTTCCCGATGGGACGCCTGTTGATCTCGTTTTAAATCCGCTGGGTGTTCCTTCCCGTATGAACGTGGGACAGATTCTTGAGACCCACTTGGGTTGGGCCGCGCGCGGTATGGGTGAAAGAATTGGTGAGCTTCTGGATAAATCCTACAGTAAGGATTCACTCAAGGCGTTATTGAAAAAAGCCTATTCCTCACCGAAGTTCAATGAAATGCTCGAAGATTTTAATGAGAAAGAACTCAAGCGCTTTGCGAGCGTTCTCCGTTCGGGCGTTTACCTCTCTTCTCCTGTTTTCGACGGAGCCAAAGAAAGTGAAATTAACGATGCTCTGGATAATGCGTCGTTGCCATCCACGGGTCAGACTGTTCTCTTTGATGGAAAGACAGGGGATGCCTTTGATCACAAAGTGACGGTAGGTATCATGTATGTCCTCAAACTGCATCATCTGGTCGACGACAAGATCCATGCCCGTTCAATTGGTCCTTATTCTCTGGTGACCCAACAACCGTTGGGGGGCAAGGCCCAGTTTGGTGGTCAGAGACTCGGAGAGATGGAAGTCTGGGCGATGGAGGCCTATGGCGCGGCTTATGCCCTGCAGGAGTTTTTGACTGTCAAATCAGACGATGTCATCGGTCGAACACGCATGTATGAAATGATTGTCAAAGGTGAAAGAGGTTTTGAGCCGGGACTCCCCGAGTCCTTCAAGGTTCTCACGAATGAGCTCCAGGCCCTGGGCCTCAATGTGGAGCTCCTCGAAGAAAACACTTAATCCTAAAAAGGTGAAACATTATGACAGATATCTTCAGTTTTTTCGAAAAGCCTAAAGACCCTCTCTGCTATACCGGAGTGAGAATTACGATCGCCTCCTCCGATAAGATCCGTGAGTGGAGTCATGGTGAAGTCAAAAAGCCAGAAACAATCAATTACCGGACCTTCAAGCCGGAGAGAGATGGTCTCTTCTGTGCCAAGATCTTTGGGCCCGTCAAGGATTTCGAATGTAACTGCGGCAAATACAAGAGAATGAAACACCGTGGCATTGTCTGCGAAAAATGCGGTGTCGAAGTTATCTCGTCCCGAGTGCGTCGTGAGCGAATGGGACACATCACCCTGGCGACTCCGGTGGCCCATATCTGGTTTTTGAAGAGTCTGCCTTCCCGGATTGGAACTATTTTGGAAATGAGCCTCAAAGATCTGGAAAAAGTTCTTTATTGCGAGGCCTATGTCGTGACGGATCCCGGCAGCACAGAGCTTCTTGAAGGAGAAATCATCTCTGAGGCCCGATATCAAAAGATGAGAGTGGAATACGGTAATAAGTTCCTGGCGGGCATTGGTGGTGAAGTCGTTCGTGATATGTTAAAAAAGATTGACCTCGCCGATCTCACCAAAAAGCTTCGCAAAGAATTTGCCGCCAGTAATTCTGAGGCGACCAAGAAGAAAATTGCAAGACGTCTCAAGCTGGCTGAGGCCTTTATTGAGTCGGGCAATCGTCCTGAGTTTATGATGCTGGAAGTGGTTCCGGTTCTTCCCCCCGATCTTCGTCCCTTGGTGCCTTTGGATGGTGGCCGTTTTGCGACGTCGGATCTCAATGATCTTTATCGGCGTGTTATCAACCGGAACAATCGTCTCAAGAGACTCATGGAGTTGAATGCACCCGATATTATTATTCGTAATGAAAAAAGAATGTTGCAAGAAGCCGTCGACGCCCTTTTTGATAATGGCCGTCGTGGTAAAGTTTTTACAGGACCTAACAAGAGACCTCTTCGGTCGCTCTCTGACATGCTCAAAGGCAAGCAGGGTAGGTTCCGTCAAAACTTGCTGGGCAAGCGTGTTGATTACTCGGGGCGTTCGGTCATTGTTGTGGGACCCGAGCTCCGGCTGCATCAGGCTGGTCTGCCCAAGATTATGGCTCTCGAACTCTTCAAGCCTTTTATTTATCAGAAGCTCGAAGAAAAGGGTTTTGTCTCCACGATTAAAGGGGCCAAGAAGATGGTGGAGAAGGAGAGACCTGAGGTTTGGGATGTACTGGAAGAAGTCATTCAGGAACACCCCATTATGCTCAATCGTGCTCCCACCTTGCATCGTTTAGGAATCCAGGCTTTTGAACCCATCTTGATCGAAGGCAAAGCCATTCAACTTCATCCCCTTGTTTGTACCGCTTTCAACGCCGACTTCGACGGCGACCAGATGGCCGTTCATGTGCCTCTCTCGGTTGAAGCGCAGATCGAGGCCCGCGTTCTCATGATGAGTACCAATAATATTCTCTCACCGGCGAGTGGCAAACCTATTATTGTGCCTTCACAGGACATGGTACTGGGTATTTACTATCTTACGCGTGAAGTGCCCTTCGCCAAGGGAGAGGGGAAGATTTTTTCTTCACCGGATGAAGTTCGTATTGCTTATGACTCGAATGAAGCGGATCTTCATGCCCGTATCAAGGTACGCATCAACGGGAAACGCTACGATACGACCGTCGGCCGCGTTATCCTCTATGATATTGTCCCCAAGAGCTTGAGTTTTGATTTGGTCAATAAAGTCTTTGATAAAAAATCCGTCGCTGATCTTGTCGAGGATTGTTACCGACGCACGGGTAATAAAGAGACTGTTCTTCTGGCCGATCATTTAAAAGATGTTGGCTTTAAGTTTGCGGCCAAGGCCGGTATTTCAATTTCTATCGGTGATATGAAGATTCCCACAGGAAAAGAAAAACTCCTCGACGGAGCTTACAAAGAAGTTCGTGAGATCGAAAGCCAGTATCAAGACGGTCTGATCACCGCTGGTGAAAAGTACAACAAGGTTATCGATATCTGGGCACAAACAACGGAAGTCGTTGCCTCAGAAATGTTAAAAGAGATGTCTCGTGAGACCATTGAAGGGGAGAAGGGCGAGAAGAAAGAAATCATGAGCTTTAACCCGATCTTCATCATGGCGGACTCAGGGGCAAGAGGTTCGGCCCAGCAGATGAGACAGTTGGCTGGTATGCGTGGTTTAATGGCGAAACCTTCCGGTGAAATTATCGAAACCCCGATTACGGCCAATTTTCGTGAAGGGCTGACCGTGTTGCAGTATTTTATTTCGACTCACGGTGCTCGTAAAGGTTTGGCGGATACGGCCTTAAAAACAGCTAACTCCGGTTATTTAACAAGACGCCTTGTCGATGTGGCCCAGGATCTGATTATCCTTGAGCATGATTGTGGATCGGTCGACGGCATTGAGGTTGGTGCTTTGGTTGAAGGTGGAGAAATCATTGAACCCATGGGTGGACGTGTCCTCGGTCGTGTCGCTCTGGAAGATATTGCCGATCCTTTTACGGGAGATGTCCTTGTCAAAGGCGGAAATGAGATTACCGAGGCGGAACTTCCCAAAGTTGAAAATTCAGGTCTTGAGAGGATTCGTATCCGTTCTGTTCTTACCTGTCAGAGCAAGCGTGGTGTTTGCGGCAAGTGTTATGGCCGTGACCTCTCTCGCGGGCATATGGTGAATATCGGTGAGGCTGTCGGCGTTATTGCGGCTCAATCCATCGGTGAACCTGGAACACAGCTGACGATGAGAACCTTCCACATCGGTGGTGCGGCCTCCCGTCGTGTCGAACAAAGCTCCCTCGAGACCCGCAATGATGGTGTGGTAAAATTTCATAATTTGAAAACGGTTGTGAATAAAGAAAAGAGCCTCACGGTCATGAATAGAAATGGTGAAATCGCCATTATGGATGAAGAAGGACGCGAACGTGAGAAATACCAAATTATTTATGGTGCCAAACTTCTTGTCAAAGAGGGACAAAGCATCAAAAAGGGGACGATGCTGGCCGAATGGGATCCTTACACAACACCTATTTTGACCGAGGTGAGCGGCGTCGTTAAATTTGGAGACATCCTCGAAGGTGTTTCCATGAAGGAACAGGTCGATGAAGTGACCGGACTTGCCAGTAAGGTCATTGCGGAGTCCAAAGATCCGGATCTTCGCCCTCGTGTCTCCATCAAGGACGGAAAAGGCAAGACCCGTAAAATTCCTGAGAGTGAAAGAGAGGCGCGTTATCTCTTGCCTGTCGGTGCCAATATTATTGTCACTGAGGGACAAGCGGTCGATGCGGGTGATATTATTGCGAAGATTCCTCGTGAAACGACAAAGACCAAGGATATTACCGGTGGTCTTCCCCGTGTTGCCGAACTCTTCGAGGCCCGTAAGCCCAAGGAATGTGCCATCATCAGCGAGATTGATGGAACGGTTGTCTTCGGAAAAGATACCAAGGGTAAAAGAAAGGTTATTATTAAACCCGAGGTCGGTGACCCGCTCGAGTATTTAATTCCACGTGGCAAACACATTGCGGTTCATGATGGAGATTATGTGCGGGCCGGTGAACCGCTGATGGATGGCGCTGCCAACCCCCATGATATCTTAAAGGTCTTGGGTGAAAAGGCCTTGGCGAAATATCTCGTCGATGAAATCCAGGAGGTCTACAGACTTCAGGGCGTCAAGATTAACGATAAGCATATTGAGGCCATTGTGCGTCAGATGCTTCGGAGAATCCGGATCAAAAATCCAGGCGATACTTCTTTCTTGGCGGATGAACAGGTGGAGAAACAGGTGTTTGAGGCGGAAAACGAGCAGGTCAAAAAGAAGGGTGGAAAGGCAGCAAGTGGCGAGCCGCTTCTCTTGGGTATTACCAAGGCCTCCCTCTCCACCGAAAGCTTTATTTCAGCCGCTTCTTTCCAGGAAACCACCCGGGTCCTTACCGAGGCCGCTGTCTCTGGCCGAGTCGATTATCTCCGAGGATTAAAAGAAAACGTCATTATGGGACGTCTCATCCCGGCGGGTACGGGCTTGAGTCGTTATAAAAACTTGAAGATCGAGATCAAGGAAGAACTGGGTCTGGCGACAGGGACGAGTGACCTTCCTTTGGGTGCCACGGGGTAATGAGTGATTGACAGTGGAGGGGGCCTCTGGTAGGAGAGGCCTCTTTTTGTGCGAAAAGGAATTTGGACGTATGCCAACAATTAATCAGTTGATTCGAGACGGACGAGAAAAGGCTTGGAGAAAGACGACAGCGCCAGCCTTGAATAACTGTCCGCAAAAAAGGGGCGTTTGTGTGCGTGTGTATACAACGACGCCCAAAAAACCTAATTCGGCTTTGAGAAAGGTGGCCCGTGTCCGGTTGACGAATGGCATGGAAGTCACGGCCTATATTCCGGGAGAAGGACATAACCTCCAGGAACACTCGGTTGTGCTTGTGAGGGGTGGCCGTGTGAAGGATCTTCCCGGAGTTCGTTATCATATTGTACGTGGAACCTTAGATACGACAGGTGTTGAAAAACGCCGGAAAAGTCGCTCAAAGTATGGGGCCAAGCGGCCCAAATAAGGAGTTGCCCGCCACCAAGGCGATGGCGGGTTTTATGGGAGTAAACTAAAAATTATGTCACGTCGAGGCGCAGCCCAAAAAAGAGATGTGTTACCCGATCCAAAGTTTAAAGATAAACTGGTTGGCAAGCTCATTAATAAGATGATGGAGGATGGCAAGAAATCCGTTGCCGAAAAGATCGTCTATAGTGCCTTTGGCCTTATTAGTGAAAAGACCAAAGATGATCCTATGAAGATTTTTAAGGAAGCCCTTGAAAATATTAAACCTATGCTCGAAGTGCGTTCCCGCCGTGTAGGTGGGGCGACCTATCAGGTGCCTATGGAAGTCCGTTCTGACAGACGTGTTTCTTTGGGTCTCCGATGGCTTGTCCTTTATTCAAGAGAGCGTACTGAAAAATCGATGGAAGAAAAGTTATCGAGTGAAATATTGGATGCCCACCAAAAACGTGGTGGCTCCATTAAGAAAAAGGAAGATGTACATCGAATGGCAGAGGCCAATCGTGCCTTTGCTCATTATCGATGGTAATGCATGTCTGATCAACCCATTAGGCAAATTTATTTTTATGCAAACGCATGGTACGTCACAATTTGTTCCATTGGAAATGACCCGAAACATCGGGATCATTGCACATATCGATGCGGGTAAGACCACGACGACCGAACGTATCCTCTTCTATACCGGAATCACACACAAAATAGGCGAAGTCGATGAAGGCACAGCGACCATGGACTGGATGCCGCAGGAGCAGGAGCGCGGTATTACGATTACATCGGCGGCGACCACCTGTTATTGGAGAGATCATCAGATCAATATTATTGATACTCCGGGACACGTGGATTTTACCATTGAGGTCGAACGTTCTCTCAGAGTTTTGGATGGCGTTGTTGGCGTTTTTTGCGGTGTTGCCGGTGTGCAACCACAATCCGAAACTGTCTGGAGACAGGCCAATCGTTATCATGTTCCCCGCATTGCCTTCATCAACAAAATGGATCGCGTTGGTGCCGATTTCTTCAGGGCTGTGAAGTCCATGGCTGATAAGCTTAATGCAAATCCTGTCCCTTTTGCGCTTCCCATCGGTGCTGAGGATTCTTTTGAGGGTGTGATTGATCTTGTGAAGATGCAGGCTGTTCGATTCGATGAGTCAACACAGGGCACCAAGATCATTGTCAGTGAAATCCCCGTCAACCTAAAATCTATTGCCGAAAAATATCGCGAAAAGATGTTGGAAGAATTATCCTCTCATGATGATCAGCTGATGTCCAAGTATCTCGAAGGCAAATCGATCAGCGAGGCCGAAATCCTTGCCTCGGCTCGTCGTGTCACGATTGCCATGAAAATGACCCCTGTTTACTGTGGGTCCTCCTTTAAGAATAAAGGGGTACAATTCATTCTCAATGGTGTGGTGGATCTTCTTCCTTCCCCTTTAGATATTCCTTCCGTGACGGGATGGCTTCCCGATGATCGAGAGGCCGTCGTCACACGCAAGCCAGATCCCAAAGAAGCCTTTTCGGCTTTGGCATTCAAGATTATGACGGATCCTTTTGTAGGAACGTTGACTTATTTCCGCGTTTATTCAGGGGAGCTGTCGGAGGGGAGTTATATTTACAATTCAACCAAGGGCAAAAAAGAAAGAGTGAGCCGGCTCCTTCGCATGCATTCCAATCGACGAGAGGAAATTAAAAAAGCTGGGGCCGGGGATATTGCGGCGGTCGTTGGTCTTAAATATACAACGACGGGGGATACCCTCTGTGACGAGGACCATCCTATTGTGTTGGAATCGATCGAATTCCCCGAACCTGTCATTTCTGTTGCCATTGAGCCGAAGACTACGGCTGATCAGGACAAGTTGAGCCTCTCACTGGGTAAACTGGCTGCGGAAGATCCTTCCTTTAAAGTAAAAGTGGATAAAGAGACCGGTCAGACAATCATTTCAGGGATGGGAGAGCTTCATCTTGAAATCATTGTCGATCGCTTGATGAGAGAATTTAAAGTAGGGGCTAATGTCGGGAAACCTCAAGTGGCCTACCGTGAGACGATTCTTGGGACGGCTGTGGCCGAAGGCAAGTATATTCGCCAGACGGGTGGACGTGGACAGTATGGCCATGTCTGGCTGCGCGCCGAACCCCTTTCACGGGGCAAGGGTTTTGAATTTGTGGATGCGATTGTGGGAGGTGTTGTTCCCAAGGAGTTTATCCCAGCCGTTCGTAAAGGTATCGAGGAAGCCATGGAGACAGGACTTCTTATTGGATACCCCATGGTGGACCTTCGGATGACGTTTTTTGATGGATCCTTTCATGATGTTGATTCCTCGGAAATTGCCTTTAAACTGGCCGGTTCGATCGGCTTCCGGGAGGCGGTTAAAAAAGCGGGACTTATTTTATTAGAACCCATCATGAAGCTTGAAGTTAATGTTCCAGAGGATTATGTAGGCGTCGTCGCTGGGGATCTCAATTCTCGTCGTGGCAAGATTATGAATTCAGAGTTGAGAGACGGGAGTCAAGTGATTGGCGCCCATGTTCCTCTTGCGCGTATGTTTGGTTATGCAACGGTCCTGCGCTCCATGACTCAGGGCAGGGCCATCTTTACGATGCAGTTTTCCCATTATGAGCCGGTTCCAAAAAATATTTCGGACGAAATTGTAGCGAAGTCACAAGGGAGATAAGGAGAGAGACTATGTCCAAAGAAAAATTTGAGCGAAAGAAGCCGCACGTGAATGTAGGTACGATTGGTCATGTTGATCATGGGAAGACGACATTGACAGCAGCGATCACGAAGGTGGCAGCGAGCAAGGGGTTGGCGAAGTACGTGG
>OBEQ012764147.1_pt1 | contig 15261 bp, 12 predicted proteins | sample 1670901 | NCBI WGS metagenome assembly OBEQ01 (sample SAMEA104232315, study PRJEB22302) | groundwater metagenome | biome: forest; feature: aquifer; material: groundwater | place: USA | collected 2011-08-07 | depth 5.4 m | reverse complement strand
CTTATGCCCATTGGGCAGGCAAGCGCCTCCCGACAGAACAAGAATGGGAAAAAGCAGGGCGCGGGCCGAAGGGTCGCTTTTATCCATGGGGTAATGCCTTCGACCCCACAAAAGCAAATATTGGGGGAGATCAAGAATCTGCGCGATCGAACTTTGGGAGGGTCGATGGCTTTGGCATCTGGGCCCCTGTGGGGAGCAAACGTGATGATTCCAGTATTTACCGCGTGATGGATATGGCGGGTAATGTCAGTGAGTGGATGGATTCCTGGGACATAAATCCAGATTTTCCAACAGAAAAAGTTCCTGTGGTGCGCGGAGGTTCGTGGGCTTCCATGGATGCACGACTTACGACTCGACAGTTACGTCAATCCAAGTTGAAGCGGAGCCCAACGATTGGCTTCCGGTGTGTTGCGGATGTTCCTCCCCCTCGAAAACAGACTCGATCCAATTAAACCCGAAAACCGAAATTCCCCCTTGAATTTTGGTTTTCGCCGCATCATATCCTCTTGGGAAAGAGGGATATGTGCGGCCGAGTTTTCGAATTTTTGGATGCACAAAGGAGTGTATCCAAAAATTCGCGGGGTTAACCCCGAAAGCCTTCGGCCCCAGCTCCCACTGAGGTGGATTCCGAAGGGAAACTTCGGAATCCAGGTTAAATTTGAAAAATCCTCTCTTGCTTCCATAAGGATGGTTATTTATGGGATGGATAGTTTCTCGTTAAGAAACTTTATGACAAAACCTATACGATCAAGTGCTGAAAACGAACAACTGTTGCAGACCGTACAAATGTTCGAGCTGATTACGGAGAGTCAGCCCAACGATATTCAGTCTCTCGAGATTCTTAAAGAAGCGTATCTCAATCTAGGGCGGGATGCCGACGCTGTGGCGATTTCAAAAAAGATTGCAAGAATCTATGTAAGCCTGGGACAACTTTCCTCTGCAATTCTGGAGTACGAAGGTATTCTTCAAAAGTTTCCAGAGGAGGCTGAGTGTCTCGCTGCTCTCGACGAGTTGGAAAGCAAAATGGCTGGGCTTGCAGTACATGGAGTGGGCACGAAGGACGATCAAAAAGCGGCCCAGACCTTCAAAGATGCCGAGCAGTTTGAGGATGGAAATGAAGCGTTGGTAAAGTTTTTTGAGGAGTACCAATTGTTGAGCAAAAAGGATGCCGATAACGTGCTTTCCATGATTATTTCCATGCTTGAGCAGGCCCCTCCCGGTAAGTTGGCTCCTTCGCTGATCGCGCTCATGGAAGATTGCAATCTTGTTTCAACCGAGAAAAGCTTGGCTCTCCTTGCAGAAAAAACGCAGCTTCCATATTTGCCCATTGCTCTTTACGATGTGGATTCAAACAAAGCGGCTCTTTTGGACAAGGAATTTTGTCTCCGTCATCTGATTTTGCCGTTCGACCAAGTCAGCAAAACAGTGTTTGTGGCTACAGCTAATCCATTTGACGCTCAGGCTAAAAACCGTGTGGAAGCTGAAATCCAAGGGCGAATTCAGTGGTATTTAACAACCCCACAAGATCTCATTAAACAACTTAGGGATATCTTTCACGTCCTATGAAATCTTTTGGTGAACGCATTGCAGATGCGATGATTGAAGATGGCGTCTTGTTGTCCTCACAGCTTGAAGAGGCCATGGAACAGCAGAGGAATCAAGGTGGGCGACTCCTCAAGATCTTGCTCGATAAATCCTTTGTCACAGAACAAGACATGATGATCAGCATGGGGCGTATTTTGGGGACGCCACCGATCAACCTCAGCCGTTTTAATACTTCCAAGGAAGTGGCCGACTTGATCCCGAGGGATGTCGCTAAAAACCATCAACTTCTTCCAGTGGCCAAGTTAGGGGACTTTTTATACGTGGCCATGGCAGATCCTCTTAACGTGCTCGCTCTCGACGATATCCATCAGATCACGCAGATGGAAATTGTACCCCTCATCACCACCGAACGTATGGTGATTGATGCCATCGTTAACCTCGATGCCCAAACCCACCAGGGGATGGAGGAAATTATCCAAGATGAAAATGAGTTTGGGAAAGGTGCTGAAATTCCTTTGGAAGAGGAAGTCGATGTTACCTCTACCGCTACCGATATTAATGCTGCGCCGGTAATCAAAATTGCGAATCTCTTGCTGACCACCGTGGTGAAGGATAAGGCAAGTGATGTACACCTCGAGTGTTACGAAAAGATGTTGAAGCTGAGATGTCGTATCGATGGTGCGCTTTATGATTATCCACCACCGCCAAAATCGATGCAGAACGCCCTCATTTCGCGTCTTAAAATCATGGCCCGCTTGGACATTTCAGAGAGACGTCTTCCTCAAGATGGTCGAATTCGCATCAAAATGGCTGGTCGTGACATTGATTTCCGCATGTCTTTTCTTCCAACAAAATATGGGGAAAAGGTTGTGGGTCGTATCCTTGATCGGTCGACGATCATAGGGGATATTGCTGAGTTGGGTTTGGATGCGGACTCTCTCAAGATTTTTAAGAGCGCTCTTGATGAACCTCAAGGAATGATTTTGCTTACAGGGCCCACAGGGTCGGGCAAGACGCGTACCCTCTACACCGCGTTAGCCGAGCTTAACAAACCCCAATATAACATCATTACTGTGGAGGATCCTATTGAGTATGAGTTACCGGGGATCAATCAAGTACAGGTGAAACCTGAGATTGGATACACCTTTGCCTTAGCGTTGCGTTCCATTTTGCGTCAAGACCCCGACATTATCATGATTGGGGAAATGCGGGATCAAGAGACGGCGCATATTGGTGTCGAAGCTGCCCTTACTGGGCACCAAGTGTTGACGACCCTTCACACCAATGATGCGTCAAGTGCTGTCACCCGTTTGACGGATATGGACATCGAGCCATTTTTGACAAGCGCAAGCATTTCCCTCGCTTGTGCTCAGCGTCTTTTGCGTCGGATTTGTACTTATTGTAAAGAGCCTTTCAAAGTTCCGGGCCAAGTTTGGGAACAACTTCGGCTTGACCCAAAGAAAGAAACTCAGTATACCTATTACAAAGGTCGTGGTTGCGATAAATGCAAGAAAAAGGGTTACATGGGTCGATGTGCTGTCCTTGAACTCATTCCCATCACGGACGAGATCCGTAAATTAATCATTGAACGGGCGAGTAGTACCGAAGTTAAACAGCTTGCCATTAAACAAGGGATGCGAACCCTTCGAACGAATGGTATTCTTAAGGCACGCGAGGGAGTTACTTCTCTTGAAGAAGTTTTGGCGAACACATTGAGCGATAACGTTTCAGGGAATTGATTCCTCTGAAGAGGGTTAAAATAGCGCAAAATTCTTTATTCCCCGGCGCTTTTTTAGGGCTTCCCTTGATTTCTTTAAATCGTATAAAATGGGGATAGATGGTCTTTAGATTTCCATTTTTTAAATTCAAAAAATCTGCGAAGCCTATTTCTAAGGAGCCATCTCCACCCCCCATTCTAAAAAATGTGGTGCCTCCTCAAAGAAGTCGTGCGATTGGTCCGGAAAGGGTTACGTCAACCTCTTCGGGAAAAGGAACAAATGGGCGGCCTCCCATAATTTCAAAACCTGAAACAACCCGTATAACACCATTTCCGCCCACATCGAAAATTGCGAGACTTTCTTCCCCTATCATCGTTCCTCCAGACGCACCTTCTTCAATTCCAATCCCCACTTCAGAAATTCTCAGTTTATTGCCGGAGAATATCTTAAAGCCAAACGCGGCAGAGACTCTCCCCAACGAAATCGCTTTGCTAACCGCAGAAATTTTACCCCAACTCCCTCGAGGGCGCGTTCAGGTTTCACTCGATACGTTGCTCTCTTTTTTCCCTCCGGAAGCGGTGGATATTTCGGTTGCCAGCAGTGGAAATATCAAAATCAAAATCCCATTGCATCTGATTATTCCCCGACTACCGGCTTCGGTCATTTCCTTGTCGAGGGATCAAGTTGTGCAGCAGATTGATTCTAGCATTGCAGCTCCATTTCCTGAACAACAAGTGCCAGTGACAAGAGAAGTTCTACTACCGCAAAATCTTCTCAAGGAAGAAATTGCTGTCACAATGGCTGCCCCAATGGAGACTTCTTTTCCGCCTATTTCACCCGAGGTCCTTTCATCTCCGCCTTTTGCTGTTCCAAAGGCTCAACTCATTTCCAGTGTAGGAAATGCTTTTGGTCAACTCATTGGGATTACGGATGGGCGCCGGATGCGAATTCAAGAAGTCGTGGAACAAATTCGGACACGATTCAATTTTATTGCGGTCCTCATTGTTGCTAAGGATGGTTTGTTACTGGCGGGATCGGTGTCTTCGGGTTTGGATTCCAATGCTTGGAGTAGCCTTGGGCCTCAATTGTTCCATAAGTTCGGGCAGGAAGGGACGACCTACTTCTTTGGAGAGCCGCAACGTTGCCTTTTAAGCGTCGGTAATTTGTGGTTTAGCATCTTCCATGACAATGGTATTTACCTTATTTTCGCGCATAGGCTAGAGGATTTTGTTCCTGAATTTGAGGAGCGCAATAGGAACCTTGTTCGGGAGATTGCTATTTATTGCCGGCAACAAAGCGCTGTGGCTTCTGCGGCTTCATGAGAGATTCGAGTTGCTATGTCCATTGTCAATTACGCGACGAAGGAGATTCAGTTCAAGATTGTGTATTATGGTCCTGCTTTGTGCGGCAAGACCACGAATCTCGCTTATATCCATTCCCAAATCGGTTCTGGAAACAAGGGAGATTTAGTTTCTTTAGCAACGGCAGCAGACCGGACCCTTTTCTTTGACTTTTTGCCACTCAATACCATGGTCATCAAGGGATTTAAAACCAAATTTCAGTTGTACACAGTACCAGGACAGGTCATTTATAACACCACCCGCCAACTCGTTTTACGTGGGGTGGATGGGATCGTTTTTGTTGCTGATTCTCAATGGGAAAAAATGGAAGAAAATATTGAAAGCCTTGAAAATCTTGAGGAAAACCTGGCTCGACAAAACGTGGCTCTCGAGGAGATCCCCTATATCCTCCAGTACAATAAACGGGATTTAGCCCACGTGGCACCTGTCAATTATCTCGAGTATATCCTCAATCATCGTGCGATAAGAGTGCAATCCTTCGAAACAATTGCTCATACAGGCCAAAACGTTTTTGCCACACTCAATGCGATTGCTCGTCTCCTCCTCCATAAATTTACAAGAGAAATTGATGCGAATCAGAAACGTGCAAAGACGACCGTGTTGATGACGCCCATTCCACTAAACCTCAAATAATAAAACAGTTTCCTATGGAAACAATCCCTTTTCTTACTAAAGAAGATGTCGCTGTTTTGGATAGTCTTTTGATGGAGTACCTTCAAAAATCCGAGGCGACCCTTGCGGTGATGATCGATAAAGGCGGCACGGTTATTGCTCAGCAGGGTGGAATTGGATCCGTGGACATTTCCGTGATTGCAGCTCTTGCTGCAGGTTCTTTTTCGGCCACAAGGGAGTTAGCCCGGCGGATCGGAGAGACGGAGTTTACCGCGCTATACCATCAAGGAAAAGAACGCTATATTTTTATGAGTGCGTTGGATGATCATGCCATTATCGTCACGGTTTTTGGAGATCGCACCACATTAGGACTTGTTCGTTTTTACACAGTCAATGTGGCTGCCCAGCTCGCTCCTTTGCTTGAGCATTTGCGGCGGCGTGGGATGAAAGGATCCCCTTCATTGCTCTCCGATCCTAACACCCCAATTTTCGTTGAAACCGCCCGTACAAAAGGCGAAGGCCGTTCAACGTCAGTTGCGGGTGGGCATGCTTAATTTCTGGGATTTTCGAGCAGACCAAGGAGCTCAATCCACCGGTGGCAATCACATGGGTTGTAGAAGGGGAAGACTTTATTTCTTGGAAGATGGCTTGAAGGATTTCACGAACGAGCCCTCGAAAGCCGATCATCACACCGGCGCGCATGGCTGCTACCGTGTCCTTACCAATAGCGGATTTTGGTTCAGTTAATGAAATTTGTGGGAGCAACGCTGTCCGTTCATGGAGATAGTCCATGGTAACTTGCAAACCAGGTGCAATGATGCCACCCAAATATTCTTTTTGGCTTGAGACGACATCGAAGGTTATTGCGGTCCCAAAATCCACGACAACTGCAGGTACTCCGTAGAGAGCAACGGCTGCGACGGCGTTGACGAGGCGATCGGCACCAATTTCAGCAGGTTTTGGATAGCGGATTCCAATCCCAAGATTCATTTTGGAGGAAACTACCAACGGTTTTGCAATTCCCAAACTATGGAGACAAGCTTTGATGCCGGGGAGAGCTTGAGGGACGACGCATGAAATGATGGCGCCGCAAGGACGTTCTGGGAGATTTAATTTTGGGATCTTACGTCCGGAGATTTCAGTAAACTTGGTGGTTGGAAATTCATGTTCCTTTAAGATTCGATGATCATCGGCGAGCGCCCATTTCGTATGTGTGTTTCCAACGTCCACTACAAAAAACTGATTCATAAGATTTCCTTTTCGAGGGTTACATCTCCGGCCGTTACACGTTCCAATCTTCCTTCATCGGTTCTTACAAGGAGAGCGCCATCAAAATCCAAGTCTGAAGCGAGTCCGCGTAAAGATCTTCCATGATTCCAGGAAATGGAGATTTGGCGCCCTAAAGTGTCGTCGAGTTCCATCCAACACTCGAGCAGCATGGGAAAATTTTCATCGGAAAGCAAGAATTGGCAACGGTCGAGTTCACGCAAAACTTCAATGGCAAGGGAAGGGCGATGGAAGGATTGACCCGCTTCTTGTTTGAGAGACGTAGCGGATGCTTGAAGCCAGGGTGGGAAATCAGGAACTTCAAGGTTAACATTAATTCCGATGCCGATTGTTGCATGTTGGAGATGAGGTCCATTTGCAGATAATTCAGTCAGGATACCGATAACCTTGCGGCCATTGCATAAGATATCATTGGGCCATTTAATGCGTAGGGGAAGTCCAGTGATCCTACGAAGAGAGGAAGCCACAGCGACTGCAGTCATCACCGTAAGGCGTTGTACCGATTGCATGAGACAAGGGGGGCGAAGGAGGACGGTAAACCACAAACCTTTACGGAGAGGAGAAAACCATTCTCTTCCCATCCTTCCCCGTCCTGCTGATTGTGCTTCTGCAAATACCACCAATCCTTCGGAATAACCTGCGCGGGCGAGGCGCTGAACCATGTCTTGGGTTGAGGCCATTTGCTCAAACACCAAAATTTGGCCCCCGATTTTTCCTGGGGGAAAAGATTTTCCGCCATGCAAACGTGCGTGCAAATCATCGGCCATAAGGGCATCTGGAGTTTCAAGGAGGCGATAGCCCCATTGGGGGTGTGCTTCCACAATATAACCTAGTGCGCACAGTGTCTTAATGGAGTCCAGCGCTTCTTGCCGGGAGATTCCCACCCATTTTGCCAATTCCGTGTCAGAAATTCCCTGGGAATTTGAAGTGTAGAAAGCAGCCAAAATTTTTTCTTCCTTTGTCACAGGAGAGTTTTCAAGTAAATTTTATCAAAGATCAAATTTCTTCGAGGGGACTTGATCTTTGGTAAGGGTGGATCCTTTAGAGCAATGGAGAATCCACTTTATCGTCGTGCTTCCGTGGTCATTTGTTTCTGCTTTTTAAAATCTTGCGAGGTTGGTGGGCCTCTTTTACCCGCCTTCACAGGATACCACGGCCTTAGCCCGTGGGGCTCCACACGATATCGGCTGGGTCTCCAGCGAAAAATCCTGGGAAGATGCCGAATGGGTAAGTGCACCCACGGAAATGAAGTTAACCCCTGTACGAGCGATAGAGAAGATGGTGTCCAAATTCACACGACCCGAGGCTTCCGTTTTTACACGACCAGCGACTTCTTTGACAGCTTGCTGTAATTGCAATGGCGTCATGTTATCGAGAAGAATCATGTCGACACCTGCCTTTGTAGCTTCGCGCACTTGAGCTAAGGTTTCGCATTCTACTTCGACTTTCAAGTGAGGCCACCGTTTTCTAGCGCGTCGGATCGCTTCCCTTATGGGGTTGGAGGAACAAGATTTCAAAACAGCAAGATGATTGTCTTTAATCAGCACCATGTCATAGAGACCAGATCGATGGTTTTCCCCTCCTCCACACGTTACAGCATATTTTTCCAGCGCCCGTAAGAGTGGGGTTGTTTTTCGGGTATCAAGAATTTGCGCTTTACTTTTTGTACTTCGGGATTGTTGAACAAATTGATGGGTGAGTGTTGCAATTCCGCTAAGGCGCTGGATGAAATTCAATGCTGTGCGTTCGGCGGCTAAGAGAGCGCGTGTGTTGCCTTGAATTTCAAGGATGGTCTGTCCGGGTTTGACGTGGTCGCCATCCCGGCATCTCAGCCTCATTTTTACCTTTCGGTTGAGGTGACGAAACGCCTCCATTGCGACTTCCACACCACAGAGAATTCCATTTTGGCGGGCAATCAATCTTGCTGAAGAATGGGAATGAGCAGGAATGATCGCAGTTGAGGTAACATCGCCTTGCGAACCGAGGTCTTCTTTTAGGGCAGCTTTTATTAGCTCGCGAATCATGGGTTTGAGAGATTGAATAACCCGCTTGCGCAGAAAGCCATGGGTGTTAAGCCCGTGACTCGCTTTCGACTTATGAGAATTCATTTCAAAAACCTATGGTATTTATAGTGACAGATGATAGGAGAGGGGGACCTTATTTATGCAATCATCAATAACACATGACACCCTTTGTTGTAACCGTTTTGACTTCGCACCTAATTGCCGCGGTACGCCTTCATCCAGCAAGGTCGCTTTTGATAAGTCCTGAAATCATGCTTTGAAAATAACGGATCTTTATTTATTCTTCAATGAGCAAACTCCGAAGTTTAATGAAACTGTTGGAAGTCTCTTTAAAATAATTTCTAAGGTCGTTTTACGTTCCCCCATCATGTGTGGAATCATTGGATATGTGGCTAAAGGCCACTGGACACCGGAGCGAGCGGTTTTTGAGCGAGCTGTAGATAGACTCATCCATCGAGGGCCTGACCGTCGTGGCATCTGGATTGAGGAAAATGTGGGATTGGGATTTCGGAGGTTGGCGATTATTGATTTGGCAAGTGGCGATCAACCGATGGCCAACGAAGATGGAAATCTCCATCTTGTTTTCAATGGCGAAATTTACAATTTCAAACAATTGCGCGATCATTTGGAAACCAAAGGCCATCGTTTCCGAAGCGCTGGTGATAGCGAGGTGATTCTTCATCTTTATGAAGAAGAGGGCGAGCGATGTGTTGAGCAACTCAGAGGAATGTTTGCCTTTGCGATCTATGATCGTCGCCGTCGCTCTCTCTTTTTGGCAAGAGATCGATTTGGTAAGAAACCATTAGTTTATTCGGAGACTCCTACAGGCTTTTATTTCGCTTCAGAAATTGGAGCATTATTACAATTAGCTGATTGTCGTCGCAACGTTAATGGTTCTTCTGTGGATGCTTATTTCGCGCTTGGTTACACACCGGGATCCCATACGGCGTGGCGCGAAATTCGGCGACTTCCTGCGGCATCCACCTTACGAGTTCATCATGGGACTGCGGAATTGCCTTCGCGTTATTGGCAGTTGGCTTGGGCTCATGCCGTTTATGAAGGTTTGCCAGAACAAGAAGTTCTCGAGGGTTTCCGGGAGCGATTTGAGGAGAGTGTGAAGTTACGCATGATTGCCGATGTGCCTCTTGGCGCTTTTCTTAGTGGGGGTGTGGATTCGAGTGTAACCGTGGCGGCGATGCGCTGTGCGGATGGACGGAAGGTGAAGACCTTTTGTATCGGATTTGAAGACAGCCATTTCAATGAGGCGCCTTATGCAAGGGAAGTCGCCCAGCGGTTGGATACGGACCATTATGAATGGATCGTAGCTGCAGATTCATTGGAAGCGCTGGATCCCTTGATTGACAAGCTGGGGGAACCGTTTGCAGATCAGTCACTTCTTCCGACCTTTCTTCTTTCTCAATTTGCACGCTCTCATGCTTCAGGGATGATCGTTGCTTTGTCCGGAGATGGAGGGGACGAGTTATTCGGCGGTTACAAACGTTACCAACATTTGTCGCAAGCAAATATTCTTCGGCGTTGGGGACTTATCTGGCCTTGGCGGGCAACAAGTAAATTTTTTTCTCGGATCGAACGATGTGCGAATCCTTCACGCCGACATCTTGCCTGGCCGCGATCTGCAATAGATCGGATTCTTGGATTAAAACCTCTCGAACAGTATCTCCATTTGGTCAGTTGTTGGCGGAAAAAAGACCGGACCCATTTGTGGAAGCAAAAGAACGAAGAGGATCTTGCCACTTCTTGGATAAATCAGGCGCTTGCAACTCATCCTGGCCTTGATGGTCTGAGCCGATGGCAGGCACTTGATGTAGAGACTTATTTGGTTGACGACATTTTACGCAAAGTGGATGTCGCGAGTATGGCGTGTTCGTTAGAATGTCGGTGTCCCTTGCTTGATCATTCGGTAGCAGAATTTGCTGCAGGCCTTCCAGAAAAGTTTAAGGTGAATCGAAGGGAAGGCACGAAAGTCTTGCTCAAAAGGCTTTACCCCAATTTATTGCCAGTCCGTTTGTTCGAAAGAGAGAAAAAAGGGTTCAGCATGCCGATTGGGGATTGGATGCGAAGACAGTGGAAAGAGGTTGTGCGTGCCTCCATTGAGGAAACGTGGCAGGGTGGGATGGAAAAATATTTCGATCGAGAGGTTCTACGTTGTCTTTGGCAGGAACACCAAGAGGGAAAGGAAGATCACGGCCATAAGCTTTGGGCATGGTTTGTGCTTACGCGTTGGAATCAACGATTTAGGCCGCATTGGAGTTGAATTTGCTATGAGCATATCGTCACACATGGTTGCTTTTGTTCGTCGGAGGGAGACTGCTCAAAGCCGACGCCGACCTATCATTCCTCGTCGTGCGCGGAAGATCGAATTTGGAGGAATGACTTCTCCCATTTGGGATGATGCACCTGTTTGGGAAACCACGGACTATTTCGAGATCCGAAAACAATACGGTCTTTTTATCGGCGGTAAATTTGTAACGCCAAAGTCGGGGAAGTTTTTTGACACAATTAATCCTGCCAACGGACAGAAATTAGCAAAAGTTGCCGAGGCGGGAGTGGCTGATGTGGATCGAGCAGTAAGAGCAGCTCGCATGGCATATGAACGTGTTTGGTCGCGAATGCCTGGTAAAGAACGGGCAAAGTATCTTTATCGAATTACACGATTACTTCAGGAGCATAGCTGTGAGATGGCTATTATCGAGACGCTCAATGGAGGCAAACCTATCAAAGAGTCGCGAGATGTTGATGTACCGCTCGCGATCGCACAGTTTTTTTATTACGCAGGGTGGGCGGACAAATTGGATTACGCATTCCCGGGTCACAAAGTAAAACCTCTAGGTGTGATTGGGCAACTGATTCCTTGGAATATGCCGCTTTTGATGGCGATTCGGAAAATTGCTCCAGCTCTTGCCTGCGGAAATACTTGTATTCTTAAACCTGCCAAGACAGCCCCTTTGACTTCGTTGTATCTCGCTGAGATCATCCGACAAGCGGATCTTCCGCCAGGGGTCATAAATATTCTTCCAGGGAGTGAAGAAACTGGAGCTACTCTTGTTCAACATTCTGGTGTCAGCAAAGTTACTTTTACGGGATCCATGGAAACTGGGAAAATGATTCAACGCACTTTAGCAGGGACGGGAAAGGGGTTGACTCTCGAATTTGCTGGAAAGGCAATTTACATTTTCTTTGAGGATGCACCTATAGACCAAGCGATTGAAGGTGTGATTAAAGATGTTTACTTTCGCCAGGGGCACCCTTGCTGTGGAGGAACACAGCTCTTAGTCCAAGAAGGAATTTGCCCGGTCATGCTTCGCAAATTGCGAGAACGGATTCAAACGTTACGATGGGGCGATCCTCTCGATAAGAATACAGATGTTGGAGCGATTCAGTCGTCCCAACAGCTGAAGTACCTTCGCGAGTGGGTAGCAAAAGGGATCGCAGAAGGTGCACAACTTGTGCAGAAAAAAGGGGTGCTTCCTCGCAAAGGCTTTTGGTTTCCTCCCAGTTTTTTTACTCATGTCACAGCCTATCATCGGATCGCCCAAAAAGAGATTTTTGGACCCGTTTTGAGTGTCGCAACTTTCCGGACACCTCAAGAGGCTGTTGAACATGTCAATAAGACCTCTTATGGAGTAAGTGCTACTATTTGGACAAATAAAAGCGCGAAGATCTTCAAGATGGTTTCCAAACTTCGTGTTGGGGTTGTTTGGGCGAATACCTTTAACAAATTCGAGCCAACAGGTCCTTTTAGTGGATTTGGTGGATACCGAGAAAGTGGCTTTGGACGCGAAGATGGCATTCATGGATTGTGGGCTTATGCGAAACTGGTTTAGAAGTGGTTTAGAAAGGGATAGACTTCGGAATCGGAGACACAGAAAAATTGGTGATCTATGTCAATTCGCCTTCCTGTGGTTAGGACCTGCAAGCTTTTTATTGATGAAACTTCCTATCGAGCGAAATCGAGCCGGGCACTTGCCATGAAGTCTTCTTCTGGCACCCGCTTGGCTTTTGCGCATACGAGTTGTACTTCGCGTAAGAATGTAGGAGATGCGGTAGGTGTTGCTCGTGGGGCGTTTGAGGCTTGGGCCGGGATATCGGTTGTGCAGCGAGGCCAAATTTTGTACCGGATAGCTGAGATCCTTGAGGATTGTTCTTCTGAAATGGTGGACGAATTAATTCGCACGACAAGGGTTTCACTTTCTGTGGCACGACAAGAAGTACAAGTCGCCGTGGATCGCCTCATCTGGTATGCGGGTTGGTCTGATAAGCTAACGCACTTTTTTGGAACGGTGAGTTCTGTAGCCAGTTCGCATTTCAATTTGAGTGTTCCCGAACCGGCAGGAGTCGTTTGTATTCTTACGCCTGATCAACCATCGCTCCTGGGTTTGATTTCGTTGATAGCTCCTGCAATGATCAGTGGAAACACGATGGTGATTCTTGTCTCGGAAAAACATCCTCTTCCTTCTATGGTTTTGGCAGAGATTTTGGCAACAAGCAATTTGCCAAGAGGTGTGGTGAATATCCTCACAGGTTTCCGAGCCGAACTTGCCACATCCATGGCGTCTCACATGGATGTCAACGTGATCATAGATGCCTCGGGCAAGCCAGAATTGAGACATCAAATCCAGCGAGAAAGTGCAGCGAATGTGAAACGTGTTATTTTCCGGAATTTAAACCTGCAAGATTGGTTTCAGAAAAAGGCAGAGAGCCCATACTGGATCTTGGATACCTTGGAAATTAAGACGACGTGGCATCCCATCGGATTTTAAATCGACCGCTGAAAAGCTCGTATAATGCCCAGGTTGCTCCCAGTGGCTTATTAATTCTCGCGTCGGCTTCATCGCGGCGGATCAACTTATTACGCAAGATGGGCATTCCCTTCAGGGTTTGCGCAACACGAGTCCGGGAGCGAACGTTGGAAGAATTTCCTTTTTGGACACCGCGACAACTGGCAATGTACAATGCTCAACTCAAGGCACAAAAGGTAGCACGAAGGTGCCCACACCATTGGGTGTTGGGAGCAGACACCATCGTAGTTTTGGGACATACTCTCTTTGGAAAGCCCCGCGATTTTAAAGAGGCAGAATTTATGTTGATGTCCTTAAGTGCTCGTACCCATCGGGTCATCACCGGCGTGTGTCTTTGTCGTTGGGGAGTGAAGACACGCTCGTTTGCAGTAACGACACGGGTTTCCTTTAGGAAACTCACGCAACGCCAAATTCGGAATTATTTGAAGCAAGTCAATCCTTTGGACAAAGCGGGTGCATACGCAGCCCAGTTGCATAAGCACCGCGTCATTAGATTCACCGAAGGATCTTTCAGTAATGTGATCGGATTGCCTATGGGACGGTTGACCCGAGAGTGGAAATCTTTATGTGCAAACCACTTCTAATCAAGGATGGGCGTGTAGAAGGAAAAGGGCGAATCTCTCGACCACGGGCCTACACTCATGACTTTCTGCGTAGGCGGGTAAATTTTTGCTGGAGGTTTGGGTGGTATCTGTGTAATGCACACTCTAAGTCATGCCAACATTCGCCTACCAAGCACGTGATGAAAATGGAGTAATGAGAAAGGGGGTTTTGGAAGCAGCGGATCAAGCTTCGGTGGCATCTTCTCTCGCTCAAAAAGGTTTGGTGGTTGTTTCTATCTTGGAAACCGCAGCAGTGCGGTACGTTCAAATGGGTAAGGGTCGGCCTAGAAAGGTTGGTTCAGTTCCTGAAACCGATATGGTGATGTTTAGCCGGCAATTAGCAACGATGATTGACGCCGGCATTCCTTTAGTTCAAAGCCTTTCAGCGCTTACCGAACAAACGTCTCACAAACATTTCAAACCTTTGTTGCGAGAAATCACAGCAACCGTTGAAACTGGGGAACAATTTTCGACGACCTTAAGCAAGTATCCTACGGTTTTTGACCGTCTCTATGTAAACATGGTGCGTGCAGGTGAATCGAGTGGTGCTTTGGCGGAAATCCTGGATCGTTTGGCCTCGTATCAAGAAGCCTCCGCTAGACTGAGGAAGAAAATTAAAGCTTCGATGGCCTATCCCCTCATTGTGATGTGCATCGCCTTTATTATTGTTATCTTTTTGCTGGTTAAAGTGATTCCGGTCTTCGCCCAAATTTACAAAGATTTTCATGCAAAGCTTCCTATTCCCACACAAATTCTCATCGATATCAGTAACCTCTTACGTTCCGCGTTTGGAATTGTCATAGGAATCATGCTCATCGGTGGCGTGATTGGATTCCTTAAATATATCAAAACAGAGAATGGACGGAAAAAATGGGATTGGTGGAAAGTAAAAGTTCCGGTCTTTGGTCCCCTTTTGCAGAAGGTGGCAATTTCTCGTTTTGCTCGGACCTTTGCCCAGCTTATTCGCAGCGGAGTTCCTATTATTGAGACCATGAGCATTGTAGCTTCTGCCAGTGGCAACTGGCTTGTAGAAGAAGCTACCTTGGAGGCTTCCAATGCACTTAAAAAAGGTGAAGGGATCGGTCCTTCCCTTGCTAAGTATCCCATTTTCCCACCCATGATCATTCGAATGATTACTGCTGGAGAATCAACGGGTAAAGTGGATGTGATGCTCGAAAAGATCTCGGATTTTTATGATACCGAAATTGATGCTTCACTCGCTGGTTTAACTGCTTTGATCGAGCCGCTTTTAATTGGGTTTCTTGGTGTTACCATCGGCGGGATTGTCATTG
>OBEQ012421858.1_pt1 | contig 15262 bp, 14 predicted proteins | sample 1670901 | NCBI WGS metagenome assembly OBEQ01 (sample SAMEA104232315, study PRJEB22302) | groundwater metagenome | biome: forest; feature: aquifer; material: groundwater | place: USA | collected 2011-08-07 | depth 5.4 m | reverse complement strand
TGGGGCGGGCTGGGAGGCTAGTTCCATGAACACCTCGGAGACGTACAACGTCCCGTTGGCGTTCACGACGCCCACACCCACGTACCGGAACCCCGGATCTACGAGATTTCTGTAGTGCCCGGGAGAGTTGACGAGCGCCTGGTGGATCGAGGCGACGTCGGGGCCCTTGCCGACGTTCTCGCCGAGGCGCTGCCAGTCCTCGGAGACCCCGTCGGGCAGGTTGGAGTGGAAGATCGACCCTGCGTTGGCCATGGTCTGGGCCCAGGCCTGGGCCTTGGCGACGAGCACGCCGTCGACCTCGAGCTGGGGCAGGCCCTGGCTCGCGCGTAGCGCGTTCGTCCGGCCTACGAAGTCGGCCGCGGCGCCCGGATCCTGGTCGGCCTGGGCCGCGGCCGGGAGAAGGGCGAGCAGGCCAAGGGCAAGCAGCGCCACGAGCAGGAATCGCCGCATCACCTCGCCTCCCCCGTCGTTCGTGGCCGCATCGGGCCCCCGTCCAGCCCCCGGACTCGCCAGAGGTACAGGAGGCATCGGCCGCTGGGTCGGATACCTTGAGCGCGCGGTCGGCCACATAGGGTGGTCACAGCGGCAGGCCGGCCACGGGGCCCGGCAGGGGTCGCCGATACGCTCCGGACGTGCAGATCCCCGAGCGTGAGGCCGAGGTGCTGGCCGACGGCGACGTGGTGGTCGCCGGGGGTGGGCCGGCCGGGCTGGGGGCCGCCCTGGCCGCCGCCCGGTTCGGTGTCCGGGTGGTGCTGTGCGAGCGTTACGGCTTCCTCGGCGGCAACTTCACGGTGGCCGCGGTGGGGACGGTCTGCGGCCTGTACGTGCGCGACGGCGACGGCTTCGATTTCGTGGTCGGCGGCATCGCGCGCGAGCTCGCCGACGGGCTGGCGGCGGTGGGCGCCGGGCTGGGCCCGGTGCCGTTCAAGGAGACCGCGGTCTTCGTGTACGTGCCGTGGGCCGTGAAGCGCCTCGCCGACCACCTTGTGACGAGCGAGCCCGGCCTCGACGTCCTGCTCCACGCCCACGTCGCCGACGTGCTCGCCGACGAGAGCGAGATCCGCGCGCTCGTGCTCGCCACCAAGCGAGGCCCGCGCGCGGTGACCGGCCGTGTGTTCGTAGACTGCACCGGCGACGCCGATGTCTCGACCTTCGCCGGTGTCCCCCCCACCCTCGGACCGACGGGCGAGCGCCAGTACGCGTCGATGCAGTTCGTGATGCAGCACGTGGACACGGCCGCGGCGATGGCCGCGATCCCGCAGCTCGGCGAGCTGATGGCCGAGCACGGCGGCCATCTCTCACGCGACAGCGGCGCGGTGATCCCGACGCTGCGCCCGGGCGAGTTCGTCGGGGCCATGACCCGCGTGCGCAATCCCGACGGCTCACCCATCGACGTGACCGACGTGCGCCAGGCGACCTGGGGCGAGCTCGAGGGCCGGCGGCTGGCCGAGGAGGCCGGCACCTTCCTGCGCGACCACGTGCCGGGTTTTTCCGACGCCTTTCTCGCCGACACCGCCACCGCGCTCGGCGTGCGCGAGACCCGGCGGGTGACCGGCGACTACGTGCTCACCGGCGACGACGTCGCGGGCGGTGCCCGGTTCGACGACGCTGTCGCGCGGGGCGCGTGGCCGCAGGAGTATCACACCGCGGGCCGGGGCACGGAGTACCGGTTCCTGCCGCCCGGCGTGAGCTACCAGATCCCCTATCGGAGCCTGCGGCCGCGGGGCGTGCGCAACCTCCTCGTCGCGGGGCGCTGCCTCTCCGCCGACCACCATGCCCTGGCATCGACGCGAGTCATGGGACCGAGCCTCGCGCTGGGTCAGGCCGCGGGCACCGCGGCCGCGATCGCGGCGCGCCGTGGCGTGCCCGTTGCCGACGTCGACGTCGCCGAGCTCCAGGCGTCGCTTGAGCAGCAGGGTGCGCGGCTGCGCTGATCGATCGTGTTTGCCACACTGCTCCGGTGAACCTGGTAGATCTGCTCCTCGGTCCCGCCGAGTCGGCGCCCGCTGCGGTCGCGCTCCGACACGCCGGCGTCGAGACAACCTACGGCGAGCTCGCCGATCGGGCCCGACGTCTCGCCGGCGGCCTCGTCGACGAAGGGGTCACGTCCGGCGAGCGCGTGGCGATCACGAGCCCCAACCGTGAGGCGTTCGTGGTCTCGTACCTCGCGGTGCTCGTCGCGGGCGCGGTGGCGGTGCCCCTCAATCCCGCCGCGCCGCCGGCGGAGCAGGCGCGCGAGCTGGACGCGATCGAGCCCCGCCTCGTCCTCTGCGGCCCGGGCGGGGCCGAGCGCCTGCGCGCCGTGGTGGACGAGCGCCTGCTGCGCAGCGTTGGCGACGCGTGCGAGGGATTCGACCGGTTCGAGCCGGCGGCGACGGTGGCGCGGGCCGATGGCGACCTTGCCGCGTTGCTCTTCACGTCGGGCACGGCGGGCTCACCGAAGGCGGCGATGCTGACCCACGGCAACCTGGCTGCCAACGTCCACCAGGTGCTCGAGCATCCGGGCTTGCGCTTTCACGCCGCCGACGTGGTCCTCGCGGTGCTCCCCTTCTTCCACGTGTACGGCCTGAACGTGGTGCTGGGCACGTCGCTCGCGGCCGGCGCGAGCGTCGTCCTCGTCGACGGCTTCGACGCGGTCGCGTCGCTCGCGCTGGTGCGGTGTCACGGTGTGACGGTGCTCGCCGGCGTGCCCACGATGTTCGCGGCGTGGCTCGAGCTCGACGAGGCGAGCGCGCCGGCCGACGTGTTCTCCACCGTCCGGCTCGCGGTGTCCGGCGCGGCACCACTGCGGGCCGATGTGTGCGAAGCGATGCGCACACGGTTCGGTCTCGCGGTGCACGAGGGCTACGGGCTCACCGAGGCGTCGCCGATCGTCACCACGTCGGCCGCCGGCACACTCCGTATGGGCTCGATCGGCCCGCCGCTTCCGGGCGTGATGGTGCGGCTGGTCGACGTCGACGGCGACGACGTTCCCGCCGGCGACCCCGGCGAGATCCGGGTGAAGGGCCCGAACGTATTCGCCGGGTACTGGCACGACGATGAAGCGACCGAGCGCGTGCTCACGGCCGACGGTTGGCTGTGCACGGGCGACATCGCCGTGGCCGACGACGACGGGTATCTCTGGCTGGTCGACCGGGCCAAGGACCTCGTGATCGTGTCGGGCTTCAACGTGTACCCGGCCGAGGTGGAAGAGGTGCTGCGCACTCACCCCGCTGTGGCCGATGTGGCGGTGGTAGGCGTGCCGAACGCGCGGACCGGTGAGGCGCTCGCGGCCTCCGTCGTGCCGGCGCGCGGCCGTGTTCCCGACCCCGACGAGCTCCGGAGCTTCGCTGCCCACCACCTCGCGCGTTACAAGTGCCCGTCGGTGATCGAGGTGGTCGACGAGCTACCCCGCACGGTGGCGGGGAAGGTGCTGCGCCGCGAGCTGTGGGGCGAGCCGGCCGAGGCCAGCTCCGCCGAGTAGCTCGTCACCGCGCGAGCCCGGCCACCTCGGGACGTGACGCGCTCGCCGTGGCGGACGCCCGGCGCGGGCTGGCCGACGCGACCAGGAAGCCCGCGTAGATCACCGTGATCCCGGTGGCCAGCGAGAGCGTGAACGCCTCGTCGTGACCCACCACTCCCTGTACGAGCCCACCGCTCGACAGCACGAGCGTGCCCAGCGCGACGAGGGCATTGCTCGCAGCCATCCTGGCCCGCCCCCCGATGCCGCGTGCGCGCGCGTAGCGCCCCGTCGACCAGGCCGCGCCGGCGAAGATCACGAGCGCGCCCACGCCACTCCCGGCGGCTGCGAGCACGCGTGGAAAGACGCCGAAGACGTCCTTGCCCACCGGGATGGTGTCGCGCGGGATTGGACCGTGCATCGGCGCGACGAGCAGCACCCCGGTCGCGAGCCCGGTGAAGAGCACGAGCCCCCACTGCGCTCGCCGGCCCGCGGGGGGACCGAGCAGGAGGGAGACCGTTCCGAGCGCGAGCCAGGGCACGGTGAGGACCGCCCCGAGGAGGTAGAAGGCACGGAACGTGCCGCGGTCCCAGCCGGTCGACGCGCCGGTGGCGAGCGCGGCCGAGGCCAGCGCGAACATCGTGAGCGAGATCGTCCAGGCCAGCTCGTGGGGCTTCCGCAGCCTCGTGTAGCGCACGAGCGTCGCCTGCGCGAACAGCGACGCGACGGCGGTGGCGAGGAACGCGAGGCCGACGACCATCCGGGCCACGAGCCTAACGGCGCCCACCCCGACCCCGACCCTGGCCGCGACCCTGGCCGCGACCCTGGCCGCGACATTGTGAGAGTGTGCACAAGCCCGGGGTAGCATGGGTTCCCGGCCCTGGCCCAGGGGCCCCAGCCGAGGAGCGGTCCCCCCGTGCCCGACCGTGCCCTGCCCGACCGTGCCCTGCCCGACCATCCCGGGCCCGACCATCCCGGGCCCGACCATCCCGAACGCAGGGTCGCGGCAAAGGAGCGACGGATCCCCGAGGCGACGGTGGCGCGTCTCCCCGTCTACTACCGGGCCCTGCTCGAGACGGCCGAGCAGCGGGTAGGCACCGTCTCGTCGGAGCGGCTGGCCGAGCTGGCCGGCGTGAACGCGGCCAAGGTGCGCAAGGACCTCTCGTACCTCGGCTCCTACGGCACACGCGGCGTGGGCTACGACGTCGAGTACCTCCTGCACGAGATCTCCCGCGAGCTGGGGCTCACCCACGACTGGCCGGTCGCGATTGTCGGGGTCGGCAATCTCGGTCAGGCGCTCGCCAACTACCGCGGCTTCGGTGTTCGCGGCTTCCGGGTAGTCGCGCTGGTCGACGCCGACGAGGCGAAGGTCGGCCAGCGGGCCGGTGGGCTGGTGATCGAGCCGCTGGCCGAGCTACCCCGACTCGTCGGCGAGCGCGCCATCACCATCGGCATCATCGCCACGCCCGCGCACGCGGCGCAGGAGGTGGCCGACCAGCTCGTGGGCGCGGGCGTCACCTCGATCCTCAACTTCGCGCCCGCCGTTGTCACCGTGCCCGAGGGCGTGTCGATGCGGAAGGTCGATCTCGCCATCGAGCTGCAGATCCTCTCCTTCTATCAGTCGCGCAAGCCCGGCCCCAACGGTGGGCGCGCGGTGAAGGAGCGCGTCGAGTGAGCCCGGGCGACCGGCCCCGCCTGAACGGCTACCCGGCCAACCTTGTCGTCGCTGGGCGGCGATGCGTGGTCGTCGGCGGGGGGCGGATCGCGGCCCGCAAGATCGAGGCGCTCCTCGACGCCGGCGCCGAGGTGCACGTCGTGGCGCCAAGCCTCTCCGGCGACGTCCGTGCCTGGCGCGACGCGGGGCGGCTCACGGTCTCCGAGCGCCCGTTCGTCGCTGCCGATCTCGACGGCGCCTGGCTCGCGACTACCGCGACCGACGACCCCGACGTCAACCGGGCCGTGTTCGTCGCGGGCGAGGAGCGCCGGGTCTTCGTGAACGCAGCCGACGACCCGCGCCACTGCTCGTTCACGCTGATGTCGATCGTGCGACGGGGCGATATCGTGGTTGCCATCGGCACCAACGGTCGCAGCCCGGCCCTGGCGACGTATCTCAAGGACCACGTGAGCACCGAGATGGGTCCCGAGTACGCGACGCTCCTCGAGATCCTGTCCGAGGCCCGCGAAGAGCTCCGGGGCGCCGGCCGCTCGAGCGAGACGGCCGACTGGCGACGGGCCCTCGATTCGGGCATCCTCGACCTCATCCGCGCCGGCCGGGAGCGCGAAGCCAAGGAGCTGCTGCGGTCGTGTCTGTGATCGTCGTCGGGCTCAATCACCGCACGGCTCCGGTCGAGCTCCTCGAACGGGTGACCGTGCCGACCTCGAACCTTCCCAAGGCGCTCCACGCGCTGTCGCGCGGCGAGAACCTGGCCGAGGTCGTCGTCCTCTCCACCTGCAACCGGACCGAGATCTACACGCGCTCGGCCCGCTTCCACTCCGCGGTGCAGGACCTACTCGACTTCCTCGCCGACCAGTCGTCGTCAGACCCCGACGACTTCGCCGAGCACCTCTACACGTACCACGACGACGCCGCGGTCTCGCACCTGTTCGGAGTGGCCGCCGGTGTCGACTCGATGATCATCGGCGAGGGCGAGATCCTCGGCCAGGTGCGCGAGGCATGGCGCACGGCGGAGCAGCAGGGCACTGCCGGGCAGCTTCTCTCGCGCGTGTTTCGCCACGCGGTCGAGGTCGGGAAGCGATCGCGCACGGAGACCGGCATCGGCCGGCACGCGGCGTCGGTCTCGTCGGCCGCGGTGGCGCTCGCAGCCCAGACCCTCGGCTCGCTCGAGGGCCGGCGCGTGCTGGTGCTCGGCGCGGGCGAGATGGGCGAGGGCATGGCGGTGGCGCTCGCCGGCGCGGGCGTGGGCGACGTCGTGGTGGCCAACCGCACCGCCGCCCGGGGCAAGAAGCTGGCGGCACGCGTCGGTGGGCGCGCGGTCGGGATCGACGACATTCCCGACGCCCTGGTCGCGACCGACGTGCTCCTCGCGTCCACCGGCTCGGCCGACGTCGTGATCGAGCGGGGCGACATCGAGACGGTGATGGAGCGCCGCGAGGGTCGCGCGCTGCTCGTCGTCGACGTGGCGGTGCCTCGCGACGTCGACCCCGGCGTACGGCAGGTCTTCGGCGTCACACTCCTCGACATGGACGACCTCAAGGGCTTCGTCGAGCACTCGCTCGAGCAGCGTCGGCGCGAGGTCGGCAAGGTGCGCGAGATCATCACTGAGGAGCTCGACCGCTTCCGCTCCGATCGCTCCGCCCGCGAGCTCGCGCCGCTCGTCGTGGCGCTGCGCGACCGGGGCGACGCCGTGCGCGATGCCGAGCTGAAGCGCTTCCGAGCACGGCTCGAGGCACTCGACCCGGCCCAGCGTCAGGCGGTCGAGGAGCTCGCGCGGGGAATCGTCAACAAGCTCCTCCATAAGCCGACCGTGCGGTTGAAGGAAGCCGCCGGCACCGCGCGCGGCGAGCTCTACGCGGACGCGCTCGTCACGCTGTTCGATCTCTCCGACCCCCTCGCCGACCCCGGCACCGACCCCGCGAGCTGATGCGCGGGCCGCTGCGGGTGGCCACCCGCGGTAGCCGCCTGGCCCGTTGGCAGGCCGAGCGCGTCCTGGTGCTGCTGGGCGCCCCCGCGGAGCTCGTCGTCGTGTCCACCACCGGCGACCGCCGGGCCGACGTCCCCATCCACGCCCTCGGCGGCACGGGGGTGTTCGTGAAGGAGGTCGAGGAGGCCGTGCTGCGCGGCGACGCCGACCTCGCCGTCCACTCCGCCAAGGACCTCCCCTCGACCACCACCGACGGCCTCGCGCTCGCTGCGCTGCCCGAGCGGGCCGACCCGCGCGACGCGCTCGTCGGTCGGAGCCTCGACGCCATCCCCACCGCCGGTCGTGTCGGCACGGGCTCGGTGCGACGACGGGCCCAGCTCGCCGCGGTTCGCCCCGATCTCACGTTCACGGAGCTGCGGGGAAACATCGAGACTCGGATCGCGCGGGCGACCGAGCTCGATGCGATCGTGGTGGCCGCGGCCGCTCTCGACCGGCTCGGGTTGCGCAGCGAGGCGGCCGAGGTGCTCGACCCGTCGGTGATGCTGCCTCAGGTCGCGCAGGGAGCGCTGGCGGTGGAGTGCCGGCGCGACGACCGGGCCGTCCTCGAGCTGCTCGCCGGCATTGACGAGATTCCCACCCGGGCCGCCGTCACCGCCGAGCGCGCCTTCCTCGCCGAGCTCGGTGGGGGCTGCGATCTTCCGTGCGGCGCGCTGGCCACCTCCCACGGCGCCACGTGCTCTATCGAGGCACTCCTGGCCTCGACCGACGGCCGGGTCGTGCTCCGCGTGCGCGACGGCGGTGACGACCCACACGCGCTCGGGGTGCGCGCGGCGCGTCGGCTGATCGACGACTGCGGTGGACGCTCGCTCCTCACCGACCTGGGGGAGACCGCGTGACCGTGTACCTCGTGGGCGCCGGTCCCGGCGACCCCGGCCTTGTCACCGTGCGCGGCGCCGAGCTCCTCGCCCGAGCCGATGTCGTCGTCTTCGACCGCCTCGCGCACCCCGACCTCGTCGACCTCGCGCCGCCGGACGCGGAGCGCATCTCGGTGGGCAAGGCGCCCGGCCGGGTCGAGATGGGCCAGGACGACATCAACAGGCTGCTGGTGGACCGGGGTCGCGAGGCCAAGACTGTGGTCCGGCTCAAGGGTGGCGACCCGTTCGTGTTCGGCCGCGGGGGCGAGGAGGCGGAGGCCCTGGCCGGGGCCGGCGTTCCGTTCGAGGTGGTGCCCGGCGTCACCAGCGCCATCGCGGCGCCGGCCTACGCGGGGATCCCGGTCACTCACCGCGGGCTGTCCACGCACTTCACCGTCGTCACGGGTCACGAGGACCCCTCGAAGGGCGTGGGCGATGTCGACTGGGAGGCACTGGCCCGGGTCGGCGGCACCCTCGTGGTCCTCATGGGTGCCGGGAGCATCGGCGAGATCGCGCGGCGGCTCGTCGCGGGCGGCCGGTCTCCCGACACGCCGGTTGCCGCCGTCCGCCGCGGCACCTACCCCGATCAGCGCACGGTGCGCGCCACGCTCGCGACGATCGGCGACGCCCCGGTGCAGGCGCCGTCGGCCATCGTGATCGGCGACGTCGCCGCTTCCGACCTCGCCTGGTTCGAGACCCGCCCCCTGTTCGGCCGCCGCATCGTGGTGACGCGCGCGCGCGAGCAGGCGAGCGCGCTGCGCTCGCGACTCGAACAGCTCGGCGCCGGGGTCCTCGAGCTTCCGTCGATCGCCATCGAGCCGATCGCGTTCACGCTTCCATCGCTCGGCGACTATCGGTGGCTGGTGCTGACCTCGGCCAACGGCGTGCGCGCGTTGTTCGAACGGGGCCTTGCACCGGTCGGCCTCGATGCCCGCGCGCTCGCGTCGCTGCGTGTTGCCGCCATCGGCTCCGGTACAGCAGCCGCGCTCGAGGCGCGCGGCGTGCGCCCCGATCTGGTGCCGGCGCGGTTCGTGGCCGAGGCGCTCCTCGACAGCTTCCCGGCGCCGGCCGAGCCCGGCGAACGGGTCCTGTTGGCTCGGGCCGAGCACGCCCGCGACGTGCTCCCCGAGGGCCTGGCCGGCCAGGGGTACGCCGTCGACGTGCTCGCGCTGTCCCGCACCGTTGCGGCCGCGCCCGACTCGGCCGCGGTCGAGGCCGTGCGCGCCGGCGCGGTCGACGCGATCACGTTCACGTCGTCGTCGACGGTCGCCAACTTCTGCGATCTCGTCGGCGAGCTGCCCGAGCCCCAGCCCCTGGTGGCCTCGATCGGGCCGGTCACCTCGCGGGCCGCGGTCGACCGAGGCCTGCACGTGGGCGCGGAAGGGGTCGAGCACACGCTCGACGGGCTGGTCGGCGCGCTGGTCGACGAGCTGCGCTCGACCGGTCAGGCGCCCCGGGCCGGGCGGTAACCTGAGCAGCGGCATGGGCTTCCCCGAGCCCCGACCCCGCCGGCTCCGTCGTACAGCGGCGCTCCGGCGCCTCGTCGCCGAGACGTGCCTCGGCGTCGACGACCTGGTCGCGCCGCTCTTCGTGAAGGAGGGCATCGAGCACCCCGAGCCGGTGGCGTCGATGCCCGGGGTGGTGCAGCACACGGTCGAGAGCCTCCGCAAGGAGGCGCGCGCCTTGGCCGACCTGGGCGTCCCCGCGGTCGTCCTCTTCGGCGTGCCGGCGGTCAAGGACGCGAACGGCTCCGGTGCCGACGCTCCCGACGGCGTCGTGCAGGTTGCGTTGCGCACGCTGCGCGACGAGGTCGGCGACGGCCTCGTGCTGATGGCCGACGACTGCCTCGACGAGTACACAGACCACGGTCACTGCGGCCTGCTCACACCGGAAGGCGGCGTCGACAACGACGCCACCCTCGAGCGCTACGCCTCGATCGCCGTCACGCAGGCCGACGCCGGCGCGGATGTGGTCGCGCCCTCCGGGATGATGGACGGGCAGGTGGGCGCGATCAGGGCTGCGCTCGACTCGGCTGGTCACGCGGAGATCGCCATCCTCGCGTACTCGGCCAAGTACGCCTCCGCGCTCTACGGGCCGTTCCGCGACGCGGCCGAGTGCGCGCCGCGCTTCGGCGACCGCCGCGCCTACCAGATGCAGGTGACCAACGCGCGTGAGGCGCTCGACGAGACAGCGCTCGACGTCGCCGAAGGTGCCGACATGGTAATGGTGAAGCCCGCCCTCGCCTACCTCGACGTGATCGCTGCGGTGCGGCAGAGCTTCGACCTGCCGCTGGGCGCGTACCACGTGAGCGGCGAGTACGCGATGCTCAAGGCGGCCGCGCAGCAGGGCTGGATCGACGGCGAGGCGGTCGCCCGCGAGCACCTCCTCGCGATCAAGCGGGCCGGTGCCGACTTTGTGCTCACCTACCTCGCGCGCGAGATGGCCGAGCTGCTCAACTCTTGAGCCTGTTCCAGCGGGCCCTCGCTCGCATCCCCGGCGGCGTCAACTCCCCCGTGCGGGCCTTCGGCGCGGTGGGAGGAGAGCCGTTCTTCGTCGCCCGGGCCGAGGGCGCAGAGCTCGTCGACGTGGATGGTCGTCACTACCTCGATTACGTCCAGTCGTGGGGCGCGTCGATCCTGGGTCATGCCCATCCCAAGGTCGTGGAAGCCGTGCAGGCGGCCGCGGCCGACGGCACCTCGTTCGGTGCGCCCACCGAGCGCGAGGTGTTGCTCGCCGAGGCGATCTGCGCGCGCGTCCCGTCGGCCGAGAAGGTGCGTCTCGTGTCGTCGGGCACGGAGGCGGCGATGACCGCGGTGCGCCTCGCGCGTGGCGCGACGGGTCGGGACATGATCGTGAAGTTCGCCGGTGGGTACCACGGGCACGCCGACGCGCTGCTCGCGGCGGCCGGCAGCGGGGTCGCGACCCTCGGCCTGCCCGGCTCGGCCGGCGTGCCGCCCAGTGCCGTGCGGGACACGATCGTGCTCCCGTTCAACGACGAGGCCGCGCTCGACGCTGCCTTCGCCGAGCACGGACGCGACATCGCCGCGGTGCTGGTGGAGCCGATCGCGGCCAACATGGGCGTCGTACCGCCGGCGGCGGGGTTTCTCCCGGGCCTGCGTCGCCGCTGCGACGAGTCCGGTGCCCTGCTCGTGTTCGACGAGGTCATCACCGGCTTCCGGATCGGCCTCGGCGGCGCGCAGGGCCGCTTCGGGATCCGGCCCGATCTCTCGCTGTTCGGCAAGGTGGTGGGCGGCGGCCTCCCACTCGCGGCCGTGGGCGGCGCGGCCGCGGTGATGGACCACCTCGCTCCGTTGGGCGACGTCTACCAGGCCGGCACCCTCTCGGGAAACCCGCTCGCCACGGCTGCCGGCCTCGCGGTGCTCGACCTGCTCGACCACGATGCCTACGTCGCGCTCGAGGAGAAGGTCGCGTTCCTCGCCGACGGGCTCGCTGCCGCCATCGCGGGCGCCGGGCTCCCGGCCCAGATCGCCCGCGCCGGCACACTGCTCGGCGTCTTCTTCGCCGACGCGCCCGTCACCGACTACGACGGGGCCAGGGCCGCCGACCACGAGCGGTACGCGTGCTTCTTCCGGGCCTTGCTCGAGCGAGGCGTGTTCCTGGCGCCGAGCGGGTTCGAGGCGCTCTTCGTGAGCCTGGCCCACGAACCGGCCGACCTCGAAAGAACCGTCGAGCGAGCCGCGGAGGCGGTCGGGGCGGTCGTCAGGTCCAGTTGAGCAGCCGGACGGCGGCGTCGCCGAGGCGGCTGGGTCGCCGTGCCACGGGGCGCGCGTCAGTCGTCGCGGCCGCGGCGGCGAATGCGCTCCATCAGGAAGAGCGAAGCGACGAACAGGGCCGCGAAAACGGCCATGAGCACGAACGCGAGCCCGCCACCGCCGCGCTCCCCCCCACCGTCGACCGGCTGGCCCTCGCTGCACCCGGCCGCGAGCACGGGCGCGAGCAAGACGGCGAGCCGGAGCGCGGCGGTGAGGCGGCGGAAACAGGAGGCCACGGTCACTCCTGGTCGTCGGAGTCGGGGGCGTCGTCGCCGGAGGGGGGAGCGCCGTCGGTGGTCGCGGGCGTGGTCGCGCTCACGGCCGCGGCGGCGGCCGCGGCCTGGAGGTCGCGCTCGCGCCAGTGCAACGCCAGCAGCGTGAGCCCGAACAGGATGCTCGAGCCGATGAAGGCGACGAAGGGCGGGATCCGCAGCGAGCCGAGGTCGCGCTCGAGCACGAGGTTGGTCGCGGCCTTCGCGGTGTCGCATGTCGGGTCGGGGATGGGGTCGCCGTACGGGACCTTCTGCCGCTCCTTGTCCACCGGGCAGATGGTCGCCACCGCGTACTTGGGCACGTGGCCGCTCACGTGCACGTAGGGGAAGGTGCCGCTCGCCGTCACGTCGGCCCGTCGGCCCCCGCCGGTCTCGTACGTCTTGGTGACCAGGTAGTCGGTGGCGGCCTCGTAGACCGCGTACTTGTTGACCCCGGGCGCCAGCACCTCGCCGGCCTCGGCCTTCTTCGTGACGAGCGACGCGTCGACAAACGCCTTGACGTTGGCCAGCGCCTGCACGTCGTCCTTCTTCCCGGTGTGCGCGATGGTGCGCACGGCCGGGATCTTCGACTCGGCAACGTCCGGTCCGAGCGCCTCGACCGGCTTCCACGACGGGATGCGGCCCTTCAGCGTGTTGAGGGGCGACGCGGTCGTGAGCCAGAGCAGCGACAGCAGCACCATGAAGCCCGTGAGCGCGCCGGAGGCGACGAGGAAGCCGAGCCGCGCGCCGAGGTTGGTCGCGAGGAGCAGGTACACAGACCCGCAGAACAGCCCGATCGCGGCCACGACCACGAGGATTCCGAGGATCGTCGGGTACCACAGCGTGGGGTGCTTGACACCCTCGTTGGCAGCCAACACTGGAAGGTTCACGGGTGCTCCTGCTGCTGCCGCGGGCTCACAGCGTGCGCTCGAATCGGACGATGGCCTGGATCTGCTCCTTCGTGAGCACGTTGGCGAAGTGCGGCATCCGGCCCGACGAGATGCCGCGCACCCCGTAGGCCTTGTTGGCCTCGACCCCGACCGTCACCCAGTCGATCTGCTGCTGGGAGCCGACGTCACCGGGGAACTGGTTGAGGGTGTCGCCATCGTTGATCTTCGGGCCGAAGGCGCCGCTGCCCGTGGGCGCCGGCAGCGGGACGCTCGGATCGGTGGGGTCGAAGTACGACCAGCCCCGCGTGTGACAGCGGGCGCAGTTGGCCTCGAACAGCAGCTGGCCCTGGCCGATCTCGCCGTTGGCCAGCGCCGCGCTCACCGCGTCGAACCGGGCCTGTGAGTGCTGCACCGCCTCTTGCTCGGCCGCGACCGTCTTCTGGGCGCTCTCGCGCTTGTCGGGCGGGGCGCTCGCGAAGGCCTGCTGCGCGGCCGCGAGGTTGTTCTTGGCCCTGTCGAGACCGCCCTGCGCGTCGTCCCTCGCGTCGGCCAGCGCCTTGGCCGTCTGCTCCCTGGCCTTCTGCTTCGTGAGTCTGATGTGCTGGAGGTAGTTGACGAGGTCGTTGATGCTCTGCTCGCCTTTCGGCCCGCCACCGGCGGTGCCCCAGGCCGGCATCGGGGTGCCCGGTCGGCCGTAGGTGATGATCCGGGTGACCTGCTCGGGCGTGAAGCGCCACAGCACCGTGTCGAGCGTGGGCGCCCGCCAGTTGACCGAGGCCGGCCGGCCGATGCCCGTCTGGTCGGCCTTGAGCGGGAACGTGGCCGTGCCGCCGCTCCCGTCGACGCCGTGGCAGTTGGCGCAGCGCAGCGACTTGGTGTTGTCGTAGGCCTTCATCTGGTCGTTGGCGTAGAGGATCTCGCCGCGCTTGATCGAGCGCTTGTCGAAGCCCCTGAGCTCCTCGGCCTGACGGGTCGGCTCGCGGAACCAGTAGAGCGGTAGCCCGATCGCGAGCACCGCCGCGCAGGCGAGCGCGAAGCCGAGCGCCCGCTCGAGCTTGCGGCCCTCGAGCTCGACGTCTTCCATCCCGGGGGAGAGGTTCTCGGGCTCCTTCACCTCCGGGTTGCGGCGGACGCTGACGACCCGGAAGCCGACAACCGCCGCGATCACGACGATCGCGAGGGCGTTGAGGACGATGAGCGCGCTGCGTACGGTCAACGCTCAGCCTCCGACGCAGGCCGGGCCCTCGGCCCCCTGCCCCGTCGTGTCGGTGCCGATGGGCGGCCCGATGAGCGGCGTGGTGGTGTCGACCGTGATCGAGTCGCCGGAGATCTCCACCGGAAAGCGGTCGAGGCCGCGTGGGGCGGGGCCGCCGCGCTTCTCACCGACGCGGTTGTACTTCGAGCCGTGGCACGGGCACTCGAACCACTGCGAGCTCTGGCACCACGGCACCTTGCAGCCCAGGTGCACGCACTTCTGGTACAAGGCGACGACGCCCTTCTCCATGCCCGCGTAGATCTGTGGCGAGTACACCTTCTTCGCCTTGGGCAGCGCGGCCTTGGGATACGGAACGAAGTACGTGCGGGCGTCGGGGTAGTAGAAGGGCTCCTTCTTGTCGACCACGCTGGCGAGGATGTCCTTGAGCCCGGTGCTGATCTTGACCTTTCCGCCGAAGCCGCCGGCGGCGGTGGGCCAGAGGAAGGCCAGCATCGACGCGCCGAAGCTTCCGAGCGCCACCGCCGTCAAGAGCAGGATCCCCCGGTTGAAGAACTGCCGGCGGGTCACGCCGAGCTCCTCCTCGTCCATGGGCACTCGCTCCGCCGGCACCCGAGCCCCGGCCGGGACCGGTACCGAGCTGCCCGAGCCGAGGGCGCGCCGAGCCTCGTCGGCGCGCTCGCGCCCGTCCTCGCCCTCCTCGGCTCCCGTGGCCGCGGGCGCGGCAGGGGAGGGCGCCGAGGCGTCGCGCCGGCGGGTCTCGCGGCTGAGGGTCCCGGTGCCCGACCGACGCCGGCCGGTTGCGAAGACCACGATCCCCGCCAACACCAACAGCGCGGGGATGGCGATGATCAAGACGGTGGACGAGTCCACGGTAGGGGGGTCCTCCTCCTACAGGTCGAAGAAGATGCCGTCCCTCCACGGGAAGACGAAGTTGAAGCCCGTCCCGCGGAAGAAGGAGCCGATGATCACGAGCACCGCCCAGAACATCAGGAACATGGTGAAGAGCGAGATCGCGAACTTCCGGTCGCTCGGTCGGTGCGAGGGGTTCTTGTCGACGTAGGGCGCCACCATGAGCAGGAAGATGCCCATGCCCGGAATGGTCACGCCCGCGACCATCGGGTGGAACATCGTGAGCAGCTCCTGCAGGCCGAGGAAGTACCAGGGCGCCTTCGACGGG
>OBEQ012036115.1_pt1 | contig 15262 bp, 20 predicted proteins | sample 1670901 | NCBI WGS metagenome assembly OBEQ01 (sample SAMEA104232315, study PRJEB22302) | groundwater metagenome | biome: forest; feature: aquifer; material: groundwater | place: USA | collected 2011-08-07 | depth 5.4 m | reverse complement strand
AGCGACATGCCGTTCCCGATACCAAATTCGGAAATGAGCTCTCCGATCCACATAAGAGCGACCGATCCGGCGGTGACGATCATCACGTTCACAAACATGTCAAACGGTGTGAGTACGCCGAGAACTCCTTGACGGGCAAGAAGGAGAAGAAGCCCATAACCCTGCATGATAGCAAGGGGAACGGTGAGAAGGCGCGAGTACTGCGTGAACTTCTTGCGTCCGGCTTCGCCTTCTTCATGATAGAGCGCCTTCAGTTTCGGCGACATCATGGTGAGAAGTTGCATGATGATCGAGCCGGTGATGTACGGACCGACACCGAGCATGACGATGGAAAGGTTGGAGAGCCCCGATCCGGAAAAGACGTTCAAGAGGCCGAGGAACTGGTTGTTTTTGAAAACCTGTTCAAGCGCCTGCGTGTCGACACCCGGGATCGGTACCGCCGCCGCAACGCGGAAGATAACGAGGGCTACGAGTACGAAAAATATCCGCCCCCGGATGATCGGGTCGGAGAAAAGGAGAGATATCTTGTGAGAAAAGTTGTTCATATTTCAGTGGATAGTTTCTAGTGGCTAGTTGCTAGGTGATTCAAATGCATAATGCATTCTACTAGCAACTCCCTACTAGTCACTAGTTACTGACGCTTCCGCCTGCCTTCTCAATGGCCGCCCTTGCCGATGCGGAGATCGCGAGGCCGGTGACGATGAGCTTCTTTGAGAGCGTTCCGGTTCCGAGGATCTTGACCGGAGAGATCGTGCGACCCTTCTTGTCCAGGAGCTTCTTCGCGACGAGCGTTTCGGCGGAGACGATCTCGCCCGCGGCGTACGCAAGTTCGAGCTTGGCGAGGTTGATCGGCGTCGCAGTAACAGCAAAAGCCTTCTGGCGGTAGCCGCGATTCTTCGGAAACTTCTTGATGATGTCGCGCATTTCGGGGCGCATGCGGTGACCCGCGCGCGCCTTCTGACCTTTTGTGCCGCGACCCGCCGTCTTGCCACGCTTGCCGCCGCGACCGACGCGCTTTTCGGACTTGTTCGCGTGTGCGCGTTTTATCTCGTGTAGTTGTGCCATGATAGTAAAATTATGCCGCGACAACGGGGGTTACGTCTGCTTTCGGAGCCGCCACGGGGCGTGCGCGGAGTGTCATAAGAGCCTTCACAACCGCACGAGCCATGTTGAGTTTATTCTTCGAGCCGCTGTGGACCTTGGCCGACACATCGGTGACGCCGGCGAGTTCGAGGACGTTACGCATGGCACTACCCGCGACAAGACCGCGCTTCGGGGACGGATACATCACGACGGAAGCGGACGAGTACTTTGCGGAGATCTCGTGGGGAATAGAATTTGTCTTTGTTGTTTTGACGGTGATCATGTTCTTCTTGGCGTCCTTTTCAGCCTTGCCCATCGCCGAAGACACATCACCGGCCTTTCCGGTACCGACACCGACCTTGCCCTTCCTGTCACCGAGGACGATGGCAACAGCGAATGAGAAACGGCGACCGCCGGCGACAACGCGCGCGACGCGGCGCACTTCAAGAGACTTCTGCTCGTACTCCGGCTTGGCGCGCTCCTGGCGCGGGCCACCGCGACCTGTGCCACGCGGACCGCCCTTGCCGCCGGGACCTCCGCGCTGTCCTCCCCGACCTCCGGGGCCGCCGGAGCGAAAACCGCCCGCGCGTGGACCACGATCTCCCGAGGGAGCCGGTGCCGGTGTATTAGGTGTTGTTTGTGGTGTATCGGTCATGATTATTTCTACTTACTAGAATTCGAGTCCTCCTTCGCGTGCTCCGTCGGCGAGTGCTTTGACGCGTCCCGCATAAAGAAACCCTCCGCGATCGAAAACGACGGCTTTGATGTTCTTGGCGATTGCGGCTTTCGCAAGCTCTGCACCGACCTCCTTTGCACGCTCGGTCTTGGTGCCCTTCTTTGCCTTCAAGTCCGCCGCGGAAGCAAGTGTCGTTCCGGTCGCATCATCGATAAGCTGAGCGCTGATGAAGCGGTTCGAGCGGAAAACAGCAAGACGCGGCTTCTCTGCTGTGCCCGCAACCTTCGCGCGGATGCGATTGTGGCGTCGCGTGCGATTCACTGTTTTCTGTTGTGTCTTTGTAATGCTCATGATGTTTGTGTTTGGTTGCCCCCGCAGACTACGCGGACTTCTTGCCCTGCTTGCGGCGAATGATCTCGTCGTGATAGTGAAAACCCTTTCCCTTATACGGTTCCGGCTTCTTGAGCGACCGGATCTTCGCGGCGAATGCGCCGACCGCCTCCTTGTCGATCCCACTCATCGTCAACGTTCCCTTTTCCGTCTTCACGGTGAGGCCTTCTGGGATGGGAAGAATGACGGGGTGTGAGAATCCAAGCGCCATATGCAGATCCTTTCCTTTCGCGTCCATCTTATAGCCGACTCCTTCGAGGATGAGCTTCTTTTCGTAGGCGGTGTTCACGCCGGCAACCATGTTGCGCACGTGCGACGCGACTGTGCCCCACATGGGAATATCAACGCGGCTCTCCGAAACGCGCTCACAGATGACCGTGCCGTCGGATGCGAGGGAAACCTTTACGCTCGGAGGGAAAGAGCGCGACAAGGTGCCGAGCGGTCCTTTGACCGTCACAAGACCGCCGTCAACGGTGACGGTTGTTTTGTCGGGAAGAGGGATCGGTTTTTTAGCAAGACGTGACATAGGAGAAAAATTACCAGGCTTTGCAGAGAACCTCACCGCCAACGTGCTCCTTGCGGGCGGCCGTGTCCGTCATAACGCCCTTCGGAGTTGAAAGAATGAGAGCACCAAGTCCCTGGCGCACGGAATGGAGCTCGCTCGCACCCTTGTACACACGGCGGGACGGCTTGGATACACGCTCGAGTCCAGAAATGCGGTGGGCCTTGCGGTCATCGTACGAAAGCTCGATCTCAATCCAGCGTGCGGCTTTGTCGCCCTTCTTCGCTTTCTTGACCACATTCGCAATGAATCCTTCCGCAAGGAGAACATTCGCAATGCGGATCTTGAGGTCGGAGTACGGCAAGGTCACAGAAGACTTCTTGGCCTTCCCGGCGTTCGTGATGCGCACCAACATGTCTGAAATAGGATCGGTTACCATGATGCTTTCTTTATTCCGGGGATCTTCCCTTCGTTGGCCAATTCGCGGAAACAGATACGGCAAAGGTCAAAGTCCCGCATATATGCGCGCGCGCGACCGCACTTGAAACAGCGATGCACCGCCCGCGTCGCGAACTTGGGATTCTTCTGCCGATGGATTGTGGACTGTTTGGCCATAGATAATTTGCTGTCGTAAATTACACAAAACTAGCACGAAACGCTCCGAACTTAAGGGTTCGTGTCGCATACGTTGATATCACGTGTGTTTTCTTAAAAACCCTTGAAACACAAGATCTTTAAGGAGAAACACGGATCATGCCCTGTAGTGCAAGCTGTCCTCAGCTTCTACTACCGGGGCGAACGAGCGATCGGGTCATCCTAGCAGAAGGATCTTTTTAAGTCAACAAAGCGCTATCTCATGAAAAAGTCCCGCTCGAATAACCCGAGCGGGACTGAAAAGCTCACTTTTGGATAGCCGAAAGGTATCCAAGTGTAATGTACACGACCGCTCCGAGAAGGAGGGTGCCGGCAAGGGTGATGAGGTAGAAGAAAGCCCAGCGCCATTTCTCTCGGCGCAGTTTTTTCTTTTCGTCGGGGTCGTCGGTGGTCACACCCCGCGACTCCTGACCGTCCCAGGGCTTTTCGGGAGCGGCACCAGGAGGAACACGCACGCCGTCGGCAATGCGCTTATCGTCCTCCTCACTTAGGTCTTCCTCGGAACGTTCGACATATGTCCCCCGGACGCGCTTCCACATAATGCGAAAGGCACGCCACTCAAAGAGTGCATAGTGTGGGACACCCGCCCCGGCGGCGTAGATCACGGATCCGAAGACAGTGACATACGCAACAATGAGGTTGAAGACGTCTTGTGTGCCCCACGAGGAAACACGGAGACTCCACACTGTCATGCCTGCGGCAAGAACACCAAAAAGCATGGCACGTCGCCATTCGTTCCCGAAACGTATACCCGTAAACGCGAACATCCAGGGAAGAATGATCCATGGTTGCCGGAAAAAGAGCGTGAGAATGGCGAGCGCTCCAAATCCGACGAAGCGGAGGTAAGGACTGATCGCCTGCGTGACACGCCCGCCGTCGAACGGCCGAACAGTGAGGACAAGGTTGAAGCCGTTGAAGACCACCGACGAGAGGAGAACAGCAAGCACAGCTTGCCGCGCCTCGGCCCCCCAGAACCACGTCCCCTCAAAGATCGGGAACAGGGGCGCACTGATCCAGACGAGATACGCAATGAAAGTTGCGACTCCTCCGGCGATAGGCCCCATGATGCCGACGAATGCTTCGTCGTCTTGTTTGTTCTCATCCCGGAATTTGATGCCGAGACGCAGGATCGCCCCGACGAACGGGATGAAATAGACAGGCATCCACCGCTCTTGTCCGATAAAGTACCCGCGTCGCCACAGTGCCCACACGTGCCCCATTTCGTGAAAAAGAAGCATGAGCGTGAGCCCGATCCCCTTTATCCAACCGAATGTCGCAACGTGAAAAGACGCCGTCACAACGAAGGAGAGTACAGAGACGATGACTTCACTGCCCGCGATGATCTGCACGACCTTCGCGATCCAGATCGCCATCTTATGGAAGACCGTCCGGTCTTCAAGGAATGTTTCGGGGTCTCGATCCATCGCGAGACCCGCAAAACGCCGACGTGCCCAAGCGAGCACCCCCGCAGTCTGCGCATCTTTTGATGTATACATGACACCCTTTCTGGAAGGTACAGCTGAAACAAAAAACGGGAGAGTTCCCGTACCTTTTTAAATTATACCATGCTCACGTATAAAAGCAAGACACCCCGTATGGGGTGTCTTTTCTTTAAAAACTACTTCTTTTTCTTGCCGCGCGTGGGGAGTTTCGAGCGCACCTTCTTTTCAACAGCGAGGTCGCGGAACGGGAGACCGACAGCTTCGAGGAAATCTGCCGCTTTATCCTTCTCTTTGACGTTCGTGACGATGGTGATCGCGAGACCGAAGACATCAGAGAGGTTCTCGTCAGCTGTTTCGGGGAAGATCGTGTGCTCCTTGATGCCCATCGTGAAATTACCCATGTCGTCGACCGCCTTCTTTGAGAAACCGCGGAAGTCCTTTGTGCGCGGGATCGCGATGTTGAGGAGCTTCTCGAGGAACGCGTTCATGCGTGCACCGCGAAGCGTCACCGCATATCCGATGATGTCGCCCTCACGCGACTTGAAGGATGCGATCGACTGCTTGGCGCGGCGCGCAGAAGCCTTCTGTCCGGTGATCACGCCAAGGCGTCCCGCGATGAACTCGCCTTTCTTCTTGTCGCCCTTTGTGATCTTGCCGGTTCCGGTCGACACAACGACCTTCAGGATCTTCGGCGACTGCATCACGTTCGTGTAGCCGTGCTTCTCCTTGAGTGCGGAGTAGGCGGCTTTGATCTTGTCTTCTGTAGTATAAGTAGCCATACGCGGAAATTATTTCTTGTCGGTATTAGCGACCTTCGATGCGCGGATCGGAAGGGCGATCGCGATGACCTGTCCCGGCTTCCCTTCGCGGCGCGACTTCTGATGCTTCTTCTTCATGTTCACGCCGTCGATGACGACCATTCCGGTCTTCGGCATCGCCTTCACGACCTTGCCCTTCTTGCCTTTGTCGGAACCCGAGAGGACGACGACGGTATCACCTTTTTTGATGTGGAGTTTGTTCATAGCTAGGGGTGAGATTACACGACCTCGGGGGCAAGCGAAACGATCTTTTGAAAACCCTTCTCCGAGATCTCACGGGGAATCGGTCCAAAGACACGACCGGCGCGGGGTTCGTTCTTCGCATCAATGAGGACAACGGCGTTCTCGTCGAAGCGAATGTAGGAGCCATCCTTGCGGCGCATGGCGTCCCCGGTGCGCACAACGACAGCACGCGCGACGTCTCCCTTCTTCACCTGCTTGCGGGGCTCCGCGGTCTGGACCGAGAGGACGACGATATCGCCGATGCGCGCGTAGCGCTTCTTCGATCCGCCGATCACCTTGAAGATGCGGCCGATCTTGGCTCCGGAGTTATCTGCGATCTTTACTATTGTTCTTGGTTGGATCATAAGCCGGAATATTAGCGAGCGCGCACGACAACTTCCTGCGTGCCGATCTTCTCGCGAATAACAAAGGCCTTGTGACGAGACATGGGGCGCGCGGACTCGATGACCACGCGGTCGCCGATCTTGTATTCCTCTTTCTCGTCGTGCGCCTTGAAACGATTGCTCGACTTGATGAACTTTCCGTACTTCGGGTGCATTTCGTAGCGGGTCACTTCGACAACGCGTGTCTTTTGCATCTTATCGGAGACGACGACGCCGACGAAGGACTGCTTCTTGGATTGTACTTTGGTTTCCATAAGCGATGATTATGCGGCGTTACGCACTTGCCCGGCGGCATCCGCGCTTCGGGCGTTAAGTTCGGTAAGGATGCGGGCCACGGCTCGCTTTGCATTCGCGCCTTCTTTCACGTTCTTGACCTTGCTGCCCGCGATGTCGAAACGGAACTGCCGGACGGCACTACGCTTCTCCTCGAGAGATTTTGCGAGTTCTTTATCGGAAAGTTTTTTTATATCTGTGTATTTCATGATAGGTAGGCCGAATTACTTTGCCGCTTCGCGCGACACCATGCGGGTACGGACCGGAAGCTTCGACCCCGCCTTCCGGAATGCTTCTTTTGCCGCCGCGAACGTGACACCGTCTATCTCGAAGATGATGCGTCCCGCGAACACTTCCGCGACATAACCCTGCGGATCACCCTTTCCGTTACCCATCGGGACTTCCGCGCCTTTTTGCGTGAACGGTCGATCGGGAAAAATGCGGATCCACACACGGCCCGTCTTGCCGACATTGCGCGAGAGAACACGGCGGGTTGCCTCGATCTGGTTGGATGTGATACGGTCCGACGTCTCGGCCTTGAGCCCGTATGCGCCGTACGCAAGCGTCGTTCCGCGCGACTCGGTCTTGTTGCGCTTCGTGTTCCAGCGCTTGGACTGCCACTTGCGATGTTTTACTTTTTTGGGAAATAGCATAAGCCTATTATTTTATGTGCATTATGCCCGCGGGGCCGAGCGAGTATCTGTCCGTGCGGGTGCCGCCGAGCGCGGCGCACCGCTTCCGGGCCGCATGGCACCGCGTGCGGAGGTGGAGGAAGCGGCGGGTGTAGCGGCCTTCGGTGCACGCTTGTCATCCTTGGCGAAGACCAATCCCTTGTAGATCCAGACCTGGATACCGATGACACCGTAAGGAAGGTGCGCCTTTTCACGCGCGAAGTCGACGTCCGCACGCAGGGTCTGGAGGGGAATGTTGCCCGCGCGGACCTTTTCGTGACGCGCCATATCCGCACCGCCGAGGCGACCGGAGACCGCGATCATCCCACCTTTCACATCACGATTCGCCATGACCTTATCGAGGGTCTGCTTGATGACACGCTTGAAGGGCATACGCTTTTCGAGTCCTTCGGCGACCATCTGTCCGACGATCGCGGCGTTCGATTCCGGATTGCGCACTTCCTCGACCTCGAGTTTGAAATTCTTGGGCAAAGTGAGCTTCAGGCGTGCAACACGCGATGCGACGTCACGGCGGAGCTTCGTCATGCCTTCTCCCGCGCGGCCGATGACCATACCGGGGCGCGCCGTCTTGATGACGACCTTCCACTCCTTGTCGGAACGCTCCATTTCAATGTCCGCGATGTGCATACCGCGGAGGCGCTTGGCCAGATATTCGCGCAGAAGAACATCCGAGCGGAGGTACTTCTGGTAGTTGCCCGAGTCGGCGAACCAGCGCGACTTCCAGTCACGGAGAATGCCGAGGCGGTGTGCGTAGGGATGAACGTGGTGAGGCATGTTAGTGGTCAGTAGTAATTACTCAGTAGTCAGTAGTAAAAAATTCGCGCTTATTTTGTTTTCTTGCTCACTGTCTTTTTAGCGGCAACCTTCTTTGCTGCGGGCTTCTTTGTCTTTGCGGCCGGCTTCTCTTCGGCCTCCGACTTCTCGCCTTCGAGGACGACGACGACATGGCTCGTGTGCTTGTGGATCGGGAAACCGCGGCCGTGCGCGCGCGGCATCATGCGCTTCATGATCGTCCCCTGGTCGACCGTGATCGTCTTCACCGTCAGCTCGCCTGTCATTCCGGCGACCTTTGCGTTCGCGGCGGCGGAGTTGATGAGCTTGATGAAAGCGGGAGTTGCACGCTTGGGGAGTGCTCCGAGTTCGCGGAGTGCGTGCGGAACACTCTTTCCGCGGATGAGGTCGGCGACAAGGCGCACCTTGCGCGGTGCCTGACGATAGTTCAAAAGTTTTGCGGTTGCTGTGGTCATAAACTCAGTTGCTAGTAGATAGTCGCTAGTGTCTAGAAGTTTCTCATCTTTGTTTCTTGTATTTTCTAGCAACTAGCCACTAGAAACTAGAAACTGACATTACTTTTTCTTTGTTTCGGTCGCTGTCTTTGCCGACTTTGCCGCAGTGATCTCGGCCTCCTTCGCCTTCTGCTCGAGTTCCTTCTGCATCTTTCCTCCGTGACGGTAAAACTTGCGCGTGGGAGAAAACTCGCCGAGGCGATGCCCGACCATGTCTTCTGTGACCTTCACTTCGATGTGCTCGCGCCCGTTGTGCACACCGAATGTGTAGCCAACGAATTCCGGCGCGATCTGAGAATCGCGCGCCCAGGTCTTGATCATTCCGGCAACTTCCGGCTTCTTCCCTTCGATCTTTTTGAAAAGCCTTTCATATACGTAAGGCCCCTTTTTAAGCGATCTCGTCATGTGGTGAATAAATAGTAAGTAGTAGTAAAGATTACTTTGCTTCGTCTTCGCTCGGACGCCATGAAAGCTTCGGAAAGCTTTCGCGTCGCCACTCGCTAGACGAAGTAAATGCGACTGCTCCTGATGTTAATTGCGCGCCGAGGACAAAGTATTAGAGCGCCCCTGATCCTCCCACGGCGCAAAATCACTATATTTCCCAGAGCGGTTGCTTGGCGACCATCCTACACGAAGCCCATTTTGGTGTCAAATTACCCTTATTGCGGCGGTGTTCTCGATAGGCATATCGTGCAATATTTCGTGATCCACGTTAGTGTTTCCTTCATGCAAGGCCTCGATCAGTATGATTATGACCTTCCCACCGAGCTCATCGCCAAAGAGCCCGCTACTCCACGAGATTCGTCGCGGCTTTTTGTGTACGACACCGCGTCCGATACGGTCACTTTTGATGCCTTCTCTAATATAGGAGAGTACCTGCCCCCCAAAACCCTCCTCGTCATGAATGACACCAAGGTCGTCCCCGCACGGCTGTGGCTCACCAAAGAAACGGGTGGAAAGATCGAAGTTCTGCTTTTTATGAACGAACTTGCCATTCAAGGCCCGCCCTTGAATTCAAGGGCGGGCCTTGAATTTCCTACCATCAAAGGAATTGTCGACCGCAAGGTTGACGTCGGCGCGAAGCTCTATTTCAAACACAACGAAGTAAACAAAGAGTTTAATGAAGGTTTAACCTTCAAATCATTGGAGGTTGTGCATCAGGAGGAGCAGTTCTTTTTCTTCAAACCAAGCGTTTCCCTGCCGGAGGTCTATCTTCTTCTCGAAAAAGAGGGCGTGACTCCAATTCCACCGTATATAAAAGAAAGCCCGCTCAACGAATCAACCCTGCGGGAAAAATATCAGAGCATTTTTGCGAAAAATCCCGCGTCGGTCGCCGCTCCAACCGCATCACTCCATTTCACTCCGGAGCTTATGGAAAAACTCGAGGAGCGCGGGGTCGATAAAACCTTTGTCACACTTCATGTGGGTGCGGGCACTTTCGCTCCGATCGACGAAAAGAATTTTCAGAATAAAAAACTTTTCACGGAATACTACGAAGTCAGCGAGGAGTCCGCAAAAAAGATCAACGCCGCAAAAAATTCCGATGTAAAAATAATTCCCGTCGGCACCACCGCCTGCCGCACCCTTGAATCGGCCGTTCGGTTTTCTGCTGAGGCGAGGCCTCCGCGCGACGCGGAGGCCTCGCCTCAGCAACTTCATCCCAACTCCGGACCCACGGATATTTTCATCTTCCCGCCCTATGAATTCAAGATCGCCGACGGGCTCATTACAAATTTCCATATTCCCAAGTCTTCTCTCATGCTTCTCGTCGACGCACTCCTCGAAAACAAAAAAGCCAAGCGTCATATCCTCGACCTGTATAAGATCGCGATAGAAAATAAATTCCGTTTTTATAGTTTCGGTGACGCAATGCTCATTGTTTGACAACCGCCTAAAACTGTTCTAGTTTTTGGAAAGATCAACTACCTTTGCGAGGTACCCTGTGAGCTTTGAAGCGATCGACAGATTTTTGACCAACTTTTCTACCCTGATCGGAAATCATCCGGGACTAGGATTGACCTTGAGCATTTGTGGCATCATTGCATTCATAGCAACCATGAGCTCCCTCGAGGAAAGAGCTAAAAAGAAGAGGCTACAGAATGAAAGGTTGGCCGCGCCGGACGACAGCGAAGATGCCGCGCCGCGAACCGACGGAAAAAGGTCGGATGGGCGTCAGCGCCTCTCGCCACTCGATCGGAAACACCTGGATCTCTTGAGTGGCTTCGTGGAATGCAGTCGGGCGATCAATGACCCCGACACCGCGAAAGTCGTCGCCGAGCTTGCGGGTGCGACCGATCTCATCTTCCGTCGACTCAAGGGTCGCTCCCAAAAGAAGATGACCCCGGACGAACGGCGCTTCATCAACAAGGACGCGCCGGACACACTGACGATCACGCGCGAGTATGTGAAACTTTCTCAGCGCGCAACGTCAGAAGCGCTCAAGGAAGAACTTGCACGGACAGCACGAGCGCTGGGCGAATTCAGAAACGGCTTCGAGGCCTATCTGGCCAAGTTCGAATCCGGCGACGCAACAAGGATCGCGATCCTTACCGAAACGCGTCGACAGATCGCCGCGTTTACCCAGCCGATGGCACTTCCCGCCCCGACAGATCTTTCGACTTTGTCTTCCGGAGTAGCATCGAAGCAAGTCCACGAGAAAGTTCTCCGGAACGAGAGATAACAACCCACACGAAGGCGCCCAAAGAGGCGTCTTTTCTTCTTCTCGTACAAAAAAACCGGCGCGAATGAACGCGCCGGCGTGACCCTTAGGTCGAAAGCACAACTTGCGTATTTCAGACGGACTTTTTGTCCGAGCCGTGGACGAGCTGTTTGGCCCGTGCGGTCGTATCGACGAAGTCGATGTCCTGGGCAAGCGGCTTTTTGGTCAGTGCGTCGACACTCTCGCTGATGAGGGTGCGGGCCGTTTCATTGCTCGCATCGGCTTCCTTGATCGCCGCGCGTGCATGCTGGCCGATCTCGCCGAGCTTGCCGACTGTGCCCTTCAGCATCTGCGCATACGCGAGGTTGCGCAAACCCTGTTGCTGGATCGCCTTCGTGAGCGACTTGTCCAGCAGGTCCGTGCTGTAGGTCGAGAGCAGTTGGTTCATCTTCATCCACTGCTCGTCGCTGTCGGCGGCGGAACGCACCTCGAAGGCGACAGCAAGCGTGAGGAGGGCGTCCGAAATGCCGTTCAGCGTCGTTTGGAACCCGTTGATCTTGCCGGAGAGCTGTTCCGCGACGGCCTGGCGCGCGAAGCCGATCTTCTCGATCCGCGAAACCGTGTTCCCGTACTCGAGCTCGAGATTGAGCGCACGATTGTCGAATTGTCGGAGGATCATCTGGAATGACTTCACGTCGGCAATGGCCAGGATGTCCTCGCTCGCCAGCGCTTCCGTACGCATGCGTTCTTCGTCCGCGAATCCTTCGTCGAGCTTCAGCTGAGCGGCGGCGGCCAGAATGCGGATCTTGTCGATGTTGTCGCGGTACGTCTGGGCGGCACGGTCCGTGAGCACCCCCAGTTCGATCAGTCGCTGGACTTCTTTTTCGAATTCTTCTTTCAGCTTGTCCACGAATCCGCCGAGCGTCTTGACCTTCGTGCGCAGGAGGTTGCGCACCTGCTCATCGAGAGTCTTCAGACGTTTGGTTGCCGACGGCGACATGCCGACCATTCCGCCGAGTAGATCGACAGTCTTGGTCCACCAGGTGGCCTCGAGCGACTTGCGGATGAGCTCGTCGATCTCTTCGAACTTGAGATCCTTCTTGACGAAGGTGTCGATCTGATCGACGAAAGCGAAGGCTGCCGGCGTCGTCTGACGCGTGAACTCCTCCAAAATCACACGCAACTGATCACCGATCGCGGCCTGTTCGGGAACGCCGAACGTGACCGCATCGCCGAGCTTCATTGCCCTGACGGGCTGCTGCGCGGCCTTCACGCGTGCCTGGTCCTGATCCGCGGGCTTCAGCTTCGCGAAGTTGACCACCTTCGTACGCTCTTGGCGCACGACCGGCACAAGGGCCGTGGTGGGTGTCGTGCTGTCCGGGTTGGGAATGACGACCGGCGTAATGTCGAGGCCGTTGGCGACCTTGGTGACCGTTGCGGTCTGGGGTTGGATGTCATTCATGGGGAGATCTCCTGTAGAGGATGGAACGAGGAAAGAATGGCGAATATCATTTCGCCGCGGGGGTGGGCGCAGTAGGAGCTGCGGGAGCTTTGCCGAGGGCGGCATTGATGAGCGCGGTCTGCGCTGCGGGAAGCGGGCTTGGGATCGCCGTGCCCAACTTGGACGCGACGCCTTGAATGCCCGTACCCGAGAGCGTATCGACATCGTTCAAGAGCGACCGAAAGCCGCTCAATTTGCCCGCCGCACGCTGTACTTCAGGGCGCATGAACGCCTTGACGAAGCGGTCGCCGGCATCCGTGGCCGTGAAGGCCGTGTGGTTGCCGAAGATACCGGGCTTCAGATACATGACGGAGAAGACCTTGTTCGCCTTGTCCGCCGTGCCCGGGTTCTCGATGAGATACCGCAGGTAGGCGTTCTCGAAGCCGATCGACAACGCGCCGCAACCGGATAACCGGAAGCATTTCGCGAAGAGTTCGGCCGACGTCATCGGGAGTGTCCCGAAACGGTCGACGAGCGGCTTGATCTTCGCTCCGACAACTTCGGCGTTCTCCGGTGTGACCGGTTCGCCGCCGTTGGCCAGTGCGCCGAGGAGATTGACCGTTCCCTGCCCCGACGATGTCGTCGCGACAGCGGTCGTGATGGCCGTGACAGTACCGTGCTCGTTGACACCGATGTCCTTCCACTTCACGCGATCGCGCAAAAGCGAAACGAACTTGTCGGCATCGAGAACAGTACCGCGGCCCGGCTCTTCGGCGGCATACCCCTTCGCAACGAAGGCGTCGCGGACATCCTTGTTGGCAAGCACGATGATCGGGCTTGTCACAAGGGTTATCTGCGCCGTACGCGGGGGCTTGAACTTGTCGACGTAGGCGCGCGCGGCGACATCGGATGCGGGAACTCCCACATCGACACCGTCCGGAAGAACCTTGCTCGTGATCTCGCCGGTGGAGCGGAGCTCGCACTTGGGCTTGACCTTGTCGAGGTCCCGGAGGAGCTTGCGCACCTCTTCGTTCATGCAGAGCGCGTAGACCTCTTGAGTGGCCCACACAACAGGTTCGACCGTTTCGAGTCGCACCTCCTGCTGGACGCCGAGGTCGTCCTTGTTCTTGTACACGACACCCCCGCCGATCACAATGGCCAAGAGCGCCACTGCGGCGACGATGCCGACTACTTTGCCGTTCATGCTGACTCCTTTCGTGTGAGGGGAATCGCTTCCCCGATCTTGAACTTCAAACTCTGTTGGAACACCTCGTCCGCGACCGCGGACTCATCGAAGCGTTGATCCGTGAGCTTCTTCACGACGTGCTCGAGATACCTCTCCCCTTCGGGAAAAACCTCTTGCTGCGTCTTGGTGAGCCCTTCGGCCCACCGCGGACGCAGAAGGTCATCGGTCGCGATCTCCACGTAAGACCCGACGCGCCGGCCGAATTTGGCAAGCATGCCGGTATCCGCATTGAAGAGCGTGAGCATGAGCGGCACATAAGCGCTACCGCTTGGTTTCTTGAGATAGGCGTGTATTGCCGCCAGGGTGCGCCGCATCTCTTCGAGACGCTTTTCGGTTGCTCTATCTTGTGTCACCTTTTCCGCCACGACTTTCGCCGCGGCCAAGGTGGCACTAAGCGCACCGATCGCCTCTTCGAGACGCTTCATGTTGGCGGCACTGTCGTCCCGAGCCACTTCTTCGGCAACCACCTCGGGGGGGACCCCGGGAAGGACCAAGAGAGAAAGCCCGGAAACGACCACACCGCCGATCGCTGAGAGCCAGAGTACCAGCCCGCTCGCGGGAAAGTATGCGGCGGCAAAAGCCGCCGCACCGAGTCCCCCTGCGAGCAACTCGCGGTACGGAGACCGCATTCGCAGGTTCATAGTGAGCCTCCTTTTTTTCAGTTCATGCCACGCACCTTGCGGAGTGCGGTGGTGAGATCGGAACGGCCGTCGATGACGAGCCACTTGTCGCCGTTCGCCTGTTGGGCGTTGGCGACTTCGTTCAGTTGCTTGAAGTTCGGAGAGCCGAACGCGACCGCATATGTGGGGATGCCTTTTGCGGCAAGCCGCTTGACTCCCTCCATGGCGCGTTTCAGGTCATTGTCGCCGGAATCACCGTCCGTGAGGGCGATGATCGCGGTGAAGTAATCGTCGGAAGGAGGAAACTCCTTTTCAATGACCTCCACTGCCGCCGCAAGGCCCGTATAGAGTTCGGTTGAACCGATACTCGGCTGGGCTTTGATACTTGCAACGAACTTGGCCAAGGCGCCTTGGTCATTGCCGTCCACACGGAGCACGGTACCGATGCGCCCGCCAAAGGGCACGTAGATCGTGACATCACGCCCGGTCGGCTGAAGACCCCACTTGGATGCCTCCCCCGGGCTGAACAGCATGTCCACCGAGCGGAAAAGTTGCACCCGTCCACCGTTCTCATCCATGCTCGGCGAACGATCCGCGACCACGATGATCCGTGACGGCTTGCGCAGGCTCTCTTGGTAGAGGGCGAGCGCTTGCTGAGCCACCTCCGCACGCGGTTGCATGATCTCACGCACCTTGCGCGCCGTGTCGAAACACGGATCGCCGGAGGATTGCACATTCCCTTGAAGTGCAAAGCCGGTGCGACGACCTTCCGCATGCGCGATGCGCGCGAATTCTTCCGAACGGAGGTATGCGACGAACTTGTCGTAGAACTCCTTCTTCTTCGCACTGCCCTT
>OBEQ010952995.1_pt1 | contig 15262 bp, 13 predicted proteins | sample 1670901 | NCBI WGS metagenome assembly OBEQ01 (sample SAMEA104232315, study PRJEB22302) | groundwater metagenome | biome: forest; feature: aquifer; material: groundwater | place: USA | collected 2011-08-07 | depth 5.4 m | reverse complement strand
TTCGACGGGTCGCTGCGTGAGCCCAAGGTCCTGCCCTCGAGACTGCCCAACCTGCTGGTCAACGGCTCGAGCGGGATCGCCGTGGGGATGGCGACCAACACCCCGCCCCACAACCTCGGCGAAGTGATCGACGCGCTCTGTGCGCTGATCCATGAGCCGGGGCTTGAGTTGGCCGACCTCATGAAGCACATCCACGGCCCCGATTTCCCCACCGGGGCGATTCTCTGCGGTCGGGATGGGATTCGCGAAGCCTACGAGACGGGACGCGGGTCGCTGCACATCCGCGCCAAGGCCCAGGTCGAGCAGTTGAAGGGCAGTCGCCAGGCCCTCGTGATCACGGAGCTGCCGTATCAGGTGAACAAAGCCACCCTGCTTGAAACCATCGCCAAGCTCGTGCAGGAGAAGACCATCGAAGGGATCTCGGACCTGCGGGACGAGTCGGACAAAGACGGGATGCGGATTGTCATCGAGCTCAAGCGAGACGCCAACGACCAGGTCGTGTTGAACCAGCTCTACAAGCATACGCAGCTTGAGACCACCTTCGGGGTCATCATGCTGGCGCTGGTGGATGGGCGCCCCCGAATCCTCAGCCTGCGGCAGCTTCTCCAGACCTTCCTCGACTTCCGCAAGGAGGTGGTGACACGGCGCTCGAAATTCGAGCTGACGCGGGCCCAGGAACGGGCGCACATCCTGGAGGGCTTGAAGAAAGCGCTGGCGCATCTCGACGCCATCATCAAGACGATCAAGCAGTCGAAGAGCCCGCAGGAGGCCAGAGAGGCTTTGGTGAAGAAGTTCGACCTCAGCGAGCGGCAGGCGCAGGCCATCCTCGAGATGCAACTCCAGCGCCTGACCGCGCTGGAGCGTGACAAGCTCGAGGCGGAGTACCTGGAGCTCATCAAGAAGATCGCGTACTACGAGAGCCTGCTCAAGAGCGAGCAGAAGGTGCTGCAGGTCATCAAGGAGGAGTTGACCGAGCTCAAGAAGCGCTTCGGAGATGAGCGGCGCACGCAGATCGTCGGCGAAATTCAGGATATGAAGATCGAAGACCTCATCGCCGAGGAAAACGTCGTCATCACGATCAGCCATGCCGGCTATATCAAGCGCCTGCCGGTGTCTGGGTACCGGCGCCAGAAGCGCGGGGGCATGGGGGTGACGGCGATGGAGACCAAGGAAGAGGACTTCGTCGAGCATCTGTTCGTCGCCTCCACCCACGAGTACCTGCTCTTCTTCACGACGCAGGGCAAAGCCTACTGGCTCAAAGTCCATGAGGTCCCGCAGGCCAGCCGCTATGCGAAGGGCACGGCGATCGTGAACCTGATCGCGCTCGAGAAGGACGAGCGGCTCTCGACCTTCGTGGCGGTGAAGGCGTTCGATCCGGACAAGTTCCTGGTGCTGGTCACGCGACAAGGCACGATCAAGAAGACGCCGCTGGAAGCCTACGGCAACCCGCGCAAGGCCGGGATCATCGCCATCGCGCTTGAGAAAGACGACGCCGTGATGCAGGCGCACATCACCGACGGCAAGCGGGAGCTGCTCCTGCTCACCAAGCAGGGCAAGGCGATCCGTTTTCCGGAGGAGCAGGTGCGCGAGGTGGGCCGCTCCGCCCGCGGCGTGCGGGGCATCAGTCTGGGTAAGAGCGACGAAATCGTCGGGGCGGAGCTGGTGCGCCAGGACGCGACCCTGCTGACCGTGACGGAGCTGGGCTTTGGCAAGCGCACGCCGATTGCGGAGTATCGCCTGCAGAGCCGCGGCGGCAAGGGGACCATCAACATGAAGATCACCAAGAAAAACGGCGCGGTCGTCGGATCGAGGACCATGCTCGACAAGGACGACGTGATGCTCATCACGCAGGAAGGGATGGTCGTGCGCACGCGCGCGAAGGATGTGCGCTCGGCCGGCCGCAATACGCAGGGCGTGCACCTGATGAAGCTGCACGGCAAGGATCGCGTCGCTTCCGTTGCCAGCGTCGCCCACCAGGAGGATGAGGACGCCGTGGAAGCCGCCTCCATCGAAGCGACCTCAACCAAGGCGAAACACTAGGCCGCTCGCCTCCGCTTTTCACTTTGAACTTTCAGCGGTTCACTTTACACCGTTCTTCGTGTCCCCATCGTCTAGTGGCAGGACAACAGCCTTTCGAGCTGACAACGCGGGTTCGATTCCCGCTGGGGACATGTCTTTGGCCGGCGCGCTTCTCAACGGCAGGGCTGATCCCATCACGTGGCTGACGGCTGGCAAGCGGATCACGCCTCGCGCGCGGGACTTGACGGCGCAAGAAACATGATGTATGGTGTAGATGTATGGTGTAGTTCTTCCGTGCGCGCAAAGAGACCCCTGAGATGATCCGAACGCAGATCTTGCTGGAAGAAGCCCAATACCGGTGGGCGACGGCCCAGGCACGGCGACAACAGAAGAGCGTGTCCCAGCTCCTGCGGGACGTAATCGATGCGCAGCGGGAAGGTCAGGTGCGAGGCCGGCGCGAAGATCCGCTGTTTCGACTCGTCGGCCTTGGGCGCGATCCGGCGCGCGACGTGGCCGAGCGGCACGACCACTACCTCTATCGCGCATCGCCAAAGCGTCGTTCACCATGAACGCTGTCTTTGCCGATACGAGCGCCTGGTATGCCCTCATCAACCCGCAAGACGCCCATCACCGAAACGCCAAGCGGTTTCTCGATGAGCACGCCGGAACGCTCATCACCAGCAACTATGTCGTGGCCGAGACCGCCAACCTCACGCTGTATCGGCTCGGCGCCGCCCCCGCGCTGGAGTTTTTGGAGATCCTACGCCAGACGACGTTGGTGGAGTTGGTAGTGGTGACGCCGCAGCAGCACGAGCGCAGCGTGACGCTCTTTGCCCAATACGCTGCGGCCGGGTTGAGCTTTACCGACTGCAGCAGCATTGCGCTTATGCAGGAGCAGCGTGTCACCCATGCCTTTTGCTTTGACGCGGATTTTCGTCGGGCCGGGCTAACGTGCGTACCGTAGGCAGCGTCGCGTTTCACCCCGCAGGCCTCGTGAGCACTGCGCCGACGTGGTGGCTGACGAACGGGAAGCTCATCACGCCGCGCGGCATTGCCCGTGGCGCCGTCGGCATTCGCGGCGGCCGCCTCACCCGCGTCGGGGCCGCGCCCTCCCGTGGCGATGAGCGGATCGACGTGCGCGGCCGCTACGTCGCGCCGGGCTTCATCGACCTGCATATCTGGGGAGACTCGGCGCGCGTGGCGGCGCATGAAGCCAAGACCGGCACGACCGCATTCCTGACGGCGGTCGGGCCGGAGTCGCCGGAGCTGTTGGTGAACCACCTCGCGCAGCTGGACCTGACGCCCGGCGCGCGCGGGGCCCGCTGCCTGGGGATCCATCTGGAAGGGCCGTTCCTCAACCCCTTACGGGCCGGGGCCCTGGCCAGCCGGTGGCTGCGTCCTCCGACGAGCCGGGAGCTTCGGCAGCTGGCGCGCGAGGCCGGCGCGGCCCTGCGGCTGATCACGATCGCACCGGAAACCCCCCGCGGCATCGAGACGATCCGCTGGTGCGCGCGCCATCGCATCGCCGTCTCACTCGGCCACAGCGACGCCGATGCCGCGGCGACGCAGCGCGCGATTGCCGCCGGAGCCCGCGCCGTCACGCACGTGTTCAACGGCATGCGGCCGCTGCATCATCGCGATCCGGGGCTGTTGGGGGAAGTCCTCACCGACGATCGCCTGACGGCGATGATCATCCTCGACGGCATCCACGTCGATCCGCGGGCCTTTCAGTTCCTGGTTCGCTGCAAGGGGGCTGACGGCGTGGTGCTGGCGACCGACTCGGTCCGGCACCGGCCGTTCCGGCAGTCCACCTACGCACACGGCGCCTATCGGCTCAAAGGCGGGGTGCTGGCCGGCAGCGCGCTGACCATGATCCGTGCGGTGCGCAACGCCGTGGTCTCCGGCAAGATCCCGCTGCGCCAGGCGGTGCAGATGGCCAGCCTTAATCCCGCGCGGCTGATCCACGAGTCACATCGCCTGGGATCGCTCGAGGTGGGCAAGCGCGCGGATCTGGTCGTGTTCGACGGCGCGTTCCGGGTGTGGATGACGCTCGTGGATGGGCGCGTCGTCTATCAGCGACGCAACTAAACCGTACTACTCGGCATGTCACTCATCACTCATCACTCATCGCTCATCACTCTCTGATGTGCGGCATTGTGGGCTACGTCGGCAAACCCCCGGTGGTCGGCACCGTGTTGGACGCCCTGAGCCGGCTGGAGTACCGGGGCTACGACTCCGCGGGGATCGCCGTGTTCAATGGACGCGGGATCGAGGTGCGCAAGCGCGTCGGTAAGCTCAAGGAACTGGCTGCCTCCCTCCGGCGCGAGCCGCTTGAAGGGCGCTTGGCCGTCGGGCACACCCGATGGGCGACGCACGGGGAGCCTTCAGAGCGCAACGCGCATCCGCACCTGGACTGCCGCGGGGAGTTGGCGCTTGTCCACAACGGCATCGTCGAGAACTACGCCGAGCTGAAAGCCCGCCTCTTGGGGCAGGGCCATCGGTTTCGCTCGCAGACCGACACCGAGGTCATCGCGCATCTGATTGAAGAGCACGCCAAGCGCCTGCCGATTGCCGAGGCGTTCCGCAGCGCCCTGAAGGAACTGCGCGGCTCGTACGCCGTCTGTCTCATCGCCAAGCACGACCCGACGCATCTCTACGGCGCGCGTGCGGGGAGCCCGCTCATCGTCGGCCTGGGCAAAGGGGAAGCGTTTTTGGCCAGCGACGTACCGGCGGTGTTGGCTCGCACCCGCCGGGTGATCTATCTGAACGAGCAGGAAGTGGTGGAGCTGTCCACGTCGGGGGCGAAGCTCACCACGCTCAACGGGACCCCGATCGCCCGCAAACCCTCGACGGTCTCCTGGGATCTGTCCGCCGCGCAGAAGGAAGGCTATGACCACTTCATGCTCAAAGAGATCTTTGAGCAGCCATCCGCCGTTGAGCAGACGCTCTACAACCGCTTGGATGCCGCCAAGGGACAGATCGCCTTCGATCGCCGCACCCGGGCGTTCCTCTCGCGCCTCACCCCCAAAGAGAAATTCGTCATCATCGCCTGCGGCACCGCCTATCACGCGGGACTGGTGGGCGGGTACATGCTTGAGGAATTTGCGCGCATCCCCGTCGACGTGGACTTGGCCAGCGAGTTCCGCTACCGCGCTCCGATGCTGGATCGCGACACCACCGTCATTGCGATCACGCAATCCGGCGAGACGGCCGACACCCTCGCGGGCGTGCGGCTGGCGAAGGAGCAGGGGGCCAAGGTTCTGGCCATCTGCAACGTGATGGGCTCGTCCATCCCGCGCGAGGCCGATGCCGTGCTCTACACGCACGCCGGGCCGGAGATCGCGGTCGCCTCGACGAAAGCCTACACCTCCCAGTTGACCGTGCTGTACCTGTTGACCCTGTCTCTGGCGAAGCGCCGGGGACTCGTGACGTCCGCGCGGCTGCGCGAACTGCTCACGACGCTGGGGCGCATCCCGCGGCTCGTCGAGCGGGCGCTGGCGGCCGAGCCCGCCATCAAGCGGATCGCCGGGCGCTACGCCCGGGCGCGCAACTTCTACTATCTGGGGCGCCGCTACAACTTCCCCAGCGCCTTGGAAGGCGCGCTGAAGCTGAAAGAAATCTGTCCCCGCATCCACGCCGAAGGCTACGCGGCGGGGGAGATGAAGCACGGGCCCATCTCGCTGATCCGCAAAGGCTGGCCCGCCGTGTTCCTGGCGACCGACTCCGCCGTCTACGAGAAGGTCGTCTCCAACATCGAGGAGGTGCGGGCGCGCAAGGGCGAGTGCCTCATCATCGCCTCGGAGGGCAACCGCGCCATCCGGCGCCATGCCGACGCGCTGATCACGGTGCCCAAGACCGAGGAGCTGTTTTCGCCCATCCTGGCGGCGATCCCCTTGCAGTTGCTGGCCTATCACATCGCCAGGCTCAACGGCTGCGACGTCGACCAGCCGCCGAACCTCGCCAAGAGCGTGACCGTCGAATAAATGGCGCGGAGCGCAATGGATTCGCTTGACTAACCGCGCCAATTCCAGTTAAACTTATTTGTAGGAGGTGAACCAACATGACCATAGTTAAAACTCTTGCGAAGGGGCAGGTCGTGATCCCCAAGCTGATCCGAGACCGTTGCGGGATCACAGCAGGCAGCCGCCTCTTAGTCCGCATCAAGGACGGCGACGTCCTGCTCCATCCCTTACCGAAGGACCCCATTGAATCGCTGCATGGGATCTTGAAGCGGGGCGGTCCATCAACGAAGGAGCTGCTGAAGTGGCGTCGCGAGGATCGCGCCCGTGAAGAACGCGAAATTGCTTGACGCGTTTCCGCTCGTTCGCTTCTTTAAAAGAGAGGCGGGGTCGGAGCGGGTCAAGGGGTTGCTGGCGGCGGCTGTAGCGTCGCACACCTCGCTCTTGATCAGCGAGCTCAATGCCGGCGAAGTCTTCTATGCCATTGCCAGGAAGTTCGGCGCCGAGCGCGCCGAGGAAATTCTCGCCGAACTCTTCGCGCTCCCCATTGAGCGCATCCCCGTGACCTGGGAAATCGTCCTCGCTGCCGCAAAGCTCAAAGCCCAGTGGGCCATGTCGTACGCCGACTGTTTCGCGGCCGCGACGGCCATCCAGCATCACGCCATCTTGGTCACCGGCGATCCGGAATTCAAACAGGTCGAGCATCTCGTGAAGATCGAGTGGGTGTAGAGCCTGATCGACCAGCCGCCCAATCTGGCCAAAGCGTGACGGTGGAATAGCCAATCCAAAAGAATTCCAGGCCCGGGCATTCTCTCTAAGAGGCAGAAAGCGGAAATACTTTTCCAACAACCCGAGAGAGCTCTGGCAACCAGAAGCAGTTGCCAAAGGCGTGTATGTTTCCACGCACTTTAGCGCGAACCGCATGGTCAAAAAGATTTGTTACGACTTGTTAACCAGGTTTGGCTATGACAAGCAAGATCTGAAGATTCGGCTTGCAGACGACGTGGTGGAAGAGATTGACATCGGCGAGGTCCCGCCTTGATTAATGAAGCGCGGACGGGAGTGCTGCACATTGTCGCGACGCCGATCGGGAATCTGAACGACATCACGCTGCGCGCGCTGGAGACCTTGAAGGCGGTGGACGTCATCGCCTGCGAGGACACGCGCCAGACCGCGAAGCTGCGCCATCATTATCAGATCAGCAAGCCGATGGTCAGTTTGCATGAGCACAACGAGCGCAGCCGCACGCCGGGGTTGCTTGAGCGCCTGAAGTCAGGCGAGTCGGTCGCGCTGGTCTGCGACGGGGGCACGCCCCTGATCAACGACCCTGGGTGGTGGCTGGTGCATCGGGCGATCGAAGAGCAGATTCCGGTGAGCTGGATCCCGGGGCCGACGGCGCTGATCGGGGGACTGGTGCTCTCCGGGCTGCCGGCGGAGCGGTTCGTGTTCGAGGGGTTTCTGCCGCCGAAGTCCGCCGCGCGCCGCAAACGGCTTGAGGCGCTCAAAACAGAGTCGCGCACCGTCGTCATGTACGAGTCTCCGCACCGGCTGCTGAAAACGTTACAGGATGTCCGCGACGTGCTGGGCGACGTGCCGATGGCCTGCGCGCGCGAGCTGACGAAAACCTTTGAGGAAGTCCGGCGCGGGACGGTAAGCGAGCTGTTGAGCCACTTCGAGCAGCATCCGCCCCGCGGCGAATTCGTCGTGGTCTTCAAGCCATGAAAAATACCATCCATCCCAGCGCCATCGTCGCCAAGGACGTGCAGCTTGGTGAGGGCAACGAGATCGGGCCTGGCTGCGTCATCGAAGGCCCGACGGTCATCGGCTCGCGCAACAAGCTGTGGATGCACGTCTATGTCGGGCCCGGCACGACCATCGGCGATGACAACCAGCTCCACATGGGCGCGGTTCTCGGGCATATGCCGCAGGATCTGGCGTTCAAGAACGCGCCGAGCTCCACGAGGATCGGCAGCCGCAATACCATCCGCGAGTACGTGACGATCCACCGGGGCACGAAGGAAGGGACCTCGACCGTGATCGGCGATGACGGCTTCCTGATGGCGAACGCCCACATCGCGCACAACTGCGAGATCGGCAACCACGTCATTCTGGTGAACCTGGCCAGCCTCACCGGCTACTGCCATGTCGAGGACGGGGCGTTCATCTCCGGGATGGTGGGGCTGCACCAATTCACCCGCGTGGGCCGGCTGGCGATGATCAGCGCGCTCTCGGCCGTCAACAAGGACATCCCCCCGTATATGCTCTGCGGCGGCCGTCCCGGCGTCATCCAGGGGCTGAACGTCGTGGGGATGCGCCGGGCAGGGATGCCGGCATCCGTTCGCGAGGACATCAAGCACGCCTACAAGCTCCTGTACCGCTCAGGGCTGAACGTCTCCAACGCCTTGGAGGCGATCGAGCGCGAATGCCACTCTGAGGAAGTTAAATATCTGACGGAGTTCGTCAGAGCATCTAAGCGAGGCATTTGTGCAGGCATTACAGGAGAAGAAGGGGAGGAAGGCGACTCCATCCTGCCCCGCAAGACCCTTCGCGCCTCGGTCGGCGGCTTGGAAGATCCCTCGGCTTGACGATTTTTGGTAAGGGGCTAATTTAAATCCGTCCGAGCTCATGGCCGGGGTGGGTGAGAGTGGCCTAATTTGAGGTTGGTGTACGCTCAATCGGAGCGAGGAAGAAAATAAAACCTGGCCTTGTACAGCCAGGCCACAATTGGGTATGGTTGATCTAAGGGCTTGTCTTATGTGGGGCTTTTTAAGCCAGAGAAGCGAAGGAAGCGCTTGACAGGGAGGGGAGGGCGGTGTCAATATACTACCCTGGTAGCCATGTTTCGGTGTCTCCTACCCCAACACTTGTCTATAGGGTCGCGAAGCCATGCCCGTGCTTAAGATCGGTGACGTAGAACTTGGGTCCTTGCCACGCGTTGTCCTTGGCGTGGACGGGGAGTGTTCTGCCGTCGCTGACGCAGCGCGCGAGGGCGTGGACATTCTCGAAGTCCGCGTCGACCTCTTCGATAGACTAACCCCCAACGTCGTTGTCGACGAGGTTAAGGTATTGAAGCGGCATGAGATGCCACTTATCGGTACCATCCGTAGTCGAGTCGAGGGCGGTAAGACCAATCTCACCGACGCTCAGCGTGAGGATCTCTACAAGAGGATTTCCCCACTGGTCCATGCCATTGACATCGACTTGAGTGCAGCGATCCTCAAGCCTGTCATCGCAGCGGCTCGTCGAAATAAGAACACGGTGATCCTTTCGCATCATGACTTCAAGTCCACGCCCTCCGAGGCCGGATTGGAACAAGTTGTCAAGAAAGCGACCGAACTGGGCGCCGACATCATCAAGATTGCCACTCACGCCAAGGATGAAAGCGATATTGTCAGGTTGTTGAAATTCACCATGACAAGCCGCCAGAAGAACCTGGTGACAATGACGACGGGAAACGTTGGCTCAATCTCACGGCTGCTTTTCCCGCTCGTCGGTTCACTCATGACCTACACGAGCTTAACGCCCTCAAACGGTCAGATTCCGCCAAGAAGGCTGATTGAAGACCTCCGGCTTTACTATCCTCGCTATAACGAGGAAGTGATCAAACGCGCTCAACTGTTAGAGTTCGTCTAAGTTCTTCCTCGGCACTCCCCTTGCCTACCGTCCTCAGCGATCCATGATCAGGTTCTCAGATTCCAGCCCTCTCTGGGACGGAATCTCCATGTTTACTGAATCATGCCTTGCGCGATGGTTCATTGATGACCCTACTGTTGTGTGACGATTTTGCTTGACGAGGGGCGATTAGTTCGCTATACTACTCACTAAGCTTGTCACCTTTAAAGGCCCGTCCTGAGAGGCGGGAAAGGGGATCATGAACGGTTGCCGGCTCGAAAGCCAGTCGAAGCTCCGACGATGCGTCGGGGCTCTTTTTTTGCCTGCCGCCCACCATGGATAACCCCCAAGCCGGCACCTTCCGCGAGAAAGCCAAGCTGCTGGATGCCGAGGCGATCCGCCGAAGCCTGGTGCGAATCGCCCATGAGATCATCGAGCGCAACAAAGGCATCGAGCGCTTGGCGCTGATCGGCATCCGCACGCGGGGGGCGGTGCTCGCCAAGCGGCTGGCCGAGGAAATCCGCGCCATTGAAGACCAGCCCGTCCCGGTCGGGGTGCTGGATATCACGCTCTATCGTGACGATCTCTCCCGCATCGCCCCGAATCCCGTGCTGCACGCCACCGACATCCCCTTCGACATCACCGACCTGCGCCTCGTCCTGGTGGACGACGTGCTCTTCACCGGGCGCACGGTTCGGGCGGCGATGGACGCGCTCGCTGACCTGGGGCGCCCGACGGCGATCCAGCTGGCGGTGCTGGTAGACCGGGGGCACCGGGAGCTGCCGATCCGCGCCGATTACGTGGGTAAGAACATCCCGACGAACGCAACAGAGCGGGTTGAGGTCCGACTCAAAGACATTGATGAGCGGGAAGAGGTCGTCATCGAGGAAAGTGCCTAAAATGGGCAACGGCGCCGTGACGACCCCGACAGCCGTCGGGGCGCCGTGGATCAACAAAGATCTTCTGGGCTTGCGGGGGCTGAGCGCCGAAGAGATCCGCCTGATCCTGGCGACCGCCGAGTCCTTCCGCGAGATCTCGCTGCGCCCCATCAAAAAGGTCCCGGCGCTGCGCGGCAAGACCGTCGTGAACCTGTTCTTCGAGCCCAGCACCCGCACGCGCACCTCGTTTGAGTTGGCCGCCAAGCGCCTTTCCGCCGATATCGTCAACATCGCGGCCTCCTCATCCAGCATCAGTAAGGGCGAGACGCTGCTGGACACCGTCAAGAACCTGGAGGCGCTGAAGATCGACATCATCGTCATCCGCCACGCCGCCGCCGGCGTGCCGCATCTGATCGCGCGGCACACGAGCGCCTCGGTGATCAACGCGGGCGACGGCGCGCATGAGCACCCCACGCAAGCGCTGCTTGATCTGCTCACCATCCAGGAGAAGAAGGGGCGCCTCGAGGGGCTGCGCGTGTCCATCATCGGCGACATCGCGCACTCCCGCGTGGCGCGCTCCAACATCTGGGGCCTGACGAAGCTGGGCGCCGCCGTGACCGTCTGCGGCCCGCCGACGCTCATTCCCCCCCACATCGAGGCGCTGGGCGTGCAGGCGACCCACGACGTCGGGCAGGCCATCCGCGACGCCGACGTCCTGATGCTGCTGCGCATCCAGCATGAGCGGCAGGAAGCCTTGCTGGTGCCGAGCCTGCGCGAGTACCGCCTGCGTTATGGGATCGACCGCGAGCGCATCAAGTTCGCCAAGCCGGACGTCCTCATCATGCACCCCGGCCCCGTCAACCGCGGGGTGGAACTGGATTCCAGCGTCGCGGACGGGCCGCACTCCGTCATCCTCAACCAGGTGACCAACGGCATTGCCGTGCGGATGGCGGTGTTGTACCTGGTCGCCGGCGCGGCGAAAAGCGAGGCCGTAGATGAGTGAGGCGCTGCTCATCGCCGGCGGGACCGTCATCGACCCGTCCACCAAGCGGGAGGGACGCTTCGACATTCTCATCGAGGACGGGGCCATTACGAACATCAAGCCGGCCATTCCTGCCCGCCTCGATGGACACGGGGCAGGCGGGAAAGCCCGGGAAGGGCTGACGATCGTGGATGCCTCAGGCAAGCTCGTGCTGCCTGGGTTTGTGGATCTGCACGTGCACTTCCGCCAGCCTGGCCGCGAGGACAAGGAGACGATCGAGACCGGCTCGCGCGCGGCCGTCGCCGGCGGCTTTGTGGCGGTCTGCCCGATGCCCAACACCACGCCGGCGGTTGACCATGGCGCGGCGGTCGAGTGGGCGCGCCAGGAAGGCGCGCGCGTCGGACTGGTGGACGTGCTGCCCATCGGGGCGCTGACGCGCGGGCAGCGCGGGGAAGAGCTGACCGATTTCGGCGAGCTGTTCGACGCCGGCTGCGTCGCGCTCTCCGACGACGGGCGGCCCCTGGCCGACAGCCTGCTCATGCGCCGGGCGCTGGAATACGCGAAGGTGTTCGGGCGCCCGGTCATTCAGCACGCGGAAGACTCCGCCCTGAGCGCCGGCGGCGTGGTCCATGAGGGGCGCATGGCCACCGTGCTGGGGTTGCGTGGGATCCCGTCGGAATCCGAAGCCGTAATCGTCGCGCGGGACCTGGCGCTGGCGGAATTGACCGGCGGCTGGGTGCATGTGGCGCATCTCTCCTGCAGCCGCTCCGTCGAGCTCATCCGCCAGGCCAAGCAGCGCGGCGTGCGCGTGACCTGCGAGGTGACGCCGCATCATCTGGCGCTGACCGAGGCAGCGGTGGCGGAGTTCGACACGGCGGCGAAGGTCAACCCGCCGCTGCGCAGCGAGCAGGACCGGCAAGCGCTCATCGAAGGGCTCAAAGACGGTACGATCGACTGCATCGCCACCGACCACGCCCCGCACACCGACTGGGAGAAGGACGCCGATTTCGACTCGGCCCCGTTTGGCATCAGCGGCTTGGAGACGGCGCTGGGCGTGTGCGTGACGACGCTGATCACGCCCGGCATCCTGTCCTGGAGCCAGCTCATCGAGAAGCTCGCCCTCAACCCGGCGCGCATCGCCGGCCTCAACGGGCATGGATTGGCGGACGGGCAACCCGCCAACCTCACCCTCGTCGATCCCGACGCGGAGTGGACGGTGGACCCCAGGCAGTTCGTCTCAAAAGGCAAGCACTCGCCGTTTGCCGGCCGGCGCCTGCAGGGGCGCGTCGCGAGCGTCATCCATCGAGGCACGGTGGTAGGATGAACCCATCGCCACAGGCGTGGCTCGTGCTGGAAGACGGCACCGCGTTTCGCGCCCGGTCGGTCGGGGCACAGGGGGAGGTGTTCGGGGAGGTCGTGTTCAACACCTCCATGACCGGCTATCAGGAAGTGCTGACCGACCCGTCCTACAAGGGGCAGATCGTCTGCATGACGTATCCCCACATCGGCAACTACGGCGTCAACGACGACGACGTGGAGTCGCGAAAGCCCTGGGTCGAGGCCTTTGTGATGCGCGAGTGCTCGTCGGTGGCGAGCAACTTCCGCGCGCAGATGGATTTGTCGGCCTACCTCAAGCAACACGGCATCCCGGCCGTCGATGAGCTGGATACCCGTGCGCTGACGCTGAAGCTGCGCCTGGAAGGGGCCATGAAGGGTGGGATCTCCACGCGCGAACAGGACCCCGAGCGGCTCGCCAAGCGCGTGCGCGAATCGTCGTCCATCGTCGGAGCGGATTACGTGAAGGACGTGACCTGCCGCGAGCCGTACGAATGGCCCCTGGAGGGCGGGCCCGCCAGCGCGAAGTACCACATCGTCGTGATTGATTACGGCGTGAAGTTCAACATCCTGCGCCGGCTGGCTGGCCTGGGCTGCTACGTCAACGTCGTGCCCGCCACAATGCCGGCGGGCGAGATCCTGGCCATGAAGCCCGACGGCGTCGTGCTCTCCAACGGCCCGGCGGATCCGGCGGCGGTGACCTATGGAATCGAGACGATCCGCGGCCTCATCGGACAGGTGCCCATGCTGGGGATCTGCCTGGGGCACCAATTGCTGGGGCTGGCGCTCGGCGGCAAGACCTACAAGCTGAAATTCGGGCATCACGGCGGCAACCACCCGGTGAAAGACCTACAGACCGGCAAGGTCGAGATCACGACGCAGAACCACGGCTTTGCGGTGGACCTCGACAGCATCCCGGATCACCGCGTCGAGCTGACGCACACCAACCTGAACGATCACGCGGTGGAAGGGATGCGCCACAAGGCGCTGCCGATCTTCAGCCTCCAATACCATCCGGAAGCGGCCCCCGGTCCTCACGACGCGCGGCACCTGTTCCAGCGGTTTCTGGATATGTTGGAGCAGGGGCATGCCTGAGTTCGTCGCGGACTTTCACATCCATTCGCGCTACAGCCGCGCCTGCTCGAAGGACCTGTCGGTCCCGGAGCTGGCGAAGTGGGCGAAGCTCAAAGGCGTCGGGCTGCTGGGCACCGGCGATTTCACCCATCCGTTATGGCTGCAGGAGCTCAAAGAGTCGCTGCGCCCGACGGGCCGGGGGTTCCTGGCGTTCGAGGGGATGCACTTCGTGCTGACCTCGGAGGTCAACACGCTCTTTTACACGCGCGGCAAGGCGCACAACATCCACCACGTCCTCATCGCGCCCTCCTTCGAGGCGGTGGACCGGATCAACGAGGAGCTGGCCGCGTTCGGGCCGCTGGGGATCGACGGGCGGCCGATCCTCCGGATGGAAGCCTGGCGGCTGGTGGAGATCGTGCTGGGCGTCGAGCCGCGCTGCCTCGTCGTGCCGGCGCACGCCTGGACGCCGCACTTCGCGGTCTTCGGTTCCAACTCGGGATTCGATTCCATCGAGGAGTGCTTCGAGCATCAAACCAAGAACATCTTCGTGCTGGAGACCGGCCTCTCCTCCGATCCGGCGATGAACTGGCGGCTCTCGGCGCTGGACCGCTACGCGCTGATCTCCAACTCCGATTCGCACTCGGCCAGGCGGATCGGGCGCGAGGCGAACGTGTTCAACTGCGAGCTGGATTACGACGAGCTGGTCGAGGCGCTCAAGACCAAGGACCGCGCGAAATTCCTCTACACCGTCGAGTTCTTCCCCGAAGAAGGCAAGTACCATTTCGACGGGCACCGCAAGTGCGGCGTGCGCCTCTCGCCGGACGAGAGCCGGCGGCAGCAGCTCCGCTGCCCAGCCTGCGGTAAGCCGGTGACTGTAGGCGTGATGAACCGCATCGAGAAGCTGGCGGACCGCCCGGAAGGCGAGACCCCACCCAACGCGATTCCCTTCAAGCACGCCGTGCCGCTGGAGGAACTCATCGCCCAGGCGCTGGGCGTCGGCGTGGGCACCCAGGCGGTGGACCGTGAATACTTCAGCCTCCTCACGCGCTTCGGCACGGAGTTCGCCGTGCTGCTCAACACCCCGGAGGAGGCGCTGCGCAGCGCCGCCCCCGCGAAGATCGCCGAGGCGGTGGTGCGCATGCGCCGCGGCCAGGTGGTCATCGAGCCCGGCTACGACGGCGAATACGGGAAGGTGCGCATCTTCGGAGAGGCGGAATCCACCCCAAGCGGCGAGCAACAGTTAACGCTGTTTTGACTCCATAGAGTTATAATGTTATAATTCTCTTGGAGGTGATGCCGATGAAACGAGCGCAGGTTTATCTGGATGATGAGGTGTACGAGGCGGTGAGGACGGCCGCGTTCCATCAACGCACGTCGATCTCCTCGCTCATGCAGCAATGGGC
>OBEQ010508119.1_pt1 | contig 15266 bp, 15 predicted proteins | sample 1670901 | NCBI WGS metagenome assembly OBEQ01 (sample SAMEA104232315, study PRJEB22302) | groundwater metagenome | biome: forest; feature: aquifer; material: groundwater | place: USA | collected 2011-08-07 | depth 5.4 m | reverse complement strand
CCGGAAGAAAAAGCCTATCTTTTTACAACAAAAATCCCAATAGTAATGCAAAATGAAATCCGCAGCGCCATAGAGTCAAAAATAGAAGAAAACGTTCCCGTGTCTCCCCTAGAGTTAACTTTTGATTACAAATTAATAGACCACAGGAAAGAGGACCATCTCGATGTCGTGGTTTCGGCATTGCCAACGGCTATTATTGATACATATGTAGCTTTGGCAGAGGAGGCTGGTCTCTCTCTCTTGTCTCTGGAAATAGAATCACAAGCCACAGCCAGGGCGCTCCTGCCAGCAGATAGTCTTGGTACGGCACTCATTATCAATTTTGACAAAGACAAGGTCGGTTTATACGTTGTGAGCGACCTCATAGTTCATTTTACATCCACTATTCCTCTAAAGGATAAAGCTGTGTCCAATTTGGATTTTCTCTCTCAAGAAATAAAAAAGCTTTACATTTATTGGCACACATTAAAAGAGAATGTTGATAAAGAGGATAGAAAAATCAAAGAGATTATCATATGCGGAGTTGATTTTGGCGATAACGCGGTGCAATATTTTACAGCTCAAAATCAAACTAGAGTAACTCTGGGTAATGTCTGGGTCAATGCTTTTGATATCAATAGCATAGTACCGCCGATATCCTTCACCGACTCCTTGAGGTTTGCGGTCTCTGCTGGTTTAGCTCTGCCATACGACATTTTAGTTTAATAGATAAATATACGAACTAACGAATGAAAACACGAATGACAACGAATAATACAAAACCCAGCTCCCTATTCGCAGCAATTTGTGTACTTATTCGTTAGTTCGTATATTAAATTCCATGTTCAATTTATTACCAGACATTTTAAAAGAAGAACTCAAAGCTCAATACAAAAAGCGATGGTTAATCGTTGTTCTCATCCTCATCATTTTTCTACAAGTTTCATTTCTAGTATTACTTTCTCCCACATGGGCTATTTCTTTATCAAAAGAGCGAGAAATTACTTCAAGCATATATGGAATAAAGCAGTCTGCCACATCAAAAGATGCTATTCCTATAGCATCGATTATTACAGCTACGAACATGAAATTGAATATTATAAATAGCACAATGGAATATTCGAAAGTTCTGCCTCTGGTAAATGTTATTATTAAAAACAAGATTCCAACCATCCATATAAATGAAATTTTGTATAAATTTACTGATAAATCCAACTCCGCTATAACTCTAAGCGGTGTATCTCTCACCCGTGATGCCCTGGTTGCTTTTGTCAAAAAACTTCAAAGTTCGGGGTCATTTAAGTCAGTCAATCTTCCTGTTTCAAATTTTACCAAAGATAAAGACATAAATTTTTCTCTAAGTATGGCTGTCTCGCAATAAAATATAGAAGAAAATATAGAAGAAGCTATGAAAGAAAAATCATCCAACAAAATATTAATCCTCCTCTCTGTTATAATCGTCGGCCTTTTTATTTCTTCTTATTTTATTTATACAGACATAAAGCGTAAAAATGAGCATATCGGCAGTCTCAATCAAGAAGCTGCCTATCAACTCAAAAGAAATCAATATCTTTTGACTTTACAAAGGACATTCCAGAATACTGATTCTGACATTGCTCGCGTCAACAGCTCCATAATTCCAAGCGATGGTGACATCAAGTTTATTGATGATTTAGAATCTACTGCTCGGGCGGATGGTCTCTCTATCAACATTGGTTCACTGGTTTTTGAAGATAATCCGTCCCTTACCTCTAGCGGCATAACCAATTTTAAAATCAGAGCAGAGACCAGTGGCTCGTGGTCCTCGACTTACAAATTTTTAGCGCAAATAGAATTTATGCCACTGAAGGTCAGGGTAAATAGTTTTGGGTTATCGGGTTCTTTGCAAAGTCCAAGCTCCGGCTCTAAATCTTCTAAAGGAGGCAGTCTCTGGCACAGTGTATTTGAGATAAATATATTAAAATATAAATAATATGTCAGATTTATTAAAAAAAATCAAAGATAAGTATAATAAAATAAGAAAAGGCCACACCTCGTACACTAAAGCGGGCATACGTCCGACTCATGACTGGGCAGTCATGCTCATAGCAACTAGCCTTACGGTTTGCCTCTTAATTATTTTGGCGATTTGTTTTTATGTATTAGTTGACCAAGGAAAGCTGTTCGTCGTAACAGTTGATGATTCGCAAAAAGAGGTAAAAATAAACACTACCTTATTAGACAAAGTGGTGGGGGATATCAATACTCGCGAGGCCAATCTACTTAAAGCAAATCAGAATCAATTAAGTCAGCCCGACCCGTTGCTTTAGTTTTTGTGTGTTTTGGTGCTCTCGGCAAGAATCGAACTTGCATCAGTGGCTTAGAAGTCCACGGTTCTGTCCATTGAACTACGAGAGCAGTAACATCACATTACCACAATGTAGCCATTTAGAAAATTTAGTTTTTATCCGTTAAAATCAGCGCTTGGCCCATAAATGGAAGGCACCTTTCCGCCCATCGGCCTTATATATGTAGAGAGCTGTCCGCGGTGGTGTATTAGGTCAAGAAGAAATTCCCAAACTATTTTTCCCCGTCTATCTTTCCACATCATTTTTCCATTCATGAACATTTGGGCTTTTTTTAACCATTCTTTTTCTGTCATTTTCTCAGCCAGATTGATTGTTACTTTCATTTGTTTTAAGAATTCTTTGCGCACTTCTCCCGCTGTTTTCCATTTAGGTTTTGGCCATAATGCGAAGTCTAGTTTGCCAGTCTTGAGAATGACTGGAAACATTCCCGACTCTGATCCAAATGTATGAGCCAGGAGTTCTGTGGTGGTTCGCGATTTTTTGTCGTGCTTATATGAATGTTTGTGTTTTGGTACTGCTTCGACAGCTTTTATTACCCGTTCAAATCGTGGTATCTCGCTTTTTAAAATTTCTACAAAAAATTCTTTGTCTGTCATGTTTTGATTAAAATTATTATTAATTTGTGCGGGATGGAGGGCTCGAGTCTTACAGACTCAGTACCCCAATTGGATATTTTATTTCGCAAAGCTCATAAAATATCTCAATCGGGCTTCGAGCCATGACACAAAGTCATAACATGACTTTGTTCATCTCCACAAATTTGTTTTCAACAAATTTGTGCGGGATGGAGGGCTCGAACCCCCGACATCGTCAGTGTAAATGACGCGCTCTACCAACTGAGCTAATCCCGCAATAATTTTATTATATCAATGCTCTACCAAAGCCGACGCTTTCGGTCGACTCCCCGACCTCCGACGTACTAAGTCGTCGGAGCGTCGGGGGCTGAGCTAAGCGTGCATAGCGTCAGGTTACATTATGGAACCTCTTTTATCAAGGCCGAGGATAGTGTATCATTCTCAAAATGAGCCAAGATATGAAAATACCGAATTGTGCGGGTATTGTAATGGATGGTAATCGCAGATGGGCAAAAGCCAAAGGATTGCCGGCTTTTTCTGGTCATCAAGCTGGCGCGGAAAAATTAAAAGAAGTGGTTCTCTGGTCCAAGGATGTCGGTATAAATCATCTTATCGTCTATGCTTTTTCTACAGAAAATTGGAAACGTCCTCCGGAAGAAGTTTCTTATCTTATGGATCTGCTCAACGAATTTTTTAACAAAGAGTTGGATTATTTTAATAAAGAAGGAGGAGTCATGCATTGTGTCGGAGACATGTCCAAATTTTCCCAAGATTTGCAGAAGATTTTTAAAGAAACAGAAGAAAAAACCAAATCAAATCCTGGCCCACATCTGTATTTTTGTTTGAACTACGGCGGACGAGCAGAAATTCTTTCTGCTGTAAAAAAGATCGTGGCTGATAATCCAAAGCCAGAAGAAATTACAGAAGAATATTTCGCAAAACATTTACAGACATATCACATGCCAGACCCGGATATTATTATTCGTACATCGGGCGAGATGCGACTTTCTGGATTTTTGCCGTGGCAGGGAGTTTATAGCGAGCTTTTTTTCACAAAAACCCTCTGGCCGGATTTTTCCAAAGAAGAATTTTTGAAAATTATAGAAGAGTATAGCACCCGCGAGAGAAGAAATGGTAAATAACTTCCACATTTGACCAATCTCTTGCTACAAACTTCTCGATAATCCTCACCGTACTATTAGTACGACTCGGCTTCTCTTAAAGTTTTCGCTTCGACCTTGTCTCAAATCTGAAACTTATTAAATATTTATGAAAGAGCCGACAATATTATATGAAGATGATGATATAGTGGCTGTAAACAAGCCAGCAGGACTTGTTGTTCACGGTGACGGTAAGACAACAGAACCGATTTTGGTGGACTGGATTCTGAAAAATTACCCAGAAGTAAAAGATATTGGTGAATCGTGGGTAAAGAAGTCTGGCGAAACTATTTTACGCCCCGGCATTATTCACAGACTTGATAGGGAAACATCCGGAGTGATGCTTGTGGCAAAAACCAAGGAATCTTTTCAGAATTTGAAAAGGCAGTTTCAAAATCATGAAATCAAAAAAATATATCACACTTTTGTTTTTGGAGAGATGCTTGCCCGCCTTGATGGCGTGTCGGGCGGGAAAACGATGGAAGGCACAATAAACAGACCAATCGGTCGGAGTGCCAAAGATTTTCGAATGTGGTCAGCCCAGCGCGGAGCCAGGGGGGAATTGCGTGAGGCCATAACGGATTATAAAGTGATAAAAAATTTTGGCGATTATGCCTTTGTCGAGATTTCTCCAAAAACGGGCAGAACTCATCAAATAAGGGTTCACTTCAAAGCAATAAGTCATCCGCTGGTGGCTGACTCACTCTACGCTCCAGCACGAGAAAATACTCTCGGTTTTAAACACTTGGCTTTGCACTCGTATCAGATTACTTTTACTGACCTTCACGACAAAACTCACACAGTTACAGCGCCATATCCAGAAGATTTTGTAAAAGCTTTACAAATTTTTAAAATTTAATACATACGTTACATTCTTGCTATAGCAAGAATGTAACGTATCGGGAGATAGAACGAATTATTGCAAATGTTTTGAGCGCGTGTTAGATTACTAAAACTTATGGAAATCCAGTCACCGGTAAAAATTGCCGATAGAAAAGCCCTTGATTTAAAGAGTGGCGATACTGTCCGTGTCTGGCAGAAAATTATTGAAAAGGGCAAAACTCGTCTTCAGGCTTTTGAAGGCTTGGTCATAGCTGTAAAACATGGGCGGGAAGCTGGAGCGACCTTCACTGTCAGACGTGTGGCCTCGGGTGTTGGAGTGGAGAAAATATTTCCTCTATACTCGCCTATGATTGATTCTATTGAAACATTGAAACGTTCAAAAGTCAGGCGAGCCAAGCTTTATCATATTCGAGACAAAGCAGCAAAAGAAATCAGACGCCAGATGCGAAATATCCGCGCACTCCCCGATAATACTCCAAGTGTGGATGAAAAAGTTCCAGAGACTCCAGCAAAATAAAAGGTATAATAAGTTTATGCGCGGGTGTCGTAACAGTAGCCGAGCAAGATTGAGGTTCTTGTGCCCGTTAAGGGCGTGGAGGTGCGATTCCTCTCCCGCGCACCAAAGGAAAGATTTTTAATGCCGTCTGCAAGGTCCACAAACAAAAAACTCCACACAAGATTACCCCACGGTTTCTTCAACTTTCTTCACAATACTTTCCGGAGAGTTCTCGGCTTTAATGAGAAAATAGCGCGCCCCAAGACCGAGCGCCTTCTTTTTTTCTTCGGCAGCGCCGAGATTTGAGACAACTATTACCGGGATGGATTTAAAACGTTCACTATCCCTCAACCGTTCCAGAATGCTAAAACCGTTCACCCCAGGGAGTAGGAGATCAAGCAGGATGCAGGCAACCTGTTCTTTTTCCAAAATCGCAAACGTTTCTTCGGCATCCATCGCGGCCAAAACCGCGAAATTGCGAGCGGAAAGCTTTATTTTGAGCAAACTCATCAAAAATTGGTCATCCTCCACTATTAGAATTTTTTTGTTATTTTTTGTCATGGGATTATTTGGCATCCTGCAAAAAATATTTAGCTAGCAAAACCGCTTTTATAGGGCCGGTCAACAATAATTCTCTATATATGTACTCATTATACTATCACGAAAAAGGCAAAGTTACCATAAAAGTAGTTCCTGTATTTTCCTCCGACTGTATTTCAATCTTTCCGCCATGGGCTTCAATGATTTTTGAAGTAATGTAGAGCGCAATACCCGTACCCGCAATCTGCTTTCGTATCACATTGTCTCCCCTGAAAAATTTCTGAAAAATCAAATGCTGCTGGCTTTTAGGAATTCCTATGCCGTTGTCCGCGACGGAAATTTGATAATATTTATCATCCTTCTTTTCAAGCGAAACCGTAACATTTCCCCCCGGTTCCGTATAACTTATGGCATTCTCAATAATACTTTGCAACGCCATGGTAAGTTTCTCAGAGTCTCCGGCGGCATTGGGAAAGGGTTTGGTCTTGCAGACAAAAGATAAGCTGATTATCTTTTCTTTGGCTTTCTGGCCCGATTCATTGATAAGGTTATTGACCAGCGCTTCAGGACTAAATGGTTCAAAGCGATAGAGAATCTGCCCCGACTCAATTCGGGCGACATTGAGGAGATCCCCCACCAAAGTTATAAGACGTTCCGTGCTTGCAAACGCCTGCGCTATCAAGGGCTGTTGCTCTGGTAATATCTTCCCAATATCCCCGGCTAAAAGCATATGCAGGGCCCACTTGATGGCAGAAAGCGGAGTTCTTAATTGGTGCGCGGCAATGGAAACGAAATGGCTTTTTGCCTCATCCACCTCACGATATCGCTCATTTGCTTGTTGCAATTCGAAGTCTCTTTGCACGAGCTGCTTTGAGGTTTTATCCAATTCCGAAATTTGCTTCTGGAGTATTGTATTTGCTTCGGCAACCTCTTTCGTGCGAAGAGAAACTTCTGCTTCCAAGTTTGAATAAGATGCTTCAAGCTTTCGGGCCGCCTCGTTGAGCGCGTGGCTCAAGTCCTCAAGTTCATCATTTGAATATACCATAATCGGATGGTCGAAATCGCCGCTCCCTATCCGCACCCCTCCTTCTTGAATTTCACGAATAGGGAGCACGATGGAGCGTGCAAACAATGTTCCGATGATTGCGATAATAACCGCAATGAGAATGAAAACATAGAAAATATAGATGGTAAGCGTGTATAAGTCCTGATCGAAATCAGAAAGCGACATCATGGCCGCAAGATATCCGCTTCCATCTCTGAGAGGAAGAAGCCCGATAATTTCTACATTGCGCGCGCGATCGATCAGAAATATTCCCTTTTCTCCTCTCTTATACACAGAATTGCTTGCCTCTTCTATGCGCTCACGGGTAGTCGGCGAAAAAACATATGAGGAGACGAACCGATTTGTTGTTTCCGGGGTCAGATATAAAAACACACCCTGACTTCCAAATGCATTGGTCCGCTCTTCTTCGCTTACTGTTCTGTTTCCTCCCTCCCACCGCGCGCGAATTACACTAAGTTTTTCTTGCATATTGACGAAAAGACGCTGCTCTAAAATTGCCTGGCCTTGCCCATACGCCATAGTTCCGAAAAATCCCACGCTGATGAGGACAAGAAGGCCGGTTATCGCATACACTTTCACAAAAAGAGAGGGTCGATGAGTATTCGTTGCGGCCCCAAGCCGCAACGCCGATCCGCTTTTTTGCAACACAGGCCGCAGTATCTGTTCCAAAGCAAAGAAAACAACAAACGCCGATATGGTTCCGGCGGCAATTCCGTTTATCAGATTCTTAATTGTCTCCGCAAAAGGAAGCTGGGAGAAATAGTAAAGCTGGAAAGAACCCACCACGTAGCCGAATATAACCATGGACGTAAACGCGATCCATGCGCGCAATGGAATACTTGCAATCCGGGCATGGACCTCCTCGGCAGGGACGCTCTTGGCAATGTTTCCTTTCATGAAACGATCCGCAAATCGCGTCGTATAGAGCACCGCGTAGATAACCATTGCTCCCACCAACACAACTTCCCAGATGTACGCAAATGCTATCCATCGGAGCTGAAGCGAATCAAGCTGAAGCGAAAGTATTGAATGTACCGGCGCGAATGGTCCCCAATAGAAAATGAGCACAGATGCAGTAGCGACTACCGCGGTTTGATGTTGGATCGTTTTTGGCCAGCTTTTGTACCAAAGCCATACGAGCGGCACGCCCGTGGCCGTAAGCACAGCAAGAAATACGCCAAAAAACCACAGAGGATACGGCAAGGAAATATCAACAAGCGACCAAAGCGTATAGCCGGTTATTCCGAGCCAAATAAGGAGAAAAGCAACGAGATTTCCACGAAATAGATTATAATGCATGAAATTATTCGCCAATCATTATTCTCCTATCATACCATAAATGCTGTAAGCAACCTACCGCGCGCCAGAACAGAACTTAAAGGTTTTGAAGAAGTATGCTATAGTACTTGTATATTATATTAAAAAATTTTTTACTATGGGATGCAAAAATACACATGAGTGCCGTAATGGAACTTGCGATATGGGGTTAAGAGCAACGTCGTTTGCTGAGATTGGGCGCGTGATTCCCGACGTAGAGGTGAATGCGTTCCACAACGAGGAAATAAAAAAGATTAAACTTTCTGACTATCGCGGCAAGTGGCTCATCCTTTTTTTCTATCCCGCAGACTTTACGTTCGTTTGCCCAACAGAGCTTGAAGAGATGGCAGACAACTACGAGGTTATCCAAAAGCTCGGTGGGGAGGTTCTCTCTGTTTCTACAGATACTGTATTCGTCCACAAAGCATGGCACGATATTTCGAAGGCCGTCAAGAAAATTAAATTTCCAATGCTCTCTGATTCACGCCGTGACCTTTGTTCAATTTTTGGCACGCTCATTGAGGAAGAGGGACTTTCGCTTCGCGGGACATTCGTAGTTGACCCGGATGGTATCCTCCGTATCGTTGAGGTAAATGACAACCGTGTGGGAAGAAGCGTAAAAGAACTTGTACGCAAGCTTCAAGCCGCGAAGTTTGTTCGTGAGCACGGCGGTAATGTTTGCCCCGCAAGCTGGAAACCAGGTGACGATACGTTGAAGCCCGGGTTGGACTTGGTGGGGAAGATTTAGTTATTTATAACCATGTTTGAAATTTTCTTATATAGAAAACTTTAACGACCTGTGTCAAGACGCAGTAAGAAAATAAAATCCCGAAAAGCCACGGGAAGTACGCCAGAGGAAGGGAAACCATGCCCACAGCGTGTCCGAGTGGGGAGAATGGGATATACATTCCTATAATCATGATAAGACCTGTCATCATTAGCACAGGAGTTGTCGCTATGCTTTGTATGAAAGGAAGTTTTGGAGTTCGTATCATGTGAACGATAAGTGTTTGAGAAAGAAGACCTTCGATAAACCAGCCAGACTGAAAGAGCGCTTGCTGCGCGGGCGTATTTGCTCCAAAGACATACCACAACACAAGGAAGGTAACAATGTCGAAAATTGAACTAATCGGGCCAATAAAAAGCATAAAACGGGCAATACCGCTCGGATCCCATTTGCGTGGTTTTAACAAAAATTCTTTATTCATTTTGTCCCAAGGGATTGATAATTGGGAAAAATCATAAAGAAGATTCTGAATGAGCAGATGAATCGGCAACATCGGCAGAAATGGCAGAAAAATACTGGCGGCTATCACGCTAAAAACATTGCCGAAATTTGAACTGGCCGTCATCTTAATATACTTAATGATGTTTCCATATGTGGTGCGCCCGTGAATAACACCTGTTTTAAGCACCAATAAGCTTTTTTCAAGCAGAATAATATCGGAAGATTCTTTTGCAATATCAGCTGCAGTATCTACAGAAATACCCACATCTGCTTGACGAAGAGCGGGCGCGTCATTTATACCATCTCCCATAAATCCAACGATGTGGCCTTTGCTTTGGAGCGCTTTTATAATACGAGCTTTTTGATCGGGGGAGACTTTCGCAAAAACAGTGGTTCTGTTAGCAAGTAGAGCGAGTTCTTCTTCAGATAATGATTCAATTTCACTCCCAAGAGCAAGATGATCGATATCTATGTTTACCGCTTTACAAATATGCCTTGTCACCAGGTCATTATCACCCGTAAGAATTTTTACTCGGATGCCATCTTCTTGCAGTTCTTTAATAGCCGCCGCCGCTGTTTCTTTGGGCGGATCGAGAAAATCAATAAATCCGCCCAGAATGAGACTGGTCTCATTATCAATGTTATAAGGGGCATCTGCAGGCGACGTCTTTTTATAAGCCACCGCAATAACACGCAGACCATTTTCATTAAGATTTTTAGTCAGGCCGATAACATTATTTCGTATTTCATCGGTCAGAGGAATAATTTCCCCTTTATCTTCAACTTGGGTACAGACTTTAATGATTTCTTCAATCGCCCCCTTGCAGATCAAGAGTTGTTGATCATCCTGCTCAATGACCACGGACATTCTGCGACGAATAAAGTCAAAAGGAATTTCATCAATTTTTTTGGTAGTAGGGAGTTTTAGTTTTGCTTCAAGTTCAACGAATTCAAGAACGGCGCGATCTAAAAGATTTTTAAGGCCGGTCTGATAATAACTGTTCATATAGGCATATTCGAGCACGGGCGTATATTTCTCTCCATGAATATCCAAATATTCAATCAGAACAATTTTATCTTGCGTGAGCGTACCCGTTTTGTCGGTGCACAATATATCCATGGCGCCCAAGTTCTGAATTGAATTAATTCTCTTCACGACAACTTTCTCTTTCGCCATGGATACGGCGCCTTTTGCCAGATTAGCGGTGACAATGACTGGAAGCATTTCAGGTGTAAGTCCAACCGCTACGGCAACGGCAAAAATGAAGGATTCCTGCCAATTACCCTTGGTCAATCCATTGATGACAAAAACAGCAGGTACCATGACGCCCATGAAACGGATAAGAAGCCAGGACACTTTTTTGATGCCTTTATCAAAGCTTGTTTCACTTCGCTGTCCTAGAATGCTTTTTGCAAGTGAGCCAAAAAAGGTTGAGTCTCCCGTAGTTACCACAACCGCCGTTGCAGAACCACTCACCACACTTGAACCAAGGAAGCAAAGGTTTTTACGCTCTAAAGCGGAAGCCTTACTTTTTGCATCATCCGAATTAGCTAAAAGTTTACTTTCTTTTTCGACAGGAAGAGCTTCACCGGTTAGGGCTGACTGGCTTATGTAAAGGTCTTTTGATGAAAGAAGACGAATATCTGCCGGCACCATGTCGCCAGCCGAAAGTTTAATAATATCCCCAGGAACTATTTCCTCAAGGGGTATTTCCATCCAACGGCTCACTAAGTTGATAGTTCCATCAGGTCTTTCTTCTTCAAATTGACGTTGCGCTGTCGCTGTTGTTTTTACCATGGCCTGCAGTTTCTCTGTAGCTTTTGAAGATCGAAATTCTTGAATGAAGCGTAGAACAATACTGATCGTCACCATCGTGCCCATTATTACAACGGCTGGGATATCGTCTGTAAAATAGGAAATAATCCCAAGAAAAATAAGAACGAGGATAAAGGGATTTTTAAAATTGTGGAGCAACATGACATACCAAGGAGTCGGTTTTTCGTGAACAATTTTATTTTTGCCGTATTGTGAGAGTCTTCGTTTTGCCTCGTCTTCCGTAAGTCCACCGGCAATGGCAACCAGCCACGACAAAACATCTGCTTCGTCCATGCCGGAAGCAGTAAGAATTTTATCAGACATAATTGTCTGTTTGGCGCGCGCGAGTGTCGGTGCGGATTGTTGTGCCATAAAATTGAAGAAAATCCTTACATCTGTTAGTATGATACTGTGTCCGAAATTATGCAACAAATTTTATGGCATACAAAAACAATCCCCGAGGTTCTTGATGCGCTCCATTCGCGCGAGCGCGGTCTAACAAAAAAAGAAGCAACCGAGCGGTTTCAAAAATACGGCCTCAATAAACTTCCCGAAGGAAAGGCTGATGGTTTACTCCTTATTTTCTTTCGGCAATTTCAAAGCCCGTTGATTTATATTCTCTTTGCCGCGGCGGGTATTGTCCTATTGATGGGAGAAATTATTGACGCTTCGATTATCTTTGCGGTGCTTCTTTTTAATGCGATTCTGGGAACAATTCAGGAAGGTAAAGCGCAAAACACGCTTCTTGCTTTAAAAAAGTTTGCCGAAACTTCCGCTACTGTATTACGAGACGGAAAAGATTTTATTGTCCTAGATACAGAGGTAATGCCCGGGGATATTATTATATTGCAGGAAGGAGAAAAAATTCCCGCCGACGCGCGAATTATTTTTGCCAACACCCTCAAGATAGATGAAGCGAGTTTTACTGGAGAATCAACGCCAGTAACTAAATCTAGTATTGTATTGTCCCGCTTCACCCCGCCCTCTGGATTAGTTAATCCAGAGGGCGGGGCAGATTTGTCAGTATCAGATCAAAAAAATATGGTATTCAAAGGTACGCATATTTTGAGCGGAAATGGCGCGGCGGTTGTTGTGGCTACGGGACCTGCAACAGAAATTGGAAAAATTGCGAAGGAAATCTCAGTAATTGACACTGAAGTTCCATTAAAAGCCAATATCCGATATCTCTCGCGGCTTATTATCATTTTTGCCTCTATTATTATCTCTCTATTGGTTATTCTTGGTGTTCTATCTGGTAAACCAATAAAAGAAATGTTTCAGACTGCGGTGGCAATGGCGGTTTCTCTTATCCCTGAAGGTCTTCCAGTTGTGATGACTCTCGTTTTGGCAACTGGTGTTCATAGAATGTCAAAGCGCAATGTGCTGGTAAAACGGCTACAGGCGGTGGAAGCATTGGGGCAAACAAAGGTTATCGCCGTAGACAAAACCGGGACACTCACCAAAAATGAAATGATTATTCAACGCGTGTATGTGGACGGTAAAGATTTTAACATCACAGGTAATGGATATGAACCAAAAGGCGAAGCATCTCTTAATGGCAAAATTATTGATTTCTTAAATCATCCAGAACTTCTTTTTAGTGGAAGAATTGCGGCATTTTGCGCCAATGCCAGACTTTCATTTAGAGAAGAAAACAGTACTTGGAAAATCGCGGGCGACCCAACCGAAGCGGCAATGTTGGTATTTTCTGAAAAGATTGGGTTTCATCATGACATGTTAGAGCAAGAAACGCCAAAAATTTTTGAATTGCCATTTGACTATCAAAGGCAATATCGCGCCACGATTAGAGTGGTTGATGAGAAAAATTTTCTTACTATCGTCGGAGCGCCGGAAAAAGTGCTTGAGCTCTGTAAAAATGTCTGGCATAAAGACGGAATCAAAATTCTTAACGAAGAAAAGAAAAAAGAATTAGAATCAGTTTTCCACAATCTTGCGCAAAACGGTTTTCGGATAGTTGCTTATGCTATCAATTCAGACGTTGGGCATAGTGTTGATGAAAATATAATGCCGCCTCTTTCCTTTGTCGGTTTTTTTGGTATGCGCGATGCGCTTCGTGATGAAGTTAAAGAAGCGGTGCAAAGGGTACGGACAGCTGGTATCCGTGTGGTAATGATCACGGGCGATCACCATATCACCGCGCAAGCTATCGCTAAAGAGGCAGACATCTGGCGTGAAGGCGACAGTATTCTTACAGGCGAAGAAATAGACGCGATGTCTGACGGAGAGATAACAGACAAACTCATTGATACGACAGTTTTTGCGCGAGTTACTCCCGAGCACAAACTTCGTATTATTCAGGCCTACCGTAAACGAGGGGAAATTATAGCAATGACTGGAGATGGAGTAAACGACGCGCCATCGCTTGTCGCCGCCGATATCGGCGTCGCAATGGGGAAAATAGGAACGGAAGTAGCGAAGGAAGCGTCAGACATTGTGCTTTTAGATGATAACTTCGCAAGTATAGTGGGAGCGGCTGAAGAAGGTAGAAATATTTATAAAACAATTAAAAGAGTTATGACATTTCTCTTCTCTACTAATGTGGGAGAAGTAATTAATATCGCGGGCGCGCTTACTCTTTTTTGGCCGATTCCACTTCTACCGTCGCAAATTATATGGCTTAATTTTGTCACGGGCGGTTTTCTGACTGTAGCGCTTGCTATGGAACCAAAAGAAAAAGGACTTCTTGTGGGCATATTCGAGAAACCAAAGAAATGGATTGTGGATAGTTTTATGACGCGACGGATATTAACACAGGGTTTAGTAATGGGAGCTGGGACACTTTATCTTTTCAGTCAATATTTCCAAGCAGACCTTGCGAAAGGTTTTAGTATCGCTCTCGCAACTATGGCTCTCTTTCAGTGGTTTAGCGCATGGAACTGCAGATCCGAAAGCAAATCTATTTTTGTTATAAATACATTTTCTAATATGTATTTAGTCAGCGCGACAATTGGCGTTATTTTTCTTCAAATATTTGCAATCTATAACCCATTTATGCAAAAAATTCTACACATCACACCTCTTTCGCTTTCTGAATGGCTTATCGTTATTCCGGTTGCTTCTTCAATTATTTTGGTTGAAGAAATACGCAAATTCTTTTATCGGAGAAAATTGATTTAAATGTTTATGAACTTGCTTAAAACCATTTTGGAAGCTCCCGATAAGAATATTTTAATCCGCGCCAAAATGGGCGATTTGGACGCTTTTGAACGTATTTTATCTTTTTATGAAAAAGCGATATTTAATTATTGTCTGCGGATATTAAAAAATACGGATAATGCCAAGGACGCAACTCAGGAGACATTCATCAAGGTCTACACGCATAGAAAATCAATCGATCCGGAAAAAAATATCAAGACCTGGATTTTCACCATTGCCACCAACACGGCTTATGATTTTATCAGAGTAAAAAAACGCAGAAACGAAAAAAGTATTGACGAAAAAGACGAAACAATTGAGGGTATTGCAACGTATTATCCCGAGGAGGGTTTGATATCTGACGTCGAGCAGGCCTTAGACCGGATAAATTTGGATTATAAAAATGCGCTTCTGTTATTTTATCAACAAGGTTTTGAATATAAAGAAATTGCGGAAATACTTGAAATACCTATCAATACCGTAAAAACACGCATCAGTCGCGGCAAAGAACAATTAAAAGAAATACTCAAGGACTATGGAGCAAATTGAAAAACATTTAAAGAATCTTTCATTGATTGAAACGCCAGTTAGTATACATCAATCAGTTATGAGAAAAATTAATTATAAACGGATACAGCCGGTGCTTTTAACCGCGCTCTGTTTACTGGTGTTTAATTTTGTTTTAATTGTCTGGCGTGTAAATACAAAACTGGTCGAGGCGGAATTTATCGATATGATTAAT
>OBEQ011706071.1_pt1 | contig 15268 bp, 17 predicted proteins | sample 1670901 | NCBI WGS metagenome assembly OBEQ01 (sample SAMEA104232315, study PRJEB22302) | groundwater metagenome | biome: forest; feature: aquifer; material: groundwater | place: USA | collected 2011-08-07 | depth 5.4 m | reverse complement strand
GCGCCAAAAAAGAATGGCCCGTTAATTTCATAGACCTCAATTCCTTTGGGGATGCCTTGGGATGGGTCGATGTCGTGTTCCGGGTTCGTTTCTCCGTTTTCTTTGAGTTCGCGTGTTATGGAGTCGACGTGCGTGAGTTCAGCCATGCGGCGCATAAAAAGAAACGCGGCCAGGACCATTCCCACTTCAACGGCGACAGTCAAATCCACTAGCACCGTTAAAAAGAATGTAGTTAACAATACCACTACGTCACTTCTGGATGATTTAAGAATAGACGCGAAGGAGCGCCATTCGCTCATGTGGTAAGCAACGATGACCAGGATGGACGCTAGGGCGCATAGGGGAATTAAAGTTACCCACTTTCCTAAGAAAACCAATACCAGCGTTAATACTAAGGCGTGGGTGATGCCGGCGATAGGAGTACGGCCGCCGCTTTTGATGTTGGTGGCGGTTCGCGCGATGGCGCCGGTGGCAGGTATACCGCCAAAAAGCGGAGAGGCGATGTTGGCAACGCCTTGGGCAATGAGTTCCATGCTGGCTCGGTGTCGCCCGCCGATCATGCCATCGGCAACTACGGCTGATAGCAGTGATTCAATACCGGCCAAAAGCGCCACGGTGGTCGCGGGACGAATGAGATCCGGCACCCTATTCCAGCTCCAGTGCGGCCAACTGAAAGAGGGAAGACCTTGGGGCAATTGTCCAAAACGCGATCCGATGGTTTCAATGGGCAATTTAAGCCAGTAGGCGGCCATAGTCGCGGCCAGTAGCGCTACGATGGGAGCCGGAACCTTATGGGTTATTTTGGGTAGTAACAGTAGAATAAGTAAAGCGAAAAGAGACAGCGCTAAAGCGTCCGGCGAGAGAGTACCTATAGATGAAAAATAGCTTCCCCATTTCGCGATAAATTCGGCGGGCACACTGCCCATTTTTAATCCAAAAAAATCCTTAACTTGGGATGAAAATATAATGACCGCGATGCCGCTGGTAAATCCCGTAATAACGGGGTAGGGAATAAATTTGATGACGGAACCCATTCTGGCAAAGCCCATAACGATAAGGATGCAGCCGGCCATAATGGTGCACATAGTGAGACCGTCCAGGCCGTAATGGGTAACGATGCCGTAGACGATGACAACGAAGGCGCCCGTTGGGCCGCCGATTTGAACTCGGCTGCCTCCCAAAGCTGAAATAAGAAAACCGGCTACGATGGCTGTGTAGAGTCCTTTTTCCGGAGATACGCCCGAGGCAATCGCGAAGGCGAGCGCCAAAGGAATCGCCACCACGCCAACAACGACGCCGGCGGCGATATCCATCGCGCATTGGCGCCGATCGTAATTTTTTAGCGTGGAGAAAAGTTTAGGAATTAATACCATACAGACCTGTTTATTATAGAGCAAAACATGTTCGTTGAATTTAGGATAATTCAAACCTGGTCAAGATGCCTAGCGAATTCGATCAACTCATTGAACTTTCTCGTGTAATTGGATCAAATCCCGAATGGACTCAGCCGGGTGGGGGAAATACCTCGATTAAAATTGAGACCACCGATGGCTTCGGTCGCAAGACGCGAGCGTTGTGCGTGAAGGGCAGCGGATCGGATTTGGCGAAGGCGACGGAAAAGGATTTTGCCAAGTTGCGATTGGATGATCTTTTGTTGCTAAGAAATTTTTCCGAGTGCAGTGATGAGAAAATGATGGAGCTGATGGCATCCGCGGCTATTCAAGTTGGTCCCGCGCCCTCGGTCGAAACACCGCTGCATGCCTTATTGCCTTTTCGCGTGATCGTTCATACCCATGATTGGGTCAGTCAGGCTTTGAGCAACACGACGCGATCGAAGCAAATTGTAAAAGACGCTTTTGGCCCCAAATTAATTTTTGTTCCTTACGCTCGCCCCGGTTTTCCCTTGGCAAAACAGGTAGCTCAATTAAAAGGTTTGGATGGTGCCCTGGGTTTGCTGTTGGAACACCACGGTTTTGTGATTTGGGGCGATTCGGTCGAGGAATGCTCGGGTCGCTTACGCTCGGTCATCGCTCAAGGAAAACGCTATTTGAAGCGAAATTCAGACGCACCTTCTTATTTCGTCACCCCCGCGAAGGCGGGGGTCCAGACAACTCTAAAGCTTTTGCCTTTTCTCAGAGGCCGATTGGACGGATCATTGCTTCATTTGGAAGATGACCAAGAAATTTTAAAATTCATTGGCTCCAGGCGCGCGGCCGAACTAAGCCAGCGCGGCGTGGCCACGCCGGAGCATATCTTGCGTTGCGGCACCAAGCCTTTATACGTTAAAGAAAATATTGCTCTTTTGTCCGAGCGCCAAACTCGGGTCATTGTAGATCGGTCTTTAGTGCGCTACCAAAAGGAGTATTTGCGTTATTTTAAGCGTCACGCGCAGGGCCAGACCATGCTTTCGCCCAAGCCCAAAGTGCTTCTTTTGCCCGGTGTGGGTATGGTAACTGCCGGCGCGACCAAAGCCAAAGCTCACCTGGCCGCCGTTTGCTATCGGCACACGGCCCGAGTGCTTCAAGCAAGTGAAGCGATCGACTGCTTTTCTTTTTTAACGGAGCGAGAGGTTTTTGCTGTTGATTATTGGTCGCTCGAGCTCGCTAAAACCAAGGCGCCCAAGACGGAATTTGATCGCAAGGTGGTTTTTGTGACGGGAGCCGCTTCCGGCATTGGACGGGCTACGGCGCTCAAATTTGCCGAGCGCGGCGCGCATGTGGCGCTTGCCGATATCAATGGCGGCTTGGCTCAAGAATTGGCCAAGGAAATACAATCGCGAACTAAAGATACGGATTGCGCTTTAGCGATCGCGATGAACGTGGCGAGCTCAGCGGAAATCCGCCGCGCTTTTGAAACGGCGACGTTGGCTTTTGGAGGCGTGGATATTTTGGTGGTAAATGCCGGTTACTGCGAGCCTGCCGACTTTTTTAAATTAAAAGAGGAAATTTGGGATCGGCATTTTGAAATTAACACCAAGGCGGCGATGCTGTGTTCTCAACAGGCGGCCGCTATTTTTAAGGCGCAGGGTTATGGGGGGGCTATTTTATTTAACGCCTCAAAGGCCGCGCTGGTTCCGGCGAAGGAGAACGCGGCCTACACCGCGTCTAAGGCCGCGGCCTTAATGCTGGCGCGCAATCTTGCCTTGGAGTTAGCGCCCCTTAAAGTTCGCGTGAACGCGGTCAATGCGGATTTTGTTCAGACGCCTTTGTTTATGAAATTGGCTCAACACCGCGCCAGCAAAAACGGTTCCTCTTTGGATAAAACCTTAATGGGTTATCGCGAAAGAAATCTCTTGAAAGTGGGTCCCATCGAGCCCGAGGCCGTGGCGGAAGCTTTCGCGTATTTAGCTTCCGACAAGGCGCGCTACACAACGGGCAGCATCGTGACGGTGGATGGCGGCTTAGTCGAGGCTATGCCTAGATAGGAAAAGTTATGAGTGTTAAGTTTTAAATTATGAAGAATTTTTCTAAATCGGAAATCGGAAATCGGAAATCGGAAATTAGAACTTCCGCGGTCGCGGAAGTTCTGAAGCCGCCCATAAAAACGGTGCAGTGGGGCAACGACTGCGTTGTTATTTTGGACCAAAAAGCCCTGCCTTTTCATGAAAAATATTTAAAACTCCGTGACCTAAAACAAGTTCGTGGCGCCATTCATTCCCTCACGGTTCGCGGCGCGCCGGCCATTGGGGTCGCGGCGGCGTTAGCCTTGGCGCTGGAAGCTAAGCGGTACCGAGGCAGCCGAAGCCGATTTGACGCTAATTTTAAAAAGTGGAGCAAGATTCTTTTTGAAGCTCGCCCCACCGCTGTTAATTTAAAAAATGCTCTGGATTTTATGGCCGGCGTTTTGGAGCAAAACAGCTCTTTTGAATTACCGCGTTTGAAGATGGTACTCGAGAAAGCGGCGCTTAAATATTTTCACGACGATTTATCGGCCAGTTTAACTTTAAACCGCCATGGCGCCCAATTGGTAGGGCAAAATTCTCGAGCGCTGACTATTTGTAACGCGGGAGGCTTGGCCACGTCCGGCTTTGGCACGGCCTTGGGCGTTTTGCGCGAAGCGTTTATTCAAGGAAAAAGTATCCATACCTATACCCTTGAAACGCGTCCCTGGCTGCAGGGTTCTCGCTTGACCGTGTGGGAGCTTGAAAAAAGCAAAATGCCCTATACGTTGATTTGCGATTCGGCCGCGGCTTTTTTAATGCAACGCGAGAAAATCGATTTAGTGGTTACGGGGGCCGATCGAATAACGAGAAGGGGGGATGTCGCGAATAAAATAGGAACCTACGCTTTGGCCTGCCTAGCAAAATACCACGGTATTCCCTTTTACGTGGCTGCGCCACTGAGCACTTTTGATTCCAAGCTCATTGCCGGCAAGGATATTCCCATCGAGGAACGATCTTCAAAAGAAATAACTGAGGTTCGGGGCATTCCGGTCGCGCTCGCGCGAACCAAAACCTGGAATCCTGTTTTTGACGTTACTCCGGCCAATTTGGTAACGGCTTTTATAACTGAAATAGGGATTTTAAAAGCTTCGGATGTTAATAAAATGATCGCAAAGGATGTGAACTATGTTAATCAATGACGGATTCATGCAAATGGCGATTGCTAAAGCCAAATTGGGAATTAAAAATGGGCAAACGCCATTTGGGGCTTGCATCGTGCGCAATGGAAAGGTAATTAGTTGCGAGCACAATGTGGTTTGGAAAACCATGGATATTACCGCGCACGCGGAAGTTCACGCCATTCGGGAGGCCTGTAAAAAACTAAAGAGCGTTGACCTGCTGGGTTGCGTGATTTATTCAACATGCGAGCCGTGCCCCTTGTGTTTTAGCGCTTGCCACTGGGCGGGAATTTCAAAAATAGTCTATGGCGCCAGAATTGAAGACGCGTTACGCGCGGGTTTTAGCGAGCTCACGATATCGAACGAAACCATGAAGCAATTGGGCAGAAGTCATATCAAACTTGTAGAAGGTTGCATGGAAACAGAAAACATCGAGCTTTTTAGAATTTGGCTGGCCCAAAAAAACAAAAGAGTGTATTAATCTAAGAGGTTTTGCTGGGGATGAGAATTTTAGTTTCGGGATCCACGGGGCTCGTCGGTTCGGCGCTGGTTTCGCTCTTAGAGAGTCAGGGGCATCAGGCAGTTCGGCTTTTGCGCTCGGGCCTGGAGGCCAAAGACAGCGGTTTGGTTTGGGATCCCGCCAATGCCATCCAAGATACCCTCGGCTGGGATGGCTTAGACGCCATTGTTCATTTGGCGGGAGAGAGCATTGCCGCCGGACGATGGACTCCCCTCAAGAAAGCCAAAATTCGCGATAGCCGGGTTGTGGGAACGCGTAATCTTTGCGAGATGGTAGCTAGCTTGGATGAACCGCCCAAGGTGTTGGTTTGCGCTTCGGCGATAGGGTATTACGGTGATCGAGCGAGTCAAGTTCTGACCGAAGAAAGCCCATCGGGCAAGGGATTTTTGGCTGAAGTCTGCCGCGATTGGGAAGCCGCGGTAGAAGCCGCGACAAAAAAAGGAATTCGGGTGGTTCATTCGCGCACGGGCGTTGTGCTTAGCGCCAGCGGGGGCGCCTTGACCAAGATGCTTACTCCATTTAAGATGGGTTTTGGGGGAGTTGTCGGTGGTGGCAGGCAATACATGAGCTGGATTGCCTTAGATGATATGGTTTCCGCCATTGCTCATGTCATTAACACAGAAACGATCGAGGGGCCTGTCAACATGGTGGCGCCTAACCCCGTTACCAACTACGAGTTCACAAAAACATTGGGCCGTGTTCTTGGGCGGCCGACTATTTTCCCTGTTCCCGCTTTCGCGGCGAGATTGGCGTTTGGAGAAATGGCCGACGAACTGCTTTTGTCCAGTGCGCGTATAAGCTGCGCAAAATTGTTGGCCTCGGGATATCAATTTAAGTTTTCCAAACTCGAAGACGCGCTCAAGTATCTTCTAAATCGGTAGTCTTTCTAAGTTTCCCAGGTAGGAAAATCTTCATCCTGCGGCGCGCGCGTGATGGCGCTGGTGGGAAAAATAATTAATTCCCCGGCTTCAATATCGAGCGATGTCTTCTCATCCATGATAAAGTGCCCGCCCTTTTTAACGCCTTGGCTTTCATAGGTGCCGTGGATATGCGCGAAGGGGAGCTTCCCATGAATAAAACTCAAATTGCCCCAGCCTTCAATGGCGACTGAACTCCTCACGTGGTCAAAGGTTTTGGTGGCGTTGTTAATTTTTTGAGCATTGGTGTGGCCATAAGTGTGAATGCCGGAGGCGAGCGCCTTAATATAAAGGAGAGCGCCTTTGATATTTTCTTGTTCGGACATTTCTAGTATTAGAGTTCGCAGTTCCCCTTTGGTGGATATTCGCAGGCAACCCGAATCCCGCCTAAGGTTTTCCAAAATATTACCGCCCCGATTTGTCTGAAACGCTTCCAGCGTAAAAGAAACGGCAGCTTGGCTCAAGACCCCTTCGTACACTTTATGCGCTGCGTCGCCCACGCGGGTACGGAAGCCGGATTCACGCGAGCCTTCGGCAAGCAGAACTTCTAGTGGCTGTTTCAGAACATTGCCGCTAACACAAGCTTGAGAAAAAGCACCGATGCCGCCGATGAGGTGTCCTTCGAAAGTGTCGAGGGTGTCGCCTCTTCTGAAAGGCTTGGGTTTTATTTCCATCTAGATGAATACCGTAACCTAAATTCCAGTCTTTATCAATAATCAATATTCTTTGTACGATCAGCAGATATGTCTGCCTCGGATTCTAAAAAAATTAAAGCTGCTGTTATGCTGGCCGCGCTTGGTTATTTTGTTGATATTTACGATCTCATCCTATTTAGCATCGTTCGGGTAAAAAGCTTGCGGGCTTTAGGCGTAGCCGAGGATGCTTTGCTGAGCAATGGAGTTCTTCTCCTGAATATGCAAATGGCGGGGATGCTTTTGGGCGGAATTCTTTGGGGAATTTTGGGGGATAAAAAAGGGCGGCTCTCCGTACTTTTTGGTTCTATTTTTCTTTATTCTGTGGCCAATATCGCCAATGGTTTTGTAACTTCCATTGCCGCTTACGCCATCTTGCGATTGATCGCCGGCATTGGGTTAGCCGGTGAACTGGGCGCGGGAATCACTTTAGTGAGTGAGCTTATGCCGCAGAATATTCGGGGCTATGGCACGATGATTGTGGCCGGTGTTGGAATTTTCGGCGGGGTTGTCGCGGGTTTAATCGGCGACCATTTTGATTGGCGCACGGCTTATTTTATCGGCGGGGGCATGGGGCTCGTGCTTTTGGGTTTGCGGGTGGGTGTTTATGAGTCCGGAATGTTTAATCAGCTAAAGCAAAGCGCGGTGAAAAGGGGAAATTTTGGAATTATTTTTCGCAATCCCAAACGGGCTTTGAAATATATTTGCGGCATTGCCATTGGTATGCCTATCTGGTATGTCATTGGCATTCTGGTTACGTATTCGCCTGAATTTGCCAAAGCTCACTCAATGCCGACACTTCCCAATCCCGCGCGTGCCGTGATGTTTCTTTATTTAGGGTGCGCGCTGGGGGATTTTCTAAGCGGAGGGCTCAGCCAATATTTTAAAAACCGTAAAAAGGTGGTGCTGGGATTTTTGCTGGCCACGAGTTTTTTGATTGCCCTTTATCTCACGACTCCGCGGACTTCTCTCATTTATTTATACACGCTCTGCTTTGCTTTGGGTTTGGCCACGGGTTATTGGGCGGTATTTGTGACTATGGCTTCCGAGCAATTTGGTACCAATATCCGTGCCACCGTTACCACAACCACGCCCAACTTTGTGCGGGGCGCGTTGGTGCCGCTTAATTTTGCTTTTCAGGCCGCCCGCGCTTCTTGGGGTATTCTTTGGGGGGCGGGCATCGTGGGCGCGGTAAGCGTTTTGATTGCCGTGCTTGGATTGTCGGGGCTAGATGAAACTTTCGGTAAAAACCTGGATTATTGCGAAGACGAAAAATAGTGAAAAAACAAATCGCAGATCGGGTGCGTAGATTTTCTCTCTATTGACATAGAGTGGATTTTTAGTAAATTCTATATATCCCTCTCGAGAGAGAGGGTAAGTTACTAAAAACAACGGAGGAAGAATGCCAACTAAAAAAGCAAACTCAGCGTTTATGAAACCGCTTCAGCCAGATGCGGCGTTAGGAGAAGTCGTCGGAACCAAACCGATACCCAGAACAGAAGTCGTTAAAAAACTCTGGGCTTACATCAAAAAGAACAAACTGCAAGACAGCAAAAATCGCAGAAACATCAATGCGGACACCAAACTCAAAATCGTTTTCGGTGGTAAAGCTACCGTAAACATGTTTGAGATGACGAAACTCGTTAGCAAGCACTTAAACTAAGAAAGAGTTTGCTAGACGAAAGGTTCTGAGATTCTCGAGAATTCAGAACCTCGTTTTGGCGGGGGGCTAGCAGGGGTCCTGCCTCTGGCGGGCCTGCTGTCCCCCTGAGCTTTGCGAGCGGGGGGCGTAACAAAGTTACGCCCCCCGCTTCACTAAGGAGTTATTCTTAATGGAACCTAAAATTGCCCAGAAGGGGCCCTATGTTAAGGATGAGCAAACCGGGAAAAAAGCCTGGTGCGCCTGCGGTCATTCCCAGAATCAGCCGTATTGTGATGGTTCCCATTCGAAACTAAATACCGGGATTGTCCCCGTTGTTGTTGAATTTGACAAACCTAAAAAAGTAGCATGGTGCGGTTGCAAGCACTCGGGTCATAAGCCTTATTGTGACGGTACCCACTCAAAGTTGCCTTCCTAAAAGGAGACTTTTTCTTTTCTTTTTCCCGCTTTTAGCGATAGTTTTTTTTAAATTCTTTACCCCGCAGAGTTTAGCTGTTTTAGGCACTGTCCCTCCTTTCAGCATGACCTTTGTTACTTCGGAGGATCGGGGCCGGAGCGTTTTAACTCGAGATAATCTTTTAGGCAAACCATGGATAGCGGATTTTATTTTTACCAATTGCCAGGGACCCTGCCCAGTGTTAACCGCTAATATGGCGCGACTCGCGCGCGAGTTGCCGGTGGGTATAAACCTCGTTAGCTTTAGCGTTGATCCCGATAATGACACGCTTGTGGTTCTTCAAAGTTATGCTAAGCGCTTTAGCGCCGGTTCCGGCCGTTGGTATTTTGCGCGCGGTGAAAAGCGGGAACTGCGCAATTTAATGTTGAGTGGTTTTAAGTTATCCATCGCGGAGGATTCCCGGGAGATAACCCATAGCACGAAATTTGTCTTAGTGGACGCGCGCGGTAATATTCGTGGTTATTACGATGGGGAAACCCCTGCCGATTTAAAGAATATCCAAAAAGATGCCTTGCTACTTTTGAAAGAGTAGTGGCAAATTTGTTATCTTAAATAATATTCTTCCGATAAAGAAAAGAAATGAATAGTAGCGGTAATTACGGTTGGGGTTTGCCTGTCCAGGCTTCTACTTTTGCCCCAACCATTGATCTGGGCATTTACATTATCCATTGCGCCATGTTTGTCATATTTATTCTGTGGTCCTCTTTTTTTACGTACCTTTTGATTCGCTATCGCAAGAGAGAGGGTGTGAAAGCGGAGCATCGCCATGGCGGAGTTTTAAAGTCCCTGTTGCCCGATGCCATCATTTTGGCTTTTGAAGTAGGCCTCGTTGTTCTTTACGCCATTCCGACTTGGAGCAAGATAAAAATGACCAGCCCCGCTCCCGAGGATTCCCAGGTCGTCGAGGTGACGGGAGAACAATTTTCTTGGAGCATTCACTACCCCGGGCCTGATGGCAAGTTTGGCCGAAGGGATCCCAAATTGATTAACTTTACCAATGTCTTGGGCTTAGATCCCACTGACCTTACCGCCAAAGATGATATTGTGACCGTAAATGAAATGCATATTCCCTTGGGCAAGCCAACGGCGATCGCTTTGACTTCCAAGGATGTGATTCATAGTTTTTTTGTTCCGGAGTTCAGGATCAAGCAAGACGCGGTTCCCGGCATGAAAATTTCGGTGTGGTTTGAACCCACTAAGGAAGGAAAATTTGAGATCGCGTGCGCTCAGCTCTGCGGCTTTGGTCATTCGCTCATGCATGCTGATCTTTATGTGCACAGTTCCGAGCAATATGAGCAGTGGTTAAGCGCTCAAGCGCCGGCTTTGCCTTTAACAGCAAAATAGATTAATGTCCACATCATCATCCAGTCATCACGAAACCCATACGAGCTCTTGGGTCGACAAATACGTTTTTTCACTAGACCACAAAACTATCGGCTTGCAGTACATGTTTACGTCCTTTATTTTTCTGCTTTTTGGTTTTAGTTTGATTATGTTGATTCGTTGGCAGTTGGCTTTTCCAGGCAGACCCATTCCGCTGATCGGCCACTTACTTTCTAATGCTTGGGCTCCCGGCGGCGTTATGTCGCCTGATATGTACAACGCTTTGGGCGCTATGCATGGAACGATCATGGTGTTCTTGGGCGTTGTTCCGTTGGGGGTAGGCGCTTTTGGAAATTACGTGCTTCCTTTGCAAATTGGCGCTCCCGACATGGCCTTTCCCAGGCTCAACATGATGTCGTATTGGCTTTATGTGCCCGGCGGTTTGTTGATGCTAATCTCTTTCTTTTTGCCCGGAGGCCCGGCGCAATCCGGTTGGACAAGTTATCCTCCTCTTTCCATTATTAATCCGGGTCAAACCATTTGGCTGGTGGCCATGGTTTTAATTATCACCTCTTCTTTGCTGGGATCGGTTAATTTTATTACGACTGTGCTCAATATGAGGGCGCGCGGCTTAAGCATGGGGAGGCTGCCAATTTTTGTTTGGGCTCAGCTGGTTACCGCGATTCTTTTGCTCTTGGCTTTTCCGCCCTTGGAGGCGGCTTCTATCCTTCAACTAATGGATCGTGTCGCGGGAACGAGTTTTTATATTCCATCGGGCCTGGTGGTCTATGGGCAAGCCTTGAATTATTCAGGCGGCGGCCAGCCGCTTCTGTGGCAACATTTGTTTTGGTTTTTGGCTCATCCGGAAGTCTATGTTCTTATTTTACCCGCGATTGGCATTGTGGCTGAAATTATCGCCAATGGCACCCGTAAGCCTTTGTACGGTTACAAAGAGATAGTAATAGCGCTGCTTTTTCTCGGATTCATGTCTTTCGTTGTTTGGGCGCACCACATGTTTTTATCGGGCATGTCCCCAATTCTAAGCAATTTCTTTTTAGTAACGACGATGATCATCTCGGTTCCTTCGGTGGCTGTTTTGACTTGTTTAATTCTAAGTTTGAAGGGGGGATCGATTCGCTTCAGCGTTCCCATGATGTTCGCGCTGGCCTTTTTGCCCATGTTTGGAGTGGGCGGTTTGACGGGTTTGCCTTTGGGCTTGACCGTGACCGATATTTATCTTCATGACACCTACTATGTCATCGGGCATTTCCATTACGTTGTGGTCACGGGAAGTCTGTTGGCTTTGATGGGGGGAGTGTACTATTGGTTTCCTAAATGGTTTGGAAAAAAGATGAGCGATTTTTGGGGACGAGTGCATTTTTGGGGCACTTTGGTCAGCATGAACGGCATTTTTTTTCCTATGTTCATTCAGGGTTTGGCCGGGGTTCAGCGGCGTCTTTATGATCCGACGGCCCAGGCGCACAATTTAGTTACTCAGCCCATGAACATCGTGAGTTCGGTTTTTGCTTGGCTTTTGTTTCTGGCCCAAATTCCCTTTATCGTTAATGTGTTCTACACTATTTTCAAAGGAAAACGCTGTGAAGAAAATCCTTGGCAGGCGACGACTTTGGAATGGGCCTGTCCCTCACCTCCGCCGCATGGCAATTTTGAGAGTACTCCGGTGGTGCATCGAGGGCCCTATGAATATTCCATGCCGGGACACAAAACGGATTGGACGCCCCAGCACGTAAAGGAAGAAACTCGATGAATACGCCAAGCGTTTCAGCGTCGCTTACTACCGATACTCACACAGGAATACCCAACGGCAAGTTGGGTATGTGGCTTTTTTTGGCTTCCGAAGTCATGCTTTTTGCCACATTATTTACGACCTATATCGTATTGAGGATTTCCGCGCCAAGTTGGCCCAGGGGATGGGAGGTTCTAAATGTTCCTTTGGCCATGCTCAACACCTTTATTTTGATTACCTCTAGCGTGACGATGGTTATGGCCTTTGCCAAGGCGTTTGAGCGCAAAAAAGAAGCCTTTAGAATTTATTTGGGTTTAACTATTCTTCTAGCCCTATGCTTTCTTGTGGTAAAAGGCTTCGAGTATGGTTCCAAATTTCATCACGGGCACTTTCCTTCTACCAGCATCTTTTACGCGATTTATTTCACGACAACGGGCCTGCATGGTTTGCATATAATCGGGGGCATTATTTTTAATAGCTATCTTTTGCTGCGTAGCGGCGCGGACTGGGATCATCCCTTGTTCGTTGGCCGCGTGGAATACGCCGGTTTGTATTGGCATTTTGTCGATATTGTATGGATATTTTTATTTCCAGCGCTGTATCTATTGTAATGCAACCGGTCCATCATCACCCTAACACGAAGCTCTATCTGATGATTTTTGGTGTTTTGATGGTTTTGACCGTCGTGACGGTAACGGTGTCTTATTTGCATTTTCCGCCGGCGATAGGTATTGCTTTAGGTCTTGCCATCGCCACTCTCAAGGCTTCCCTGGTGGCCAGTTTCTTTATGCACCTTAAAGGCGAACGGGCTTTGATATATGGATTGTTGTGCTTGACCATAGTTTTTATGACGATACTGTTTGTTTTGCCCGTATCGGATACTGCGGCTACGGCTTCTAATAGGGTGGCACCCCCAACGAGTGTTGTTTCTCATGAGCCTTAGAACGTTTCATATATTTTTTATTGTCGTTGCTTTGGGTTTTTTAGCTTTTATGGTGTATTGGTCGGGACAGCGAGTGCTCCATGGAGAAAACCACTTTAGTTGGGCATTGGCGATGAGTTCCGCGGGTGGCCTGCTCATCGGCGTTCCTTACTTGGGCTGGTTTATACGTAAAACCAAAAACCTATGAAGAGTTGGACTTACAGACTTACGGACTTACAGACTTACGGACCTTTCTGCGCTGTTTGCTTCGGAAAATCGGATAACCCCAATATTGTTAAAGCTTTTAGCTTTGGAATTATTATTCTTTTGGGCTGTACCTTGGCGGCCATGACCCTCATCGCCTACATGTTTTACAAAATTGAAAAAAATCGGGCTGCTAGCTAGTTATGCGATTCGCTAAATATATTTTTCTTTTCACGTTAATTTCTACCTTGGTTTCTTGCCGCCAAGAAACAAAGCCTTCTCTCGAGCGCGGGCGGGATATTTTTATGAGTTTCGGTTGTATTCGCTGTCACCATGTGGCCGGAAAGGGCGGCTTATTGGGCCCTGATTTGACCTACGTGGGATTTAGAAAGAAGCCCGAGTGGCTCGATTTATGGCTTCGCAATCCTCACGCTTGGAAAAATAACACTTTGATGCCTAACTTTAATTTGAGAGACAATTTGCGCGAGTCTTTGGTGCTGTATCTTTCTTCTCTTAAGGGTGAGGCTTATCGAGAGGGGAAAAAGCCTTGGGATAATGAGGAGCTTGCGAGTGATCCCGTCAAGCGGGGAAGTGTTATTTTCGAAAAAGCGGGTTGCGTGGGTTGCCATGCTAAAGGCGGCGTTGGAGGGTACCCCAATAATAATACCGTTGGCGGCAAGATTCCGACCCTGACTTTTGTCGCGGATGGTTATTCCAAAGAGGAATTGAAAGAGAGAATTCGTAAGGGGAAAGTGCCCGATAAGGCCAATGCTAGCGAACCCGCGCCTTTGATTCAAATGCCTCCCTGGGGTCAGGTTTTGACTGAAGATGAGATGGATTCGCTGGTGGCGTATCTTTATTCTTTGCGGCCGGCTAAGCCGGCGGGCGAAGAATGGTGAGTTGGCGAAAATCCGATAGTCTCCCTGCCTTTTCCGTTTTTACCGCGGCTTGCACCTTTTTGTTAGTTATTGCCGGAGGCTTGGTTACTAGTACGGGATCGGGCTTAGCGGTGCCGGATTGGCCGCTTTCTTTTGGCCGGTTTTTTCCTCCCATGCGAGGCGGCGTTCTTTTTGAGCACGGCCATAGGATGATCGCGGGAACCGTCGGTGTCTTGTTTTTTATTTTGACGGTATGGATTTGGACTAAAGAGTCGAGGCGGGGCTTAAAGATTTTAAGCGTCGCGGGATTAATTACGGTTATTTTACAGGCAGTGTTGGGAGGCCTGACGGTTCTTCATAAACTTCCGACGGCGATCTCCGCGAGTCACGCCTGTCTAGGGCAGGTGTTTTTCGCGATCGTGGTGAATATAGCTGTTTTGGTGGGGGATTCAGATACCATCTCAGAACTCCCCTATTCGTTGTCATTGCGAGCACAGCGAAGCAATCTCATCAAAGAACTGCGACCACTTTCTCTTGCGACTAGCGCCGTTATTTTTGTCCAGCTTTTTTTGGGCGCCTGGATGCGCCATAGCGGCCCCGGTCTTAGCATCAAAGATTTCCCTTTAGCTTTTGGGCGTCTCATCCCTCCCCTGGAGGATCCCTTGGTTGCGATTCATTTCGCGCACCGCGTGGGCGCGTTGGTTATATTTACTCTCATTGCGCGGATTGTCTTCTTGGCTTTGAAACACCACAGGGAAAATCCTCAGATTTTGGCGCCCGCCCTGCTAATGGGCGCCTTCGTCTTGATGCAGATCGTCTTTGGCGCTTTGATTATCTGGTCCGCTAAAGCGGTTTTGTTCACCACGGCTCACGTCGCCTTGGGTGCTTTGCTTTTGGCCGCCTCCAGCGTTCTTAGCGCGCGCTACCTTTCACTCCAAAAGTTAAAATAGAGATTGCCATGTCCGCATCTCATTCTTTTTTAAAAGCTTGTCAGCGCAAACCCGTTAAACGGGTTCCCGTTTGGTTTATGCGCCAGGCGGGTCGCTATATGCCGGAATACCGAGCGATTCGCGAAAAACACGATATTTTAACCATCTGTAAAACGCCGGAACTTGCGGCAAAAATTACCCTTCAGCCCGTGGATGTTTTAGGCGTCGATGCCGCTATTTTATTTAGCGACCTTTTATTGCCTTTAGAGGCAATGGGAGCTAGGCTTTATTTCGCCAAGGGTGAGGGTCCGGTGATCACCAATGCCTTGACCAATCCCAATGACATTCAGTTTTTAAAAAACATTGATCCGGAAAAAGACCTGGGATTTGTCTTAAAGGCGATTGAACGCGCAAGGAAAGCACTGAAAGACAGGGTGCCTCTTATTTCTTTCGCCGGCG